>Ga0209266_1002287_pt1 | contig 12183 bp, 9 predicted proteins | sample GraSoiAngelo_132_FD_185889 | JGI IMG/M metagenome (GOLD analysis project Ga0209266, IMG submission 185889) | Grasslands soil microbial communities from the Angelo Coastal Reserve, California, USA - 14_0929_02_40cm (SPAdes) (version 2) | ecosystem: Environmental > Terrestrial > Soil > Grasslands ...
CCCCGGCGTCGATGTCCCCGGCGTCGATGCGATGGGCCGACGTCTACGTCTCCGGCCTGGGCCCGCCGTCTCCGGCCTGGGCCCGATGGCTGAGCCTCTCCTGGTGGTGGGCTCATGTTGGTCAGGAAGAACGTGTTGACCATCGCGACGAGCGATCGGTTCATGTCGGAGCGCGGCACCATGTGGCCACGGTCGAAGCCTGAGCCGGCGTAGTCGTCGCAGGACGCATTCTGGTCAGTCGGTAGCCGCGGATCCGTCCGGAAGGCATTGACGCGATTGGCGTCGACGACGTCCGCCGCCTCCAGACGGTACGAGGCCCAGAGCGCCACCTTTCGGTCGACGTCGTAGCACAGCACATATTCGATGTGGAACAAGATGCGGGAACAGGCCGGCCGGCCCCACGGCAGATGCTTGGCCTCGGAGTCGATGATCTGGGTCGTCGACAGCAGCGCAGCGGCGTCATACGGGCCGATCTGGCTCTTGGGAATCCTCGGCGAGCCTTGTGACTTGCAGTATTCGGCCCACCCAGGACCTGCAGCAACGACGAGGAGGAGGACAAGCAGTGTGACGCGGCGAAGGCTACGAAGCTGGCTCATTTGCACGTCCCTCTCAAGCGGACATCACGCGGGACCACGTCACGCAACGACTAAGCTGCGCCAGCGCAAACAGCGTGGTCAAGAGAACACGATCCGCGGTGACCGTTGCGATGTATCTGATTCGTCACGTTGACGAACCGGCACATCGCCGCCTATTGTCCACGCGCGATGGCCACGCTCCGGACCGCCTGGCAGCACCCCTGGTTGCGCGTCCAGCGGCTCATCCGCTCGATCCTCGAGGTGCGCCGGGATCCCATCACGCGCCCGGTGATGAAGGCGACGCGCACGAAGGCGCTTCGGGAGCGGGAGAAAATCAGGCGGGCGGGCTGGTTCTCGTAAGCCTTCACCCAACGCTCGTGGTCCCGACGAGTCGGTGAAATGACTTCGGGTGCCGAACTGTATGACGACTCCCAACGAATGGCCCCCCTGAACATCGCCAGATGAGCCAGTAGGGCAGATGGGGAAATCCTAGGGTTTTCGGGAGGTCTCTCATCCTAGGGTAACCTCGGCAACGAGGCAGCCCTTCTAGGATCTTCTTTTCAGAAAGACTTTCTATCCAGGAAGTCTGTCCGGACGCGGGAATTCCTAGGACTGAACCTCGACCATTCTCGTCAACTCGGTGAATCCGGAGGACAGGGCCCGATTCAGCCCGTCAACTTACTCTCTTTGTTCTCCGGTTCCGAGCCGTTCAATGCGGCGGACTGAAGGGGAAAGGAAGATCAGGCCGCTCTCTTCTTCTTCCGGCCATGGGTTGCCGAAAGATGCCGACCCAGATGAACCGGGCGAGCGAAGCGACGATCACAACGAGGGCATTTGAGCGTGCGTCGATGGGCTTTCACTCGAGTCGCAGGCTTTGAGGGTTTCCGTCCATTCACACTTCCAGTCGATAGGGTTCGGGCGGCTTCTTCTAGGAAGCGGAGTTCGATGAGCGAAGCCGTCTGTTTTGCCTTTATCAATGAACGAAGCATCGAGGAAAGATTGGCAGGCATTGGCCGAGCTCCTTAGAGTCAAGTCGTTGGAGTTACGCTTGTACGCCTATTCATACCGCTACTTGAGTGTATATCTCAATGAACTACGAGGCAGATTATCCAATAGGCCAACGCTATCTGACAGGTTGGAAAGCCTATCCGCCACTCTAATGCGTTGCCGAGAAAGCAATTTCAGCGATTCCAAACACATGAAATGGCATGGCGAAGGTTTTGAAGAGGAAGGCGGGGCGAACCGATATAGCTTTCAGACCGTGACACCCATTGCCGGTTGTCAAGACCGTGCGCGGTGCGAATCTCTTACAGGCAGTTTAGGAACGGGTTTTATCGCGGGCGGAAGTCATGAAGATTGCTGTCGACTACCTAGCCTTTCCGATTGCCCGGAATAACGACCAGCGCGTTCGGAACTCCCCATCCGCCGGGTACCGAGAGCGTCAGCCCTGGGAGTTTCGCCACAAGCTGAGTCGATGGACCTCCATCAAGGTTTAAGGCATCCCGGCATCCGAGCCCTCCCTTCTCACGCGGGTCGGCCAGCAAGTGTGCGAACGCGGTGGCCTCCGCTCTTGTTGAAACAACTAACACAACGAAACGTCCCTCGGCACACACGGCGGTTCGCTCGGCAATCTGCGGCTTCAACGGCTGGACCTTTCCACGAACGACAAGACGGGGAATCCCCTGGACAATGAGGCCGTATGTGAGGGGATCCTTGATGTCGGCACCGAGCGTGATCCGCGCCTTCTTGCCGTTGACCACGAGGGCGCCCCAGCTTCGTTGCCTGCTCGCGGCCATGACTCGCCCTTGATCGACAGCGAGGCCCATCACCCGACCCTCCCGATCGAAGAAGCTTGCATTGACGGCGACGACAGCGGGATAGGCCGCGACGAGCTGATCCACGGTACGCCGCGACGAGGAACCGCCGGCCGCGACCAGGTGGAGCTCGGCAACATCGAGATCGATCTTGAAGGCGTGGCCGGAGAAAGGCTCAGTATCCCGAAGATGCGCTCGAAAGGTCGCATACGCGATGCCGGAAGCTACGGCCAGAAACCGTAGCGGGTCGCCTATCTCCGAAGTCATCGCAACACCACGCACCGGCAGTAGGGCCGTTACGACATAGAGAACAAGCGTGAGGCGCAATCGGGACGTCATGTCTTGATCCTTGCGCGGTCTTCCCCTACACGGTAGCACCCAGTCGTAGCGCAACGATCCTCTCGGTAGGCGGCATCGCGATCCCAGTCGATAACGGGCCCATGCGCCCGGCCGCGGAGAGAGATTCCTAGGGGTTTCCGAGATCTCTCAGCACGGGTCAACCTCGCTCACCATGCGGGGTCTCTAGGACCCTTTGACATAGCCTGGGTTATGGCTTGACCCGACTCGTCTGACGCCATAAAGTCCCGGCGTCCGACCCGTTCGCTCGGTGGAGGCTCATGCAGCGGAGATCCTTCGTCGCCGGGCTCACCAGTGTAATCGCCGCGCCGTTCGCCGCTGACGCGCAGCCTGTTGGGAAGGTGTGGCGGATCGGGTGCTGTCTGTTAGCCTCGCGACCAGGCCGGTGATCATGGCCGCGTTCGCTGACGGCATGCGCGACCGTGGCTATGTCGAGGGCGCAATTACATCGTCGAGCGCCGCTTCGTTTCTGGACGGCTGGAAGAGTATTCGGAACTCGTGGCCGAACTGGTGCGGGTCAAAGTGGATCTGATTATCGCCTCGGACACTGCCGCGACTCGCGCCGCCATGCAGGCGACTCAGACCATCCCCATCGTGATCGTCGGAGTTCGCGATCCGGTGGGCGACAAGCTCATCGCGAACTTGGCTCGACCGGGAGGGAACGTCGCGCGCTGGGTAGTTCAATTGAGTAACTTCACGGCCGGCGATGTTGCAGTCAGCCGTCGGCTCTTCGAAGCTGCCCGCGAGGCTGTCGTCCTGACTAACTCAGTGATGAAGGCGCTCGATGCCGAGCTGCGACTTGGCGGCAGCATGTTCAGCGCACCAACGATGCCATCCGAGCTTGAGGACAAGACATTCGTCGAGGTGTGGGTCTATGTCTCCGCGCTTGTGATCAGCCTGACAGAGAGCTGGCCCAAGGGCCCTCGAACGCGCCAACGGTCATCACATTGCTGGAAGCGTCCCTGCTCGACGCCCAGCGCAGCAACTATCGCCCTCAGTACGACGAGTATCGGCGACGTTACGCCGAGCGGCAGCCGCCGGACTCAGAGCTGTTGGATCGTCAGTTCGGGCGGCAGAGGGTGCTGCATCTGCTCTTCGCGCAGAGAGTCGGGACGCTCTGGTCCCTGTCGCCATTCACCGATACGTTAGAGAAGTTCCGCGACGTTACGTGCGAGACGACCTCAGACGTTGACGCGGGTCTGCGGAGGGTCCTTCAGGAGGTATGGCCGTAGTGGATGGGCCGGCGAAGTGAACGCGCGTCAACCGGAGTCGCGCGTCGAAACCGTGGTCATTGGCGGGGTACTCGAGGGCGCAGATGGAACGTGCGATCGAGCTTGAGGAACACGCTCGGCGTGTCGGTGACAACTGACGCAGCTCGAACCCCGCCGAGGAGACCGCGCTCGCCGACGACAGCTGGCGCGGCCAAGCGCATCACGACGATCGGTATCCCCCCGCTGGGTGGCTGCACGGTGACGCGCACCGGCCTGATCGGATAATGAACAACGCGTCCGCGGCCGCGCCCTCACGAAAGAGATCCGCATCCGCGGCAAGGGATACCTCCTTGGCTGCAGACACCATGAGCTGGAGTGCGGATTCGCCGAGGCCCTGGAAGAAGTCGAGCTCCCGCAGAACGTCTCGCACTCCGCCATCTTACTGTTGTCGGCCCACTACAGTTTATTTTCGGATTGAGGCTAACTGCATTGCATGGCGACTCTGAAACAAATGGCCCTGAACATCGGGGAGATGAGCCACGAACTGGCTGGACCATGTCAATACCTCGGAAGCAGCCAACTCCTCGACCAGCACCGACTTATTCATCCGGGCTCACGTTCAGGTTCGGCGTCTGGCTCACGGTTCCTCGGACCGGACGCCGGCGAGGCAGGCTCTTCGCGAAATGCACAACAGCACGGCGATTCGGTCTTCATCGCCGACAAGGGTGTCGGCCGGAACGGGAAGCCCGACTCGAAGCGATGCATGCCAGCTAGGCAAGCTTCTGCCAGCGTGGCGCAGCAAGATGCCTACGGTGAAGCCCGACGTCCAGGTCGCGGTCTACGTCCGGGCGCAGCTGGAGGCGGTGAGCATCCCGCTCGTCACTTTTGAGTCGTCCGGCAGGACGGCGCCGTTCGGGAGTTGCTTGCGCCACTGGATGCGGTATGGCGTGGGCAGCGCCAGCTCCAGCGAGTGGGCCACGTCGCATGCGTGCGCGACGAACTCGGCGGCAGTCTCGACCTCACCGCCGGGTTCGACGTAGACAAGGACCTCCATCGTGTCGTAGCGGACGAGAATGCTCGCGGCGAGCAACAGCATCTTCAGCGCAGCCCAGCGATGACTCATGCAGCCCCCCTTGGCAGGGCGGTGGTGCAAGGGGGGTGCCGACGGGCAGGCGTCTTCAGGGGAAACGTCGACGTCGGCCAGACAGTTTGTCTGGCGGTGGTCAGCCACTACTGCGCGGCCGTCAACTCCGTGGGTGGGCTGGTCACTCCGTCGCGGTGACGGTCGCCTCGAAGGGTGCCGCCTTGATGTCGAGCTGCTGGCCGTTGTTCACGCTGAAGCGGAAGACCCCGACCACTATGTGGGCGCCGGCTGTCTTCGGGACGACTTCGACGCGGAAGATGACACTGCCATCCGTCACCGAGCCCCTGACGACCTTTCTTCCGATGTCGACGCCAGCATCGATCGCCGACAGATTCACGACCCGGTGCCTGTAGGATTCCGTGATCCTGAATCCGCCCCGGGGCGAAATGGTCGCGACGATCACCGCCTTTTCGCCGAGCTTCACCGTGGGGCTGTCAATCCTCACGGCGAAGGCGTGATCGTCATCCGCCGCCCAACCCGGCGCGATGGCAGCGACAGCGATCAGGCACACGATGGAAGTGGCGACCCGGCGAGCGATCACGATCGTCCTCGGCAGCGTCCCAGCGAGCCGGTAGCCGTCACGGCCACCAGCCCGCGGGGAGCCGTTACCACCTACTGCCCTACCGCGAATACCCAGATCACCCCACCCTGTGGCACGTCCTTCTGCCACCCGAGGAGATCGCCGAGCAGACCCTGCTGGAACGCGGGATCGACGCCCCAGCCCGAGGCAACGCCGATGTACTGGACGCCGTCGACGGCGAAGGAGACGGGCGGCGCGGTGATGCCGGAGTTTGTGCGGAACTGCCACAACACTTCTCCGGTGCTCGCATCGAATGCGCGGAAGTACCGGTCATTCGTACCGCCCCCGAACACGAGCCCGCCCGCGGTCGTCAGCACCGGCCCCCAGTTCATCGAGTCGGTGAACAGGTGACTCCACACGCGCTTGTTTCCATTGATGTCCCACGCCTGGATTTCGCCGAAGTGCCTAGCACTCTTGTCCACGGCGAACCCGATGTCGGGGATGTCGATGCCGGTCCACCACTTGCCCGGCACGTACGGCTGGATTTTGCCCTCCATGTAGCCGCAGTGGTTGTCGTTGGCAGGAATGAAGAGCATCCCATTCCTGGGGTTGTAGGCCGCGAACGGCCAGTCCTTGCCTCCCCAGAGTGACGGGCAGAAGTCCGCCCGCTTGCCAGTGCCCGGCACGCGGTCGGCGTTGTACTCGGGACGGCCCGTCGTTGGATCGATGCTCTTGAAGACGTTCTGCTTGACGTAGGGCGTCGCCGAGACGAACGAGATTTTGTCCTCGGTGCGCTCCAGCCGGTAGAGATAGCCGTTGCGCGCCGCATGGACGAGGCCTTTGACGGCGCGGCCGTCCTTCGCGAAGTCGAGGACCATCGGCGCGTCGGGTTCGTCCCAATCCCACGAGTCGTTCCAGTGGTACTGGAAGTGCGCCGCCAGCTTTCCGGTGTCGGGATTGATCGCGACCGAGGAGGACGTGAAGAGGTTGTCACCCGGGCGCTGGTCGCCGAACCACGGCGAGGCGTTGCCGGTGCCCCAATAGGTCAGGTTCAGCGTCGGATCGTAGGTGCCGGTGATCCACACGGACCCACCGCCCTTCTTCCAGGTGTCGCCGGTCCACGTCTCGCTACCCTTCTCTCCGGGGGCGGGAATCGTGTACGTCTTCCACGTGGGCTGGCCACTGTTTGCATCGAAGGCGGCGACGAAGCCGCGGACGCCAAACTCGCCGCCCGAGACACCGACCATAACCTTGCCCTTGGCCACGAGTGGGGCGAGCGTCATGTAGTACCCAGTCTTCCAGTCCTCGACCTTCTGCTCCCACACGACCTTGCCGGTAGTGGCATTCAGCGCCACGAGCACACAGTCGTGGGCGGCGAGGTAGACCTTGTCACCGTAGAGGGCGACCCCGCGGCTGGTGTTGTGAAGGACGCTCAGGCCCTCGGGCATTTCCCGCTTGTATCGCCACAGCAACTTCCCCGTCTTCGCCTCCATCGCGATGACCTGGTTGTACGGTGTCGCCACGAACATCATGCCGTTGTTGACGAGGAGCGGAGCCTGGTGACCCGAGTCCACACCGGTGGAGAACGCCCAGGCCGGTGCCAGCTTCCTCACGTTGTGAATGTTGATCTGATCGAGCGAACTGTACGACCAGCCCTGGTAGTTGCCGCGGGTCATCAACCAGTTGGCCGCTTCCGGCTCGGCGAGCCGCTGGTCGGTGACCGGGCGATAGCCCATGATCCCCTGGGCGTCCCCCATCATCGGCACCAACGCGATCGCGAGCACCGCAACGACAATTACGAGGTCTCTGACAGTCCTCATCGTGGATCCTCCTCCTGCGAACAGCTCGCTCGCTGCGCCGCGCTGCCCGATCACTTCCTCTACTTGGTCTCACGCCCCACGCGACCCGTGAACCCGCCGGCAGCCACGACGTCACCGTCGACCGCCTGGAGCGGGAGCATGGCGAGGCGCCGGGGTGCGGGGCCGTCGACGACTCGCCCGCGATCCGCTGGGTCGAATCGTGACGCGTGGCACGAACAGAACAGGGTCTTCGACGCCTTGTGCCACATCGAGATGGGGCAGCCTTCATGCGTGCAGACAGCGGAGTACGCCACGACTCCGCCGGCTGCCTGGGCTCGCGTCTCCTCGGTGAACTGGGACGGATCGAGCCTGACCAGCGCGACTTGGTTGAGCAAAGATCCGTCGCGGACCACCTTCGTCTCGGGATCCATCGGGAAGGCGAGTTGTTGGGGACCGCCAGGCGGCAAGTCCGCTGGTACGATCACCTGGCCGGCGCGTTCGCCGTAAGCGAAGACGAGGCGATCGCCCTTTCGCGGGCGAGCCTCTTTGTCGTTCTCTGCTGCGGGGGCGACCCCGCGGAACGTCAAACCAAGCCCGAGGCTGAGCGCACCCGTCAGCATGGTCCGTCGCTCCTGACACACCCGGCATGGCCCAGACCGTGGAAGGATTCGCCCACCCCCCTCTCGTAGGTCCGAAGTCGCCGGGATTCTTCTCCCGGCCGATAGGGTTGTCAAGGCTGCGGGGAGCCGAGAACTCACGATCGCGACGGAAAACGGGCACAGGGAGAGATGGACGGGCAGGCAGCGGCGCGCCGTTGCCTGCCCGTCTCGGCGCAGTCAGACCGTGAGCTTGGACTTCGTGATGGGCAGCTCGAGAATCCGCTGACCGGTCGCCGCGAAGATCGCGTTGGTCAGCGCCGGCGCGAAGGGCGGCGTCCCCGGCTCGCCGACGCCTCCCGGCGGAAACTCGTTGGCATCCACGATGTGGACGCGGATCTCGCGCGGCGAATTGTGCATGCGCGCCATCGGGTAGTCGTTGAAGTTGCTCTGGGTTATGCGCCCCTTCGCAGCCGTGATCTCACTGAAGGCGGCGGCGGTCAGCCCGTAGATCGAGGCTCCCTCCATCTGGGACTTCACGCGATCCGGGTTGACCACGCGGCCGGCGTCCACTGCCACGTCGACACGCGGGATGGACACCTTCCCGTCGTTGGAGACCTTCACCTTCACCGCCGTCGCCACGTAGGTCGTGAAGCTGCGGTGCACGGCGAGCCCGATTCCTTCGCGCGGCCCGAGCTTCGTACCATAGCCCGATTGTTCGGCAGCCACGCGCAGCACTCGCTTCAGCCGCTCCGTCATGATCGGGTACTCCTCGTACGTCTGATCGTAGTTCCAGTAATCCACCTTCGACAGATCGACGACCCGGTCGGGCCCGATGAGCTCGAGCAGGAACTGGTACGGATCGCGCTTCGCCGACGCGGCCAGCATGTTCGCCATCGTGTTCTGCGCGAAGGCGTGGGGGATGTTGTTCACCGAGCGCAGCCAGCCGATGCGAACGTGCGACTTGGCCTGGCCGTTCTCGAGGCAGACGTTCGGGATCGCGTACGGCAGGTCGAGGAACCCGAGGCTGAGCTCGATCTTGTTGCCGTATCCCGGATCCTCTTTCACGAACGTCGACCAGATGGTCGGGAACACGGAACGGTGCAGCCAGGCCGTGACCTTTCCGTCCTTGAGCCCAGCCTTGATGTGTTGGGCGGTCACGGTGTGGTAGTACGCGTGCTGAATGTCGTCCTCGCGAGTCCAGGTGACCCGCACGGGGACGCCGAGTTCGCGAGACAGGATGGCTGCCTCCGCCGCGAAGTCGGGCTTCGACTTGCGACCGAAGGCACCGCCCAGCAGTGTCACGTTCGAGATCACGTTCGCCTCATCCATGCCGATCGCGCCGGCGACGGTCGCGCGCGCGGCCTGTGGATCCTGGCATGAAGACCACACTTCGCACTTGCCGTCCTTCACGGACGCGATGGCGGCCGGCGGCTCCATGGTGGCGTGCGCGAAGTGCGGGACGTAGAAGGTCGCCTCCACCACCTTGTCCGCCGACGCCAGCGCGGCTTTGACGTCGCCCTCCTCGCGGACGATCTTCCCGTCGGCGCGCGCCGCTTGCTCGAGGTCGTTGCGGTAGCTGTCCGAGTTGTAGACCACGTTCGGGCCGTAATCCCAGTCGATCTTCAGCTTCTTGCGCCCCTGCTCGGCCGACCAGGTATTGTTCGCGATGACGGCGATGCCCCCGAGGGTGTTGAACACGATCGGCGGCTGCGTCTGCGGAATCTCAACGACCTTCTCGACACCCGGCATCTTGAGCGCCTCGCTGGGGTCGAACGACTTCACCTTGCCGTACGTGACGGGGCAGTGCTCGACCACTGCGTACTTCATTCCCGGCAGCTTCGCGTCGATCCCGTACGTCGCCTTGCCCGTCACCATATCCGGGAAATCGACACTGGTCATTGGCTTGCCGATGTAGCGGAAGTCCTTCGGGTCCTTGAGGGCGACGGCCATGACGTCCGGCACCGGCAGCATGGCGGCCGTCTCTACCAGCTCGCCGTAGTCGAACGACCGGCCAGTCGGCGCGTGGACCACGCGATGATTCTGGCCCTTGCACTCTGCCGAATACACGCCCCACTTGCGGGCCGCCGCTTGCTCGAGCATCGTGCGCGCCACGGCCCCGAACTGCCGCATGCGGTGGTAGTTGTGACGGATGCTGCGCGAGCCGTCGGTGTACTGATTGCCGTACTTCTTGTCGCCGACCGCCTGTTCGATCTTGACTCGGCCCCAGTCCGCCTCGAGCTCGTCGGCGAGGATCATCGGAACGCTGGTGCGCACGCCTTGGCCCATCTCCGAGCGATGGGCGATGATGGTCACGGCACCGGTCGTATCGATCGACACGAAGAGATTCGGGTTCAGCGTGGGACCGACGGCGGCCGGGGCCGGCGTGACCGGCGCGAATGGATTGACGCGAGCAAGCGGATCAAGTTGGAGCGCGAGTGCGAACGTTCCCGTCGCGGCGACGCCCTTGAGGAAGGTCCTGCGGCTGACGTTCTCAATGGCGTTCATGACTTCACCCCCGCCGCGTCCTTGATGGCCGCGCGAATCCGGTTGTATGTGCCACACCGACAGATGTTGCCTCCCATCACAGCGTCGATCTGTGCGTCGGTCGGCTTCGGATTCTTCGCGAGCAGCGAGGCCGCCTGCATGATCTGACCAGCCTGGCAGTACCCGCACTGGGGTACGTTGTTGGCGATCCAGGCCTTTTGCAGAGGATGGTCGCCTGTCGCGCTGAGACCCTCGATCGTCGTCACCGGGCCTTTTACCGCGCCGACCGGCAGCACGCACGAGCGCTGCGCGACGCCGTTGACGTGCACGGTACAGGCCCCGCACAGGGCCATGCCACAGCCGAACTTGGTCCCGGTGAGTCCGACCACGTCACGGAGGACCCAGAGCAAGGGCACCTCAGGCGGGACGTCTACCGAGTACCGTTGACCGTTCACCGACAGTGATACCGCCATGACCGCCTCCTCCCTCAGCACGTGACAGAAAGGGCGAGCCTTTGGGCCGTGCGCTCACCTCCTCACGAGTGTCGTCCTTCGTATGACGCTCTCGTGCTCCTCAGGATCTTGCCGCTCGACGAGCGGCAAGATCCCCGTGTGTAGCGGTGGTACTTCGTGGCGGCGAGACTAGGGCATGATCTGGCCCAGTTCAAGAGCGCCATGTCGACGGCCAGCCCGCGATAGGAGTCCACCTCGAAGTAGAAGCCTCGCGAAGATCGCGCGGCCGGTGAGGACGAGGAGATGTATCAACGATCGTTTGGGGTGCCCGTCACGAGAGCCACAACGTTCAATCGCTTCGCGGGATTAGGAACCCTAGACAGTCTCGATGGGTAGATGATCCACCGAAATGTAGTCATTCTCTCGTGTCGCCGCCGACCACCTAGTCTTCCGCGCCCTCGGACGGCTCGGGGAGTCGCGCGCAGTCAGGACAGAGCCGATCGCTCTTCGTCGCCTCGGCTGTTTCCGGGACGAGAATAGCGAACTCGCATCCGCAGAGAGCGCAGGTCTTCACGCCGGCAAGGTACGGGGGACCGGCGAGCACCGTCAAGACGCTGCACCCAGCGGAGCCTACGCCTCGGACTTATTCTCTCGTCCGGGCGACTGGGGTGTAGCGACCGCAGCGACGACCACGCCGAAGATGGGAACGAGCACCCCATCGCTCATCTGTCCAAGTCCAAGGAGAAGACGTGAGTGAGCCGCGAGGTTCCCCAGGCGTCACGATGACACTCCGGACAGCGATGACTTCACGAAGGAGAACGAGGTGCACGCGAACCTGCGAGAGCGGCATCTGTGCATGACGCGCGAGGCACTCCTCGCAACGTGTCCAGCGCGGCCAGCCCGTGCGCATGGGCATGGACCCACGCGAGCAAGTGCTGGCGTGTGGTCGTCATCCCGGCGAGCATCGGCTCCACCAGATGCACCGGCGCCGGGCCTGCGCCATTCTTCGCTTGCGTTCGCGGCGCTCTCTCTGTTCTCTTCGTCATTGGCGGCTCCTTGGTCCCAGCCTCTGGGGACCGTTTGTCTTGGCCGACGCGATTCTCACGCCGACCAGGGAGCCGTCGCTACTCAGTTCTCAAGTTCAACAGGGGCCGGGACATCCCCACCACGACTTCCAATACAGCAACGAATATTGGTGACAGCGTCAGTGCTAATGCAAACATTTCTC
>Ga0209266_1002290_pt1 | contig 12174 bp, 6 predicted proteins | sample GraSoiAngelo_132_FD_185889 | JGI IMG/M metagenome (GOLD analysis project Ga0209266, IMG submission 185889) | Grasslands soil microbial communities from the Angelo Coastal Reserve, California, USA - 14_0929_02_40cm (SPAdes) (version 2) | ecosystem: Environmental > Terrestrial > Soil > Grasslands ...
GAAAAAAACTTACGAGAATGTGGATTTTGAGCCAGTAACTTTTGAGCCAGTAACTACGGAGTCTGGTACGCCGAATATACGTATCCTCCTTGTTGATGCCCACACGCTCTTCTTAGCCGGTTTGTGCTGTTTGATGCGAGACGAGCCGGGACTCACTGTCGTCGGGCAGGCTGTCAACGCCGCCGAAGCGATTGCCTGCGCTCGCACAAGGCCGGACGTCATCATCATCGATTTAATTCTCGGCAGCGAGAACAGCCTGGATTTTCTTGCGGATTTGATCGAAGCCGGAAAAGGCGCCCGCGTTCTGGTGGTAACCGGCGTGTCCGATCCCCAATGCCATCTGCGCGCCGTGCAGCTTGGGGCTATGGGTGTCGTGCTGAAGACCGAATCGCCGGGTTGTCTCTTCAAGGCCATCCGGAAGGTCCACACTGGAGAGATGTGGCTTAACCGCTCGATGATGGCCTCAGCGATGGCAGAAGCGTTTCGGGCGACTGCGGCGAAGAAACCGGATCCTGAGTCGGCTAAGATCGCCAACCTGAGTTCACGCGAGCGGCAAGTCATCGTGATGCTGAGTCAGGGATTGAAAAACAAGGAGATCGCAAACCGATTGTTCATCTCTGAAAAGACCGTGGGCCACCATCTGAGCTCGATCTTCTCCAAGCTGGATGTCAAGGACCGGCTGGAATTGTTGGTCTATGCCTACCGGCACAATCTGGCGAAAATTACGCCGGCTCCTGCTGCGAACCTTCCGGACCAACTCCTGGCCTCCTAGACTGCCTTCCGTCGCAACTCAGCGCCGCAACCCCTCTCGCTCGTCTAAGCCCCGCGGCATGGGCCATTTATCCCAAAAGAATTTCACAAAAATAGGGGAAGCTGCCGATGCGCAGCCGCCTCGCAATTCGTCAAGATTCATTGAAAACAGCACTGATCCGGAAATCAAACGGTTGTTCCGACGAATGGAGTAACCCAATTAGATTGACGAAACATCAGACGTAAGCTCTTATGGTTTTCTGAGAGTTCTTGGCACCATTCAAGCGCAGGACCCGTCTGGGTTGACGGCCGTTAGGATTCAGAGTCGCAAATCAGAGACAGCTATCAATCTGAAGGGAGAAAAGTTAAGGACGGTGCTTCAGATACGTGCTCGATCTAATTGCGTTGTCGGAATGGCGAGGAAAACGTAGTGGGAATCAAATTGGCCGGGTTGAGAGAGAAACCGCCTTCAGGTTCCCGCTTTTGCGACCTGATTTAGGAAAAGGACTAGAGAAATAGGGGCCGCTGAACGATAGCCGCTGGCAGGCAGTTACGCTTTGGGTCAAGGCGAATGGATGTGCGGCATCGGGTTTGATTCTGCCGCTGTGACTCAGGGGGCGGAGCCATGCTTAATAAGATACGCAGTACGAGCTACGATGTCGAGTGGGCGTCGGCCCGGTTAACTACGATCTCTCTAATCTCCTCGCCCACTTTCCCCGACCAACGGCAATGGGTCTTGAGCCGCTATCTCGAAGTCATGCGGCAGCTGGGTTCTGGAATTGTGTCGATTTTTAAAAGCAACAAGGGATTTTCGAGAGCTGCGCTGGTTCCGGAAAAGCAACACAGAATTGTCACGAGCAGTGTGGATTTTTAAAATTTTCGCATCTTCTGCGGACATGGCTTGAGTAGCCGCCTCACCTGGAAGGGGCACCGCGCCTCCGGTTGATCCTTCACCAAGCTTGCGAGCGTTTCCGCGACGTCATTGCCTGAAATAACTGCTTAACTCTGAGGTTTGTAAACCACGACGCCAATGCCCAGACGGGGCGCCGCAACCGTCGTTCTGTGGAATGGAATAGCCGAGTGGAATAACCCAATTGGATTAAACCAATTTTCACCAAGACGAAAAGTCACACATAAGCTCTTATGTTTCGACAGCCGTTCGCACCGTCGAAGCTCAGGCCCCGTCTGGGTTAGCGGCCGTCAGGACTCAGAGTCGCAAACTACAGAGCGCGGATGGTGAGGAAATCCTCGTGGGAATCAAATTGGCCGGGTTGGGAGAGCGCCTGCAGATTTCGCTTTCACAAGTTGATTTTAGGAAAAGGTCTAGAAAGACGGTACACGCGCACAGACAAGAGCACGTCAGGCCGAGAACGGTTAGCTGTTCCATACCAGCGCTAGAAGGTGCGCTGTAGCTCAGAGAAGCGATCATGGAGGATTCAAAAATTACGCGATTTACTGACTTGGAACCTAACGAGAAACCACCCCACCCTATAGCTGATGCAATTTCTTCCAACCATAGTTTCGCCAGACCGGAGGTTCGCGGGAAATTTCTTTACTGTAATGATCAAAAGCTATGGGTCAGAGGAGTCACGTACGGAACATTCCGGCCGGACCAACGCGGAAGTGAATTTCATAATCGCGATCGTGTGAAGACGGATTTTCTTCTGATCGCGGATGCAGGAATAAATGCTGTCCGGACATACACAGTGCCGCCCCTGTGGTTCCTGGATCTTGCTTATAGGCAGGGGCTGTATGTCATGGTTGGCCTTCCATGGGAGCAACACATTGCGTTCCTCGACGATCGCCAGCAGAGCGTCGCGATTCGCAAGCGTGTGAGGGACGGTGTGCGTCTCTGCTCGAAGCACCCTGCCGTGCTTTGTTACGCGATTGGGAATGAAATCCCAGCGCCTATAGTCAGGTGGCATGGAGCGCGGCGGGTGGAACGGTATCTTGAGACCTTGTGGATGGAGGCGAAGCAAGAAGATCCGGGAGGCTTGTTCACCTACGTCAACTATCCGTCGACGGAATATCTGGAATTGGATTTCGTCGATCTGGCGTGTATCAATGTTTATTTAGAAGACGAACAGTCCTTCAGCGCATACATAGCGCGTCTTCAGAATACCGTCGGCAACCGGCCGCTGGTGCTGGCCGAGATCGGATTGGACAGTCTTCGGAACGGCCACGAGAACCAATCGCGTTTTCTGGATCGGCAGGTCCGAACAGCATTTGCAGAAGGCTGCGCCGGGGCATTCGTGTTTAGCTGGACCGACGAATGGTACCGCGGAGGGCACGAAATCCTCGACTGGGCTTTCGGCCTGACGGACCGGGAACGGCGCGCAAAACCGGCGTTGGCGACCGTCCGGAACGCTTATACGGAGGCCCCATTCCCCTCAGAGAAAAACTGGCCGCCGATCTCCGTCGTCGTCTGCAGCTATAACGGCGGCCGGGTGATCCGCGAGTGTCTTGAAGGGTTGCTGACGCTGGACTATCCCAACTATGAAGTGATTGTTGTGGACGATGGATCGACGGACAACACCGCTGAAATCGCAAGGCAATACCCATTTCGCCTCATTCGTACAGAAAATCGAGGTTTGAGCAGTGCGCGCAACACAGGTTGTGAAGCTGCTCGCGGTGAGATCGTTGCCTATATCGATGATGATGCGTATCCCGACCCGCACTGGCTCCAGTACCTTGCAAACACATTTATGACGACGGATCATGTTGGAGTCGGCGGGCCTAATTTGCCGCCGCCCGGCGACGGCCTGGTTGCCGACTGTGTCGCTGTAGCGCCGGGCGGTCCGATTCACGTCCTGACCTCAGACCGTGAAGCTGAACACATCCCGGGTTGCAACATGGCATTTCGAAAAGCCGCTCTCGCCGCAGTGGGAGGTTTCGATCCGAAATTCCGTGTCGCGGGCGACGATGTGGACATTTGCTGGAGGCTGCAGGAGAAGGGATGGACCTTGGGCTTCAGCGCCGCAGCGGTCGTCTGGCATCACCGGCGTAATTCGATCCGAGCTTACTTGAGGCAGCAGCGGGGTTACGGAAAGGCCGAAGCACTTCTAGAACAGAAGTGGCCGGAGAAATATAACGTTCCCGGAAATTTGATTTGGGCCGGGCGAATCTACTCGCCGGCCATGTACGCCGCACGCCGTTTCCGGCGAATATTTCATGGCGTGTGGGGCAGCGCGTTGTTTCAACGCGTCTATCAGCCGGCGGCCGGCTATCTTGGGCTGCTGCCGCTGATGCCGGAGTGGTACCTGACGATCGCGTGTCTAGTGGGACTCTCGGCCGCACTCGTTCCGTGGAAACCGTTGCCGCTGGTTCTGCTGCTCGGGGCGATTGGTGTGAGTGCAATTCGTGCCACGTCGGCCGCGCTACGAGGTTCGTTTCCGACGAAGCATGAATCCGTCGCGAAACGTTTTGTATTGCGCGGCCTGACCGCTCTGCTGTACCTGCTTCAGCCACTCTGGCGTCTAGACGGCCGGCTGCGTAACGGCCTCAGCCCCTGGCGGCGCCGCCGTCTTGAGGGCTGGGCATGGCCGCGCATCCAGATCTGGAAGATATGGAGCGAGCAGTGGAGGGCGCATGAAGACTGGCTGCGCTCGCTTGAAAAGGCTCTACGCGCGACTGGCGCGCGTGTCATTCGCGGTGGTGCATACGACCGATGGGATTTGGAACTGGCTCGCGGATCGTTTGGCTCGGTGCGGGTCACGGCTGTCATCGAAGAACATGGGGAAGGCAAGCAATTAGCTCGGGTGCGACTGGTTCCACGCTGCTCCCGGTGGGCGTTTGCCCCGATCCTCTTGCTGTTGGGTCTGGGGGAAGGCATGGCTCGGCACGGCTCCGTGATCGCGGCCGCTCTTCTTGGTATAATTGCAACGCAACTCGTGCTGCGCACCGCCGGCGATACGGCCGCAGCGACGGCGGTCGTGCGCCGTGTTGTAAGTGCGGAAAAGAAAAATATCGAAGAACCTCTGAGTGTTTCAGAGGCGACAGTTCAAAATACCGAGGTCGAGAAGAGCGCCCTGATAGCCAACGCCGACCAGCAGTCGGCTTGATCAGATGGAAACGAATTTTAGATTCAAATTACGGCGGAGGTCTTTGATCCCGTCGAGGACGATCCAGCGAGGTGTGATCTGGGCAGCACTCGCACTCTCGCTTGCAGCAGTTTGCTTCGGCCAGACCGTGCAAATCGTTTCAGGGACAGTTGTTGATCCGAGCAATGCAATCCTTTATGGAGCGTCCGTCACCTTGACCAGTGGAAAACAGGATGTTCTCCGCACGACCACTGATGCCAAAGGTGAATTCCGCTTTGATTTCGTTGTGCCCGGACGCTACGAAGTGCGGGCCGAATATCCCGGGTTCAAAGCGGGAATGGTCCGCATCACCGTGAGGGCCGCGGCTCCAAGCCCTTTGCGATTGGAGTTGGCCATTGCAGACGTCGAAGAGACAGTCAGAGTCGATAGTGATGCATCGCAAACGAATACGAACGCCAGTGAAAACCTCGACCTGATACGTCTGCGTTCCGGAGACCTGGAAAATCTGCCGGTGCTCGATGGGGATGTGGTGGGCGCTCTGGCACGGTTGCTGGACCCGGCGTCCGTCGGGTCGGGAGGCGCAACCGTTGTGATTGACGGACTGCCAAGCTCCGACCACAACCTTCGCGCGTCTGAAATTCAAGAAGTCCGGATCAACAATAATCCATACTCCGCCGAATACGCGCGTCCGGGGCGGGGCCGGATCGAGATCATCACCAAGACGGGTTCGCCGAAGTACCACGGGTCCGTTGAGTATGGACTACGCGATTTCCGGCTTGACGCGCGGAATGCTTTCGCTATAGAGCGGCCGTTGCAACGGCGGCGCCAACTGGAAGCGAACATCTCGGGTCCTCTTCTGAAGGACAACAACGACACCTTTTCGCTTACCGCCAGCCGCACACGCGACGGACTGGAGCCGATTGTCTATGCCTTCGGTCTAGGAGGTCCGATCCGGGAGAATGCTGCACAAACCCAAAGCAGCACATACTTGTCGGCCCAGTTCACCCGGCGTATTCACGAGGATGCTTTGTCGTTCCGCTACACGCACTTTGACTGGTCCAACGCAGGCGCAGGCGCCGGGGGATTCGTACTCCCACAGGCAGCTTACAAATCAGCAAGCCGGTATCATCAACTCTACTCGAGTTACCGGGCGGTTTTCAGCCCCACGCTGCTGAACGAATTCTTCGTTCGTGTGAAAGCGGGAGATTCGGCGACCGCGAGCGAGCTTCCCGGCGTTTCGAAAATCGTCGTGACGGATGCGTTTACCAGCGGTGGCGCGCAGGTGGATAGGCGCGAAACGGAGCGGCGGCTCGAACTCAATGATACGGTCTCCTGGTCCCACTCCCGTCATCTTGTGAAAGCGGGACTCAATGTTCCAGCGTTCGGCAGGATTGGTTCAACCGACCGCTCGAATTTTGACGGTACTTTCTACTTTGCCTCGCTCGACGATTATGCCCGGCACAAGCCCTTTTCATTTATGCGGCAGGCCGGCGACGGCCACCTGGTGTTCTGGCAGAAGCAAGCCGCCGGGTTCGTTCAGGACGAGGTCAAGCTTCGCCAGAACCTGTCGCTGGCAGGCGGTGTTCGCTACGAATGGCAAAACTACGGAGCCGACTATCACAACTTCGCACCGCGGTTGTCCTTCGCGTATGGGCTTGGGAAAGCCTTGAAGACGGTGGTCCGTGGTGGCGCCGGATTCTTCTACGACGCTGTTCCCGCGTCAGAGATTGCCGCCACGCTTCTGCTGAATGGCAGCCGACTTCATGAGGTCCAGTTGCTGAACCCCGTGTACCCAGACACCCTCCCTGGCGCCGTTTCAGTTCAAAGACTCCCTCCAGATCTAGCGCGATTCAGCCCCGGCCTCGCGTCCCCATACACATTTCAGTACAGCTTGGGCGTGGACCGAGCGTTACGGAAGTCGCTGACGTTGACAGCAACGTACACGGCGAGGCGAGGCGTCCATCTGTACCGGTCGCGTGACGTCAATGCACCGCTACCGCCGTTCTACCTGTCGCGGCCCGACCCCTCGGTTGCGATGCTGCGTCAGTTCGAATCGTCCGGCGCATCGCGGGACCATGCGCTTCAGGCGGCGCTTCGGGGCAACCTGAGCCGGTTCTTCAGTGGCATGGTGATGTACGAACTGAGTCACGCCATGAACGACACAGACGGATTCGACTCATTTCCTGCAAACAACTGGGATCTACGAGGTGAGTGGTCGCGTGCGTCCTCCGACATACGTCATTACCTGTACCTCTACGGCACGGTCAGCGCCGGCAGGTTTTTCAAATTGGGCGTGATCTTTTCCGCGAATTCGGGAAAACCTTACACCATGACGACCGGCGTGGACACCTACCACAACGGCATGACGAACGCCCGGCTGCCGGGTGTTACCAGAAACAGCCTGCAAGGTGCAGGGGCCGCTACCTTCGATCTGCGTTGGTCACGCGAGTTCCCGCTGCATCGTTCCGACAAGAATGGTTTGCGGTTGAACACAGCGGTCGACGTATTCAACGTGATGAACCGCGTGAACTACAGGGGCTTCATCGGAAATCTGAGCTCGCCGTTCTTTGGATATCCCAATTCCGCCGCTCCGGCGCGGCGGATACAAATATCGGCCGCCGTGAGGTTCTGATGCAGACCTGGCGTTCCGATCTCGCAATTTACCGAAGACTGTTTTTGCAGGCCCGGCCTTACTGGTTGCATATTACCGGCATCTTTCTGCTGAGCTTGTTAGACGGTCCTCTCGGACTCGTTGCGCCTCTGCCCCTGAAAATCGCGGTCGACAGCGGAATCGGATCGCAACCTCTTCCTCGTATTCTGGATCGCATTTTACCGGCAAATATTGCAGGTTCACCTTCCGGCATTTTGCTGTTTGCAGCTTTCCTGGTCGTAGGAGTCGCGGCGCTCGGCGGTCTGTTGAGTCTGGCCAGTACTGTTCTTCGCTCTTACACGGCAGAACAGTTGGTACTGAATTTCCGCAAACGTGTTTTTGCTCACCTCCAGCGCATGTCGCTGCGTTACCACGACGCCAAGGGAACCGCCGATTCCGTGTATCGCATTCAGAATGACACCGTCACGCTCCAGTACATCTGCATGGACAGCTTAACTCCTTTTGTCACTTCGGTCTTTACGCTGGCGGCAATGTTCTACGTCACCTTCCGGATCGACATGGAACTGGCGTTGGTTGCAATGGCGATAGCACCTTTTTTATTTTTGCTTTCCCAGAAGTATCGGCCGCTTTTTCGTGAATGCTCGAAAGAAGTCAAACAGATTGAAAGCTCGGCCATGGCGGTGGTGCACGAAGTCCTGTCGGCGCTGCGCGTCGTAAAGGCCTTCGGCAGAGAGCAGCACGAGGAAAATCGCTACGTGCGCCGAGGCACCGCAGGAATGTGGGCGCGGATCAAGCTGGAATTTATCGGCGCAGCCTACAGCTTGGTCATTGGCCTCCTCACGGCCGCCGGGACGGCTGTGGTTCTCTGGATCGGCATGCGCCACGTCCGCGCCGGTGAGTTGACTTTGGGAAGCCTGTTGCTCGTGATGAGCTACCTGGGCCAGTTGTACTCGCCGTTAAAGACGATCGGCAAGAAGGCAGCTTCTTTGCAGGGCCATTTGGTCGGTGCAGAGCGCGCCTTTTCGGTTCTGGACCAGGAGCGGGACGTACCCGAGCGACCCAACGCGGTTTCTCTGAGAGGCGCGTCGGGCTCGATCAGTTTCCGAAATGTTTCTTTCTCATATGACGAAGGGCATCCGGTTCTGCACCACATCTCTTTCGACGTTCCGGCTGGAGCGCGCGTCGGAATCTCGGGCCGAACCGGTGCTGGAAAAACCACACTGCTCAGTTTGCTGACGCGTCTTTATGATCCAACCAGTGGCGCGATTCTCTTGGACGGGTCGGATCTGCGAGAGTACCGGCTCGCAGACCTGCGGAACCAGTTCGCGATTGTTCTGCAGGAGCCGGTACTGTTCTCGACCAGCATCGCCGAGAACATCGCCTATGCCCGCCCCGACGCCACGGAAGAAGAGATTGTTCGCGCCGCGAAACAGGCCGACGCTCACGATTTCATTCTCGGCCTGGCCAACGGCTACCAAACAGTCGTGGGCGAACGCGGGATGCGGCTTTCCGGCGGGGAACGCCAACGCATCGCATTAGCCCGGGCGTTTCTGAAAAACGCTCCGGTCCTTCTGCTCGACGAACCCACGAGTTCCGTTGACATGAAGACCGAGAAAGCGATCATGACGGCCACCGAGCGCCTCATGCAGGGCCGCACGACCTTCCTGATTGCACACCGGCTGAGCACGTTAGACGATTGTGACGTTCGGCTGGAAATTGAGCATGGACGGCTGGTGAGCGCCGTGACGACAATTCAGCGAAACGCTGGCCCGAACGCTCTCGATTCACCGGCCAATACCGTGGCATTGCCAGGGGGTGCTCCCCGTGGCTAACCGTGTTCCCGTCAATACTCCGGTTGCGACTCTGGCCAAGCATCCAGCCGTTGTGGCCTGGAACCGGCTGACGGGAGCCAGCGCCGTGCCCAACCGAATCACCCAGCTTAACCGGGAGGTGTACCGGCTCTTCGGAATGAAAAAAGACGGTGATTCGGTGATCGCGAAGCTATGCTCGCGTCAGGACGCAGAGTTGACGCGCGTGATTTCGACAGGGCTGCTGCCGCTAGTACCAAAGCCGGCTCTGGTCTTCTATGGCTGTTTGCAGATGGGGACTAACAGGGCCTGGATGTTTCTCGAAGACGCCGGACGTGTGAAGTGCTCGCTGGAGGACCCAGGGCACCTGCGTGTCACGAGCGCCTGGTTGGCGGCTCTGCACGCCTGCCTGGCGGGGCATGCTGAAGACTCTTCTTTGCCTGAGGCCGGTCTTAGCATGTATCTCAAAAAGCTACGCGCCAGCCGCCGGAGAGTCCTCAAAGGTCTGAGTCTGCTGGAGCTCGAAGCTGAGGAGGTTGCCACACTGCGGTCAGTCGTTGAATGGTTCGATCATGTGGAGAACGAGTGGGACAAACTGGACGCACTCGTGGGCGGCGGCGGGCCACGCACGTTGGTTCACGGCGATTTCGCGCCGAAGAATATCTTTGTGCGTCAGACCGCCGGAGCTTTAGAGGTGTTGCCGATCGATTGGGAATTTGCGGGCTGGGGGCCGCCGGCGGTGGACATGGGAGAATGTCTGGAATTGGCCGCTTACCGGGCAGAAGCACTCAGGTATGGCGTCACATGGAGCGCAGAAACGATCCGCGGCTGGGCGACAGTTGGCAAAATCCTGCGACATATCGCTGAATTCGAGTGGGCTTCCGCGGGCCTTCTTCGACGCTGGCCTCCTCGAAGTGTGCGGCACATGAGGGTCGGACTTGAGGGTGCACGGATTGCGTCCGCCCTGGAGTTTTGAGCAATGGCTGCCTTCTGTTGGGACTTGCCTGATACCTGCTGCCTCGAAGCCGGTCTCCTCGTCGCCCACCGGATGCGCACGTTGGAGCATTGTGATATTCGGCTGGAAATGGAACATGGACCGCTGGAGAGCGCCGTGAAGACGACCCAGGAAAACGCCGGCACGAGCGCTCTCGATTCCACGACCAATACCTTGGCATTGCGAGGGGGTGTTCCCTGTGGCTGACCGTATTCCCGTCGATATTTCGATTGCTACTCTGGCCGAGCATCCAGCCGTCGTGGCCTGGAACCGGCTGACGGGAGCCAGCGCCGTGCCCAACCGAATCACCCGGCTCAACCAGGGCCACTCGGAGGTGTACCGGCTCTTCGCAATGAAAGAAGACGGTGATTCGGTGATCGCGAAGCTGTGCTCGCGCGAGGACGCAGAGATGACGCGCATCATTTGCAAACGGTTGCTGCCGCTGGTACCTAAGCCGGCTCTGGTCTTCTATGGCTGTTTGCACACGTCGACTCGCAAGTCTTGGGTGTTTCTCGAAGACGCCGGATCCATGAAGTGCTTGCCGCATGACCCACGACACCTGAGTGCATTGAGCGCCTGGTTGGCAGCTCTGCACGCCTGCTTGGCTGGGTATGTGGAAGACCTTTCCTTGCCTGAAACCGGTCTTGGCATGTATCTCGAAAAGCTACGCGCCGGCCGCCGGAAAATCCTCGAGAGTCTGAGTCTGCGGGAGCTCGAAGGCGAGGACGATGCCACACTGCGGTCAGTCGTCGAATGGTTCGATCATGTGGAGAACGAGTGGGACAAACTGGACGCACTCGTGGGCGGCGGTGGGCCACGCACACTGATTCACGGCGATTTCGCGGCGAAGAACATCCTTGTGCGTCAGACCGCCGGGGCTCTAGAGACCTTTCCAATCGATTGGGAAACCGCCGGCTGGGGGCCGCCGGCGGCGGACATGGGCGAATGTGTGGACTTGGTCACTTACCAAACCGAAGCCCTTAGGTATGGCGTCTCATGGAGCGCCGAGACGATCCGCGGCTGGGCGGCGGTCGGCAAAATTCTGAGACATATCGCTGCGTTCGAGTGGGCATCCGCGAGCCTTATCGGAGGCTGGCCTCCGCGCGGGATTCGGCGCATGAAGGTCAGGGTTGAGGACGCATGGATTGCGTCCGCCCTGGAGGTTTGAGCGATGGCTGACTCCTACCGGTACTTGCCTGATACCCAACGCCTGGAGGCCTGTCTGGCCGCAGCCTTCAACACGAATGGAAAGGGCGGACCGAAAGTCCTGAAGCGCGAGTTGTCGCCATACTCCACCACTTTTCCTTGCGAAATCGTCACTTGTCGGCTCCCTGACAACAAGACGACAGACATATTTTGTAAATATTCCGGGGACGTCGACTATACGGGGTTCGGTCATCGTGGTGGCCCAGCTTATGAACTGTCTGTATACCGTGAAGTCCTCCGGCCGATCGGAGTGTCGGCGCCGGTTTGCTATGGAGGCGAAGTGGATCCAAAGTCGGGCCAGGCATGGCTGGCTCTCGAATACCTGCCCGATGCGCTGGGAGTCGGCACATTGCACCGTTCCGGCGCCATGGTAGCAGCCGCTGAGTGGATCGGCCGGTTTCACAGGCTGACGCAGACTGGAACTGTCGGTCGGACCGGCTGGATGAAAGCCTACACACGGCAATATTACATGGGGTGGATTCGCCGAACGCTCAAGTCCTCTTCGTCTCTCCCGCGGAAGCTTCCGTGGCTCCAAGCCGTCTGTGAGCGCGCGAGCAGTCTGCTTGAGCCGCTGCTGGAAGAGCCACTCAGTATCATCCACGGCGAGTATTACCCCCACAATGTTCTGTACTGCCGGGGCCGCGTCTACCCAGTGGATTGGGAATCGGCTGCCAGAGCCGCCGGGGAAATCGACATCGCTTCCCTGACAGAAGACTGGTCCGCAACAACGACGCGCAGTTGCATATCCGCGTATCAAAGTGAGCG
>Ga0209266_1002294_pt1 | contig 12153 bp, 10 predicted proteins | sample GraSoiAngelo_132_FD_185889 | JGI IMG/M metagenome (GOLD analysis project Ga0209266, IMG submission 185889) | Grasslands soil microbial communities from the Angelo Coastal Reserve, California, USA - 14_0929_02_40cm (SPAdes) (version 2) | ecosystem: Environmental > Terrestrial > Soil > Grasslands ...
CGCGCTGGTCGGCCTGGGCGCGCACCCGCTCGAAAAAGGCCCGCGCGATGTCGCCCCGGAGGAGTCGTTCCCGGTTCTTCGTGAACACCGTCGTGTCCCAGATCGGGTCGTCCATGGCCAAGCCCACGAACCAGCGGAAGAGCAGGTTGTAGTCGAGCTGCTCCATCAGGAGCCGCTCGCTACGGACGCTGTAGAGGACCTGCAGGAGCAAGGCGCGCAGCAGGTGCTCCGGCGGAATCGACGGCCGGCCGACCCTGGAATACAGCGCATCGAACTGGGTCGACAGGTCCTTGAGGATCGTGTCGACCATGGCCCGCAGGGGCCGCAGCGGATGGTCGGCCGGAATGCGCTGCTCCAGCGGCACGTAGCTCCACATGTGGGGCTCCGCCTCGCTCCCGTCACCACGCATGCGCGCCTCCTCGACCAGCGTTGCGCGCATCGTAGTCGAACTCACACCGTGACTCGACATCAAATGTCGGGTTTTTCCGCAGCCTGCTAGCTCCCTCCGACGTTCCTCGATCCATCACCTTGATAGACGTAGCGGAATGTGAGACATCCGGGGCGAGAGCCGGGACAATAGTAGCTGACGATCTCCATCTTCGCGTAGCGCCCGTCCGCCGTGCGCACCGCCCACACGTGCCGCTTCGGGGTCAGGACGTGAGAGAAGAATCCATACCGGTACCAGCTCCCGATGGCGGGGTTGCGCGGATCCGGGCCGCGATCGTTCGCCTGATATCCCGTCTCGGGGACCGTCTTCACGTCCGCAAAAGAAACCTCGCCGAGGTCGAGGATGCCTCCGCTGCCCGCGAACTCCGCACCGCCGTTCGCGATGACTTGGTGGCGGCGGAACGCGAGATCCCAGTCCTTCGGGCCGGCGTTCTCGATGACGGAACCGAGGTGGAAAGAGAAGTAGCGCCACTGCTCCGAACTGGTCGCGTCCACGGTGTAGCGCACGGAGCCGACGAGGGTATGGCCGCTGTCCCGCGGCGCCGGTGGCGTCGGGGCATAGCTCGGGAGGTTCGGTTGGCGCAGCGTGAGCGCGACCAGCGTCATGGCGCTGGCCACGACCGCCGTAATGGCCGTCAACGGGATGATGCGTCCGCCCCAGGGACCAGGCATGATGCTCAGGGACTCGAACCGCGAGTGCTATTTTCCCAGCGAGACGTCCCCGGATCTCCCTGGCTTCGCGCGAGGACCCCAGCAATGAGCGAAAGCAGGGGCTGCGGCAGAGTGTGAACGAAATGTCTCTCTCATTGCGAGTCGACGTCGTTGTCATCCGGGTGAGGACAGCATCTGGAGCAGTGAGGGGCCTCCGGTTCGCCCGATGAAGATCCCAGCAGAGCACCGAGGATCCCGAGAATGATGACGCTCGCTCCGACGGCCGTACAAAAGCCGATCTGAATCCAGCGCCAGGCTTCGGCCAGCGAGAGCAACTCCATGAGCCCCCCTTGTCAGCGACCGATTGAGGCGACTGCGCCTTTCATACGGATGCTGCCACGCGGGACAGCAGCAGGATTATGCCCCCGAGCGCCACGAGCACCGCCACGGCGGACGTCGACAGGCGCCCGTTGCCAGGTGTCTCCTGATCTATCTGCGGAGGACGTCGGCCACCGTCAAGAGTACGGAGACGATCGCCTTCCTCACCCCGTGAGGCAGTAAACGCGCCAGCGTCCTCGAGACTGATCGTGGTCTCAGACCAGCCGGGAAGCCCCTGTCAGGCATCGACTCTGGACTTGCCTCGGGCATGTCACGATAATCAGCCCCCGGGCTAGGCACGAGCACCTGGTTCGAGCCACGTGAGACAAGGAGACGCGTCATGAGCAAGTGTCGCCGTAAGGTGCAGATCCGCACGGTCCGATCCCGACTCACGGTGGTTCTCGTCGCGGCCATCCTCTGTGGCGCCATCGCCGCGGGGGCACTGGCGCAGAGCGCCGGCAAGAGCACCCTGATCGGCAAGCTGGAAGGTCCGGAGGTCGTCACCGACCCCGCCATGTTCCCCAAGAGCTTCAGCGAGTCACCGCAGCTCACGGCCCTCGTCAAGGCGGGCAAACTGCCACCGGTCGCCGAGCGTGTCGGCCAGGATCCGCTGGTCATCAAGCCGCTGAAGGAGATCGGCAAGTACGGCGGGATGTGGCGCGCCGGCTTCACCGGTCCGGCGGACTTCTGGAACGGCTTCCGCTGCTGCTCGGGCCCGGATCATCTGATGTTCTGGGACTACACGGGCGACAAGGTCGTGCCGAACCTCGCGAAGGGTCTCGAGATGCAGGACGGCGGCAAGACGTGGCTCGTGCACCTGCGCCGGGGCATGAAGTGGAGCGACGGCAAGCCCTTCACCGCCGATGATTTCGTGTTCTGGTTCGAGGACATCTACCGGAACAAGGATCTCGTGCCGACGCCGTCGGCAACCCTGGCCATCAACGGCAAGCAGGGCGTGATCGAGAAGGTCGACACCTACACGGTGCGCTACAAGTTCCCCGAGCCGTACTTCATGCTCCCCGACGTGCTGGCCGGCTCCACCGAGCTCGCCGGCCAGATGTGGGGCTATCGCGCGATGGGCGGCTTCGCGCCCGCTCACTACCTGAAGCAGTTCCTTCCGAAGTACGTCAAGGCCGAGGAGCTCGACAAGAAGGTCAAGGACGCGAAGTTCGACAGCTGGGTGCGCCTGTTCCTCAACAGGAACGACTGGGCGGTCAACCCGGATCTCCCGGTGCTGTCGCCGTGGAAGACGGTGACGCCGATCAACACGCCGACGTGGACGCTCGAGCGCAACCCGTACAGCGTCTTCGTCGATACGGCAGGCAATCAGCTCCCCTACATCGACAAGGTCGTGCTGACGCTCGCGGAGAATCTTGAAGTGCTGAACCTGCGCGCGATCGCGGGGGAGTACGACTACGCGTCGCGGCACGTCGACCTGGGCAAGCTGCCCGTCTTCATCGAGAACCAGCAGAAGGGCAACTACAAGGTCCACCTGGATCCCGGCGACTACTGCGACCTCATCATCAAGTTCAACCTGAACTACGACGCCGATCCGGAGATCGGGAAGTGGTTCAACACCGCCGACTTCCGGCGCGCGCTCTCGCTCGGCATCGACCGGGATCAGATCAACGAAACGTTCTGGCTCGGCACGGGCACGCCGGGCTCCGTGGTGCCGGTGGACAGCAACAAGTACAACCCGGGGCCGCAGTACCGGAAGCTCTGGGCGACGCTCGACGTGAAAAAGGCCAACGAGATGCTCGACAAGATCGGGCTCGCGAAGAAGGACGCGGAAGGCTATCGCCTGCGGGCCGACGGCAAGGGCCGGCTGCGCATCGAGATCATGACGCTCGGCGGCCAGTTCGTGCAGTACACGCAGATCTCCGAGATGATCCGCGAGCAGTGGAAGAAGATCGGCATCGACCTGAAGGTGCAGGAAGTGGAGCGCAGCCTCGCGCTCAAGCGCACGGCCGCGAACGAGCAGCAGCTCGGCGCGTGGAACAACGACGGCAGCGAGCACCTCTTCACCTTCCCGCTTCACGTGTTCCCCTTCGAGGTGGACGCCGTCGCGTCGTCGGGCCCGCTCTACGCGAAGTGGTTCCAGTCCGGGGGCACTCAGGGCAAGGAGCCCGAGCCCCGGATGAAGGAGATGATGGAGAAGTGGAAGAAGGCGTTCGGCGTGCCCGAAAAGGAGCGGATCGCGCTCGGCAAGGAAGTCTGGAAGATCGCCGCCGAGGAGGTCTACATCATCGGCGTGGTCGGCCAGGGCCCGGCGGCGATGGGTGTCCGCGTCGTCAAGAACAACATGGGCAATATCCCGGCGCGCATGTACAACAGCCCGGACGGCAAGACGCCGGGCGTCTCGCGACCCGCGACGTTCTACTGGAAAAACTGAGGTAGAGGGAAGGGCGCGACGGTGCTCGCCTACATCGGCCGTCGCGCCCTGCTCGCCGTCTTCACCGTCTGGGCGATCTCCGTCCTGTCGTTCGCGATCATCCAGCTCCCGCCCGGTGACTACGTGACGTCGTACATCGCGCAGATGGCGTCGATGGGCAGCGTGGTCTCGGACGAGGAAGCGCAGAATCTCCGCATTCAGTACGGCCTCGGCCAGCCGATCTACGTGCAGTATCTGAAGTGGATGAAGCTCATGGTGGTCGGCAACTTCGGCATGTCGATGGAGTGGCGTCGCCCGGTCACCGAGGTGATCGGCGACCGCCTGTGGCTCACCATCGTGGTGGCGCTCGCGTCGCTGCTCCTCACGTGGGTGCTCGCGCTGCCCATCGGCATCTACTCGGCGGTCCGGCAATACTCTCCCGGTGACTACGTGGCGACCTTCATCGGCTTCATCGGGCTCGCGGTCCCGAACTTTTTGCTCGCGCTCGTCATCCTCTATTTCGGCTTCGTGTTCTTCAACGCGAACATCGGCGGGTTGTTCACGCCGGACTTCCAGGACGCGCCGTGGGGCCTGGCCAAGGTCTGGGACCTCGCCAAGCACCTGCCGGTGCCCGCGCTCATCCTCGGCCTCGCGGGCACCGCGCAGCAGATCCGCATCATGCGCGCGAACCTGCTCGACGAGCTGCGCAAGCCGTACGTGGTGACCGCGCGCTCCAAGGGCCTGTCCGAGCTGCGCGTGATCCTGAAATATCCGGTCCGCGTGGCGCTCAACCCGTTCGCGAGCACGATCGGTTACACGCTGCCCTACATCGTGTCGGGCAGCATCATCGTGTCGCTCGTGCTCGGCTTGCCGACGGTGGGGCCGCTCCTCCTCAAGGCGCTCATCGCGCAGGACATGTTCCTCGCCGGCACGATCGTGTTGCTGCTCGGCGTGATGACGGTGATCGGCACGCTGATCTCCGACATCCTGCTCGTGTGGGTCGACCCGCGCATCCGCCTCGAGGAAACGTGATGGCGACGCTCGTCGATCCTGCCCGCGCTCCGATGCGCGAGCCTGGCGCCGTCGCCGCCTCGGACGAGCAGCGGGTCTTCGTGGCGTCGCAGTGGCAGCTCATGTGGTGGCGCTTCCGCAAGCACAAGGTCGCGGTCGTGAGCGCGCTCGTGGTCATCGGCTTCTACGCGGTCGTACTTGGCGCCGACTTCCTCGCGTACGCCGATCCCAACGCCTCCGAGGCCCAGCGCTCCCTGATGCCGCCGCAGCGCGTCTACTTGTTCGACGGCTGGCGCTTCGCGCCTTACGTCCACGGGTTCAAGGGCGTGCGCGATCCGCAGAGCTTCAAGCGCGTCTATCGTCCGGATCCGGAGCAGCGCGTGCGGATTCGCTTCTTCGCCGAAGGGTTCGAGTATCGATTCTTCGGACTGATCCCGACCACGCGCCACCTGATCGGCGTGGACCCGGGCGCGGACGCGAGCAAGACGATCTTCCTGCTCGGCACCGACGTGCAGGGACGCGATCTGTGGTCACGGCTGATGTACGGCACGCGCATCTCGCTCACCATCGGGCTCTTCGGCGTGACGGTGAGCCTCGCGCTGGGCGTGGTGCTGGGCGGCCTCTCCGGCTTCTACGGCGGCGCCGCCGACACCATCATCCAGCGCGTCATCGAGATATTGAGGTCGATCCCGACGATTCCGCTGTGGATGGGCCTCGCCGCCGCCATGCCGCGCGAGTGGACCATCCTGCAGGTGTACTTCGCCATCACCATCATCATCTCGCTGCTGGGCTGGACTGAGCTCGCGCGGGTCGTGCGCGGGCGTTTCCTGGCCATGCGCGAGGAGGACTTCGTCGTCTCCGCGCGGCTGGTGGGCTGCACCCAGATGCGAACCATCTTCGTGCACATGGTGCCCTCGTTCATGAGCCACATCATCGCGGCCACCACGCTGGCGCTGCCCGCGATGATCATCAGCGAGACCGCGCTCAGCTTCCTCGGCCTGGGTCTGCGCCCGCCGGCGATCAGCTGGGGCGTGCTGCTGCAGCAGGCGCAGAACGTGCAGACGGTCGCCATCTCACCGTGGCTGATGCTGCCGGCGGTGCCGGTGATCGTGGCGGTCATGGCCTTCAACTTCCTCGGCGACGGGCTGCGCGACGCCGCCGATCCCTACGGGCGCTAGGACCCGGATGCGATGACCGCGCCGACGGCCGCCGCCCCGCTGCTGTCGGTGAGAAATCTCAAGACGTACTTCACGCAGGACGAAGGCACCGTGCGCGCGGTGGACGGCGTCAGCTTCGACCTTTATCCGGGCGTGACGCTGGGGGTGGTGGGCGAGAGCGGGTGTGGCAAGAGCATCACGGCGCGGTCGATCTTGAGGATCGTCGATCGGCCGGGGCGCATCGTCGAAGGCGAGATCCACTTCCGGCGCTCGGCCAGCAACGGCGCGGGGGCCGACGTGGTGGATCTGGCCAAGCTCGAGCCGAATAGCGCGGAGATGCGGGCGATCCGCGGGGCGGAGATCGCGCTGATCTTCCAGGAGCCGATGTCGTCGTTCAGCCCGGTGCACAGCGTCGGGAATCAGATCATCGAGGCGATCCGGTTGCACCAGCCGGTCGGGCGGCGCGAGGCGCGCGACAAGACGATCGAGATCTTGCGACGCGTCGGCGTGTCCACGCCCGAGCAGCGGGTGGATCAGCTGGCCAACCAGCTGAGCGGCGGGCTGCGGCAGCGCGCGATGATCGCCATGGCGCTGTCCTGCCAGCCGACCCTGCTGATCGCGGATGAGCCCACCACTGCGCTCGACGTCACCACCCAGACGCAGATCCTCGAGCTGATGCGCCAGCTGCAGCAGGAAGACGGCATGGCCATCATGCTCATCACCCACGACCTCGGCGTGGTCGCCGAGATGGCCACCGACGTGGTGGTGATGTACCTGGGGCGCGTGGTCGAGCAAGGGCCGGTCGACGCGATCTTCCACGAGCCGCGGCATCCCTACACACGGGCGTTGCTGCGCTCGATCCCACGCATTCGCGCGCGGGCGCGCGAGCGGCTGACGCCGATCGCGGGCGCCGTGCCGCATCCCTACGATCGGCCGAGCGGCTGTCCCTTCCATCCCCGCTGCGCGGAGTTCATGGCCGGCCGCTGTGATCGACAGGCGCCGGTCCTCCGGTCGGTGGGCGATCGACACGCGGTCAGCTGCTTCCTCTACGAATGAGGGCTGACGCATGAGCGCGGCGCAACCGCCTCTCCTGCGCGTCACCGGGCTGCAGAAGCTCTTTCCCATCAAGAAGGGCTTCCTCAAGCGCACGGTCGGCCACGTGCGCGCCGTCGACGGCATCGACTTCCACATCGACGAGGGGGAGACGCTCGGCCTGGTGGGCGAGAGCGGCTGTGGCAAGACCACCACGGCGCGCTGCGTGCTGCGCGCCATCGAGCCGACGCAGGGGCAGATCCACATGCGGCTGGCGGACGGCTCGGTGGTGGAGCTGGGGCAGCTGCCGCCCAAGCAGCTGCGCGCGCTCCGCCGGCAGATGCAGATGATCTTCCAGGATCCGTTCACCTCGTTGAACCCGCGCATGACGCTGCTCGACCTGGTGGGCGAGCCGTTGCTGGTGCACGGCATGGCCAGCCGGCGCGAGCGTGAGGAGCGCGTGGCCGATCTGCTGAAGCGGGTGGGGCTGCGCCCGGAATACATGCGCCGGTTCCCCCACGCCTTCAGCGGCGGCGAGCGCCAGCGCATCGGCATCGCGCGCGCGCTGGCCCTGCATCCGCGGCTCGTCGTGGCCGACGAGCCGGTCTCGGCCCTGGACGTCTCGGTGCAGGCGCAGATCCTGAATCTGCTGGTCGATCTGCAGGCCGACTTCCAGCTGACCTATCTCTTCGTCGCCCACGACCTGAGCGTGGTGCGCCACATCAGCAACCGCGTGGCCGTGATGTACGTCGGACGCATCGTGGAGCTGGCCGAGACCACCGAGATCTTCGAGCGACCGAAGCATCCGTACACGGCCGCGCTGCTGTCCGCCGTGCCCGAGCCCGACCCGCGCGTGCGGTCCCGGCGCATCGTGCTGCAGGGCGAGGTGGCGAATCCCGCCGCACCGCCCAGCGGTTGCTATTTTCACCCGCGCTGCCCGTACGCGACCGCTGTGTGCCGGGCGGAAACGCCGGCCTGGCAGGAAATCTCACGTGGCCACTTCGTCAGCTGTCACCGCGCCCACGAGCTCCACCTCGCCGGAGTTGAGTGAGCGGCCCGGCAATTCGCAGAAACCAGCACGGGCACCAGGCACTCCTTCACCGCAAGCCCGGCGCGTACGCCGAGCTTCACAGTGTTTGGGAATCCCGACTACTTCTTCCAGACCCCGAAGGGCCTACTTCGCTGTCACCAAGGTCCTATGGACCTCGCGGCCGAGAGTCGGTTATGTGTGAGCCGTGGCAGTCAAAGAAAGTCCGCCATGCTTGAAGGATGTCGACACCTCCGGAGCGCGAGGAAATTCTCGCCGCGACGTTGGTCGCCATGCCGATGGAGCAGTTCCGCGGCGCGGCCTGTCGACTGACACTCTCTCCCCCCGACACGGCCGGCACTACATGAGCTCGGCCGTCGCAGTGATTCATGTCGTGGACGACGATCCTTCGTTTCTCGCGGCCGTGTCGAGGTTGCTGCGCGCGTCCGGCTTCGCGGTCAAGACGTTCCAGTCAGCGACGGGGTTTCTCTCGTGCCTTTCCGCCGAGACCCATGGATGCCTCATCGCGGATTTGTCGGACGTGGACGGAGTGGAGTTGCAAGAAGCACTGGTCAAGGCCGGTAACGCAATACCCGTGATCTTCCTCACGGGCAACGGCGACATCCCGAGCGCCGTTCGCGCGATGCGCCGAGGTGCGGAGGACTTTCTCTGCAAGCCAGCCTCGGAGGCTGAGTTGCTGGACGCCGTGAAACGCGCTCTGGCTCGCGAGGCCCACGAACATACCGAGCGGACCCGCTTGCGCGAGTTGCGCGCGCGCTTCGCCACACTCACACCACGCGACTGCGAGGTGCTCTCCCACGTCCTTAGTGGCCAGTTGAACAAGCAAATCGCCCGCGACCTCGGCATCGATGAGCGCTCGGTCAAGCGGCACCGCACGAGCATCATGAGCAGGTTGCACGTTCATTCCGTAGCAGAGCTGACGCATCTCGTCCACGCAGCGGGTGTGGATCGGCTGGATGGATGGCAGGTATCACCAGTCCCGAAAGGGACTCTACCCAGACCAGTCCGGGCTCGGTAATCTGCCTTCATCGGTAATCTGCCTTCAGAAGTCGAGGAGCACCGTCCGCAACATCTCCGTCGCCACCGTTAGGCTCGGGGTGTCGACTGTGATCGGCGTTGACATCGGCCAGAGGAAAGGAGAGCAGCGGGAAGAACTCGACACGATCACCGGTCGAGGGAGTCACAATCCCGGGAAGTTAACCAGAATTACACGCAGGAGAGCTCAATGTCAGTTCAAAATCCGAAGGAACTGTTCGTCCAGTTGCTTAGCGGCCTCCGGCACGGCGCAGAGCGCAGTACAAAGGTCTATCAGGAAATTGGCAAGATGGCCGAGGATCGGGACGTGAAAGAGGCCCTCGAAGCTCGGGCTTTCGTCTCAGAGAAAGTCCTTGCCACGCTCGACCAGTGCTTCAAGCTCATCGGCGAACAGCCCGTGAAAGTCACCTCCCGCCTCCATGACATTCTCGTGGAGGATTTTCGCAAGGAGCTGGCCGAGATACAAAACCCAGTTGCAAAGCAACTGTTCGTCCTGGCAAAGGTCATCCACCTGACCCATCTTCGCATCGCAGAGTACGTAGCGCTGGTCGCGGCAGCCGATATCACTGGCCACCATGGTGTCGCCGTGCTGCTCGAGAGCTGTCTGGCGGACAAGCTCGCGTTTGTCGAACGGACGCGGCGTATGATTCGGCACGCTGTCGAGAGCAAGGTGGCGAAGAGGATGAGTGAGAGAGTGGCGGCCTAGGGTGCGCCCTCGTTACGGGATGTAACGGTCGATTGAGGTGAATCGAGTCGCGCCGACCCGCGCTGAGCAATTTGGCCGGGTCGGCGCGCCGGCGTCTCGTTGTCGTCGAGCGGCACGATCGCGTATATCGGAGGCCGATTGCCGACGACGCGCGTGACGTGTCCCCGCCCCGTCAGATCGTCGGCCAGCACCACGTCGCCCGGCCCGAGCCGCTCAGCGCGTTCACGCCAAGTGAGGCCGCTGGCGCCCTAGAGTGTCCAGACTCGGGTTGGTGTTGACACTGTCGCCGTCTTAGAGTGGCGCATGCTGTTACCGAGCCGCCGCCACGGCGCCGTGGAAGACGGCGGCTGGTGTGCGGCCGCGGAGTCGATAACCATAATGCGGCCGGTCGACGTTACAGAAGCGCAGGAAGCCCCGGAGGCTGCGGTCCAGCGCCCGCTACTCTGGCTACAAGTCTGATCCTCGCATCGGGAGTGGAGAGTCGTAGGAAGCCTTTCCCTGGCGACGATCGCGCAATGATCACGACGCCGACCCCCGCACGACCACGACGATCTTCGGCGGTTACGCCGTCGACGACCGTGGGTATCAGATCGCCAACAAAACCTCCTGGTGCAGTGGCAAGACGGCGTGAAGATGGTGCTCGGGCCCGATCGATTCGCCACCGAAGCCCCGTGGGAAAGGGCGTTTCAAGATATTTCTCGATCGCGCCGCGGGCGAGCGCAACGCCGTGGCCCGGACGGTCCGGGATTCGGAAGTGACCATCCTCACACGGCGGCAATCCCTCGAAGAGATCCGGCGGCGTCCAGTCGATGAGCTCGACCAGGAAGCCGTTCGAGAGCGCGCCGACGATGTGAAGTGAGAGCTCGTGCACCACGTGCGGCGACACGGCGACCTGGTGGGCGGCCGCCAGGTGGCCGATCTTCAGCGTCTCGCTGAAACCGTTGGCGCGGCAGACGTCGGGCATCAGGTAGCGCGCGGCCCGTCGCTCGAGCAGGTCGCGGAACTCGAAGCGCGTGTAGTTGTTCTCGCCCGTCGCCACCGGGATCCGGATCGACTGGGCGACCTCGGCGCACGCGGCGAGGTCGTCGGCGAGCACGGGCTCCTCGAACCACACCAGATCGAAGTCTTCCAGCATCGCGGCCTGGCGCCGCGCGCCGAGCACGTCGAGCTTCTGGTTCGCGTCCACCATCATCCGCACGTCGTCGCCGAGCGCGCGCCGAACCGCCTCCACGCGCTTGCGGTTCTCGCGCGGATCCGGGTGGTGGATCTTCATCTTGTAGTAGCGGCAGCCGAGCTTGGCGTAGCGCTGCGCCTCACCGATCAGGTCGTCGATCCCGTAGGCCGGCCACCCGCCACTCCCGTAGGCGGTGACCCGGTCGGTCACCGCCCCCCAGAGCTTATATAAAGGAAGGCGGGCCGCCTTGCCGGCGATGTCCCAGAGCCCGATGTCGAGCGCCGAGATCGCGTAGGCGGCCACACCCTGACGCTTGATCCCGCGATCGCCGCGGAACATGCGCTCCCAGAGGCGCTCGACGAAGAGCGGGTCCTGGCCGATGACCAGCGGGGCCAGGCGCGTGTCGAGGTAGACCTTGATCGCCTCCGCACCCCCACCGCCGAAGGCCAGGCTGTAGCCGAGGCCGGTGATGCCCTCGTCGGTCGCGATCTGCGCGATGACGAGCTTGTGGTGGGCGAACTCCAGCGCGATCGGCTTCTGGGTCGGGACGGTGAGGACGCAGGTCTCGACGCCGGTGACTTTCATCGCTCGAACGTTTTGACGTAGACGCCGGGCGAGCCCTGAGCGTGGGTCATGTGCGAGCGCATGCGCGTGGACACGGGCACCGCGTCCCGCTGGGTGTTCCAGGCCGCGCTCTCCGAGACCTTGGGATGCTCGAACTCGTAGAGCGTCAGGTACTGGGGCGTGCCCGTCACCGCGCGATAGCGCCGGCCGCGGATGACGCCGGGCACCTTCTCGTAGTTCGGCACGTAGATCGTGCTGTACCACGTGTTCCACTCGTCATCGACCTCGCGCGGCACGTCCATGCGCCCGATCTGGAGCGCCGGCGCCATCGGGCTGCCCGTGATGGCCGGCGTCAGCGACTTCGGATGGATCATCGTGTACACGTTGCGGATGTACGTGGTGCCGATGGCCTGAGGCCCGAAGCGCTTCGTCCACTCGGTCGGATTGGCGATGACCTTCTTGTACGCGGCGCTCTCCAGCGCCGCCGGGCTCTCCAGCTCGTAGTAGGCGAGATGCTTGGGGCTGCCCTTGACCGCCTCGTAGCGAGCGCCCGCGAGGAAGCCCGGAATCGCCAGCCGC
>Ga0209266_1002297_pt1 | contig 12146 bp, 10 predicted proteins | sample GraSoiAngelo_132_FD_185889 | JGI IMG/M metagenome (GOLD analysis project Ga0209266, IMG submission 185889) | Grasslands soil microbial communities from the Angelo Coastal Reserve, California, USA - 14_0929_02_40cm (SPAdes) (version 2) | ecosystem: Environmental > Terrestrial > Soil > Grasslands ...
GATGAAGGCCGGCATGTCGACCTCGTCGCAGACCGTTTTCATCGTCTTCGCAAGCGTGATAACGTGCTCGAATGGCGCCTCCTTGGGGTCGAGATCGATGAGGCACCAATCCGGGCGCGTGAGATCGTCAATGCGACTCATCCAGATGTGCAGCGGGATCGTTCCGAGGTTCACGAGGTAGACCAGCGTCTCGATGTCGTTCGCGACGAAGTACTGAATGTCGCGCTGCGTATCCTCGCTCCAGATCGGAATCGTCTGAATCCAGTCCGGCACGAATCCTGGGGCGTCCTTCTGATAGAACGACTTGCCGTTGATTCCGTCCGGATACCGCGTGAGCACGACGGGGCGATTCTTCAGATACGGAAGCAGCCACGGTCCCATCGAACGGTAATACTCGATGAGATCGCCCTTCGTGTAACCTTCCTCGGGCCAGAAGACCTTATCGAGGTTCGAGAACTTTACCTCGCGCAACGGGACACGGGACACGGGAAACGTGACTGATGCCTCAGGGTCCTTCTCGTTTCCCGTGTCCCGTTTCTCGTGTCCCGGCATTTGCACGTCTTCCGGTTTCTTGTCATCTCGAAAGCGCACGAAGACGGATTGACGAAGCAGTCCGTCCTTCGTGAATTCCTTGTACCGAACGTCGCACACGAGCCGCGGCTCGACCCACGTGTGATCCGTTCCCTTGGGCAGCGCGCCATTCTCGGGCGGATCGCACGGCGGCGTCTTGCGGACGAGGCTTTGCAACGTGGCGCTGATTTCCGACAACTGGTCGCCGCTGAATCCCGAGCCGGCTCGCCCGCAGTAGATGAGTCGGCCGTCCTTATACGCGCCGACATGCAGGGAGCCGAATCCGCCGCGCGAGCCCTTGGGCTTCGAGAAGCCGACGACGACGAAATCGTCGATGCGATCGGCGCGGATCTTCAGCCAGTCGGATGATCGACCGTTGCGATACGGGCTGTCGGCTTTCTTGGCGACGATGCCTTCGAGCCCGAGATTCACGACCTGCTCATACAGCGCCTCACCATTCTTTTCGAAGTGCTCCGAATAGCGCAGCGGACCCGTCGGCGGCAAGATCTTCTGCAAAATCTCCTTGCGCTTGATGAGCGGCAGCTTGCGCAGATCGTAGCCCTCGAAGGCGAGCAGGTCGAACACATAGAGCGTCGCCGGCGATTCGATCGCGGCACGTTTCGCTTCGCGCGCACCCAGTTTGGCTCGGGCCTGGAGCTTGTTGAAACTCGGATGACCGGACTCGTTGAGCACCACGAGCTCGCCGTCCACGATCATCCCTTCGAACGGAATCGCCTTGATTGCCCGCGCGATCTCCGGGAAGGACTCGGTGAAGTCGAGGCCCTTGCGTGAATACAGAATCGGCGCGCCACCTTGGCAGGCCGCGCGCATGCGATAGCCGTCGAGCTTCACCTCGAACAGCCAACCGGCTTTGGAAAACGGCTCATCGCGCGTCTCTGCGAGCATGAGTTCGGTGTCCTCGACCCGCAGGTTTCGCTTCGGCGCACCGAGTTTCTCGAGCTCCTTTTTGATCGGCTCGGCGCGCTGCTTGGCGTTGCGGAGCTCGTCGTTCGTCAGCCCTGACAACACGGACTCATTCGAATACGGCTCCGTGGAGACGTACTCGTCACGCTCTTTGATGAGCAGCCACTCTTTCGGGGTCTTCTTGAGTTTGATCAGGGTCCAGCGACCGCGCAGTTTGTAGCCCCGGAGCTCGAACAGGAGCTTCCCCTTTTCCAGACCTTCGTATGGGTCTTCGAGCGGAACCCACACGCCGCGGTCCCAGACGATGACGGTGCCCGCGCCGTAATTCCCTTCGGGAATCACGCCCTCGAAGTCGCCGTACTCGAGCGGGTGGTCTTCGACGCGGACGGCGAGACGCTTATCGGCTGGATTTGCGGAAGGACCTTTGGGGACCGCCCACGACATGAGGACGCCGTTCATTTCGAGACGCAGATCCCAATGCAACCGCGTCGCATCGTGCATGTGTACGATCAGCAAGCCCCCGGGTTTCGGCGCGGCTGTGGGAGCTAATCCCCCGGGCTCCGGAGTACGATCGAAGGCGCGCTTCGCACGGTAAGTGCTGAGCGAGTCGCCTTCTTCGGAGCGGGACTTCCGACGGGTGGGCATGAGCGCGTATCATACTCCACTATGGCCGCTCATTCCATCGGTTCCGCTACGGTGTCGTTTGGCCTCGTCTCCGTACCCGTGCAGCTCTACGCTGCCGGCGAATCCAAGGCCAACATCACGTTCAACTGGCTCCACAAGAAAGACGGCGCCCGACTCAAGCAACAGTACGTCTGCTCCAAGGACGGCGAGAAGGTCGAGCGTGATGAAATGATCAAGGGCTATGAATTCAGCAAAGGCCAGTACGTCACCTTCACGCCAGACGAGTTGAAAGCGTTGGAAGAGCGAGCCACCGGTGCGATCGACATCGTCGAGTTTCTTCCAGCCGAAAAGGTGGACCGCATTTATCTCGACCGGACCTACTTCCTCGGCCCCGACAAGGGCGGCGAGCGCGCCTACAAGCTGCTGGCCGAGGCGCTCGAGAAGACCAAGCGCGTCGCGATCGGCCAGTATGCCGCGCGCGGTAAGCAGTACCTCATCATGGTCCGCCCGATGGACGGCGGGCTCGCGATGGAGCAGCTGCGCTACGCCGACGAGATTCGCGACCTCGCCGAAGTGCCGATCCCCAAGACCGAAGTGAAGAAGCCCGAGCTCGATCTCGCGATCAAGTTGATCGACCAGGCGGCGACCGAGGAATTCCAGCCCCAGAAGTACAAGGACAACGTGCGCGAGCGGATGCAGGAGCAGATCGAGCGCAAGGTCGAGGGCAAGCAGATCACCGAGGAGCCGGAGGAGGCACCGAAGGCCAAGGTGCTCGACCTGATGCAAGCGCTGAGGCAGAGTCTGGAAGGGGAAAAGGCGGAGAGGGCCGAGGCGAAGTCAGCCGCGAAACAGCCCAAACGCCGGAAAGTCGCGGGAGGACGCTAAAGCATTATCTTGGGGCGACTCTTACCCCGAGGGTGGGCGGTGCAAGACACGTTCTCGACCACTGCGAATGCGCCGGGCCCGCTGTTTTGGATCATCTGCTTCGCCGTCGCGCTGTTCGAAATCGCCAGCATGTGGAAGCTGTACCAGAAGGCCGGCTACCCCGGCTGGGCCGCGATCATCCCCATTTACAACGCGATCGTCCTGATCCAGATCGCGCGCAAGCCGATATGGTGGATTCTGCTCTACTTGATTCCGCTGGTGAACATCATCATCGCGATCATCGTCACGCACAACGTGTCCGTGAATTTTGGAAAGGGCGCGGGCTTCACGCTGGGACTCATTTTTCTGGGCCCGATCTTTTATCCGATTCTGGCGTGGGGGGACGCGGAGTATCAACAGCCAACGTCAGGAATTGCCGTGCCAGCTTAGGACCCATTCCTTTTTCTTCGTGCTTGAAGAAGATGTAGGCATCGGTCCAGGCCTCACCCCAGGCCTGGACCTGTTGCATCCAGTCGCGCAGCGAGTCTTCCGCATACCACTCGTCGCGTAGCCGCAGGTAACCGAAGTCGGCTGTGGCGACGAGCGGCGTAGTCCCTTCCTCTGTATCGGCGATGCACAGCGCGGTGTTCGTGCTCCGCAACAACTCGTAGACGTCGTCTGACCACCACGATGCGTGACGAAACTCACACGCCGCGCGGACATCCGACGGAAACTGTGTGAGTAGATCACTGAGCCGCGCGATGTCCTTCTTAAAATTAGGGGGTAATTGAAATAGCACCGCGCCCAGTTTGGCATTAAGCTTGCGAATTGTCTCGAGGAAGAAGCGGAGTGGGTCGTCGATGTTCTGCAGGCGCGCGAAGTGAGTAATGCGTTGTGGCGCCTTCAGCACGAATGTGAATCCCTCCGGCGTCGCCGCATGCCAACCGGCGACGGTTTTGGCGTTGGGCATGCGATAAAAAGTGTAATTGATCTCGACCGTGCCCAATTGTTGGGCGTAGAACTCGAGCCACTTCGCGCTCGGGAGCTTGGGCGGATAGAAGCTTCCCTTCCATTCCGGGAAGTTGTAGCCAGACGTACCGACGTGCAGCCGCATGAGTCTAGCGGCAAAGCTAGTCTCACCATTCTCGATGGGGGAGCTGTCGCATGACGAAGCTGAAGCTCACACTCGCCGCGCTGGTGTTCGCTGTGGCAGCCTGCGGAACATCGGCCGAGACCGAACGGAAGCTGGCTGAGCTCGAGCAGGCCAATGCCCAAAAAGACAGTCTGATGCAGGCAGTGGCCCTGAGCTCGCGGCTCCTCACCGACATCAACGTAGAGATCGCAAAGGTGAAAGTGCGCGGTCGGCTCAACGTGTCGAGCGAGAGCCCGGTCACCGCGTCGAGCGATACGTTGATCGCCAAACTGCGCTACGTCGTGACCCGCGTGCGGGAAACGGAGAGCCAGCTGAGTCAGAGCCGCGAGCGCATCAAGAACCTGACCAACCTGTCGGACAGCCTCCGGGCGACGCTCGACTCGACCGCCAGCAACCTCCAGGCCGTGATCGCGACGCAGAAGCAGACCATCGACCTGCTCACGGATCAGGTCAACACCCTTACGGCCGAGAACGTCGCGCTGCGCGACAGCCTCTCGACCGGGTACTACGTGATCGGGACCAAGGCCGAGCTCAAGAAGCGGGGGATTCTCACCGAGCAGGGTGGCGGCCGCGTGCTCTTCATCCTCTGGCGGACCGGCAAGACGCTGCAGCCGGCGCGCAACCTCGATCCGTCGCTCTTCACCGCGATCGACACGCGCAAGGTCACCCAGATCCCCCTGCCCAGCGCGCGGGCCGAGTACCGGATCGCGTCGCTGCAGGACCTGTCGTACGTGGCTGAGGAGCGTAAACACAACAAATACTCCGGCACGCCGAGCCTCACGATCACATCGCCTGTGGATTTCTGGCGCAACTCAAAGTTCCTCATCATCGTGTTGGAGGGTTCTTCTGGCTCAGTGGCTAATCGGGACTCACAGCGCAGTTCTGAGTCGCAAGCGGTGAGCCGCTAGAGAAGTCGCAAGACTCGTCGTGCAAGAGGCCAGGAAGTCTCCCTGGCCTCTTGTGTTTCAGGGTAGTTTTCAATCTCATGCCTACACGCTGCGGCTGGTCGGAATCAAATCCCCAAATGATTGCCTATCATGACGCGGAGTGGGGCGTACCGGTCCACGACGACCGGCAACTCTTCGGCAAGCTCGTGCTCGATGGATTTCAGGCGGGACTGTCGTGGGCCATCATCCTGCGCAAGCGCGACGCGTTCCTGAACGCCTTCGACGGTTTCAATCCGGAAAAGATGGCCCGCTACGCTGCGCAGCGCGTTGCCAAGATCCTCAGAGATCCGGGCATCGTCCGTAACCGCCAGAAGGTGCGATCAGCGGTCGGCAATGCCCGCGCGTTTCTCAAAATGGTCGAGGCGGGAGAATCGTTCGACGCGTTTCTCTGGCAGTTCGTGGGCGGCGCCCCGAAGCGCAACGCCTGGAAGACGCTCCGCGGAGTCCCCGCGGAGACGAAGGAATCGACCGCGATGAGCGAGGCGCTGGTCGAGCGAGGCTTCCGGTTCGTGGGGCCGACGATCTGCTACGCGTTCATGCAGGCGGTGGGGATGGTCAATGACCATCTGGTAACGTGTTATAGATACCGTGAATTGACCAAATGACGGGAAACGCGAAACGAGAAACGGGACACGTGGTGTAGTTCACGTATCCCGTTTCCCGTATCACGTTTCCCGCTTACTTTGCGCGTTCCAGGTACTGTCCAGATCGCGGATCCACCCTGACCTTTTCACCCGCTGAGATAAACTCCGGCACCTGCACCGTCACACCGTTGGACAATTTCGCCGGCTTGGTGCTCGCGGTCTTCGTTGCGGTCTTCATCACCGGCGAGGTCTCGACCACCTTCAGCTCGATCACCGACGGCAGCTCGATGGCGATGGGGCGTCCGTCCAACCACTCCACCTGCACGACCATCTCCGGCTGCAACCAGGGCGTGTCCTCGCCCACGGCCCGCTCGTCGAGTGTGAACTGCTCGTACGTCTGTTGATCCATGACGTGCACGCCACCCTGGTCCTGATAGAGAACCTGCATCTCCTTCGTGTCGAGACGCGCTTCGTTGAGAAAATCGGTGGCGGCGAGACGCTGATCGAACGTGTTGCCCGAAACAAGATTCCGGAAACGCACCTGCACGAACGCGCGCAGATTGCCGGGCGTGCGGTGCGTAAAGTCCATGACCCGGCAAGGCTGGCCGTCGATCATGAGGACGTGACCTTTGCGAATGTCTGTGGCTTTCATGGGAGCGGGAACTTAAACCGGCCGCCTTAGCACTCCAAGGCCCCGAGTGCTATCGACTTGCTTGAACCGATGCCGTTTACTAGCGTGAGCGACCTCACACCCCTTACGCGCGTCGGATTGCAGCTTTCTGCAGCAATGTGTCCACAATGTGGCGCAGGGGTTTCTAGCGTAACGCATTGCCGAATAGCCAGATAGATGACCGGCACCAAGCTTGCCTCTCTCGTATGCGTAAGGGGAGGGACGCATGATAAGGCCCATCATCCATCGTCAGCTGACTCGCGGCGATCTCGCCTGTCTGGTCGAGGAGATCGCCCGAATGGATGTCACCGAAGGTCGCGAGGCCGATCAGGCTCTTCAGGCCGGCGCCGTCGATACCGTCCTCGATTCTCCTGCCGCGCTCGAGGCCGTGTTGGGCCGCGGTGGCGCCCCCGCGCCCCTCCCACTCACGTTACTCTGGTACGTCCCCATCCGCGCTCAGCTGCGACTGCGTGGCGTGACCGACATTCTGCTCGCGGACTACGCCGCTACACTGCCGGTCGTGTTCGCGACCTCGCATTCGCGGACCGCGATCGCGCAAGCCGAAGACGGCATGACCGAGTGGTGGCGGTTCGTCGCCGCGCTGCCGCAAGGGACCGTGGCGCAGGCTGAAGCGGCGGCCGATGCGGCGGCATTGGCGCTCTGGTGGGCGGGTTGTTTCCCGGAATGGGTGGAGCGCGGCGGCTCCGGTCGCGGCATGGTGCGCGCCTACGTCACGTTCGCCGGCCGCATGCTCGCGCTCGCCGCCGATCTCCTCGAGTCTGCCGCGCCCGAAGAGGCGGCACTCTGCGCCCGCGCCGCCGACGCGCGCACCGAGCTGCATGCAGCGCTCGCCGAAGCGCGCGCCGACTACATCGGCGAAGATCCGCACAGCAGCGAAAGCCGCCTCAACAGGTTCTTGAGGCGGCTCGCCGACAACTAGTGTTACGGTTGTGTCGATGGTTCTTTCGACGGTACTTCTTTCAATCCCTCAACGCGCTGCAAGTTCGTCACCGCTTTCCCGTACGTCCCTTCGATGGCCAACGCGGCGCGATACTCCGACTCCGCGGCGCGGTACTGACCGGTCAGCTCCAGCGCCATCCCGAGGTTGTTATGGAACGTCGCAACCTTGTCGTTGCGCTGGACAGCCGTCTTCAGGGGCTCGATGGCGTCCTGGAACCGCTCCAGCTGGATGTACAGCGCGCCCAGGTTGTTGAGCGCCCACACATCCGTGCCGTCCAGCGCGATGGCGCGCTGGTAGGACGCGATAGCGGAATCCGTCTTGCCCAGCGCTTCGAACGCGCGGCCCTGAAGCCGCAGCGGCTCACTCGAAGTCGAATCAAGTGCGATCGCCCGCTCGATGTGAACGAGAGCGCTATCGGGCTGGCCACCCTCCAATAGGACGCGGCTCAGATTGACGTGGCTCTTCACGTGCGTTGAATCGAGGCTGAGCGCCTGGACGAAGGCACTCTCCGCCTGCACGCGATCGCCCGCCTTCCAGGCCGACAGTCCGAGCATGTAGAAGCCCCACGGGTTCTTGGGCCGGCTCTCGGTGTAGGTCTTGAAAAGCGCCGTCGCATCGTCGTAGCGATGATCACGATACGCGGAGTCTGCGATCTCGAACGTCACGGGACCGGTGATGACGCGCGCCGGCTGCTCGCTGCTGACCGGCGTGCCCGCCACCGGCTTCGACACAACGGCCTCACCCGCCGCTGCCTGATCGGGCGTGCGCTCGTTACAGGCGGCGAAGGTGTAGGCGCCGATCACCGCGCTGAAGATGCCGGCCATGACGAGCACCGGGAAACGCAGCGATCGATTGGACTGATCCAGCGAAAATTGATACGACATGGCTCCTCCGGGAGCAGGGGTTCGGAGCCATGGGAAGGCACACACGGTACCAGGTACCCGGTACCCGGTACCGGATGATTTCGCAATGACTTAGAAATTTCGCGGATCGCGCCCGTGTCTGCTCAAACACCGTCGGGAGAGCGTCACGTGTCCCGCTGAACACCGAGCCGCCGCATGATTTTCAGGAGGCTCGCGTGGTCCGAGAGTCCCAACTCCTTTGCGGTCTTGGTGACGTGCCAGTCGTTGCGCTCCAGGGCTTGAATCACGATTTGGCGCTCGGCTTCCTGTTTTTGTTCTTCGAACGTGCGTCGTCCGTCGTGCGTCGTGCGTGGACCCCCTTTACCGCCGCGGATTTCGGGCGGCACAGCGGCGCGGGTGAGCTCGTCACTGTCTGTCGCGATGATCATGCGCTCCACCACATTGCGGAGCTCGCGGATGTTGTTGCGGCGCCAGTCGTACGACATCAGCGCCTCGCTGACGTCGGGCGCGATGGCCTTCCGTCGCATACCGAAGCGCTCGCAGGTCATCGCGACGAGATGCTCGACGAGCGCCGGTACGTCCGACAGCCGGTCGCGGAGCGGCGGCACGCGCAGGACGTGTGTATTGAGCCGATAGAAGAGATCTTCGCGGAAACGGCCTTCGCTCACCTCTTTTTCCAGATCCCGATGCGTCGCCGCCACGACGCGAGTGTTTACATCGATCGTCTTGGTTCCCCCAAGCCGCGTGACTTTGCGCTCTTCCAGCACGCGCAGGAGCTTCGCCTGCGCCGCCGGAGACAAGTCGCCGATCTCGTCGAGGAACAGCGTGCCGCCACTTGCCGACTCGAAGGCACCCTTGCGGGTGGCGTTGGCGCCCGTGAATGCGCCCCGCTCGTGTCCGAACAGCTCGCTCTCGACGAGCTCATGCGGCAGTGCCGCGCTGTTGATCGCGATAAACGGCCCTTTGGGATTGGCGCCGAGGCGGTGCAGCTCGCGAGCGACGAGCTCTTTGCCCGTGCCGCTTTCTCCGACGATCAGCACGGAGCTGGGCACCGGCGCGATGCGGACGATGGCCTCCTTGAGCTTCGCGAGCGCGGGACTCGTGCCCACGAGCGGCGACTCGAGCCCGAACCCGCGCCTGAGCAGCGTGACCTGCTCGCTCAGCCGACGGCGGTCGATCGCGTTCTCGACTTCCTGCGCAACCCGCTCCATCGGCTCTGCTTTATCGATGAAGCTGTACGCGCCCAGTCGGATCGCCTCCGCGCAACGGTCGTAGTCGCCCGTCCCGGTGTAGACGATGACCGGCACCCGCAACCCGAGTCGCCCGATGGATCGCAGGACCTCAAAGCCGTCCATTCCCGGCATTTCGAGATCGAGTATCACGCAGTCGACCGAGTCGCGCGTCAGACTCTCGAGCGCGGCGCGGCCGCTCTTGGCTACCGTCGTCTCGTAACCGCGCAGGCGCTTCAGATCGTACGCGTACTGCTCGGCCATGGCCGGAACGTCGTCGACGATCAGGACGACGGTCATTGGACCGGGATCTCCACGATGAACGTCGATCCCTCCCCCGGCTCAGTCTCGACTTTGAGTGAGCCCTTCGAATCGAGGATCAGTCGCCGCACAATCGATAAACCGAGACCCGTCCCGCCGGGTTTGGTCGTATAGAAGTCATCGAACGCGCGATCGAGCTCCGATTTGCTCATGCCGCGGCCGGTGTCGCTGACCGCAATGCGCACCACGCCGTTGCCCCCTTCCGTTGTCACCATCACGGTTCCGGCCTTCCCCTCCAGGCTGTCGACCGCATTGCTCAACAGATTCTCGATCACGCGCCGCAAGACGAGCGCGTCGGCGGAAACCGGCGGCAGGTTCTCCGCCAATTTCGTGCGGACTGTGCCGGAACCGGCAACCGTATCCCGCACGACTGTGTTCACGTCGGTGGACCGGCGGTCTGATTGAGGATAGAGACGCGCGTAGTTCGCAGCGAGCGTCTCGAGATAGCTGATGCTCGACTCGACCGTTCCCTGCCGTTCGGTGAACACCTGTGGCAAGTCCGCGGGCTGATCGCGCGCGACCTGCGTCAAGTGCCGAAACACGTTGCGCAGCGGCGCCAGGCCGTTCTTCACGTCGTGATTGACCTGCCGAGCCATGTCCCCGATCGCGACGCGACGCTCCATGTCGCGAATGCTGGCTTCTACGGGACTGCTGATGCGGGTGGAAAGCCAGCTCGCGAGCAGCAGGGCGAACAGCGCCGCGATCAGTACGGCCGCCGAGAACCAGAGGTTCACGTTGCCCTGGAGGGCAGACAGAAATGCGTCGGAGCGGGTGACCACAATGCGCGCCTGCTCGACCTGACCGGGGGGGGGGCCATCCGCCGCATCGACGAATGGCAGCGTGACTACCGCGACGACGCTCGGGGTGCTGTCTGCTTTCACGGAATCGCGCGGCAGCGCGAGCGCGACGCCGAGCTCCGGATCGCGTGTCAGTCGAGCCAGGAATGACGAATCGACGGCGACTCCGCCGATGAGCCGCAGAGTCTTGCCGAGCCGCAGGGAGTCACTTGTGACGAGTGCGAGAAACGCTCCCTCGGCCGCAGCGGCACGCACCAATGCAGCCCCGCCGTGCGGAATCGCCGGTCCCATGCGGTCGAATTCGTTGCGGAAATGGCCGGACGATACGACCCGTCCCTCGTCGTTCTGAATCTGGAGAAAATCGAGCCCGGCAAGTCGCATCGCGTTGCCCGCGTAATCGAGGATGTAGCCGCGATCCCCGGCCGCCCCGCCCGCCCCGCCCCGGACGAGATCGGTCCGAAACGTGTTGTCGTCAGCGAGCGAAGTCTTGAGTGCCGCGAGCCGACCAGCGATGCGATCCGTCTCGCGCGCGATGTCGGCGCGGATCACACCGACCAATGCGTCGACGCGTCGTTCGTACTCTGCAGTCACGCGCCGCGACATCGCACTGCGGATGCCCAGCCCAAACACGAGCAGGGGAACGAGCACCACCACGCCAAAGGCGGCGAGGAGGCGCGTGCGAAAGGTCATGGAGACGGAGCGAGATGGGCCGTCCCGTCCAGGTCGACGGTCCAGCGGGCCACGCCGCGCCGCGCGATCGCGGTCGCCCGCGTATCCACGAGCGCCGTAATGGTCGCCGCCCACGACGGCAACAAGTCCTTCGCGGCGCGGCACGGGTCGTTGGTGATTCGGGGCAGCGCAATGACGTACCCCCACTCCTTGCCGCCCGCGACTACGGCGCTCAGATCGTCAGGCGCCCGCGCGGCGGTCGCCGCGTGCGTGAGCGCGGCAAGCCGGCCGGCGAGCTCGCGGGCCGTCGGGTCGCCGCGGGCGTACAGGATGCGTCGCGGCGTCGCGGTGACGGGGGGGGGGGGCGGTGGAGAGATGCCCTGCCCGCCGGCGACACCACAGGCACGCAAATCGAGCCACCAGAATCCGCCTTCCGCACGTCGCGCCTCGGCACGCACCGCCTGTTCCAGACCGTCAAACTTGCTGCCGCCCGCCTCCGCGGTGACGAAGACGTAGGTGCGATCCCACGGCAGCGCTACAATGGCAAGGTTCGGCAACGTCGCGGCGTAATCGCGCAATGCGCGGTCGCGGGTGACCAGCAGGTCCACGCCGGCGTCGAGCAAGTCGCGGGCGTCGCCGCTCGAAGCGAGTCGGAACGCGAGGGTGTCGCCATGCTCGCTGTGCGCGCGAATCTCCTGCGGTGTCGTGGTACCGCTCGTCGCCCAGTAGCGGCCGGTGCCGATCGGCCAGCTCGAATCGGGCGCGGCCTTCGCCACGGCCAACGCGGCATCGCCGAGTACCGCGGGGACGTCGTCGCGGGGCTTCGCCAATGCGACCGTCACCCCGCGCGGATCGAGCGCGCCCAGCGTGTAACCGACTCCACCCTTCCCGTACACGACGTCCTGCGCTGTTACCGGCGCTCCATCCCAGTAGTGCGCGCCATCGCGTAACCGGAATGTCCAGCGTCGCC
>Ga0209266_1002299_pt1 | contig 12142 bp, 13 predicted proteins | sample GraSoiAngelo_132_FD_185889 | JGI IMG/M metagenome (GOLD analysis project Ga0209266, IMG submission 185889) | Grasslands soil microbial communities from the Angelo Coastal Reserve, California, USA - 14_0929_02_40cm (SPAdes) (version 2) | ecosystem: Environmental > Terrestrial > Soil > Grasslands ...
GGGAATCTCCGTTTGCAGCTCCTGCTTGTATCGCTGCACGAGACAGCCGACCGCGACGACCGCCTTGACCGCCGCAGTTGTCTTGAGTTTTGCGGCTTCGAGCATCGCGTCGATCGACTCCTGCTTGGCCGCATCGATGAAGCCGCAGGTATTGATCAGAATCACGTCGGCAGCGGGCAGATCGGGTGTAACGACGGCGCCGTGCCCGACCAGCTCGCCCACGAGCCGTTCCGAGTCGACCGTCGCTTTGTCGCAGCCGAGGGAGATGACGCCCAGCTTCATCCGCGGTAGTTCCCGAACCGGAGCTCGATGCCGAAGTCCTGCGCGCGCAAAAACGCGATGACTTCCTGGAGCTCGTCCTTCGACGGGGCCTGCACCCGGATCTCTTCGCCCTGAATCGACGCCTGGGCTTTCTTGAATTTCTTGTCCTTGATTGCTTTCACGATGGCCTTGGCTTTTTCCTGCGGAATGCCCTGCGTCAGCTTGATCTCGCGCCGCACGGTGTCGTTCGCCGCCGGGGTGACTGCGCCGAGCTCCATGTTTTTCACCGGGACGCCGCGCTTGATCATTTTCGACTGTAGCACATCGAACAGCGCTTTCATCTTGAAGTCGTCGTCAGCGATCAGCGTCAGGGTTGCCTTGGGACGATCAAACGCGATCGACGCCTTCGAGCCTTTGAAGTCGTAGCGCTGGATGATTTCTTTTTGCGCCTGATTGACGGCGTTGTCGACTTCCTGAAGATCCGCGCCGGTCGAAATATCAAACGATGCTTGAGAGGCCATAGGGCGGGAAATCTAAACGGGGAATGGGGACTGGGAACATGTCGTCCCAATCCCCATTCCCCATTCCCCGTTTTCTAGGACAGGAAGCTCTCCAGCGCTCTCGCTCTCGAAACGTGGCGCAGTCTGGCCAACGCCTTCTCTTTGAGTTGTCGGACCCGTTCCCGCGTGATGCCAAGCTGCGAGCCGATCTCCTCGAGCGTCATCGGCTCCTGGCCTTCGAGCCCGAAGTACAGCCTGAGGATTCTGGCCTCGCGCTCCTTGAGCGTTGCCAACACCGACTCGATCGACTCGGTGAGCGCGTGCTCGAAGATCTCGTCGTCGGGACCCGGATTCGTCGTGTCGGGCAGGTAGTCGAGCAATTTGTTGTCTTCGCCGGGCGTGAGCGGGGCGTCGAGCGACAGATGCGCCTGCGAGATCGACAGTGTCTTCGCGACTTCTTCCTCGGAGATGTCCATCCCTTCGGCGATCTCTTCGACCGTCGGTTCGCGCCCCAGCTCCTGGAGCAGCGACGCGGACCGCTTGCCGATGCGATGCAGCGTGCCGGCGCGATTCAACGGCACGCGCACGATGCGCGACTGCTCGGCCAGCGCCTGCAGGATCGCCTGGCGGATCCACCAGACGGCGTAGGAGATGAACTTGATGCCTTTGGTTTCGTCGAACTTGTGGGCCGCGCGGATCAGGCCGAGGTTGCCCTCGTTGATCAGATCGGAGAGGGAGACGCCCTGGTTCTGATATTTCTTGGCAACCGACACGACGAAACGCAGGTTCGAGCGCACGAGCTTGTCGAGCGCCTCCGGATCCTGTTGCTTGATCCGCTGCGCGAGGGTGACCTCTTCCTCTCGCGTTATCAGCGGATACTGGCTGATCTCCCGCAGATACTGATCCAGAGATCCCTCGTCAAATGATGCGCGCCTCGCCGTATTCAGTTGCATTCGGTGGCCACTCCTCTCGTTGCGGAAGCTACCACTCTAATGAATCAGCGAACCGAGCCTGCTCCAGCGAATGTCCGTCAGCCAGGGAAGCGCATCGCGCGTCCCGCGATCGTAACTGAAATAGACGACGAGCGGGCGACCCTTCACCGCACTCGCATCGACAAAACCCCAATAGCGTGAATCGGCCGAATTGTCCCGATTGTCCCCCAGCACGAAGTACTTGTCGGCGGGAACACGCACCGGGCCCCACGTGTCACGCGTGGGATGATAGCGGCGGCGCTGTTCGTCGCTGCCCCCCACCAGATACTCGCGCTGCCAGTTGAACTCGGGATCAAAACCGTCGTGCAGCGGATCCTTGCGCTGGACGTACGGCTCCTCGATCGTCCGGCCGTTCACGTAGACCTGGCCCAACCGCATTTCGACGATGTCGCCCGGCCCGCCGATCACGCGCTTCACGTAGCTCAGCGTCGGATCCTTCGGGTAGGCGAACACGATTACGTCGCCGCGGCGTGGCGTATTGAAGCCGGGCAGGCGCGCGTTCGTGCCGGGAATCTGCGCACCGTAGACGGCTTTATTCACGAACAAAAAATCCCCAGCGAGGAGCGTGCGTTCCATGCTGCCGGAGGGGATCTGAAATGCTTCGAGGAGGAATGTGCGAATGATGAGGAAGAGCACGAGCGCCATGCCCAACGACCGCATCCAGCTGTCGAACCAGCGGCCCAGGACGGAGCGGCGATTTGGGGGAGGCGCGAGGACCCGCGGTGTGTCTACGCCGTTACCGGCGACCGGGGCTCCCAAGTCAAGCATGTAACGTATCTTAGCAAGCCGTACCGCACGGCGCAACAGTTACGCCCCAACCTCGGGGCCCAGCCCATTGCCGGACCCTGACTCGGAATTCAGAAACTGGGTCCGGATGACGCACTCGGGCAGCGAGACAGGCGACCCTACCCTCCCGCTCGACACGACACCATGTGACGGTCGTCTCCGGCAACGCGTCGAGCGCGTCACGTTCCAGGCCTGCGCCTTTTGTCGCGAGAACCACCAACACTGATTCGTACGGCACTCCCGACGCTAATGCGCGAGGGGTGACGCGCATCACCATTCCATTGCATGGAGGATTGTTCGAACGCGATGCGAGCGCCTACCTCATACCCACTCCACCGGCACCCGATACGGCTCGAACGCCCGGTCGGAGGTCAGAATCGTGAGCCCTTCGTCGAGCGCTTGCACGATGAGCAACCGGTCGAAGGGATCGGCGTGATGCAGCGGCAGATCGCGCAACAGGTCGCCGTGTCGCACCGTCGCCGGCAGGGGGAGAAACCCGTAGCGCGTGACGATCTGTTCCACCGTGTCCTTGAGGTCCAGCTTACCCAACGCGCGCTTGACCGCGATCTCCCACGCGCTCACCGCGCTCACCACCACAAGTTCGGCCCGCTGCACGGTGCGAACCGCAGCGGGCCGAAACTTGACAAGGTGCCACCGGACGAGCGCGTTGGTGTCGAGCAGCAGCCTCACCCGGATTCCCCGGTGAACAACCGCAACACCGCAGGAGGCAGCGGCGCGTCGAAGTCGTCGGCGATCCAGCCCCTGCGCTTCCCCAGTCCATATTTGCGCAGGTGGCGCGTGTCCTTCGGCGCCAGCGGAACGAGCCGAGCCTTGGGCTTCCCGGACTTGGCGATGACGATCTCCCTCCCCTGGGCGGCCTGCTCGACCAGCTCAGAGAGATGGGTCTTCGCCTCGTAGAGGCTCACGGCCTCGCGCACCGGGCGGGGTTTCTTGTGACGAGTCATGCACCACAATAGCAAATTTGACCAAATTGGTCAAGTTTCGTCAGTACCGCGGCAGCGTCGGATCCACCTCCGCCTGCCAGCGCAGGATCCCGCCCGTCAGATTCGTGACGCGGGGGAATCCCGCGTCGGCCAGATGTGACGCGGCCGCGCGACTGCGACTGCCGCCCTTACAGTAGACGACAACCTCCCGATCACGATCGAGCGTGTCGACAGCGTCGGGCAAGGTCGCCAGCGGCACGAGACGCGCACCGGGAATCCGCGCGATGTCCCATTCGAACTGCTCCCGCACGTCGATCAGCTGCAGGTCCTCCCCGCGCGCCAGCCGGCTCTGCAGCTCGCGCGGCGTGACCTCGACGAACCCGCCGACCGCCCGCGGCTCCGCCTCCGTCGCGCGCACGCCGCAGAACTGCTCGTAATCGATGAGCGACTGGATCTCACGCGTGCCGCACGCGGGACACGTGGGATCTCTCCGGACGTTGACGGTCCGGAACTGCATCCCAAGCGTGTCGATGAGCAGCAGCCGGCCCTTGAGCGGTTCGCCCGCGCCGACGATGAGCTTGATGGTCTCCGTCGCCTGAATCGTCCCGACCAGACCCGGTAGCACGCCGAGCACACCACCTTCGGCGCAGCTCGGCACGAGGCCTGGCGGCGGCGGTTCTGGAAAGAGGCAGCGATAGCATGGCCCGTCCGGTAATGCGAAGACCGATGCCTGTCCCTCGAAGCGAAAAATGCTGCCGTACACGTTGGGTTTGCCCTGCAAGACGCAGGCGTCATTCACGAGATAGCGCGTGGCGAAGTTGTCGGTGCCATCCACGACGATGTCGTACCCGCTCAGAATGTCGAGCGCGTTCTTCGACGTCAGCGCCGTCTCGTAGGTCTCCAACCGCACATGCGGGTTCACATCGGCGATTCGCTCGCGTGCCGACACGAGCTTGGGCCGGCCGACGTCGCTGGTGCCGTGCAGGATTTGGCGCTGCAGGTTCGTGACGTCGACGTTGTCGAAGTCCACCAGACCGAGTGTGCCGACGCCGGCTGCGGCGAGATAGAGCGCGGCCGGTGATCCGAGCCCGCCCGCGCCGATGAGCAGCACCCGAGCGGCCTTGAGCTTTTCCTGACCGGGAACGCCAACGTCGGGAAGGATGAGGTGCCGGCTGTAGCGCAGCAGCTCGGCCGGGGCGAGAGTCGTCATCGCTCAACCTCCTGCGATGGCCGGGACGACGATGATCTCATCGCCGTCGCGCACGCTCGCCGCGAATCCGCCCTGGAATCTGGCGTCGTCGTCGTTCACGTAAAACGTCACGAAGGGGTACGGCTTGCCCTCGCCGTCACGTAGCCGTGGAGCCAGCCCAGGGAATCGCTCCGCAACGTCGGCGACGACGTCTCCCAATGTCGCTCCGCGAGCTTCCAGGGTGCGCCGACCATCGGCGAGTTTCGCCAGCACAGCCGGCAGCTGGAGTGTGACACTCATGATATCTCCGTCGAAACTGGTTGAACCGTTTGAGAAACGTGGGTCACCGTTGCACCTGCGACGGTACTCGTGCATGTGATCAGCTCGGCCTCGATGCCGATTGCGCGCCACGCGGCGACCATCGCGGTACCGACGGCAGCCGAACGCTCGCGCGGCGCGATCGCCACGATCGCGGAGCCGGCGCCCGACAGTGTCGCCCCGAACGCTCCGGCGTCTTGCGCTGCGGTAACGACGGCATCGTAGCCGGGAATGCGCGCGCGGCGAAACGGCACATGCAGCACGTCGTCGAGCGCTGCGGCGAGCAACGCGCCGTCGCCGGACGACAATCCCTGCACCAGTGCCGCCGCTCGGCTCGCCGCCGATACCGCGTCGCTATGTGGCAGCGTCCTGGGCAGTACGGCGCGCGCCGCCTTCGTGTCGGAGGGAAAAGGCGGGACCACAATCAGCAGCGCGAGGCCGTCAGCGTCCGCACGCTCAATACGGCGCCACCGTAGATGGCCGGCGCAATGTTGTCGGGATGACCTTCGATCGTGGTGCCGATCTCCAGGATCTGAGCGCGCGACAGACCCAATCCCAGCGCCGCATCCGCGAGCATGGCGCCGGCCACGATTGCCGCCGCTGACGAGCCGAGACCACAACCGACCGGAATGTCAGAGGTGGCGTCGATCGTCACGCCCACGGGTGTAACGCCTCCCCCCCCGCCGGCGGCGCATGCGGCACGGAATCCGCGCGTGAAGAGATCTTGATCGGGCCGCACCTTGACGGCGCTCAGTTTCCCGTGCCGACGGATCGCGAAGCCCCCCTTCTCCGCCCTGTCGAGCGTCACGGACGCGGCCAGCCAGCGGTCCACCGCCACGCCGATGCAGTCGAAACCCGCGCCCAGGTTGCTCGAGCTCGCCGGCACGCGCACGCGTGCGGTCATGCGCCTTCCCCCTTCACCAAAGCGCGCACTTCCGCAACGCGTGGCGCGATAACCGGTGCCGCCGGAACGACGGGCGCAACGGCGTCCACAGTCTTCAGGCCATTTCCGGTGATACACAACACGACTTCGTCATCGGCTGCGAACCGGCCCTCGGCCGCCAGTGCCAACGCCGCCGCGACGGTGACGCCGCCCGCCGTCTCGGTGAAAATCCCTGCTTCCTCCGCGAGCAGCCGGATCGCCGCGACCAGCTCGTCATCCGAGACCGCGGCGGCCCAGCCGCCCGATTCGAGAATCGCGCGCTTGGCGAACAGTCCATCGGCGGGATTCCCGATCGCAATCGACCGGGCGATGGTGTGCGGCACGACCGGTTCGACGGCGTCCGCGTTCTCGCGCACCAGGCGCACGATCGGCGCGCATCCCGCCGCCTGCGCGCCGAAGATGCGGGGCGCGGCTCCACTGACGAGCCCCGCGGCGCTGAATTCCCGGAACCCTTTCCGCAGCTTGGTCACGAGCGAGCCGCCCGCCATCGGCGCGACGACCGCGGTCGGCAAGCGCCACCCCAGCTGCTCGGCGATCTCGAACGCCATCGTCTTTGACCCCTCGCCGTAATAGCCGCGCAGATTGACGTTCACGATCCCCCAGCCAAACAGATCGGCCACCTGCGCGCAGAGCCGGTTCACGTCGTCGTAGTGACCACGCACCCGCACCAACCGCGCGCCATACACCGCGGTCCCCACGATCTTGGCAAGCTCGAGGTCTTCCGGAATGAAGATCCAGGCCTTGAGACCGGCGCGCGCCGCCTGCGCGGCGACGGCATTTGCCAGATTGCCCGTCGAGGCACAGCCGATCGTGTCCAGTCCGAACGCAGCGGCCGCGTTGATGGCCGTCGCGACGACGCGATCCTTGAACGACAACGATGGATGCGATACCGCGTCATTCTTCACCCAGGCCCGCGCCACGCCGAGCCGCGCCGCGAGTCGTGGTGCCTCGACGAGCGGGGTACCGCCCGTGTCGAGCGACAGCACGGGCTCACCATCGAAGGGCAGCCACTCGCGATAGCGCCACAGCGACCAGGGGCGGGCCGCGATCGCGTCACGCGTGGGAGTCACACGCGCGGCATCAAAGACGGGATCGAGCGGGCCGAGGCACTGCTCGCATACCGCGATCGGGGCCGCCGCGTGTAGTGCCCCGCAGGCGCGGCACACCTGCGGCCGTGGTCGTAACGCTGGTGCCGCAACGCTGGTCGTCATGGCCGGGCCTCCGCTGCCGCGACCGATCGTGGCGCCCCCCCCGGGCGAACCTTGCGGGTCTGACGGGCCGCGCGAATCAATGCCTCATCGGCTGGATCGATCTGATAGCAGTGCTCGGGACCCGGGAAGGCACCGCTCCGCACGTCGCGGGCGTAGTCGCGGAACGCGGATTCGACCGCGGCGCCGACTTCGGCGTACCGCTTCACGAACCGGGGCGCGATGTCGCCGACGAAATTGCCGAGCATGTCGTGCGAGATGACGAGCTGTCCATCCACCTGGGGCCCCGCGCCGATGCCATAGACGAGCACACCGACGCGCTCGCGCACAAACGCCGCCGTCTCCGCGGGGACGGCCTCGAGCAGAATCGCGAACACACCCGCCCGCTCCAGCGCTTCGGCATCGCGCAGCAGCCGCTCCGCCGCGGCCAGCGATTTTCCCTGGACCCGATAGCCGCCCAGCTGGCCGAGGTTTTGTGGCGTGAGGCCGAGGTGCCCCATGACGGCGATGCCGGCATCGACCATCGCACGCACGCGTTGCGCGACACGCGCGCCGCCTTCGCATTTCACGGCGTCGCAGCCCGCGGCCACAAACGCGCCGGCGCTCCGAATCGCGGTTTCGTCGGATGGCTGATACGACAGGAACGGCAGATCTCCGATTACGAACGCGTGCTGCGCCGCGCGCGTCACCGCCCGAATGAACACCAGCATTTCGTCCAGTCCGATCTGGAGGGTGCTCGGGAGTCCGAGCATCGTCATCGCGGCGGAGTCACCGACCAGAATCATGTCCACGCCCGCCCGGTCGGCGAACGTGGCCGTGGGGTAGTCGTAGGCCGTGACGAACACGGCCTTCTCGTTGCGCGCCTTCAACCCCGCCAGGGTGGCAACGGTGACTTTACGGACTGACATGGATGCCTCCATCGGTCAGAGACGCGACCGCGAGGTCGCTGACGCATTCGCGCAGCCGCTCGAGCGCGAGATCGAGATTGGCCGGCGATACAGCGAACGACAGACGCAGATGACCCGCCCCAGCCGGCCCGAAACCGGTGCCCGGCAGGACCGCCACGCCGTACGCCTCGAGCAGGCGGGCGGCGAGTTGTTCGGTGGAGAGGCCCGCCCGCTCCTCGATTTGCCGCACGTCGGGGAACGCGTAGAACGCCCCGTCCGGTCGCTTGCAGCGGATGCCGGGCAGGCCATTCAGCCCGTCGACCAGCCAATCCCTGCGACGCTCGAAGCTCGCGACCGTCGCGGTCACCGCGTCCTGCGGTCCGGTGAGGGCGGCGAGCCCCGCGAGCTGGACGAACGGCGGCGTACAGGATGTGCCGTTGACCACCAGCGTCGTGACCCGCTCGACCAGCGGCGTGGGCAGCACGCCGAAACCGAGCCGCCATCCGGTCATCGCGTAGGATTTTGAGAAGCTGTCCACGATGACGGTGCGCTCGAGCATGCCTGGCAGCGCCGCGATGGTGTCCGCGGCCCGGTCGTACCGGATCCGGCCGTAGACCTCGTCTGAGATCACGGTGAGATCATGACGCAGCGCGAGCTCGGCGATCGCGCGCAGCGCGTCCGGAGTCGCGACGCCACCCGTCGGATTGCCGGGAAGATTCACGACCAATGCGCGAGTGCGCGGACCGATCAGGGCAGCGAGCCGCGCAACGTCCACCGCGCCCGTTGCGTCGAGCGGGTAGCGAACGGGAACCGCCCCAGCGAATCGCACGACCGACGGGTAGATCGGGAAGCCAGGGTCCGGCACGAGGGCCTCATCACCCGCGTCGAGTACGGCGAGCAGGGCGTAGAACACCATCGGCTTTGCGCCCGGAACGACGACGACGTTCTCTGCCGACGCTCCCCGGACGCCCCGCCAGGGCAGCGATGCGGCAATCGCATCCCGCAAGGCGGGCAAGCCGGCCGGGTTCACATAGCGCGTGTGGCCATCGCGCAGGGCGCGGACGCCTGCCTCGACCACGTGGGGCGGCGTCGCCCCGTCGGGCTCGCCGATCTCGAGATGGACCACATGCCGGCCGGCGTCCTCGAGGCGACGCGCCGCTACGAACACCTCGAACGCGCCTTCGCCCGAGAGGGCGGTGACTCGTTTGGCAGGCGCGACGGGCATGTGGCACGCTCCGGGTGAAAGCAAAACGGCCGCTCAGCTGAGCGGCCGCGGGAAGCGACTTCCCGAAAACAATCATCGCCCGGACTAATAAAGCCGCGGGCGAATCGCTTTTTAGCACCTTGTTTAACGTGGCGGCAATACGCGGCAAAGGACCACGAGTCGTCAGTTGTAACGGTAGTCTACCCTTCCAGTTGCTACGGCGTCAAGGGTTGGATTCCGTGTCGATTTGCGCCCGTTGCAGGTGCCCCGAGAAATCGACGTAGATCGTCTTCGTCTCGGAGTAGAAGTCGTAGACCTCCCACCCTCCTTCGCGGTGTCCGTTGCCGGTCTGCTTGACACCGCCGAAGGGGAGGTGCGCCTCTGCCCCGATCGTCGGGGCGTTGACGTAGGTGATGCCCGTGTCGAGATCGGTCATGGCCTGGAACGCGCCGTTGATGTCCCGCGTGTACAGGGAGCTCGAGAGCCCGTACTTCACGTCGTTGTTGACGCGAATCGCCTCGGGCAGATCCTTCGCCTTGAGGACCGCGAGCACGGGGCCAAAGATCTCCTCCTGCTCGACCCGCATCCCCGGTTTCACGCCGGTGAGGACCGTGGGCTCGTAGAACCAGCCGCACTCGAGCCGCTTGTCGCCTTGCGGAATGCGCCCACCCAGCGCGACGCCGGCGCCTTCCTTCTTGGCGATATCGACGTACTCCGCCACCTTCTGCCGGGCCTCTTCGTGGATCAACGGCCCGACGTCGGTCTTGGCGTCGAGTCCTGGACCGAGCCGCAGCTTGGCGGCGCGATCGGTCAGCATCTGCACGAACCGGTCGTGAATCCTGTCGTGCAGGATGAGCCGGCTGGTCGCCGTGCAGCGCTGACCCGTCGTGCCAAACGCGCCCCAGAGCACACCCTCGAGCGCCAGATCCAGGTCGGCATCGTCCATCACGATCATCGCGTTCTTCCCGCCCATTTCGAGCGATAGCCGCTTGTGCATCTTCCCACAGGTCGCGCCGATCGCGGAGCCTGTTTCGGTCGACCCGGTGAACGAGATCACCGGCACCTCGGCGTGCTCGACGAGCGCGCGTCCAACCACCGAGCCCTGTCCGTGGACGAGCTGCACGACCTCGGGCGGCAGGCCCGCCTCGAGCAGCACCTCGACGAGCAGATGCGCCGTGTGCGGCACGTCCTCCGCGGGCTTGAAGATCACGGCGTTCCCACACAGCAGGGCGGGAAACATTTTCCAGGTTGGGATCGCGAGCGGGAAATTGAACGGCGTGATGAGTCCTGCGATGCCGATCGGGCGGCGATAGCTCATCGCCCACTTGCTGCGCAGCTCCGACGGCACCACGCGGCCGAACAGCCGCCGGCCCTCGGTCGCCGCATAGAACGCCGTGTCGATCCCTTCCTGAACGTCGCCTCCCGTCTCGGCGACCACCTTCCCCATCTCGCGCGTCATCGCGCGCGCGATCGCATCTTTGCGCTCCACGAGCAGCTGGCCGACGCGTTGCAGCACCTGCCCGCGAATTGGCGCGGGCGTCTTGGACCACTGCGCGAAGCCGCGCTTGGCCGACGCGATGGCGCGCTTTAAATCGTCGGGTCCGGACCGCGGGAACCGGCCGATGACGTCGTTCCAGTCGGCCGGATTGCGATTCTCGAAATACTCACCCGTCGCGGGACTGACCCAATCGCCGGCGATGAAGTTCTTGAATTCAGGGGGTTGAGCCATGGCTTTCACGGTTCGGGACAGAAGAATGGGACGGGAGTCTTCCCGTACAGGCGCGGCAGCAGCTGGCGACCGGCCAGTCCGAGACCCCAGATGATCAGGATGATGGAGAGCGTGTGCGCGATGCCCAGCCGCCGTTTCCACGACGTCAGCGCGCTCCAGACCCCGGCAATGGTCACGGTCGTCGCGCCAATAAGATAGAAGACCAGCTTGAGTCCGCAGGCATGCGAGTACGGCCACACGAGCATGCCGATGCCCAGCCCCAAACCGAGACCCACGCGCAGCCACGTGGTGAGCCAGGCGCGCCCCCGTGCCGGGCCAGGCTGGAATCCTCCGGAACTCGCTACGCCGCCGGCCGGGCGAGGCGAGACTGGCACCGTGGGCACACCGCGGCCGAGGGTCGGCTCGGCGTCGGGCAGCTTCGCGAGCAGCTTGTCTACCTCGCGCATCTCGCGATCCCAATCGCGGTCTTTTTGATCTTTCTCTTTCACGAGACTGCTCCGTCTCCGCTGCGCGCCAGGCCGTAGCGCTCGATCTTTTTGTACAGGTTACTGCGCGGCATCTGCAATGTGCGCGCGGTCTCCGACACGTTCCAGTCGTGTTCCTGAAGTTTAGCGATCAGGAACGCCCGCTCGGCCGCTTGCTTGAATTCCTCGAACGTCGCCGCGCGCAGCCACGCGGCAGCACTGCCGCCAGTTCCGACGCTCGACCCCTTCCCCCGTCCCCCTTCCCCCTTCCCCACTATTCGCTCGACGTCTTGCTGCGTCACCGAGGGCCCTGACGCCAGAATAAGCAGTCGTTCCACTGCATTCTTGAGCTCGCGAATGTTGCCGGGCCAGTCGTGCGCCGTGAGCCGCTCGACCGCGGCGTCGTCGAACTCCTTGGCGGACAGCCCGCCGCGCTGCGTCAATTCATTGGTGAAGTGCGTGATCAGCTGCGGGATGTCGCCGCGACGCTCGCGCAACGGCGGCACGTGGATCGGGACCACGTTGAGCCGGTAGAGCAGGTCCTCGCGAAACCGGCCCTCCTCGATTTCCGCGCCGAGGTGCTTGTTGGTCGCCGCGATCACGCGCACGTCCACGGGCAACGCTTTTCCCGATCCAACCCGCGAGATCACGCCTTCCTGCAGCGCGCGCAACACTTTCGCCTGCGCGGAAAGGCTCATATCACCGATCTCATCGAGA
>Ga0209266_1002301_pt1 | contig 12130 bp, 7 predicted proteins | sample GraSoiAngelo_132_FD_185889 | JGI IMG/M metagenome (GOLD analysis project Ga0209266, IMG submission 185889) | Grasslands soil microbial communities from the Angelo Coastal Reserve, California, USA - 14_0929_02_40cm (SPAdes) (version 2) | ecosystem: Environmental > Terrestrial > Soil > Grasslands ...
TGAAGACGATGTCCAGCGCCATCGGGTCGGCGACCTCGACCAGCGTCTGGTTCGCATCGACGGACGCACCCAACACGGCGCTCATACGTGTGACGACGCCTCTCAAGGGAGCGCGCAGCGTGGACAATTCCTGCGCCCGCCGTGCCGTGACTGCGGCCGACTGGGCCGCAGCGAGGTCGGCAGCCGCTTGGCCGCTGTCCTTCTGCGCCAACACTCCCGCCTGGACGAGCCGTACCGCGCGCGCGTAGGCGCGCTCGGCGTTTGCCAATGCGGCGGCGGCGCTCTGCGCCGCCGCGTCGAAGGGCGCGTGCTCGAATTCGATCAACGCCTCGCCCGCGGCGACGGGCTGCCCCGCGACCACGAAGATCCGCGCCACGCGCGTCTGCCCCGGTGGGGCGAGCGCGGCAAAGCGGTCCGGCCGCGGCGTCACCGTCCCGATCGCGCTGACCACGTGCGGAAACGGGCGGGTCGTTGCGACACTGGTGGAGACGCCGAGCACTCCGGGTTCGTGGGACACATCCGAATTGCCGCCCCCCCTGCACGCCGCGCCTGCCATTACGAGGGAGAGCCACGCCGCCCGTTTCATCGCTCCTCCGGAGGGGTTGTGAGCCACCGCAATGCTCTGAGCGCCGCGTCCGCCGCCGCCAGGTCCTCGATGTAGCGCGCGAGGATTTCGCGAGCGTTGCGCTCGGCTTCCAGAACGTTCGCCAGCGCGACGGCGCCCTCTCCGTAGGCCTGCAGCGACATGCTTGCGATGCGATCGGCGCTGGCCACAAGTGCCGCGGAACGGCGCACCCGCGCCCGGGCAGCCACCAGCTCGCGACGGGCGCGCGCCACGGCGGCGTCGGTCTCTCGGCGAGTCAGATCGAGCTCGGCACGTGCACGATCGCGCTCGGCGATCGCGCGCGTGACCTCGCCGCCGCTGCGATTGAAGAGCGGAAAGGGAAGCGAGAATCCGATGACGGGGAGCAGTTGATTGGGCCTCGCGCTCCCAGGGTCGCCTTTGTCCACCCCAAACTCGATGCTCGGCGCGAACCGACTTGCGCGCGTAAACGTGAGCGTGCGCTCGGCCGAGCGAAGCCGCGCCGCGGCGGCCACGACCGGCAGATAGCCGCCTGCCGCGACGTTCGTGTTTAAGCTGTCAGCTGGAGACGCCAGGGAATCGACGAGCGCGATGGTCGGGTCGTCGCCTGTCAGTCCCATTTGCAGCTGCAATGACAGCAGTGAGCCGAGCGCCGCGAGAGAATCATCGATGGCGGTGTTTTCGAGCTGGCCGGCATTGACCGCGGCGAGCCGCACATCCAGCTCGCTCACGTCGCCGACGTCGCGCCGAAGCCGCGCGATCTTCAGGAGACTGTCGGCGTCCTGGGCGGTGCGGCGCGACAGCCGCGCATGCATTGTGGCCGCCAGGGTCCTCGTGTACGTCGTATCGACGTCGAAGACAAGCGCGGCCCGGTCAAACGCAAACTGATACCGCGCGGCGTCGCGTGCCGCCTCGGCCGCGCCGATGCGAGGCGCACGCAGCCACGGCAGGTCCAGCGGCAAGTCGCCGAGCGCGTGATAGTTGGGCGTGTCCTTCGTGTAGCTCCCGGAAATCGTGGGATTGGGAAACGCTCGCGCCGCGCGCACGGCGCCCAACGCGGCGGTCGTGTCAGCGCGCGCGAGCGCCACGCGCGCGCCCCGGGCCAGCGCGGCGGCGACGGCGTCGGCGCGCGTGACCTGCTGCTGAGCGACCAGTACGAACGGGAACAGCACCGGGGTCAGAAGTGACACGAGGCGCATGGCTCCGAAGCTAGCGATCCTACCTTACAAGAGGCTTACGCGGCAGGAAACGCGATCTCGACGCGGGTTCCCGTTGCGTCGGATGCAACGGTAATCCGGGCGCCATGCAGGTCGGCGATCCAGCGGGCAATGGGAAGCCCGAGTCCCGAGCCCTCGGCATGGCTGCGGGCGCTCTCGCCGCGGTAGAACCGCTCGAAGATCCGTGGCAGTTGGTCGGACGGAATGCCGATGCCGCTGTCCGAGACGATGACGGAGCGCGCGCCGTCGCGCGCGGTCACATCCAGTCGCACGCGCCCGCCCTCGGGCGTGTATTTGATGGCGTTGTCGAGGACGATCAGGACCAGGCGCTCCACCAGTTCCGCGTCGCCGATGATTTGCGCCTCCTCGAACGACCCGACGACCAGCGCTACGCTTTTCCGCTCGGCCAACGCCCGGGCTGATGCGACGACCTGCGAGACGATGTCGTCCAGGTACAGCGACGCGCGGACGACCTTCCGCTCCCCGGCATCGGCACGCGCGAGGGTGAGCAGGTCGCCCACGATTCCGCCCAACCGGTCGGCCTCCCGCTCGATCGCCTGAAACGCGGCGGTGTCACTCGTGGCCTCCCGCGGCTGAGCGAGCGCGAGTTCCGTCCGAGTACGCAGAATCGTGACCGGCGTGCGGAGCTCGTGCGCGGCATCAGCCATGAAGCGACGCATCTGCTCCATCGAGCGCTCGACCGGAATCGTGGACTGCCGGGCGAGCATGAAGCCGCCGCCCGCCACGAGCAGGAGCGCCGCCAACGCCGCCGCGCCGAAGATTCCGATCAACGATGCGTACTGCTCCCGGAGATTCGGCCGATCGGCGACCGCCACCGCGACGTACGCCTTGCCCGAGCCTCCGGTGAACCGCTCGGCGTGCAGCCGGCGCGGGTGCCTGCCGCTGATTACATGCTCTGCATCGACGGTCCCGTTCGTCGCCGCAGCCCGCGCGGCGTCGACGATCCAGGGGTCAGCCTGGGTTGGGGTGATCGGTCGCCCATTCGCGTCGAAGAGGAAGAGCTCGCGGTCGGGAATGTGGAGCTCTTCCACCGCGTCGGCCGCCCCGCCCGCCGCCTGCTCGGCCTCGAGGTCGTGGGTCGCACCCTTGATCGCTTCCGTCGCCGATACGAGCGAAGCGTCGAGACGCCGGGATACCTGCGTCCCAATCGCCAGGAACAGACCGGCGCCGAGCAGCAACAGGATGAGCGCGAGCGTCGCCGCGTACCACAGCGTGAGGCGAACGCGCAGCCGGCCAAGCGTCATCCCGGGAGCCCCAGGCGATAGCCGGCGCCGCGCACCGTTCGAATCAACTTCGGCTCGAAGCCGTCGTCGATCTTGCTGCGCAGCCGCCGCACCAGTACTTCGAGAACGTTGGCGAACGGATCGTGGTTGTTGTCCCACACGTGTGCGGTAATGGCCGACCGGTCGACGACCTGGTCACGGTGGCGCAACAACAACTCGAGCAGCGCGAATTCCTTCGCGGTGAGGTCGATCGATCGACCCGCGCGGCTGACGTGGCGGGCGCCGAGGTCCACCTCCAGATCCGCGACACGCATGATGGTGGGGGTGAGTGCCAGGGCGCGCCGGCGTGCCAGTGCCTGCAGCCGCGCGACCAGCTCGCGAAACGCGAATGGCTTGGTGAGGTAATCGTCGGCACCCACCGCCAGGCCGCGGACGCGATCGTCGACGGCGTCGAGCGCTGTCAGCATCAGCACCGGCACGGCGACGTTCTGCCGCCGCAGATCGGCACAGAGCTCGAATCCGGTGCCGCCCGGCAACCGGACGTCGAGGATCACGACGTCATAGTCGCCGATCAGCGCTTGCTCGCGTCCGTCGGCAAACCCCGCGGCCAGCGTCGGGTCGATACGGTGCTCGCGTAAACCGTCCCGCAAGAGACCCGCGAGCTCGGGGTCGTCTTCTACGATCAACACTCGCACGAGCCTAAGATAGGCGCGCCCCCGCCCGGGGTCATCCCGGGTCGGGGGCGTTCCGTGACCTGAAGCCGTTAGTTACCGCTGACGATGCGCTTGTAGCTGTCCGGATTCCACTTCGGCCGCTCGGCGGCGTTCGCGACGTCAACTCCAAGGTAGAAGATCAGCCGCGCGACCCGCGACTCCTTTTCGGCGTCGATCTTGTCGGGCGAATCGCTCACCTGATGGTAGTCCGCGTGCGTCCCGCTGAAGAAGAAGAGGATCGGGACGCCCTTCCGCGCGAAGTTGTAGTGGTCGGACCGGAAGTAGAAGTTCTCATCGGGCCAGATGTCGTCGATAGGCCGCATGTTCAGCTCGGGGTGCGCGGCGCCGACGCGGTTCAGCGTCGCGCCGAGATCCGAATGCTCCTTACCGATCGCGACGATCGTGTCTTTCCAGTTGCGGCCAATCATGTCGATGTTGAGGTCGGCCACGATGCTGCTGATAGGCACAGCGGGATGGTCCGAGAAGTACTCGCTGCCCCACAGTCCCTTTTCTTCACCGCTCACATTCAGGAAGATGATCGACCGTTTGGGCCGGGGATTCATGCCGGCGAGCGCTTCAGCAATCTCCACGACCGCCACGGTTCCCGATCCATCGTCGTCGGCGCCATTGCAAATCGAGTCTGCTCCCTTTGCGCGGCAGCCACCGCTGCCACGCGGTCCCGCGACACCGACGTGATCCATGTGGGCGCTGAAAACCACGTATTCGTTCTTGAGTGTAGGATCACTGCCCTCGAGAATGCTGACGACGTTTGGTGCGGAGTTTCGCTCGACGGCCTGAATCCGGGCGTGCAGGTGCAGTTGGGCGCCGGTCAGTGGTTTTGCCTCCAGGGTCGTCGCGTTCTGAGCTACCGAGAGATCCTGACCGAGGCGACCTAAGACAGGCTGCAACGAGACCGCCCGGACCGCCAGCACGACCGGAGGACCGACGGACCGGCTCGGATCGCGGAGTTGGGGCCGGGTACTGCGCTCCACGTTCCGCCTCCAAACGGAATCCGGGGCCGTGCCCACGAACACGACACCCTGTGGCTTCCACGCCAACACGCGCTGGAACTCGCCACGATTTCGCGGACGGTTTGCGATAAGCATTTTGCCAGCTAGGGAGGCGCTGTCTCCCGCGAGAGTTCCCCCTAAAGGTCCCGAGAGCAGCACCAGATCCCCGGCGTAGTCACCACTGTCGAAACTGTTGTCCACGAAAACGAAGTCGGTGCCGTACGAGAAGGTGACGTCCGCGCCGCCATGGATGAAGGCAACGGAGCTTTCGGCAACGACCTGCACGCGATCAATGGAATAACGCTGGAGAAACGAACCGTTTTCGCCTCCGGGCTTGAGCCCGAGGCGGCGATACTCGCGAGCGATATACTGTGCCACCTTGTCAAGCTCGGGGCTGGGCGTGTCGCGGCCGCGCATCGAATCGTCGGCGATGATACCGATGCGCCGGCGGATGTCTTCGGAGGAAATCGTTTGCGCGGCGCGCTGCACGGGCGCCTGCGCTTGCAGGAGCAGTAGAAAAGCGAGCAAGGAACCTCAACACAATGAAGAGGGGAAGGAAAACTAACGCGCCCGACCGTGTGGGACTACGATCGAGCGCGTCAGGTTTCAGTCTGAACGTTTACGGCTTGCGACGACGCACCTCAGGCTCGGTGCGCGGCTTCGACGCCTCACGTGGCGGCGGATCACGGCGCGGCTCGGCGTGTGGTTGTGGCTGGCTGCGCGGCTGATTCTGAGGCTCGGCTCGCCGCGGCTCCGACATGGGCTCCACGACGCGGGGTTCTACGCGCCTTGGCTCGTCACGGCGTGGTTCCGACCTGGGCTCCACGACGCGGGGCTCCCCACGTCGTGGTTCGTCACGGCGCGGCTCCACTCGAGGCCGATCAACGGGCGGCTGGACCATTGGCGGGTCTGAGGGCTGACGGCGCCCACCGTTGCCACGATCGTCATTGCCGCGGTTGCCACGATCGTCGTTGCCACGGTTGCCGTGGTTGCCCCGGTCGTTGCCGTTGTTGCCGCGGTCGTTGCCGTGGTTGCCGCGATCGTTGCCGTTATTGCCACGATCGTTGCCGCCGTTGTTGCGGTCATCGCCGGAGCGACCGCGACGATCGCGCACGTTGGGGGGCGGCACGCTGCCGAGCCCGCCGATATCCCGACCCGTGACTCCGCGACGCGTGTTGTCGTTGACCGGCCGCTCGCGCTCGCGAGAGACGAACGCTTCGCGGCTGGGACGATCGGTGCCCCAATCCTTGAAGATGAAGCGAGGCTGCGGACGGAAGGGCCGCACGAACACGACGCGGCTGCCGCCGTAATAGCGGTACGGATAGTACCAGGGATCGTCGTAGACGAACATGCGGAACCGAACGCACGAGTCGTAGTAGGGATCCCAAGACGAATAGCTCACGTAGCTGTGGCAATCGTAGCAAAGGAAACGGGGATAGTCGTAATGCTGCCCGACGTTGTACGAGACGACATCGTAGTCCCAGTCGGTGTATCCTTCCGGGACGATGCGCTGCGAGAGGTCGGTCATCGCGACATACGGGTCGCCCCGCACGCGGCCATCGGCGATGACGCGATAATCCCAGTGGTCACCGCTCTCGATCTGGTCGTAGACGAAGGCATCTGCCGATGCGACACCGAACAGGTAGCCGACGCCGGGCTGGTCGTCGATCGTAAACGCATCGCTGCCCAGCACCCGACCATCGACCTCGAAATCCCGACCACCACGCGCGAAGTTGTCTTCCCACGGATCGCGAGGGAAAAGCACCCGGACGCGACCGTCGGTATCGACACGGAAGATCGTGACGTAAGCGTCCTGATCGAGGCGGAAGTACACCCGGACGCGCTCACCGCGGGTAAAAACGGCCGCGTCGTCCCGGTTGGTCCACACCTCGATACGCGGACGGTAGAGGCTGGCGTGCCGCGCCGAAGGGGCGGACACGACGGCCAAGCTGAGCAGAGCGATGGTTGTAAGCATGATGCCTCCCGCCCCACGTAAGGCAGAGACTATGCCAGCGGCGTGATGTACGTAAATTATATTGTTATAATGACTTGGCAGGGTTGTCAGCCATTCCAGCTGTCCCATTGCAAGGACATTTCTTGGCTCAGCGCCTAGACCTGCTGGATCCGGCGGAAGTTGCGCGTCTCGGCGGGATTGAGATCGTAGCCGAGGGCGTGGTCGAGGGATACCTCGCGGGGCTCCATCGGTCGCCTTTCCGCGGGTTTTCGGTGGAGTTCACCGAGCACCGCGCCTACCAGGCAGGCGACGAGCTGAAATACCTCGACTGGCGGATCCTGGGCCGTTCCGATCGGCTGTTCGTAAAACAATTCGAAGAGGAAACGAATCTCCGCTCGATGATCCTGGTCGACGCCAGCCGGTCGATGGCCTGGCAGGGCGCGCCGGAGCGCTTGACGAAGCGCGCCTACGCGGATCGCCTGGCTGCGGCGCTCGCGTTGATCCTGTTGCGGCAGCGCGATGCGACTGGACTCGTGACTTTCGATGACCAGGTTCGTCAAGTGATTCCCGCGCGCGTGAAAACGGGTCAATGGACTCGCATCGTGCGTGGCCTTCTCGATACGCCGGATGGGCAGGGGACGGCGGCGGATGCGGCGCTGCAGCGCCTGACCGCTTTGCTCGCGCGCCGTGGCATGGTGGTCCTCATCTCGGATCTATTGTTCGATCGCGAGCTGGCACTCGCGGCATTGCGTTACTTGCGGCATCGCGGCCATCAGGTCGTCGTATTCCACCTGATGGACCCCGCGGAGGTAGAGCTCAGTGGTCCGCCGGAGGTGCGGTTCAAGGATCCCGAATCCGCGGTGAGCGTCGTGGTACGTCCTCGTGAGTTGGCCCGCGCGTATGCGGACACGGTGCGCCGCGAGATCGCCGCGTGGCGGAAGGCCTGCCGCCGACACGGCATTGCGTACCATCACGTGCAGACCGACATGCCGTTCGGCCTCGCGCTCCGCTTGTTGACGTGAGCTTCATTCATCCGTTGGCACTGCTGGGACTCGCCGCCGCGGCGATCCCGGCTTTGCTCCACCTGTTGCAGCGGCGCATTCCACCCGAGTTCGATTTCCCTCCGGTCCGGTATCTCAGCGCGGCGGAACGGGAGAGCGCTCGACGGTTGAAGCTCCGGCACCTGCTGCTGCTGATTCTGCGCACGGCGTTGATCGTCGCGATCGTGCTCGCGGCCGCGCGGCCGCTGGTGCCGCTGCGGGGGGGCGGTGCTCACCAGCCGACCGCCGCCGTCTTCGTTCTCGATAACTCTCCATCGTCGGGAGCGATCGTCGACGGCGGACTCGTGCTCGACCGGCTGCGTGTCGTGGCGCGCGCATCCCTTGGGCGCACCACGCCCGCCGATCGCGTGTGGCTGATGCTGTGCGACGGCGTGCTGCGCGGCGGCACCCGCGAAGCGCTGCTGGCGACGATCGACAGCACGCGTCCCGGCTGGCTGCGGCTCGATTTGGTCCAGGCCGTCGAACGCGCCGCTCGCATCGTGAATGCACAGCCGCTGGTGGGCCATGAAGTGCACGTGCTCAGCGATTTACAACGCACGGCGCTGGTGTCGGGTCACGCCGATGTACCGGCCGGCGTGAGGGTGCTGGCGCTCGCTCCTGGGCGCGGGGCACCCAATCGCGGAATTGCCACGGTCACGGTCTCCGAGGGTGCCGCAGTCGTCGAGTTGAGCGGCTCGCTGCTGGGGAGCGGCGGCACGCCGCAACCCGTGCCAGTGACAATCCGCATCGGCGCTGGCCGGCGCGACCGCGGAGAAGTCACGGCCCGTGGATTGGCGACGGCCGGCAGCGGCCGCGCCGGCGGAGCGATCCGTTCAGCGGTCACCGTGTCGCTGCCGGCGCAGTCGCTCGCACCGGGGTGGTGGCTGGGCGAAGCGGCGCTCGAACCTGACGAGCTGCGCGCCGACGATCAGAGGCCGTTCGCGTGGCGCGTCGCGCCACCCGCGAGGGTCATGGCGACTCCCGGTGCCGGATCGTTCGTGGCGGCGGCGCTCGCCGTACTCCAGGAAGGCAGGCGCGTCGTCGAAGGCCGAGAAGTCGTGATCAGCGGAGGTGAACTGCCGACTACTCCTCACGCCATCCTGCAGCCGCCCGCCGATCCGGCGCTCGTTGGACAGGCAAACCGTGCGTTGGCGTCGCGCGGCGTGCCGTGGCGGTGGGGTCAATTGGGAACTCCCGGAGCGCTCGCGTCGGCTGAATTGCCGGTGCTCAACGGCGTGCCCGTGGTGCGTCGCTACCGGATCGAGGGAGCGGCGAGCGGGGAGCAGGGTGGAGGTGACGTGCCGGCGACGGTGAATGGAGAACCGTGGCTCGTTAGGTCAGCAGGCATTGTGCTGCTCGGCAGCCGCCTCGATACCACTTGGACCGCGCTGCCGGCCGCGCCGGGGTTCGTGCCCTTCGTCGATGCGCTCGTCAATCGGATCGTGATGGGCGAAGCCGAAGTCGCGGCGGCCGAAGGGGCGCCGCGCGTGGAGTTTCGGACGCGCGGCACGGATACGATCGGAGCGACCGTGTTCGGTCCTGACCCACGCGAATCCGACCTCACGCCCGCCACGATAGCGCTCGTCACGACCGCGCTAGGCGGAAAGGATCGAACGGCGGTGCTGGGTGCCGATCGATTTGCCGCCGAGGGTTTCTCCGGCACGCGGCGCGCCGACGCGAGCGGGATCCTGCTGCTCCTGGCGTTGCTGCTCGCCGCCGCTGAGTTGGGGGTCGCGACCCGAACCCGCTGATGCCGCTCGACTTTCTGCTCGAGAGGTTCCACGACCTTCCCGCCACGCGCGCGCTCATCGAGCGCCTACCGTCGCCCGGAAAGCGCATCGGAGTCGGTGGCCTTCCCGGCTCGAGCCCGGCGGTGTTGGTCGCTACGCTCGCCCGCGCGTTGCCGCAACGCGTCTTTACCGTCGTCGCTCCCACTCCCGCGGACGGGGAGCGCTGGCTCGCGGATTTGCAAACGCTTCTGGGACCAGACACGACGGCGCTGTATCCACAGCGCGAATCGCTCGGTGCCGAGGAGCCGCATTACGAGCTCGCGGGCGAGCGCATCGAGACCCTCGAGGCGCTGCTGCGCGGGGCAGTGCGTGTACTGATTACGACGGCGCGGGCCAGTGCGGAACGAACGGCGGTGCCGGCGGCACTGGAGCAGGCGCGGCTCGTGATCGGCACTAACGAGAAAAGGAGTCTCACCGACACGACGCAGCGCCTCGTGGAGATGGGGTACGAGCGTGTCCCCACTGTCACTGAAGTCGCGCAGTATAGCGTTCGTGGCGGAATTCTCGACGTCTACGGATTCGGGATGGCGACGCCGGCACGCATCGAATGGTGGGGCGACGACGTCGCCTCCGTTCGCAGCTTCGATCTCGATACGCAACGCTCGGGCGACACGGTCGATCGTGTGACCGTTCTGCCCGTGCGTGCGGAGTCGGTGCAGGGCCAGGTAGGGGCGCAGCATGCTGCGCCCCTTCGAACGAACCTGTTGGCACTTCTCCCGACCGACACGGTCGTGGTCACCGATCAGGAATCCGCGGTGCAGCGCGAAGTCGAGCGCGCCTGGGCCGATGCCGCGCACCATCTGGAGGTCGCCCGTCGGATGGGAGAAGAGCCGCCCCCGCGGGAGGAGCTGCTCATCGAACCCGGGGTGTGGCGGGCGCGACTTACCGCTCTCGCCCGCATCGCAGTCTCGGATGCCGAAACTGAGCAGCGCTTTCCACTCGCCCCGCCCGAGCATATCGACCGGGACTTGAAGCGACTGCGGCAGATCGTCGCGCAGCCCCCGCCGACCGTGATTCTCTGCGACAACGAAGGGCAGCTCGAGCGATTGGAGGAGCTGCTCGGGACCGATCGCGCCACGCTCGCGGTGGGGGCGCTCGATGGCGGATTCATCATGCCAACGCTGCGGGTGCTCACCGACCATGAGATTTTCCGCCGAGCGCGCCGCCTGCGGCGGCCGCGGCGCTATCGCAGTGCGGTGACGACCGCCGCATCGCGGCCGCTGACTCCGGGTGGGTACGTCGTACATCTCGAGCACGGGATCGGCATCTACCGCGGCTTGCAAACGATTGCGGTCGGGGCGGATGGAGCGACCCTCGAAGTCGCGGTCGTGGAATACGAAGGCGGTGACCGTCTGAACGTCCCGCTCTATCGTATCGATCAGCTCGAGCCGTATCGCACGGCGGGCGATGGCGACGCGCCCGAGTTGCTGGACCTGTACGCCCGGCGGCAGCTCGCCACGGGATTCTCGTTCCCTCCCGATACGCCGTGGCAGCGCGAGCTCGAGTCCGCCTTCCTTTATGAAGACACCCCGGACCAGCGGCGTGCATCGGACGAGGTCAAACGGGACATGGAGCGCGCCCGCCCGATGGACCGGCTGCTCGTCGGCGATGTCGGATACGGAAAGACCGAGGTCGCCGTGCGCGCGGCATTCAAGGCGGTGCAGGCGGGCAAGCAGGTCGCCGTCCTCGTGCCCACGACGATCCTCGCCGAACAGCATGGGCGCACTTTTCGCGAGCGTCTCGCCGATTACCCGGTCCGCATCGAGGTGTTGTCCCGCTTTCGCAGCGCCAAGGAGACCGCGCCGCTGGTACAACGCCTCGCCGCCGGCGAGGTCGATATCGTCATCGGCACCCACCGGTTGCTCTCCCCGGACGTAACGTTCAAGGATCTTGGCCTCCTGGTCGTCGATGAGGAGCATCGCTTCGGCGTGCGGCATAAGGAGCGCCTGAAGGCGCTCAAGTTGAGCGTTGACGTGCTGACGCTGACGGCCACACCGATTCCGCGAACCCTGCACCTGTCCCTGGCCGGTCTGCGCGACCTCGCGCTGCTCGAGACCGCACCGAAGGACCGCTCACCCGTCCTCACATTCGTCGAGCCCTGGGACGACGCGCTGCTCGAGGAAGCGATGGCGCGCGAGCTCGATCGCGGTGGGCAGGTCTATTTCGTGCATAACCGGATCGAGACGATCGATACGGTCGCCGCGCGGGTGCGGGCACTCGCGCCGCGCGCGCGGCTTGCGGTTGCACACGGGCAGATGCGCGAGACCGATCTCGAAGCCGTCATGGGCCAATTCGTGCGGGGCGAGGTGGACATCCTCGTGTCCACGATGATCGTCGAATCGGGCCTCGACGTGCCCAACGCCAACACGATGATCGTGGATCGCGCCGATCGGTTCGGCCTCGCCCAGCTTTATCAGCTGCGCGGGCGGGTCGGGCGGAGCCACCGGCGGGCATTTTGTTATTTGCTCGTGCCCGATCAGGTAGAGCCCCTAGCGGAGGAACGTTTGCAGGTGCTGGAGCATCATACTGATCTAGGATCGGGCTATCGCATCGCACTGCGCGATCTGGAGCTGCGGGGG
>Ga0209266_1002309_pt1 | contig 12084 bp, 12 predicted proteins | sample GraSoiAngelo_132_FD_185889 | JGI IMG/M metagenome (GOLD analysis project Ga0209266, IMG submission 185889) | Grasslands soil microbial communities from the Angelo Coastal Reserve, California, USA - 14_0929_02_40cm (SPAdes) (version 2) | ecosystem: Environmental > Terrestrial > Soil > Grasslands ...
CTTGCGAATGCTGGGAGGCTGGAGGGCCGGAGGCATCGTCAATTTTCGTACCGGGGTCCCGACCACGGCCCAGATCAACGTTCGCCGTCCAGGTTATCTGTTTGCTGCCACGCGTCCCAATTTGCTCCCTGGACAAAGCAACAATCCAACCAACGGCGTCTCGGCCGGCTGCAAGGATCCCGTAACGAGGGCAACCGTTTTGGAAGCCGGACAAAAAATCGGAGGACCGAACCTGTTTTTTGACCCCTGCGTTTTAAGTGTTCCGGAGGCAGGGACTATTGGCAACCTTGGACGAAACACTCTGCTTGGACCATCCGTATTCAATATCGATGTCTCTCTTCAGCGTGAATTCAAGATCGGAAATAACCACCCGCTTCAGTTTCGAACGGAATTTTTTAACTTGTTGAATCATCCAACCTTCCGCACGCCGGCGGCGGGCTCCGTGCAGGTCTTCACCGGTTCGGGCCGTTTCAACCCAACGGCATGGACGTATACGAGCACCGCAACGACCGCCCGGCAGGTCCAGTTCGCCTTGCGGCTCTCCTTTTAGAGTTTGTTGCAAAACTCGCAGGCCGCGACGAAACCGACTGAAGCGGCGGTCTATTTCTTAAGGCTGCGCGCTGTCGCGCTTGCGCTTCGCGGACCGCCGGCATTCCGTTGATCTGCGAAAAACCGGCGCTCATAGAGCGCCGCTACATCAGGCACTCTGGCAGTTGCAACAGTCTCCGTTGGGAGAACGAATGTTGACACGGTTTTTCTGCCACCTTATATTTGGGCAACTTTCACTACATAAAGGGAGGTGGCCGATGGTCCAGTATTGTCGTCCGTCAACGAGACTCCGTGTCGTCGTGTTGTGTTTTTCTCTTTTGGCATTCGGGAAACTGGCAATGTCCCAACTGCCCACTGCAACGATCCTCGGTGAGATCAAGGATTCCACCGGCGCCGTCATTCCTGGCGCTTCCATAACGGCGAAGAACGTGGAGACCGGCCTGACTCGCACCGGTATGAGCGCCGAGGACGGCTCGTATCGGTTCTCCGCTCTTCCTGTAGGCAGCTATGAAGTGAAGGTGGAACTGCCCGGCTTCCGAACTGAAGTACGCAGTGGTTTGACGCTGACGGTCTCACAAGAGGCTGTGATCAATTTCACGATGCAGGCCGGGGCAGTCGACCAGACAATAGTCGTGACGGAGGACGCTCCTCTGGTGAACACGACGTCCGGAGCGCTCGGCGGACTCGTTGACGAGCAGAAGGTCGCCGAGCTGCCGCTCAATGGCCGGAATTTCATTGATCTGACTCTGCTGCAACCCGGAATCACTCAGCACAGAAACATCGGGGTTGCGGCCTCCACAGTCGGGCTGTGGTTCAGCAGCAATGGCGCGCCCTTGCGCTCGAACAATTATTTGCTGGACGGCGCAATTCTGACGAATCTGACCCAGGGCACGTCCGCTTCCCAGGATGGAAGTACGCTGGGGATCGAAGGGATCCGCGAGTACCGCGTGATCACCAACTCCTTCAGCGCTGAATACGGCATGACCATGGGAAGCCAAATCGTGATGGTCACCAAAGGCGGTACGAATACGCTGCACGGCTCGCTGTTTGAATACTTCCGTAACAGCGCGCTCGATGCGCGCAATTTCTTCGACTATAAAACTGCCGCCAGCAACCGCCGTCTGCCCGCCTTTACTCGAAATCAGTTTGGCGGTTCTGTTGGAGGACCCATCAAGAAGGACAAAACCTTTTTCTTTGGAGTTTATGAAGGATTACGGCAACGCCTCGGAATAACTACGATTTCAAATGTGATGCCGGCGGCTTGCCACACCGCCAACTACGTCGTCGACCGAAGCTGCGTCGGCCAAACGCTGCCGGTAGGCCAGACGTTGACGGTGGCCCCGACCATGCGGTCGATACTGGATCTGTTTCCGGCCCCGAATCTTCCCGGCGACAAGTTCACGTTTCCGTTCACCCAGCCGACGCGAGACGACTACGGCCAGGGACGCATCGACCATATCTTTTCTCCAGCCGATAGCATGTTTGGCCGGTACACGATAAACGATACGACCGAAACGAATCCGCTGAATTATCCCCAGTTCCGCACTTTTCGATTCAGCCGGAACGAGTACACCACGCTGTCGGAGAACCATATTTTTTCTCCTGCACTGCTCGCCACGGTTCGCTTTTCACTTAGCCGGACACACCCCAGGAATCCTTCTCCCTCGGGCCTGATCGGCCCGCAATATTCATTCGTTCAAGGAGAAGAAATCGGAACCATCAATATTGGCGGTGTAACAGGTATGGGACCCAACGCTGCTCCAAATGACTTCTCGCAGAGGGTCTTCACCTGGAGCGGTGATTTCTTTTATACGCGCGGGCGGCACTCGCTGAAATTGGGAACTCTCGCTAACCACTACTGGCAGTACTTTCTGAATAACAACAATGCGGTCGGGACGATGACCTTCGCAAACATAAACAATTTTCTCACTGGGCTTGCGTCCCAATATTCTGTGCTGACGCCGGGATCGATACGCACCCGCACCTACACCTACAACACGCTGGGTTTTTATGCTCAGGACGATTTCCGTATTCTCCCGAATCTGACATTCAACCTGGGATTGCGCTATGAGTTTCTCACGGTGCCGCAGGAGCTGACGGGACATGGGTCGGCTTTGCGGGACATTCAGCATGACGACAAAGGCGCCTTGGGACCTCCCTTCCGCAACATGTCGTTGCTGAACTTCAGTCCACGGTTCGGCTTTGCGTGGAATGTGACGGGGGATGGCAAGACCGCACTTCGCGGCGGATTTGCCGAACTCTACGACATAGGCGTCACGGGGGTCTCGATGGTCATCGCAGCCATAGGCACCCCGCCTTTCTCTTCCTTTACTTCCGTTGCCACGCCTTCGACAATAACTCTCCCCTTGTCGTTCCCGCCGAGCGTGCTGGGGAAGTCCTTGCGGCTCACGGACTACAACCTGAAACAGTCTCACATCCTGGACTACAACCTCACGCTGGAGCGCCAGCTACCGTGGCAGATGGGTTTGACGCTCGGCTACGCCGGCTCCCGCGGGATTAACCTCATGCAGCTCAGAGACGGCAATCCCACCGTTCCGCAGATCCTCCCGGATGGCCGGAAGTTCTGGACCGGCAACGACCCGCGAGTCAACCCGAATTGGGGCGCCATCGAGTTGCATACCGCAGCCGCCAACTCGTGGTACAACGCCTTCCAGTTCGGTGTGAATAAACGTTTGACCAGTGGCTTGCAGTTCCAAAGCTCCTATACGTGGTCGAAGCTCATCGATGAAACCCAGGGACAGGCCGGCGCCGATAACCAGGTCTCCAGCCTCTTCGGCGTGGACCCCAGCAACCGGCGCATCGACCGCGGCCCGGCCGATTTTGATTTAAGGCACAACTGGCAGTTCAACACCATCTATCAGATATCGACGCCATTCAAGAGTGGCGTGCCCGCCGCTGTCCTGGGCGGTTGGCGCGCAAGCAGCATTTTGTCGGTTCAGAGCGGTTACCCATTCACACCCTCGCTGAGAACGAACCGTTCTCGCTCGGGCGTGAACGCGGGCGGCGGCGGACAAGGAGCGGGAAATATCGATCGCCCGAACCTCGTCCCAGGACGTAGTAAAAAGGACACTATCCTGGGAGGACCCAACCACTACTTCGATCCGGCTGCCTTTACCCTACAAGACGCCGGGTTCCTGGGAACTTCGGGACGAAATTATCTGACCGGACCCGGCTACTTCAATCTGGACTTCTCGCTTGGAAAAAATATCCCGGTTAAGCAACTGGGCGACAGCGGAGCCCTGGAGTTTCGAGGGGAGTTTTTCAACATTCTCAATCACCCGAACTTTGCCATGAACGATGTCTTCCGCCAGGTCTTCGCGGGCAATGCGACGGGCGAAGCGCCACTGCCGACAGCAGGAGTGATTACCACCACCGGCTCCGCTCGTTCGCGGCAGATCCAGTTCGCGTTGAAGCTGCTTTTCTAATATGACCAATGGTCCAGACTTCAAGGGCGCAAGCCAGTTCGGAATTCCCGTTATCACGCCGGGTGAGTTTCTGGCGTGGCTCAAGGAGGACAATGAGCAGTCTGAGTCTACGGCTTCCGGAGTCTGTCCATGAAAAGATTCGAGAGCTCGCCGAACGCGACAACATATCTATCAATCAGTTCATTGCAACCGCAGTGGCTGAAAAAGCCGCAGCGTTGCTTACGTTGGATTACTTGGAAACCCGCGCTCGACGTGCCGACACGAAATTGTTGGATCGTCTATTAAAGCGGATGCCAGATGTACCCTCGTTGAGGGTGACTTCGGCCGGACGAACTGTCAGGCGGCGCCGGCTTTGGACGATCGCTTCCGCATTAATCGTGGTCTGGACGATATCGCCGACGACGAGTCCACCGTTTCAAACGAGGCGCTTTAACTCGGGTTATTCGCGGGTGGCTCTCAACGTCAAGTAAGTCGGTCGTTCCGCGAATGCGCGTCGCGTTCCGGCGCAGCACCAAAGCCAATTCTCGATTTGGAGTGCGCTTTCCCCGATGAGGAATAGCTCATTCCTCATTTAAGTTTCACTTTCCCTAATGAGGAATAGCCAATTCCTGATTTGAAGTAAGCTTCCCCCAATGAGGAATAGCCCATTCCTCATTGGGGTTTCAATTTCCCTGATGAGCAATAACCAATTCCTGATTTAGAGCGAGCTTCCCCCGATGAGGAATAGCTCATTCCTCATTTGGGTTTGGCTTCCCCTAATGAGCAATGAGCTATTCCTCATTTACGGCGGGCTTCCCCTGATCAGGAATGACCAATTCGTCATTAGGGTTTGATTTCCCCAAATGAGGAACGGGCGATTCCTCATGAGGAGTGAGCTTTTCCTAATGAGAAATAGCCCCATGCTCATTTGGGTCTGGCTTCCCCTAATGACGAATAGGCAATTCCTCATTAGGGTTCGGCTTTCCCCAATGAGGAATCGGCTATTCCTCATTGGGGTTTGCCTTCCCCTAATGAAGGAAACACAAGTTCTCTCGGGAGGTTGGATTCCCCATTTCAGCGAAAGTCTGTCGATCAGCGCACTCCGGAAGGGCTACCGCGACGTACAGTTTTAGATGTGGCTAGCCGCCTTGAACGCCATGTAGACCGAGGTGCCTTTAATAGCGACGCGCAATACGACGTTGAGGCAGCTTGCAATGGTCTCATTGTTGCCTAGAAATCTATTGGAAGATGGCCACGGCGCAGACTGCGATTCTCTTTCTCCCTTTCGTCGACATCTTATCGTTGCCCATCGTGTTGAATTCACATACGTGTTCAGCTTCATTGTTCGACCTCCTACACGATAGTCGATAGGGTGGGCTCAGATCGACGGCGAGGATCACCAAGGCGTGGCGATCTTTCGATCAACCCAAAATTCACATCGCCGAGCCACATCCCCTTCACAGATTACTGGTATTGCCTGAATATTCCTACCTTCCGAAGATCGTTTGGTACGAGAATCTGGCATTGGGATCGAATGCAAAGCGAGGTCGAATATGAACACAAAAATCAGCTATTGCCTCATCGTTGCGACGGCCATCATGTTGGCGACGGTATCCGCAATATTGTGCCCACTTGCAGTGCAGGCGGAAGGCGCCGTGCCGAAGTACGAAGTCGATCCATTTTGGCTCAAGATTCCGGCCAAATGGGTAGTCGGGCCCCTCGGCGGGTCATGCATCGATGCTCAGGACCATTTATTCATCCTGCACCGCCAGGAAGGGCTGTCGACGTTGACGGCGAGAGATCGAAGAGACGAAATGATGGCGGCTCCTCCGGTGATGGAATTCGATCCTAGGGGTAATTTAGTCAATTCGTGGGGCGATGCAAATGTTCTTGGACAGTACCTCCACGACTGTAATTTTGACAAGGAAGGCAACATTTGGATTGTTGGTGCCCGATCCGGCTTTGCCCAAAAGTGGACGCACGACGGAAAGAAGTTGCTGCTGCAGATTGGAAAATCGGGTGTATTCGATTCTTCCGATGGCACAAGCAAGGGGAAGCCACTGAATTCAAATACACCGCAATTCAACGGTCCCTCAGCGATCGATGTCGATCCCTTAAACGGCGATGTTTACGTTGCCGACGGTCACGGGGGTGGTAACCATCGAATCGCGGTGTTGGATAAAGAAGGAAAATTTCTGCGCCAGTGGCAACTGCACCGTACGGAAACCGAACAAGCGGCCGAACACGTTCTGCACTGCCTTAGGTTGGGCAACGACGGGATGGTTTATGTATGTGACCGGCATATGAACCGCATACAAGTGTTCGATAAGATGGGTAATTTTAAGAAGAACATCGGTATCCCGTGGAAAGCGGTCTCATCGCAAAATGAGGACTTGCGAAAATATTGCATGACATTGTGGCGGACCTTTCCCCCTTGCACCCTGATACAAAAGATTGGTGAGGGCACCTCAGCAGTCTCGGTCGAATTTTCTCGCGACTCGAACCAGCGGCTTATGTACGTCGTGAACCAGAACCAAAGGGAAGTGGATGTCTTAGATCGTGAGACAGGGAAGCTTCTCTGGACTCTCGGTCACGGCCGAGGGCTTTTCTTCGACGGTCAGATCTTCGATGCAATTCGCGCGGCTGTGGATTCCAAAGGCAACGTTTATGTGGCCGAGGACGAAGGCCGGAGACTAACGAGGTTTAAAGTTGTCGCGGAGTGAGTGGTTTTTCAAAGATGGCCAGACAGGAAATTCTGTTCTCATTATGCGTTTCCAGGATTGTTAGGGGAGAACCCATGAGCAAGAAAGGTTTGATCGCTTTCATTATCGCGGTGATTATTTTGTTGTCGTTAATCCCGCGGTCAATCGGCCCCGCCTTGGGACAAGCAGCGTCGACGCAGGCGCCTCATTTTGGGGAAGGTGGATTGCCGCAATTTGAGAGAGATCCCAACTTCCCGAAAGTCCCATCGAAGTGGCGAATGGGTTTTGGGTCCGACGTCGCGGTCGACGCTCAGAATCACATTTGGATACTTAGCCGCCCCCACACTCTTGCGCACCCCCGGTCGACGCCACCTGACTTGGTATCTGTTCCGGCGCCGCCCGTCATGGAGTTCGACACGGACGGTAACTTCATCCAGGCGTGGGGTGGGGAAAGCGGACCTGGATATCAATGGCCTTCAAACGAACACGGTATCCACATAGACTACAAGGGCTTCGTCTGGATCCTTGGGAACGCCGACGGAAAATCAAACAACCCCGCGAATCTTCCGAATGACAATCAAATTCTCAAGTTCACGAAGGAAGGCAAATTTGTCATGGCCATTGGCAAGAGCGGCCAGACCGGAAGCAACGCAACGCAAGTCCTCAAAGGAGCCACCAGGCTTTATGTTTACCCCAAAACGAACGAACTATTCGTCAGCGACGGATACGGCAACAGCCGCATCATGGTGTATGACGCAGACACGGGACAGTTCAAGCGCATGTGGGGTGCGTATGGCCACAAGCCACTCGATATCGACTCGCGTCCAACACGCTCCGAGCCTGCGAGAAACCCTTGGATTGCGGTCTCTGAAGTTCTGCAGCAGTTTGGATCGCCTGTGCATGATGTGAATATTTCCAACGACGGATTGGTATATGTCGCGGATCGCGGCAACAAGCGAGTGCAGGTTTTCACGCCCGATGGCAAATTTATCGGGGAGCAGTTCGTTGGCCTCGATAGCAAGTATCCGCTTCAGGCAAGATCTGTGGCGTTCTCTCCGGATGCGGCACAGAGGTTCCTCTATGTCGCCGGGTCCCCGGACATCTACATACTTAATCGCAAGACCCTCGAGGTTCTTGGATCATTCAACATCGGTTCGCCGCAAGGGGACCCCCCGGGCCACTTGATTGCAGTTGATCACAAAGGCAACGTTTACGCAGTCCAAGCCGAACTCAGTGGGGCCGACGGACATAGTGGAGGTGCGGGGGCCTATAAGTTCACGTTCAAGGGGTATTCACCAAAGGTGTCATGTCCTCCGTGTGTATCCACCAGACGTATCGAATAATCGCAAGGTCGCGAAACTCCGGAGTACCCCAAGGCCGCGCAACCGGTTCTTCCGATTCTCAAAGTGGCTCGCATGATTGCCGAATCAAGGATTCTTGCCGCTCGAGTTTTTAGGCGCGGCAAAGTCCCGCTTGAACTAAATCCGTCGAGCTCGGATGTAAAGACGATTGTGCCGGCATCGTTCATCGTGTAGTGCATGAATACCGGCAGCGGCGGCGGCGTTGGGCTCAATTGCCTGAAAAGCACGAGATTCGCGTTCGTCTCCGGCGGGGCCGGATCACCATTGGCAACAACTGTCTTTATACTCTCCGGCGCATAGAGAAAGAGCGCACCCGAAACCGGACCGTCTTTGATCGGAAGCGCGAAAAGGACATTGGCGGATTTATCGATTTTCGGCCGCGACCACCCGCCGCCCAGGGCGAACCACTGTGCCGGCATTGTTCAGGACAAATGTCCGGATCGGCGATCCATCACTGATGGCTATCGCAGAAACCGCTTGACACTGGCCCTCCTCGATTACGAACGAGCCAGAAAAGAAGGCGAGCAAGAAGAAAACTGCGCCTTTTGAAAACGCCATTGCGCGATCAGTTCCTCGTCTCGGACTTATGGCTGACAAGGATTGCAGCCGAATCCGAGAAAAACTTCAGCAATTCGAAAGGCCTTTTGAGTATGACGAAAAATCAGGGTGGGGTTCAACTGGGTTCGTTACATTGCCAACCACACGCAGAGCGTCTTATTCTGCCTACGCTCAGGCGCCCTCGCGCTATTCGTTGTTTCTTTCATAATGCAGTAAGCCACCAGAACGGCCGATTTACAATCCGCACCGTCGTGCCGGGTGATTACAAACTCTTTGCATGGGAAGAAATCGAACCATTCGCGTACAACGATCCGGATGTACTTCGCCGATACGAGGAGGTTGGAATTCCTTTGAAAGTCTCGGAAGCCGCAAAGCTGACAGTCGAAGCGAAAATGATTCCCGCCGGGCAGTGATCTCCAAGGCAGGGCCGGCGTTCGCGGAATCTCTAAACTCATCACCGCGAACGCTGTGCCGGCTACTCCCGATCTAACCGAGCGATAAGACTCGACGTGTCCCAACGCCGTCCGCCCATTGCCTGCACTTCGGCATAAAACTGATCAATCAACGCCGTTACAGGAAGTTTCGATCCATTCTTGCGGGCCTCCTCTAAGATCATGGCCAAGTCCTTACGCATCCAATCCACCGCGAAACCGAAATCGAATTGGCCCGAGGTCATGGTCTTATATCGGTTTTCCATTTGCCAAGACTGCGCCGCTCCTTTCGAAATGACATCGATCACACGTTCGACTTCGAGCCCGGCTTTCTTCGCGAAATGAATAGCCTCCGCGAGACCTTGGACAACACCTGCCAGACAGACCTGGTTCACCATCTTGGTTAGTTGGCCGGTGCCAGCGGATCCCATGAGACCGACCATTTTTGCGTAACAACTGATAACGGGTTTGGCGACGTTAAAAACGTCCTCATCCCCGCCGACCATTACCGTCAACTGTCCATTTTCTGCACCGGCCTGTCCGCCGGAAACGGGAGCATCGAGGCTCCCGCACCCACGTTCCTTTGCCGCTTGGTACAACTCCCGCGCCAGTGTCGACGAAGCAGTCGTGTTGTCAATGTAGATGGCACCAGGCTTCATGCCCGCAAAGGCGCCTGTGGTCCCGAAAGTAACCGAACGCAGGTCATTGTCATTACCAACACAAGTGAAGACGAAATCAGCGCCTTCCGCCGCAGCCTTAGGTGTTGGCGCGAATCTGCCGCCGTATTCAGTAGTCCATTTTTCCGCCTTCGCAGTCGTCCGATTGAAGACTGTAAGCTGGTGACCTCCACGCTTTGCCAGGTGGCCGGCCATGGGATAACCCATGACACCAAGACCGATGAAAGTTACTTTAGCCATTTTTCAAAAGTCCTTCGTCTGTGATGTTATTTCGTTGGAGCTGGGTGTCGCTACGCCTCCGGCACTCTTTGTCCTGCCGACCGGCGCCGGCGAACCGAAGCGCTACTCCATCGGGCTCGACCAGTTTCAAGCAGCGCAGGCTCTCGCCAACGATCGAATCGCTGTTATCGGAAACGCCGCCGGCCGGCCATCGCGCGCCTACATCATGAATGTCAACGACGGGAAGCTTCAGCCGATCACGCCGGAATTCTCAGTACACCAATACGAAATCGTTGCAAACGATATGCCTGTGCTGGTTACGCCATTGCTTGTTTCGCTCGACGGCAGCCGCCTGATGATTAAGGATGGCGCCGCTGTAAGTTCGATATGTATCATGCCACGCGACCAAAAGGTATTCCTCAGGGCGGTGGGACTCTACGTGTGTGCCAACGTACACAGCAATCGGACGAACACCCTTCTCACCGTAAACGATTCGCTTACGGAAAAAGCGCGATTCATTTTCGGTCGCTGTCTCCAAGCTGCTTATCCGGCGCGATGCGGTCCTCACCAACTGCTTCAACTCGCGAAAGGCACGGCCATGATAAAGCACCCTAGCAACGAGTTAGGCAGGAACCCGTAGCGGCTCTCTTTCAACCTTGGCCTTCTCCGGCGAAAGCGCCAGGACCTGGATCTGTTGGCCGTTTTCTAGCTCTTGCAGGCGAACCCTGACGCCGTTCCTGAACTCGACAGCATCTCTGTAGGTATGAGCCTCCAGAGAAAGCTGGCGGAAGGTGACGGCCTCATCTGCGCTCAAGCAATGGGCCTCCTGAAGCCGCTGCGGAATGTCATGAACCATGAGCTTCGCTCCGTCGGGAACGCATACCGCACAAATCTCTCGTTGCGCGGCAAAGAACTTCTTGACCGCGGCGAGCAACCCTTTGCCCGGCGTGGTTGGTTTGAGGTACTCAGGCGAGGTCAATCCTTTTGACCCCGTAAAGAACCGGTGAACGACCAAGGTTTCGCCCTCTTCCGCAAGGCGATTCCGTATGCCATGAAGGGAATAATCGCACATACGTGATCCTCCTATCTTGTGAATCTCCAGAAGAGAATTTGCACTTAAAATTATTCTCCTCTGACTCGAAGGATGCAACGGATGATGTTGTAGGGAGGGAAATTTCCTTGAAGTTTCAATACCTTCGGAGGGATATTACAAGGAAGATTTAAATGTCTTAATTCGGAGCAGCGATGATACGGAAGCTACTCGTGGGTTGGGTTGTGCTTGTGACTGCGGTTCTTGGCTATGGACAGGCTGCCGGCCTTCAGAGGCCTTCTGAAAATACCGCGGCGACGGCGGCAGCCAAGCGGGCGGTTCTCGATCAGTATTGCGTCACTTGCCATAACGATCGCACGAGGCGAGCCAATCTTTCGCTTGAAAAACTCGATCTGTCGACGCACGTCACCGAGAATCCGCAATTTTGGGAGAAGGTCATCCGCAAACTTCGAGCCGGCGTCATGCCCCCGCCGGGAATGCGGCGGCCGGATCTCCCCACCTACACCGGTCTGGCGGAGTGGCTGGAAACACAGATCGACCGTAAGGCGAAGCTAAATCCCGGGACCGTCGTGCTGCATCGAATGAATCGTGTCGAGTACGCGAACGCCATTCGTGATCTCTTGGACACCGAGATCGATCCCGCCACACTCCTGCCGCCGGATGACTCGAGCCGGGGTTTTGATAACGTTGCCGGCTCGCTAGCTCTATCGTCGACGCTGCTGGAATCCTATGCCAACGCGGCTGGGAAGATCGCGCGCATGGCCGCCGGCTATTGGAAGACACCGACGGAACGAACCTACATTGCTCCCAGCGATACTTCGCAGGAATACCATATCGAGGGCCAACCCTTCGGAACACGCGGGGGCATGGTGGTGAGTCACGTTTTTCCAGCGGACGGCGAGTATAAATTCTCGCTCAAGGAGTTTGTTCTCGGTCCCTATATCGGAGACGAGCAGCTCGAGCTGAATATCGATGGCGAACGCGTGCGGCTATTCGAATGGAACGATCTTCAGGGCGGCAACCCGGGAGCGGATGGGGACACCGGAGGCGGCCTGGAAATCGCCGTCCCCGTCAAAGCCGGTACACACATGGTCGGAGTGACGTTCCTGGC
>Ga0209266_1002313_pt1 | contig 12080 bp, 10 predicted proteins | sample GraSoiAngelo_132_FD_185889 | JGI IMG/M metagenome (GOLD analysis project Ga0209266, IMG submission 185889) | Grasslands soil microbial communities from the Angelo Coastal Reserve, California, USA - 14_0929_02_40cm (SPAdes) (version 2) | ecosystem: Environmental > Terrestrial > Soil > Grasslands ...
CGATAGACGATCCGAAACTGTTCACGAAACCATGGAAACCTGTGGCTGGCAGCGTTGCCGGCAGAACCGGCAGCACGACGCGTATCTTGCGGCAGGCGGGCGAACATGTCACACCCGATTACCCGTGTGTGGAAAGAGACCGTGAGCACAAAGTCAACAACGACAGGTTCTAATACGAGTCCGCTGGGAAGGAGATAGAAACATGAGAAGCCGAATCGTAACGGTAAGCATCGTCGCAGCCATCGTGGTCGCCTGCTTAATCGTTGGAAATGTCTTCGCGCAGCAGGGCGGAAACGATCGTGCCGCGCAAATGAAGGAAGCGGCAGCGAAGCCGACTCCACGCGCGTCGGACGGGCACCCCGATCTGACAGGCTATTGGGCTGATCGCCTCGAGTTGGGATTTGGCTACAACATACCTGTGACGAAGAGTGCGGACGGCAAGACAGTCGTTTACCACGATGCCGACGCTCCGGAACTCGACGCGCGAGCTCAACCGAGGTTTAAGGCGCGAGCAGCCGACGCCTCCCAGCGGCCCCAGTACAAGCCTCAGTTTGTGGCCAAGCAGCGCGAAATGATGTACACCGCCAGCCGCATCGATCCGGGAATCCATTGTTATCCATTCGGAGTTCCGCGCATCGGTGCGCCCTCCGAGGTCGTCCAGACACCTACAGCCATGTACTTCTTTTACAGTGGTGAGTCCGACGAAGACCCCACACACACGTTTCGAGTCATTCCAATCGGAGGAAAACACGATCCGGATCGGGATCCCCGCCCGGATGGCGATTCCATTGCCCGTTGGGAAGGCGATACGCTCATCGTTGATGTCGTCAATATTGATCCCGAAACCTGGCTCGATGGAGACGGCGACTTTCACGACGAGAACTTACACGTCGTTGAGCGTTTTACTCGCAAGGGAGACACTCTCGAGTACGACGTTGTTGTGGAAGATCCAACGCTGTTTACCGAAGCGTGGAGACCAGCCTATAACGGCATCGGAGTGCTGGGCAGAACCGGTCGAAGGACGCTGATTAAGCGTCCGGCAGGCGAGCACGCGAAACCCGATTATGCATGCGTAGAGCGCGACCGCGAACACAAGGTCAATAACGATCGATTTTGAATTCTCACTCCTCAACGGAGGATGCAATGAAAAGCTACACGGCCGCCCTATCACTCGCGTGTCTGCTTGGTACGATTCTGCCTGCGGCGGCGCAGCAAAATCCCGAGGAACGAGCGGCGCGAATAAAGGAAGCCGCCGCACGACCGACTCCGCGTGCAGCCGACGGTCATCCGGATATGACCGGCTACTGGGCGGACCCTCCAGGTCCAGGACTGCAATACATACGTAGCGCCGACGGCAAGACCGTGACGGTCGTCGACAGAGACGCACCCGAACTCGACGCGCGGGCCCAACCACGATTCAAAGAACGCGCCGCAGACAAATCGCGGCGTCCTCCATATAAGCCGCAATTTCAAGCCAGACAAAGAGAGCTGATGTATACGGCGAGCCGCATTGATCCGGGAATTCATTGTTATCCGGCAGGAGTTCCCCGCATCGGCGCGCCGACGGAAATTGTGCAAACGCCTGGAGCCGTCTACTTGATGTACGCGGGTGAGGGAAGTGCAGAATCCGAGGATATGACTCACACATTCCGGATCGTTCCGATCGGTGTCACACACGCTAAGGATCTCGACCCGGTGCCGGTCGGTCATTCCATCGGTTTCTGGGAAGGCGACACCCTGGTTGTCGATGTTGCAGCGATCGATCCCGATACGTGGTTGGACGGAGATGGCGATTTTCACGACGAGAATTTGCACGTCGTGGAACGCTTCACTCGTAAGGGGGACACTCTGGAGTACGATGTCACTATAGAGGATCCCACCTTATTTACAGGGCCGTGGAAGCCTGGGGCCGGCAGCGTCGCCGGTAGAACAGGCAGCCGGGTACGCATCGCACGGCCTGCAGCCCAACACGTCACACCCGATTTCCCGTGTGTCGAGCGGGACCGGGAACACAAGGTCAATAACGACCGATTCTGATCATTCCCCTCCTCGCAGAGGAGGGGCGGCGCGACAGCTTAATAGAAGCCGGCGCGCCGGGGGCGCGAAGCGCGAGCCCGGCAGGGCAAAGCCTCAATTCGCGAAGCGCGAGCCCGGCAGGGCGAAGCCTCAATCGAAGTTCGGTCGGCCCCGGTTCCGTGGTTCCCATAACGAGGTGCACAATGACGAATATCATCCGAGCCGCAATTGCGGCTGCTGCTGCTCTGTATCTTTTCACGGCTGGTCTCGCGGTGCGAGCGCAGAACGCGGCGGCAGCGAACAACAAAGTGGAGGCGATTGCGAGCCTGCCTTCCTCGGCGAACACCGAGAACATTGCGCAGGGTGCAGATGGTTCGTTCTACGTCACAGGCCTTCCCGACCGCGTTCTGTATAAGATCAGTCCAAATGGGCGGGTCGAGAACTTTTATACGGCACCTTCGCTCTCGGCATTCGTCGGCGTCGCCACAAACAAAGATGAGATCGTGCTTGGTGTCTTTCAACGCCCTTATCTGCGCCCGAACAGCGGTCAGGCCGGAGGGCCGCCGCAACTGGATATGTCCAATGTCGGTAGCCAGGTTTTGATTCTCGATACCAAAGGCAAATTGAAGGCCACGATCAATGGCCAGGACGGACAGTTCTTCAACGGGATTGATGATGAAGGTGTCTCCGGCGGGCGAGGTGACCAAATTTCTCGATAACGTTCCGAATGGCGCATCTACATGGGTCACCAAAGATGGTAAATGGCTGTATTGGCCGACGCGAGGCGGAGACGCCCCGCAACGACTGCTCCGGGTTGCCCTCAAGTAAACCATCACCGTATGGGTCCGCCGGCTAGATACTTGGGTCCGTCGCCAAGACACATGGGTCCGGCATAGGGCGATATCGGAATCTCGTGAAGCCACATGTTTCCAGGACCAAGCCAATCGTCGAAGGCCCGAGGTGAATCGTCGAAAGCTTGAAGCGATTCGTCGTCGGCTCGAATGGACACGGGAAGGACTCATTCCCATGTAGGGACGGGCCATTTCCATGTGGAAACGGGTCAATTCCACATGGAAAAATCGGGCACCGCTATACTGCGTTGATTCTTCAGTAGTTGCTGGAGGTCATTTCCATGTGGAAATGACTCGTTTCCACATGGAAATGACCTCATCCCACGTGGGAATGACTCGATCCCACATAGGAATGAGCCGGAGACGTCTGTCGGCGTGTGAAAAGCCATTCGCTCAGGCTCAAAACGACATGGGAAGGAGCGTAACCCACGAGGCGCCGCAGCAAAGCCAATAGGGTTTGTAGTGAAGCCTGCTGGGTTCGCGCCGACGCCACTTGGCTTCGGGTCAAATCCGTCTCAACGCCTACTCCTACGTTCTTGCGCTCGCGCCGTGCGGGATCGTGTCATATCCTATATCACGACCGTCAAGCCGGTTCCCCCGAAACACTGGTACGCGAATATGGCGGCCCAGCTGTTGAAGTGACGAGGTGTGTAGCGAGGGGGACGGAATAACACGGCGCCAGAATCGTCGATGAACGATTCCAGGAGGAAACGCAATTCGGCGAGGCGGTCGTTCCAGAAGCCAGCTTGCAAAAACCCGAGAGATCTCAGGACGCAGCCCAGACGTAGAGCTTGAGCGATAACGTCCGACCGCTGATCGTCGATGTCCGCGAAGAGTACTTCGAAAACACTCGCCGCCTCGAAAAGCGCTTCCGATTTTGCTAGGGCGCCAAACTGTACCAAGCCTTCCAGCGCATAACAGGCGGCGTGAAGGTCGCCGGCATCGATGTCTTCAAGGACTCTTCCACTCCATCGATAATATGTATCCCAAATTGCCGGATGGTCTTGAAGCGGCAGCAAAGCCGCGGCAGTTTTTAGTTGGAATGGCCCTGGTCTCGTCGACCAGCAATCCGGTAATTCGTGCGATTTATTAATGTAGACGGGAAGCACGTCCCCGGCAGGCAACGTGTGAAACATAAAGATGCGGAGAAGATCGCGTCGGGGCTGTTCGGAAACCAGTCCACGAATTGCGTGCAGACCTCGACACAATATCGCGAGATCGAAAGTGAAGGTGGCGCCGTTTCGCCAGTCATTACGGTCATCGAAGTAATAGCGCGTACATGGGAGGCGGGCGCTCGTAATCGAAGCCAGCCACTCAATAATTGCAGTCGCTGCCGGACACACGTTCAATTCGTGGTGAAGAGCAGCCGCCGCGGCTAACCAACTCAAGTAGTACCCGGCGATTTCCGGATACACAAATTCGGGCTCTCCGTGTTCGTTCAACCAGCCAGCTATCCCGCCAGCGTGCGTGCCCGAGCGGACACGGACTTTGGAGTTGAGCAGCCAGTCTGCAATAGCGAATTGTAAATCCGCGCCTGTTCTTCCGATGCTCGTTGCCATGAGTATTGATTCAGCGCCTCCGTTGGACATTCTAAGGAATGTCGATGTTGAACGTCGGTGAGCAGTCCGGCGATACGATCTGCGAAATCTTTTTTGTCGGCGATGACGAGTGAGGGTAGGTCCGACGCCATGTACCCCCGCGCTCCGTCTCGCGTCGAGATACAAACGCGTCCAGCCATAAGAGATTCGATGACTTTGAGCGAACTGCCCCGACCGCCCTTGTCCGGATTGATGCTGATCGCACAACTTTGCAGGTAATACTGCACGTCATCAACGAAATCGAAGACCGTAACGCCGGGCTGGTCGAAGCATGTGTTGCGTGCCGCGATTGCATGTGAGCCGACTCCTCCAAGAATCCATAGCTGGGCCATTCGTAATTGGGCTCGTACCGACGGGTAAATGTCGTTGAGAAACTCGGTAATGCCTTCCAGGTTTGGCGCATAACGAAAAGGCCCTACAAACAGAATCGGCCCGTCGCGTGGCGATGGCGTATATTCCGTCGTCGGGTGCGCGCCATTGTGCACGACGTAAACGTCGTCGCGCGCCAACAACGCCCGGTCTTCAGGGCTGCACACGATCACGGCATCGAATCGGTTGATGTACTGCAATTCGAATTCGTCTTCTTTCTGAGTCTTGATCCCGCCTTCGTCAAGCAGGACATCGTGCAGCGTCAGAATCCATGGCCGGCTATCTCTCAATTCGACGAGCTTCGCGAGTTCGATGTATTCGATTTGCACAATGTCCGGTTCATACGTTGCAATCAGCATCTGAACGTGCGATGCCAGTGTCCGATTGGAATGAGTGAGTATTCGGTTGATACGTCCGAAATCGGGATGAGCTTTCCTGCCCCTCACCAGACACACGAGATGGCACTTCTGAAAGTATTCGAGACTCGCACTCGAGTAATGTTCGGATTCGTCGCTCAGCAAGATAATGTCGAATTTCTCCGCAAGCCGGTGGATCAGTTCGTGGATGCGCCTGGCACCGCCATGAGTAGGCGGGTAAACACAATATGGACTCACAATCATTATCAAAGGACAACCTGATCTCCTTGGCCGGCGGTAATGAACGCCAACTTCAGGAATCGGCCGAAGGCTGAACGGCCGATGGAAGTGAAATTGGAATCTGGCGCGTAGCGTGTCCGCAAACCAGCGGACATTCACCATTTCTCGAAAAGACCTTGCATCAAGTCTGGCAATGGTACCGAACACCGTCCTCAGCGCATTCGGCGGCAGCGCCGTCCGCAGCTGAAATCGCAAACGGTTTCGCATGAAGATTCGATCAATTTCTTCGCGAGAGAAAAACTTCAGGTTTGTACTTCGATGAGCATGCCACACTTTGGATCTCGGACAGAACAGCACTTCATAGCCGTGGCGCCACGCCAGTACACCCCATTCCACGTCCTCCCAGTAGAAGGGGGCATAGACCTTCGTACCATCGATGAAACTGGCAAGGAGGTCGCGCTGGAACAGCGAACTGCCGCCACCGGCGTAGGCATGAGTCCGCACGCCCTCGTCATCGCAGGGCGTCCTGTCCGCTATTTCGATGAGGCCGCCGGCATTTCGAATCTCGGTGAAGCCGGTCTCTTCACGACGCCGCGTGGAGTTCTGAAAATAAATCTGCGATGCAATCGCAAAAACAGATGCGCTTCGCCACTTCGCAACTTCGACCAGCGCCGCGGTGTCGACGACCATGTCGCTGTTCAGCAAATAAACCCACCCGTACTTAGCGGCCCTAACGCCGAGAGAAACAGCTTCGATAAACCACAGCGGTTCAGATTCGAAGATCCATTCGACTTGAAATTCCTCTGTCAAGTCTTCGTACATGTCGGGCCGGGCTTCACTCACAACAACAATGATTTGGGTGGGTTCCGTGACACACGCGCACGCCGCTAGAACCGAATGTAAACAGCGCCGTAGCATTTCCTGGTTATTTCGTTCCGGTATGACAACGGAGATTCCAGTCACGGAAAGCTTTGGCTTTGGTGATTGGTTTCGAATTAGAAAACGTCGGCTCACCATTCCGGCCATATCGGCGGCGAGGGTGAGTAGATAGAAAGGTATTAACAGGATTTTGCGTGACAGCAACTTCATCGCAATTCGAGCCGTTGGAGGGCGAAGCCAAGATCACGGCAATCTGTACTGTCGGAGTGCGCGGATGGACGAAACACATGGCTGGTTGCAAAGTGGAAAACAAGACGGTTTCCAGGCGCCGTCGGAAATCTGAAAATACGGTCGAAGTTCAAAAATCGGCATGAGGGATTTGCAATCGATGCGACTTCGTTGCCGCCTATGGAGATCAGCAATTCATTCGACTGACTCACCGGATTGTGCGGCAAGATTCCCGCAATTCGGAATTGTCGTGCTGGCAAGTTAACGCACAATTCCGCGACGCTTCGTCTCTTGCTCCAAATGGCGGCGGCACCCGGATCGACCCACCATCCTCGGGTCGTTTCCACGGTTCGGCCTTGTATGCCGTCTTCCAAACACAGTCGCGGCAAGCAGCGTTGGTTCCGGCGATATACTCTTGCCGAAACTTGCGGTAACGGTCGCTCTGCCAGATTTCACGGATGCCGGTCGAGTGGAGGTTCCCAAGCGGCACTTCGTCGTGAACTTCACAGACGACCACATCACCATTCGCTAAGACATGAACACTTTCAAACGGACTCTGATCGCAGGTGTGAATGCGACCATCTGCCGGTAGTGGAGGAGCGTAGTACTGGGGAACGGATCCGAGCACAGGATCGACACTGAGATCAGAATTCAATACTGTGATCGGCAAGGCCGGATAGGCGGCACGTGTTTCCGCCAGCGATCGCCGCAAGTTTTCCTTGAACTCTCTCGTGAGCTTGTTTGATTCCAGTTCACGGGAAAAATCGTAAGGAACGGGATGCCTGCCGATGATGGGGTGCACAAAAATCTCGGACGCGCCGGCTTGCATCGCGTACCGTGTCACCGGTAGAAGTTGATCGAGGTTGTGGCTCATCGCCACAAAGGAGAAGTCGAGTTTAGGCGTGTTTTTTTTGAGGCGTATCTTCGTGTGAATAATGTCATCAATGCGCTTTTTCAGAGCTTCTACCGATCCAAAGCCATAGATATCCTGATACTGCCTTTCATTGAGTGTGTGAATCGAAACGGACAGGCGATCCAAGTCACTCTCGACGATTTGTCGCACCAACTTTTCCGGTGCAGATGAAAGCGCGGTTACCAGTTCGGTGTAAGCACCAGTGGCGCAGGCAAGCCGGATGGCTTCCATCAAATGTGGGTAGTGAATCGACTCACCCGAATAGTTCAGCCCGATGAACTCGGGTTGATCGAGTTGTCCGATGAGGGACCGATAGACGTCGAAGTCCAGATTGCGTCCAGCATTCCACCGGACTTCGCGTGTGCAGAAAATACATTTGAACGGACATTTGGATGTGAGCTCTATCCAAAGCATTGTCGGAAGCGTTGTGACCATTTGGCCAATGTCGGGTTCAAAAAGAGCTCCTTCCGGTCTTTTCGACCGACTACCGCGCCTATTAGAGAACAGCCGCATCAAGGGGTTCACTTAAACCTCCCTGTAAAGCTTCTAGGATGTCGACAATCGCTCTGGCACTGCTACCGCTACCGAAGGGATTTCGAACGGGGTGACTCTTCCGCAAGAACTCAGGTGTTTGCAGACTATTTTGCAGTGCATGCAGCAACTCGTCAGCTGAGGCTCCGATGACCTTGACTATGCCGCCTGCGACCGCTTCAGGACGCTCCGTCCTGGTTCGGAACAAGAGAACGGTCCTTCCGAGGGTCGGCGCTTCTTCCTGAATTCCACCTGAGTCCGTTACCACAATCCACGCGTGACGTACCAACTGAATAAACTGAGAATACCAGAGCGGTTCGAGCAACCGAATTCGCTGCTCACCTCGAAGCACGCCTGCTGCATGACGCACCGCTGGATTCGGATGAACAGGGAACAGAATGCACAAATCCTTGTTTATGCTGATAAAGTGCCTCAACGCGACAAATGTTCGTTCAAATTGAGGAATATTTTCGCGTCGATGCATTGTAAGAACGATTCGCTTGAGACCAGCGGTCTCGGCGATGATCCGATCAATGCCTTCATGCGACTTGTTTCGTTTGAGCATCGTCTGGAGAGAATCGACTATCGTGTTGCCTGTAACGAAGATTCGTGAATCCGGAATTCCCTCACGAAGCAGATTCCATCGATTGGTCAATGTCGGTGCAAAGTGAAATGAAGCGAGGCGGCTGATGCGCTTTCGATGAATCTCTTCTGGAAATGGGTTCGAATCATCACCGGACCGTAATCCCGCCTCGATGTGGGCGACAGGTATTCGCATGAGCGATCCCGCTTCAGCCGCAGCAACAGCCGTTGACGTGTCTCCCTGAACAAGAACGAGGTCGGGGCATTCATAGTTGAGGATCGGAAGCATCCGGCGAACGATCCTGCGTGATACTTCAGCAGGCTGTTGGTCAGTTTGATGTACACCTAGGTCATGGTCGACGCGCAATCGGAACAGGGTAATCATCGGCTGCAATAGATGCCGATGCTGGCCGGAGTTGACGTTGACAGTCTGAAACGCGTGCGTTCTCCGCTCGAGCTCATGAAGCACCGGGGCAAGTTTGATGGCTTCCGGCCGCGTACCGAATATCGTCATGATCTTTCGCAACTCTTTCATGCGTTCGCCTATGGATGTCCTAGAACAGGGTGTGGAATGTAAGTTTCTTCGAGAAAGGAAATCTCTTCGCTCGTCAGTGAGAGGCTCATGGCCGACACTGCGTCAATGACGTGCTCCGGATTAGTAGCTCCAATAACCGGTGCAGTGATCCAGGGCTTCGACATCATCCAGGCGAGCGCGATTTGTGCAGGCTTGACCTGGCGCTTTCGTGCAAGCTCCACGGCCCGGTCGGCAACGCAGAAATCGGCGTCGCGATAATAAAGCCGATGCGCATAATCATCCGTCTTTGCCCGAAGTGTTTCGCCCCAACCCGCGCGCGATCGGTTTCCAGCCAAGAAGCCCCGGGCCAGAGGACTCCAGGGCAGAAGCGCGATGCCTTCGGTCTTACACAGCGGAATCATCTCGCGTTCTTCTTCGCGATAGACGAGGTTGTAATGGTTCTGCATCGATACAAACCTGGCACAGCGTAGCGCTTCCGACATGTAGAGAGATTTCGCAAATTCCCACGCAAACATACTGGAGGCGCCGATGTAGCGAACCTTTCCAGCTTGCACTAAATCGCTCAGTGCGCAGAGCGTTTCCTCGATAGGAACTTCGTAATCCCAGCGGTGAATCTGATAGAGATCGATGTAATCTATACGGAGCCGTTTTAGCGATGCGTCCGCCGCATCGAAGATGTGCTTTCGCGAAAGACCGCGATCGTTTGGGCCGGCTCCCATGGGTCCGTTCACTTTTGTGGCAATCACAATCTGGCCGCGCGAACTGAAATCGCGAAGCGCGCGGCCGAGAATCTCTTCGCTGGCACCGTTGGAATACACATCCGCCGTATCGAAAAAGTTAATGCCGCATTCCAGAGCGGTTTTGACAATCTTGCGGCTGGCACGTTCATTAATTGTCCATCGTTGCCACTCTGACAACCCAAAGGACATCGTGCCGAGGCAGATATTCGAAACCTTAAGACCAGCCAAGCCCAGCTTCACGTAACGGACCGCCGGGCGACTGCCCACACGTTCGAATAACCGCACTATTTCCTCCTGAATTACGGAGTAGATGGCGACCAAGGGTTAGACATTGAGAAGGCGTCTGCAAAGAGGATCTGAGGTCTTCATGATGCTCCCAAACATCCTGCGCCACTTCGTAAACGTAGCAAGAGCGGGATGTAGCCCACAATGAGGCAATTTCAATGGATTTCTGGTGGAACACACGTACCATCGAAGTTCAAAGCCGCATTCGACGCCTGATCGACGGCGCTGACGGGACTGACGGTGTCAAGCAAGCCTCGTGGCGGCAGAAGAGAGGCGGAGTCTTAATGGAACCTACCCAGACAGTCGCAAACATTGCCCTTGAGTTTGTCGCGCTTGCGGTACCAAGGTTTTTTGAATGCTACGGTGTTTGCAAGCGACCTCGAAGGATTGAGCACCACACGCAGGGTAGCCGAGAACATCTTGTTGTGGATCTTTCTTTCGAGCTTCTTGACGACGTAATTGTCCAAAAGATCTTGACCGATCATGAAGCCTGCGCCCACCGTCGGTGTGATAAAAAAATCCACAAGTCCGGACTCCTTAAAATAACCGACATTGCCAATTGAAGCCTCGCTGACAGGTCCGATCTCAAACAGCGTGCTTTCAATTGCAGAGAAAATCACAGTCTTGAAGGTTTGTTTGAAATACTTTTTGCTGAATCCGCACGAGGCCGGATCGGTCGAATTCGGATCATTTTGCCGCATGGTGAATCCGAAGGTAGCACCCTCTGCGGGATGCCGAACGTAGTTAACGAAAAAATCATCGCCGTCTCTCCACTTCCACTTAAGCGAGCCTTTGATCGATCTCCAATAATCTTTAAAAAATGGACCTTTCAATCCGGCTTGGGTCGACGGCTCAAGTGCTGCCCGCTTTGCATTCATCAAGGCGATAAAGAGCCCAGATTCAAGGAACGCTTTGCGCCAATGGACGGTCACATCTGTTACGCCTTCGATATCTGCTGCATCGACGTTCATTCTGTCCGCGAGATCTTTGACGTCGGGGTCTATCATTTCATCGAGCTCTTCCGCATGAAGTTTTTCCCGGATTTTTTCTTGGTCCACGGGTGTGGACCGACCGATGAACAATTTGGCCGAAGGCACATCTCCTTGGGCATGAACTGCGACAGTGAAAGCTAGAAGTTCGGCATACAACGCCGACACGAACACGTAGACACGCATAACTACCTCCAGTTTTTCATGTATCTTTAGTGGAGGCACCCGTCAACGCTACGTCGCAACATGACGCGATTTGGCGCGATGTGACGCACCGATGCTCCAACGTCGGAGGAGGGTCTTTGCGGTGGACACGATATCTCGTTGCGATAACCCAGCCGATGACCTCTTGGTCGGTTGGAAGGATATTGCTTCGTATTTGAAATGCAGTGTGCGAAAGGCTCAGCGTCTCGAACGCCAAGAGCTTCCGATCAATCGGATCCGCGGCACCAAGTCCGTGTGGGCCTCCAAATCGGGGATCGATCGCTGGTTGATACTCCAATCAGAAGCTGCGAAAAGAACAGTTCAGCGGCCAAGTGACACCAGGACTATTCCGTCTGGAAAAAATGCGACCGTGTGCCGTTTGGTTGCACTTGCCCTCATGCTCGGTTTGACCATTGCGGCTGGTGCGGCCTCGGCATATGGAATTACGATCGTATTGTTCGGCGCGACTGTAGCAGTCCTCGTTGTGTCTTACCCTTGCCTTCCTGACAGCGTTTACACGCGCGCAGGCGTGGGGCTTTTCTTGATTGCCGGAATGTCCTACGGTACGAGTGCAGCAAGCTTGCCGAACATCGTCACGTCGATCATCAACATGAAGACGCTTCCGCCCGCCACAGCATACCCCTTTGTGATAGGTCTTCCCTTTATACCCATTCCGGTGCTGATAGCCGTCTTCTGGGCCGCACTCGGAAATGGCCATCACGCCGGGTTTTCAAATAGGCCATGGCTCCGCGCCGCTTATGTAC
>Ga0209266_1002319_pt1 | contig 12051 bp, 10 predicted proteins | sample GraSoiAngelo_132_FD_185889 | JGI IMG/M metagenome (GOLD analysis project Ga0209266, IMG submission 185889) | Grasslands soil microbial communities from the Angelo Coastal Reserve, California, USA - 14_0929_02_40cm (SPAdes) (version 2) | ecosystem: Environmental > Terrestrial > Soil > Grasslands ...
CCAGGAGCGACTGCGCCTGCGGCCGCGGCAACCCGGTCGCGCGCTGTGCGCAGTCGAGCACGCTCCCGCGCTCGTCCAGCTCGACCTCGTGCTGCGAGAAGTACGCGGGCTCGACGCCGTAGCCGATGCGCACGGAGCCGTCGACCGGCTCGCGCTTGCCCTTCAGCACGACCGGCTGTTGCAACACGTTTCCAAAGATCCAAGGCCCGGACTGGACGCATCAGGTCATCGACAATCTGTCTTACATTCGAGGCCGGCATTCCTTCAAATTCGGTGGAGAAAGCCGCCACCTTGCCTATAACGGCGGAACCTATACGGGAACCCGCGGCATCTTTAACTTCACCAGCCTTTCGAATTTCCTGACCGGAACTTTCAACACGGCGAGCCCCCCGCAGGTGTTGCTCGGCCAACCGGGACGGCATATCAGCAACTGGGCATACGCAGGATTCGCCCAGGACGATTGGCGCATTACCAACACGCTGACGTTGAACCTCGGCCTGCGGTACGAGACGGTATTGCCTTTGAGGGAAGCGGCCAATCTTCTGGCAAACTTCGATCCGAAGTCGCCGACGGGATTCGTACAGCTGGGCCGCAATGTCGACTCGCTTTTTCCTCGGACTAACGACTTTTCTCCACGCTTGGGTTTCGCTTGGGATATTGGCGGTAACTCAAAGTGGGTCTTGCGTGGGGGCGGCAGTCTTATTTACGTGATCACCGGCTATAACGTGTTCGTGTCTCAACAAGGTGTGTCGGCCGGTGGTCTAAATTCAATTCCCACGGGCGCGCTGCTGAACGGCGTTCCAGGTGGCGGCGATATCACGACTGCTACCGTTCAGTTCACATCGGGCGTGAATTGGAGTGTTGCCGGTCCCGTGTTCCCGAGCAGCGGTGCCATCCGCTGCGATTCGCCGCTCGGCCCCGCACCGAATAACAGACCTTGCCCGATCACAGCGGTCGATCCCAACTTGCGCAGGCCGTATGCCGGTGCATGGAATTTGAGCATCCAGCATGCTCTTACAAATGATCTCTCGCTGCAGGTTGCCTATGTCGGCAGTCACGGCACACGTCTGATCGGTTTAAACGACATCAACGCGCCGCTCCCCGGTTCCGGGTGGCTGACGGGACCTCTCTGTGATACACCCTATACGCCGGCTCAGATCATCACTCCCGCGGCTTCCGGCAGCGCGAACTGTGAAAATCTAAGAAGGCCATACTTCGGTAAGTTCCCCTATTTGTCGAACATCAACTACATCTCCAACCAGACTTACAGCAACTACGATGGACTGCAAATCACCGTGACCCAGCGGCCATGGCATGGCCTCAGCTACCTTTTGGGCTATACGTGGGCGCACGCGCTGGATCACGCGGGTGGGGACTGGAACAACTCGACGCTGGTATCGAACTTATTCAACGTCAGATCCGATTACGGCAACAGTAACGACGACGTTCGGCATCGCATGACGTTATCACTCAGCTACGCGCTTCCGCAAAAACAGAGCTTTGCTCAGTTGCTACAGGGTTGGAAGATCAGCTCGGTAGCCAATGTGCAAAGTGCGTTGCCGTGGAGCGTCACCGACCCGACCGACGACATCAGCGGTACTGGCGGAAGAATTAACCCTCCAAATGGCAATACTGTCGAGAGGTGGAGCTTCTACGGCAACCCCTCTGCGTTCAGCGGACTGGGATATAATGCAGTTCCATTCTTTTCCGGTACGAGCAATGCAGACTGTGTCGCCAGGGCGGCGGCCTTGGATGCGGGTTATACTCCGTTATATCCAGGCTACACGTACTCCAGTTCTCTGTCCAAATATGGTTGCTGGGCGAAGAATGGGGCGATGCTGCTTCCCCCGGCCATTGGGACGTACGGAACTGCGGCACGCGGTCTATTCCGGGGCCAGGGGCTAAAACTGCTGGACGTTTCGCTGACAAAGGATACGAAAATCTCAGAACGGCTGAGCGGCCAGTTCCGCTTCGAGGTCTTCAATGTTCTTAACAAGACGCAATACACACCAACGGTCAACGGCAATGCCGCGAGCCGGAGCAATCCCTTGTTGGGTAGTTCCAGAGCCACGCCCGATGTGCAAATTTCCAACCCCTCGGTCGGAAGCGGCGCGGCCCGCTCGATCCAGTTGGGATTCAAGCTGCAATTCTAAGAATGAATGATTATTGGGGAGGTCACATGAAACGTTTGTTCGTTCTTGCTCTGTTCCTGGCAGTCATTCCCGCACTGTTTGCTCAGCAGGCAGTGCCGGAGATCCCGTTCGATTCGGTTGCGAACTTCTTCAAGCTTCCTGCGGATCTGCACTTCGGGGAAGCTTCCGGCGTTGCGGTGAACTCGAAAGGCCACATCTTTGTATTCAATCGCGGGACTACCACGGGGCCTGCCTACGGCGCCACGGCTGCGCAGATCCTGGAGTTTGGTCCCGACGGTAAATACATCCGCGAGATCGGCAAGAATCTGTACGCCTGGTCGTTCGCACACACGGTGCGCGTCGATAGGGAGGACAACCTCTGGGCCGTCGACAAAGGCTCGGATATGGTTATCAAGTTCAATCCAGAAGGCCGCGTGACGATGGTGTTTGGCCGCAAGAAGGAAGCTTCCGACGATGGCGCCGAACCATGGAAGCGCGTCAACCCGCCTCGCCCCCCAGTCGACGGACAGTTCCGCCAGCCGACCGATGTGACGTGGGACACCCAGGGCAACATTTTCATCAGCGATGGATACATCAATTCACGCGTCGCAAAATTCGATAAGAACGGCGACTGGGTGAAATCCTTTGGCGAACCCGGCAAGGGCCCCAGCCAGTTCGACACACCACACAGCATCGCCGCCGATGCCAAGGGAAACATTTACGTGGCGGATCGCGGTAACTTCCGGATTCAAGTTTTTGATCCCGATGGGAAACTCCTGCGGGAAATGAAACTCGAAGTACCCGTGCCGCCAGATGCGCGCCCCTGGATGGGACCTATGCCCAACGCGCAGACGGTCGGGAGCCAACACGCAGGCGCACCCTGGGCTGTCTGTATTACGCCCGGCGCCAATCAAGTGCTCTATGCCGCGGATGCCTTCCCCGGCCGCATCTATAAACTGACGCTGGACGGGAAGATCCTTGGCGTCCTTGGCCGCGCCGGCAAACAACCGAAGCAATTTGGATGGATTCACGAAATGGCGTGCCCGTCGGAAAACGAACTCTACGTCGCTGAAATCGTGAACTGGCGCGTGCAGAAGTTGATCCTGCATCCGGAACGCGTTACTCGGACTTCGAACTGAAAACCACATTCCCCTCCTCGCAGAGGAGGGGAATGGATCCCCCCACGACGTTCAGCAATTGCCACACCAGTCGTATAATGATGGCGCGAGGAGGACGAATTGAAATCCCAAACAAAAACAATCGTGCCGCTGATCCTGCTGGGATCTGTTTGCGTCGTGTTTGGTTTGACGTTGTACGCACAGACGGGGTCAAAATCGAACGGGCCGGTCTTCACGGCCGACAACCAATTGATGAGACCGGCGAACTACCGCGAGTGGATCTGGGTCAGCTCCGGCTTGGGCATGACATACGGACCGCGGGAACAGGCCAACAGCCCAGCTGAGCTGCGGTTCGACAACGTATTTGTCACGCCCGAGGCATACCGCGCTTTCATGAAGACCGGCAAGTGGCCAAACAAGACAATGTTCGTACTGGAAATCCGATCTTCGCAGTCCCACGGCTCGATCAACAAAGATGGACATTTTCAAGGAGACCTGGTCACTATCGAGGCCGAAGTCAAAGATGAAGGGCGGTTTCCAGAAAAATGGGGCTTCTTCCCCTTCCGCGGCTCCGAACAGACAGCGAGACCCGCGCCTCCCGCAACCACTGAATGTCAATCCTGCCACTCTAAAAACGGCGCCGTCGACAACACGTTCGTGCAGTTTTACCCGACCTTGCTGGAGGTGGCCAGACAAAAAGGCACTCTCAGGCAGGTGCCCCCGGATTCGAAGTAGACTGCAGCGCCTTCTTGAGCACCGCGATTTGACCAGCGTGATAGGCATCATGCTGAGTGATCCCGATGAATTGCGTGTATGCCGTGTAGGGTGGCGTTGCTACCAACGGCTTATCAAGCCGCTCCGGACTGAACGCGCGTACGGCTTGTCTAAGCTCTTCGTTCAGCCGGCGAAGTGAACGAATCGCGTTTTGCCAGTCCGAGGGCGTCGGTGGTGGAAGCGAAGGCCAATCGTCCTCGGGTCTTAGCGGCAAATCGTTGCCCTGAATGCGCCTGAGAACGAGTCTGTATGTGCTCGCGAGGTGAAGCACAATTTCCCAAATGCTGTGTGCGCCGGACACCGGATGGGCATAGGCCGACTCGGCGGTGACATCCTGAAGCACCTCCAAAATACTGGGTCCGTGCCACGCCTTACCTTCGAGTATCCGCTTCAGTTGCGTCTCCAGTCTTTCCGTTTCCACATTCATCGTTGATCTCCTGTGTGTCTCTCAAATTCTACTGGACGCCCCATAATAATTCGATTATTGTAGAAATATCGAACGATCGGAGGGTGCAGTGCCGACGGGAAAGCATCAAGCAAATACTGAACAAGTCGCGCGATACGCGGACATGCTTGCCGCCATGGGAACGGAATCCAGGCTCCGCATTATGCAGCTTCTGCTGACGGCTCATCCGGATGGCATGGTGGTGGGCGATATCGCCGGCGAGCTGGATATTCCGAGTTCGACGCTGTCGCATCATTTGGACAAGCTCCGAAACGAAGATCTTGTGCGAGTCCGCCGGGACGGAACATTCCTTTGGTATTCCGCAAACTCAGAAGCGCTCCAGGAACTCCTCGGCTTCTTATATGCCGAATGCTGCACCCGGAACAGAGCAGTCGAACCGAAAAAAGTCATCTGCTGCAAATAGGAGTATGGTGAACAATGGACAGTAACATTAAGGAGACCGTAAAAGAAAAATACGCAGAAGCCGCGCTGCGTGTGCTGGACGGCGGTAATTCCTGCTGCGGAGCGAGTTCGAGTTGCGGAACGGCCGATCCAATCACGTCCGCTCTTTACGATGAAAAACAAGCGGCTCAAATACCCGAAGAGGCTTTGAAGGCGTCTCTGGGATGTGGTAATCCCACGGCCCTTGCGGAATTGAGTCCTGGTGAGGTCGTGCTGGACCTCGGTTCGGGGGGCGGCATCGATGTTCTTCTCTCGGCGCGGCGTGTTGGACCGCAGGGAAAAGCGTACGGCCTCGATATGACGGACGAAATGCTTGCGCTCGCCCGGGAGAATCAGGAAAAAGCGGGCATCGAGAATGTGGAATTTCTCAAAGGTGAAATCGAGAATATTCCTCTTCCTGATAATTCCATCGACGTCATCATCTCCAATTGCGTTATCAATCTGTCGGCCGATAAGGATCGTGTCCTCGGGGAAGCGTTCCGGGTTTTGCGGCCTGGTGGACGCCTCGCGATATCTGATGTCGTGACTCGCGGCCCAATTCCTGACGAGATTCGCGAGCACGTGCTCCTCTGGGTGGGCTGTGTCGCAGGTGCTTTGGAGGAAACCGAATACGGAACGAAGCTGCGCGAAGCCGGGTTTACAAACATCAGTCTGGAACCGACGCGCATTTACCGAATCGAGGACGCCCGTACATTCCTCAGCGGTCGCGGTATTGATGTCGGCCGGATTGCCCCAGAAGTGGACGGCAGATTTATGAGCGCTTTTATCCGCGCAACGAAATCCTAACTGATGATTGCTTCGACCACTCTCCTGAAGCCTTCACCGGATTGGGCGCTCCAGCGCCAGACCACCACGAGATCGTGACTCGGATCGATGAAGACAATGTTGCCGCCACTGCCTCGGGCAGAGAAGGCATTCCTCGGAGAATCAGTCCACATTCCCTGCGTCGTGTTGAGCCACCACAAGAAGCCATAATCGGGGCCGTGCGCGCTCGCTGTCGTCGCCATCTTGACGTACGAAGGTGAGACGATCTGGCGATCGCCCCACTTGCCGTCCCTCAACCAGAGCAGACCGAACCGCGCCATGTCGACGCTGTTGATCCAAACGCCGCCGCCCCACCGTGTGCCGCCACTGACCGACGCCATTCGCTTGCCGCCGATATTCACATAAGCATTGGTATATGGCACCCATTTCCACGTCGTGGAGGCACCAATTGGATTCATCACTTCGTCGCGGAAGACGTCGGGAATAGGCTTTTTGAACACTCCCAGGAGGGACAGCGCAAAGCGATTGATTCGAACATCGTTGTATTCGTAGAACGAACCCGGAGCCTGAATAGGCCGCGGCTTCATTTCGGCGCCACCGAACGCTTCCTTTCCTAAAAAGTTCGCGTTCTTTCCCCACATCTCTCCTTCCCATTCCGACTCCTGCTGAAGATGATGGCGCCACGTGACAAGCCGGTTGTGTGGCGAGTCGTAGCCGCCATCTTCGACGACGTTTGCGATCGGATCGTCGAGATTCGGAATCAGCCCCCGGTCCAGCGCAATGCCGGCGACCGTCGAGAGCATGCTTTTCGCGACACTGTAAGTCGGATCGGGCCGTTCCGTATCGCCGAACTCCGCGACGATGTAGCCCTGGCGGATGATCAATCCGTTCGTGGCTCCTCGCTCGGCCGGAATCGAACCGAGAAGTTTTCCAAAAATGATTTCCTGATCGGAAAAATCGCGCGCCGGTGCCGCTGTCTCATGACTCTTCATGAATTCAACAGCGGCATGCAGCTTAGCCGCGTCCATCCCGACGTCCGCCGGTTTTCGGCGTTCCCAGTTGTCGCGGGCCGGAAAGTACTCTCCCCGATTCACCTTGACGGGAGCCTGATAGGCGCTCGCAACGAGTTGGATTGCAAGTAAAGCGCCGGATAGAATCAAAGGCAAACGGATACGGCTCACAAGGCCTCCTTTACGTATTCCCCTCCTCGCAGAGCTCGCAGAGGAGGGGTGGATGCGCCGAGCGAAGCGAAGGCGCAGACGGGGTGGTCAGATCGGCAAAATGTTTCGCCGGACCGACCACCCCGGCGCGCCAGCTTTCTATTAAGTTGTCGCGCACCCCTCCTCTGCGAGGAGGGGAATGTTCTGTACTTATACAACAGCAATGGCTTCAATTTCGATCATCAGTTCTTCATTGGCAAGTTTTCCAACCTGCACGAGCGTGCTTGCCGGAGCATTCTCACCGTAATACTTCACGCGAAGTGTCCGGAGCGTCTGCAGGTGAGACATATCTGTGACAAACGTCGTCACCTTGACGAGGTTATCGAACGTCGCGCCGGCGGCGGCGAGCGCCAGCTTCAAGTTCTCGAAAACCTGAGTGGCCTGGGCGACGAAATCATTTTTGCCGACAACCTTGCCGGAGTGATCGAGGGCAACCTGGCCGGCGATGTAAATGGTCCGGCCGCTGTGGACTTCGGCTACGTGCGTGTAGCCTGTAGGGACGGACAGAGCTGGAGGATTCACGTATCGAACGTTTGTGCGACTCATTGGGCGTCTCCTTTGTATGCTTTTACGGCATTATATGTAGGAGGACCTTGGATGTCCTCGGTCGAGACCAAATTGTAGTCTTATGCGTAATGGCAGCGACATCGATTCGTCCCCCGATAATACTCCGGTGATTCCCCAAGCGGACGTGGAGTCACGACCCCGCGTTACTGCGGAAACAATGGCCGCAAAGCAGCGCGATATCTCCGTCAGCGAGTTTTTCGCCAAGAATCGCCATCTGCTGGGATTCGACAACCCTCGTAAGGCGTTGCTCACCGCGGTGAAAGAGGCCGTCGACAATTCGCTCGATGCATGCGAGGAAGCAAGCATCGTGCCGGAGATCTGGGTACATATCGAAGCCACGGGGCCGAACCGGTTCAAGGTCGGTGTCCAAGATAACGGTCCAGGAATTGTTAAGAAGCAAATCCCGCTGATTTTCGGGAAGCTGCTCTACGGATCGAAATTCCACCGGTTAAGGATGAGCCGCGGCCAGCAAGGAATCGGCATCAGTGCTGCGGGTATGTATGGGATGCTCACAACGGGCAAACCGGTGAAGATCATCTCGATGACTTCGGAGAAAAAGCCGGCGCACTATTTCGAGATTCAAATTGATACGCGGCGCAACCAGCCGGAGATCATCAACGGCAAGGGCGACGGCGAAGATATACCGGCCGGCGAAAAGGGACACCGGTACATCGCCGACCACGGTATTGAGTGGGTATCGCACTATCCCAGTCCGGGCGAGCAATCGCAGCACCTCCGGAGCGGTACGCGCGTGACAATCGAGCTCGAGGGCCGCTATGTGCGTGGGCGCGGCAGCGTCGACGAATATCTGGAGCAGACCGCGATTGCCAACCCTCACGTCACCATTCACTACGTCGATCCGGATGGCGGCGAAACCACATACTCGAGATCGACAACCGAGCTTCCGCCGGAGCCGGTGGAGATCAAACCCCATCCGTATGGGATCGAACTCGGGCAGCTCGTGACCATGCTGAAAGGCAGTCACGCTGGAACAATGTCGCAATTTCTCACCACGTCTTTCTCTCGCATCAGCCCGGGTGTAGCCCAGCGGATCTGCGAAGCCGCGAAGGTCCGCACGCGAGCCAATCCGCATCGCATCGGACGCCAGGAAGCCGACGCGCTCTACGCTGCAATTCAAAACACGAAAATCCCTGCGCCGGCAAGCAACTGTATTTCGCCGATCGGCGAGGGGCTGATTCTCAGGGGACTGCATCATCAATTGCCTGGTGAGTTCTTCTGCGCGGCTACTCGTCCTCCGGCCGTCTATCGCGGAAACCCGTTTGTCATCGAGGTGGGATTGGCGTATGGCGGCGCCAGCCCCACGCAGAAAGTAACGCTGGAAGCCCTCGCGGAACTGCTCCAAGAAAGCGATGCGCGTTCGCTGAAGCAATTTTTGCTCACGACCTTCGACGGCATCGGCGCAGCGGGCGTGGAAAAAATTCTGACGCAGGCCAAGCTGGGCACACGGCAAACGCCGGCGAAACTCAAAGAAGAAGACATTGCCCAACTGCACGCGGCGATGAAGAATGTTAATCTGACCGAGGGACAGACGATGCAAGTGCTCCGGTATGCGAACCGGGTCCCGCTGCAATTTCAACCTGCGGCGTGCGCCATCACTCAAGCGGTGACCGCCACGAATTGGCGCGCTTATGGTCTGGCGCAATCTCGAGGGCAACTCCCTGTTGGTCCGATTAGGCTGATGGTACACATGGCGAGCGTGTGGGTCCCGTTCACAAGTGAATCCAAAGAAGCCGTGGCGGCGTATCCGGAAATCATGAAGGATCTCAGGCTCGGGCTTCAGGCCGTCGGCCGAAAGCTTGCGATCTATCTCAACCGGCGAAAACGCGTGCGTCAGGAAGGAGAACGGCGGGAGGTCTTCCTGCGGTATCTGGGCGAAGTTGCCACTGCCGTGGCAGCGATCAAAGACTCCGGCGATCGATCAAGAAAGCAACTGTATGGCCGGCTGGTCGATATCGCAAACCGGAAGACCGCTGTGGCGGATACGAAACTGGATGACCGCGGCAGGAGGATTGAAGAGGCTGAGGCCGATTTCGGAGAAAATGTTTTGATTGTGGACACTGACGGAGGATGAGTGTGTTCCCTCTCCCTCTGGGAGCCCGATAGGGCGAAGCCTCAAAAGAAGTCTCGTCAAATCTTGAACCCTCACCCTACCCTCTCCCACAGGGAGAGCGTGGATCTTCCGCAACTTGAAAATCATGCCTAAAAAAACCAAAACTACCGACACCGCCCTCACGGCGAAAGACAAGAAAACCCTCGGCTCGATCCGCTATCTCGCCGACGAGGTTGCGCAATTTGCCGAACGCGGCCGGGCACCCTACGTCGATGTGCCATCGCGTTCTCTGTCCAACGTGCGATTCAATCAATCGAAGCGAATCATCGAAATGGGCGGCGGAAAGAATCGCCGCGAGCTGTTCAACCTGGCCCAGGCCCGCAGCTACATGCAAACGCTGTTGGTCGGCTCCGGATGCAAGCAACTGATCGAGCAAGGAAAAACAACCAGCATCCGAGGTCTGTTTTACCTGCTGAAGCATACGATCGAGGGGACCAGCGAAGAGACATTCGACGCTCAGGACGAATGCGATCCCGTCATCGAAGACATGGAGGTGACGCTCGACGCGATGCGCGAGGAGCTTCACCTTTACGCAAAGAACGCCGGGGCGATGGTTGGTCCGATCACGCTGGTGGACAGCGGCGACGAGATCGATTGTTCGCGGATGGGTTCTGGAGGCTACAGCATTCCCTCTATCCTCGAGCCCGACATTGTGCAGTTCAAAAAGCACACGGCGAAGTTTGTTTTGCATGTTGAAAAGGACACGGTATGGCGGCGATTCAATGAAGACAAATTCTGGCGCAAGTACAACTGCATTTTGACTCACGGCGGCGGACAGCCTCCCCGCGGAGTACGCCGGATGCTTCACCGCCTGCACCACGAGCTGAAGCTTCCCGTATATTGCCTGCTCGACAACGATCCCTGGGGATACTACATCTACAGTGTCATCAAGCAAGGATCCATCAATCTCGCCTACGAATCACGCCGCATGGCAATTCCCGAAGCCCGTTTTCTGGGCTTGCGCAGCGAAGATTACACGCGATGCCAGCTCAGGCCGAGCGTACAAATCCGGTTGAATGAACAGGACATCAAACGGGCGGGCCAGATCGCGCAGTATCCGTGGTTCTCCCATAAGAAGCCGTGGCAGAAGGAAATCGAATTGATGCTCCACAACGGCTTCAAGCTCGAGGTTGAAGCACTCATCAGCAAGGACATCAGCTACGTTACGGAAGAGTATGTGCCGGCACGGCTGAAGGAGGCTAATTTTCTGGATTGAGTCCCTCTCCCTCTGGGAGAGGGTGAAATCGCTTCACCCCTCGTACTGCAAAACGTTCAAACCCGCATTCCAGTCGCTGACGTAGAGCAACCCGTCGGTGGTGACGTAAATGTCGGCGGTCTTCGCAGCAAGCGCCACGTTCGGACGCGGATCAATCAAACGCTTTGGCGTCGGCGCCACCCAAGACGCGATCTCCTTCGGCGCAAATTGATCTCTGATATCGAACACACGCACACCCGCGTTATTGTACGTGGCAAATATGGTTTCTTCGCTGCGGAAACTCCCGGGCCGGTTCTCGTGCAAGTTATGAGGACCGAAAGTGCCGAGCGCGCAGAAGTCCCGTTCCTTCGGGGTCGGCAACGTCGAGATCGGCACCGGATTTTCAGGCGCGCGCACATCCACGATGAACGTGTAGAAGAATCCTTTCGCGCACTTTTCGGCGTTGGCCTCATCGGCCGCGATGACCAGATTCCGCCCCGGCAAAGGCAACGTCGTGTGAGTGCCGCCGGGGAACGGCGGCGACCAATTGATATGGGCGAGCAGCTTCGGCTTCGTAGGATCACTGATGTCATGGACCGTCAACCCGCCGTCACGCCATGCGCCGTAGCCGCGATCGCCGGCGGTGAGCATGTGATGCAAGGCGGCCCGTTTGCCTGGGGCGAGATTTGAGGGTTCGCCTGCCGCGCGGTTCATTCCCGGAAGCCACCAGCGCGATATGATCTCGGGTTTTGTGATGTTCTTGAGATCGACGATCGACAGAATGTGGTCGGTGAAACCATCGAAATGCGCAGCAACATAAGCGTAGCGGCCACCGGGCCACCACAGCCGGTTAATCCCTAATCCCGGCATTTCCAGAAACGCGATTTCTTTCATCTCCGGCGGATGAGAAATGTCATGAATGCTGAGGCCCGAGCGGAATTTCTTACGATTCGTGATGCTGTCGGCCAGGGCGTTTTCAAAGTACCCGCGCAGATCATCGTACGACTGCATCGCCACGATATTGGCGCCATTGGCGAGCAGCAAAAGGTCTTCGGCAACCTGTAAGTGATGGGTACGCGTATAGTCACCACCGGTAAAGAACCCAACGGGCTTGAGCCGCCGGGGATCCGAGGCATCGAGAATCGTCAGGCCATTGCTGAACATGTGACCGACATAAAGATGGCGCCGATTCAGCATGATCTGCACGCTGTCGGGACGGCCGCCAATATCGCTGTAGGCCAG
>Ga0209266_1002322_pt1 | contig 12049 bp, 13 predicted proteins | sample GraSoiAngelo_132_FD_185889 | JGI IMG/M metagenome (GOLD analysis project Ga0209266, IMG submission 185889) | Grasslands soil microbial communities from the Angelo Coastal Reserve, California, USA - 14_0929_02_40cm (SPAdes) (version 2) | ecosystem: Environmental > Terrestrial > Soil > Grasslands ...
TCTCGGCCGGAGATGGCTTGAGCACCACCTGGTACTGGTAATAGTGCTGCAGCCGGTTTGGATTCTCGCCGTAGCGGCCGTCCTTCGGCCGGCGCGATGGCTGCACATAAGCGGCTTTCCAGGGCTCGGGACCGATGGCGCGCAGGAAGGTCGCGGTATGAAACGTTCCTGCGCCCACTTCCATGTCGTAGGGCTGCAGCAGCACGCATCCCCGGCGGTCCCAGAAATCGTTCAAGCGGAGGATGAGCTGCTGGAAGGTCAGCATCGAGGATGCGGATTCTACCGGCTGCGTTTCGCGGCTGCGATCAAGCTCGCGATGGCGAGAGCGAGCAACGCGCCGACCAGCGTCGGCCAGTCGCGAAGACGCACATAGGGCGTCGCTCCGGCGTAGCCCTGGGCGGCTATCTCGAGCCGGCCTGCGGCAAACTGCGGCAGCTGCGCGAGCACGCGCCCGTCGCGGTCGATCGCGGCGGTGACGCCGCTATTGGTGGCGCTCAGGTGCATGCGTCCGGTCTCGATCGCGCGCAGGCGCGCGATCTGCAGGTGCTGCGAGGGCGCCAGCGAGTCGCCGAACCATGCGACGTTGGAGACGTTGACCAGCAAGGTCGCCTCCGGCAGCGAGCGCGCGGTTTCATCGCCGAAGGCGTCCTCGTAGCAGATGTTGACCGCGACGCGCTGGCCGGCGACCGCGAGCGGCGTCTGCGCTGGACTGCCGCGGGAGAAATCCGACAGCGGGATTTGCAGCACGTGCAGCACCCAGCCGAAGCCGGGCGGCACGAACTCGCCGAACGGCACGAGGTGTACCTTGTGATAAATCTGGCGCGGCGCCGTGCCGAGCGTGACCACGCTGTTGTAGTACCTGTCCTGCGCCTCGCGGTACGGAACGCCGAGCAGCAGGTCGCCGCCGTTGCGTTTCGCCGCGGCGTCAAGGCGCGCGAGGTACTCGGGCTCGACGCCATCGTAGAAGCGCGGCACCGCGGTCTCGGGGAGAATGATCAGCCGAGCGCTCGTCTCCTCGGCGAGGCGCGCGTAGGTCTCGAGAATGCGCGCGTAGCGCTCGGCGCGGAACTTCATCTCCTGCTCGATGTTTCCCTGCAGCAGCGCGGCGCGAACCGGCTCGCCGGCCGGCGCGGTCCAGTCTACGGCGCGCAGCGCCTGGCCGACGCCAGCCACCGCGACGAGCAGGACAAGGAAACGGATCTTCTTCTTCGTCACTAGGCCCCACAGCATCCCGGCCGCGCCGAGCGTTATAAACGAGAGCCCATACGCGCCGAGGAGCGGCGCATAGCCCTGGGGCGGCCAGCCGGTAGCGGCGTAGCCGGCCGAGAGCCACGGAAAGCCGGTCAAAATCCAGCCGCGCAGCCACTCGAACAGCGTCCACGCGGCGGGGATGACGAGGCACGCGCGCGCGCCATCGGCTGCCGGCACGCGCGCCTGCAGCCATCCCGCGGCGGCGGGAAACAGGGCGATGAATGCGCAGAACAGGAACGTGGCGAGGCCCGCCAGCGGCGCCGGCATGCCGCCGAACTGGCTCAGGCTCACGTAGACCCACGACACCCCGCCGCCGAAAAGCCCCAGCCCGAACGCGAAGCCGCTGCGGAAGCAAGCTCGCGGCGCGGCGCGCATCCAGAGATGGACGAGCACGGCGAACGAGGCAAGCGCGAGCGGGTAGAAACCGACGGGCGCGAATGCGAGCACGGTCGCAGCGCCAGCCAGGAGCGCGATCACGTCTTGGCTTTATCCACCAGTAGCGTGTACACGCGCCGGCTGTCGGCGCGCAGCACCTGGAAGCGCAGGCCCTCGATGTTGACGGATTCGCCGCGCTTGGGCAGGCGCCCGAGGTGCGCGATCACCAGGCCGCCGACCGTGTCGGCGGTCTCGTCGGAGAAGCGGGTGCCGAAGGCGGCATTGAAGTCGGCGATCTGGGTGAGCGCCTTGACGCGGTAGCGGCCGCCCGGCTCGGGCAGGATGTTGTCGCTCGCCTCGTCGAAGTCGTACTCGTCCTCGATGTCGCCGACGATCTGCTCGAGCACGTCCTCGATGGTCACCAGGCCGGCGACACCGCCGTACTCGTCGAGCACGATCGCCATGTGGTTGCGGCTGGCGCGGAACTCGCGCAGCAGCACGTTGAGGCGCTTCGCCTCCGGCACGAACACCGCCGGGCGCAGCATCTCGCGCACGTTGAACCCTTCCTTGCCGGCGTAGTAGCGCAGCAGGTCCTTCGCCAGCAGGATGCCGATCACGTCGTCGCGGTTCTGGTCGATCACCGGGAAGCGCGAGTGCGCGGTCGAGATGACCTGCGGAATGAAATTCTCCACCGGCTCGTTGATGTCGATCACGTCCATCTGCGCGCGCGGAATCATGATGTCGCGCACCTGCATCTCCGAGACCGTCAGCGCGCCCTCGATGATCGACATCGCGTCGGCGTCGAGCAGGTTGCGCGAGTAGGCCGAGCGCAGCAGCTGCGCCAGCTGCTCCCGGTCGCCCGGCTCGCGCAGGATCAGTGCCGAGAGGCGCTCGAGCAGGCTGCGGCGCGCGGGATCGTTCACGGGCGCTTCATTCTACCGCGTAGGGATTTGCGATCCCGAAGCGCCGCAGGATGCTGATTTCGCGCTGCTCCATGCGCCTGCCGTGAGCGTGCCCGCGCAAATGCAGCATCCCGTGCACGACCAGGTGCGCGTAATGGGCTGCCACCGTTTTCCCCTGCCTGCGGGCCTCGCGCGCGATCACCGGGTGGCACAGCACGAGGTCGCCGCGACTGCCGCCGTAGCGAAAGCTCAGGATATTCGTGGGGTAGTCGCGTCGCCTGAAGCCGCGATTCAAGAGACGGCCTTCGCGCATGCCGACGATTCGCAGCGTCACGTCCTTCAGCCCGGCTCCCGCCGCGAGCGCGAATTTCAGCAGCGCCGCCGCGCTCGGCAGCCCGCGCCGCGGCACCGCGAATTGCACCGCCAGCCTATTCTTCCTGCGCGTTTTTTTCGTAGGCATCGATGATGCGCGCCACCAGCGGATGGCGCACCACGTCCTGCGCGCCGAACTGCGTGAAGGCGATGCCGCGCACGCCGGCGAGGATCCTGCGCGCCTCGATCAGCCCGCTTTTCTGCCCGCGCCCGAGATCGATCTGCGTGATGTCGCCGTTGACCACCGCCTTGGCTCCGAAGCCGATGCGCGTGAGGAACATCTTCATCTGCTCCGGCGTGGTGTTCTGCGCCTCGTCGAGGATGATGAACGAGTGGTTCAGCGTGCGCCCGCGCATGTAGGCGAGCGGCGCCAGCTCGATGGTGCCGCGCTCGAGGAGCTTGCCGGTCTTGTCGAAGCCCATCAGGTCGTACAGCGCGTCGTAAAGCGGCCGCAGGTACGGATCGACTTTCTGCGCCAGGTCGCCCGGAAGGAAACCGAGGCGCTCGCCGGCCTCGACCGCAGGGCGCACCAGCACGATGCGCTTCACCTTGTCGCGCTCGAGCGCGTCCACCGCGCACGCCACCGCCAGGTAGGTCTTGCCGGTGCCCGCCGGGCCGATGCCGATCGTGCAGTCGTGCGCCAGGATTTTCTCGATGTATTCGATCTGGTGAGGCGTGCGGCCGTGCAGGTCCTGCCGGCGCGTGAGCAATTGCGGCCCCGCCTCGGGCGGGGGCCGGTTTCCCTGCAGCACCTCGGTCAGCGCGAGCTGCACGTCGTCGAGCGTCAGCTCGCCCGATGCGCGGTCGTAGAAGTGCTCGATGGCCTGCGCGGCGCGCTGCGCCTGCTCGCCGCGCACCGTGAACTTCGAGCCGCGGCGCGCGATGGTGACATCGAGCGCGGATTCGATCTGGCGCAGATTCTCGTCGAGCGACCCGCACAGCCGCGCCAGGCGCTGGTTGTCCTCGGGGTCGAGCCGAACCTCGACGGGTTTACTTCGCATTCAGCAGTTCGCCGCGCAGCGAATGCGGGAGGGCGGCGGTAATTAGGACTTCCAGGAACTGACCTACAAGGTGCGATCCACCGGCAAAATTCACGACACGATTGTTGCCGGTGCGGCCAGCGAGCTCGGCGGGATTCTTCCTCGAGGGGCCTTCGACGAGCACGCGCTCGACCGAGCCGACCATGCGCTCGCTGATCGAGCGCGACTGCGCCTCCAGCTGCGCCTGGAGGCGCTGCAGCCGCTGCAGCTTCACGTCCCGCGGGGTTGGGTCGGGCAGCTCAGCCGCGGGCGTGCCGGGCCGCGGGCTGTAGAGGAAGGAAAAGGAGGCATCGAAGCCGATGTCGCCGGCCAGCTTCAGGGTGGCTTCGAAATCGCCGTCGGTCTCGCCCGGGAAGCCGACGATGAAGTCGGAGGAAAGGCTGATTCCGGCGCGCGCCTGCCGCAGCCGGCGAGCGATCGAGCGGTACTCGAGCGCGGTGTAGCCGCGCTTCATGGCGGCGAGCACGCGGTCGGATCCGGACTGCACCGGCAGGTGGACGTGCGGCGCAAGCTGCGGCAGCTCGGCGTGCGCGTCGATCAGCCGCTGCGTGAACTCGCGCGGATGCGAGGTGGTATAGCGGATGCGCTGCAGGGGGAGTTCGCAGATGTAATGCAGAAGCTCCGCGAAATCGGCCTGCGCGCCGTCGATCGTGCCGCGCCAGGCATTCACGTTCTGGCCGAGCAGCGTCACCTCCTTTACGCCCTGGGCGGCCAGGTGCGCGATCTCGGCGATGACGTCGTCGAAAGGCCGCGACACCTCCTCGCCGCGCGTGTAGGGCACGACGCAGAAGCTGCAGTACTTGCTGCAGCCTTCCATGATCGAGACGAAGGCCGAGGCGCCTTCGACGCGCGCCGGCGGCAGATGATCGAACTTCTCGATCTCCGGGAAGCTGATGTCGACCTGGGGCCGGCCGGTGCTGCGGCGGCGCTCGAGCAGTTCAGGCAGCCGGTGCAGCGTCTGCGGCCCGAACACCACGTCCACGTAGGGTGCGCGCTCGACGACGGCCGGCCCCTCCTGGCTTGCGACGCAGCCGCCGACGGCGATCATCAAACCCGGCTTGGCGCGCTTCAGGTGCTTGACCCGGCCGAGGTCGGCGAACAGCTTCTCCTGCGCCTTTTCACGCACCGAGCAGGTATTGAACACGATCAGGTCGGCGTCTTCCGGCCGCGCGGCGGGCTCGAGGCCCTCGGCCTCGCGCAGCACGTCGGCGATCTTCTCCGAGTCGTACTCGTTCATCTGGCAGCCGAACGTGCGCAGGAAGACCTTTGCCATCAGCGTTGCGCTTCCTCGGGCGTGAGGATCCACACCCGATGCACCTGGCCGTTCGCGTCGACCAGATATTTGATTAGCGTGCCGGACGGGATCGCGGTTGGCACAATGATGCGGTTCGAGGCATCGCGGATCTGCGCTCCCGGCGCAAGCTGCTGCGCCGCGCCGTCGATCTCCACCACCATGTCCTGCAGGTGGCGGATCTGCCCGACCCTGGCGTCCTGTGGAATGCTGCGCACCTGCGCGCCGGCGAGCGACGCGGCTAGCAGCAGAAGGGCGATCCAGCGTTTCATCGCAGCCCAGGAACCGATGGAAAATGGTGGCGAATCAGGGACTCGAACCCCGGACACACGGATTATGATTCCGCTGCTCTAACCAGCTGAGCTAATTCGCCACGTATGAAAAACACCGATGCGCGATTATAAACCCTCGTGCAATACGATCTCATCGTAGTGGGCGGCGGCCCGGTCGGCGCGAGCCTGGCGCGCGCCGCGCGCGGCTTGGCGGTGGCGCTGCTCGCCCACGAGCAACGCCCGCCGCGGGCGCAGCCCGGAGCGCTCGACAGCCGGGTCTACGCCCTCAGCCCGGGCAATGTCGATTTCCTGCGCCGCATCGGCGCCTGGCAGACGCTCCCGGCAGACCGGCTCACGCCTGTCCACGCCATGCGTGTCTTCGGCGACGACGCTGCGTCGTGCATCGAGTTCGATGCTTACAGCGCCGGCGTGCCCGAGCTCGCGTGGACGCTCGAGGATACGATCCTGCAGGATGCGCTGTGGAGCGCTCTGGACGCCGAAGTGGTCGCGCCGGCGCGCTGCGAACGGCTGACCATCGACGCAGACGCCGCAGCGATCGAACTGGGCGACGGCCGCAGCATCCGCGGCAGGCTCGTGGTCGGCGCCGATGGCGCCAATTCGTTCGTGCGCGAGCACGCCGGCATCGCCGCCGCCGAGAAGGATTACGGCCAGACGGCGGTGGTCGCGAATTTCTCCTGCGAGAAGGCGCATTCCAACACTGCGTTTCAATGGTTCCAGGGGGGGCCGGTGCTGGCGCTCTTGCCGCTTCCCGGCAGGCAGACCTCGATGATCTGGTCGCTTCCCCATGGCGAGGCGGAAAGGATCTGCGCTCTGCAGCCCGAAAGACTGTCCCGCGAGCTCGAGGCGGCGTCACGGCATGTATTGGGCTCTCTTTCATTGATCACCCCTTTGCGCAGCTACGCCCTGCGTCACCTCTCGGCGCGACGCATGGTCGGGCCGCGCGTCGCGCTCGCCGGCGACGCGGCGCACGTGATCCATCCGCTGGCCGGACAAGGGCTGAACCTCGGCCTGCAGGACGCCCGCTTGCTTGCGCAGACGCTGCTCGAGCGTGAACTAGTGCGCGACCCGGGAGATCTGCGCGTGCTGCGCCGCTATGAGCGCGGCCGCGCCGAGCCTATACTGGCGATGGATGCCATGGTCGACGGCCTGTTCAGGCTGTTCGGTTCGGGGAGCGGCGCCGTGTCGCGGCTGCGCAATGCCGGATTGAACCTGACGGACCGCCTTCCGGTCCTAAAGAACATTCTCATGCGTCATGCGATGAATTGAGGTATTTCGTGCTGCGAGCCGTGATCACCGCGTTTCTGCTTTTTCCCGTGTCGGCCCTCGCCGATGAGGCGCAGATCCGTCGTGTGATGGAAGCCAAGCTGGGCGGCGCAAAAATCGAAGGCATCCAGCCCGCGCCGATGCCCGGGCTCTACGAGGTCCGCTTTCGGGGGCCGAGCGGAGTGCAGGTGGTCTACACGGATGCAAGTGCCAGCTACATCATGAGCGGCAAGATCTACGAGGCGCGAACCGACCGCGACCTCACCGAAGAGCGCCTGCGCAAGCTGAACGCCATCCGCTTCGATTCGCTGCCGTTCGAGCAGGCGGTGAAAGTCCAGCGCGGGAGCGGCAAGCGCGTCCTCGCCATGTTCTCCGATCCGTACTGCCCGGCCTGCAAGCAGTTCGAGCAGACCCTGCAGCAGCTCGACGACATCACCATCTATGTGTTCATGTACCCGGTGATCCGGCCGGAGCTGTCGGAGCAGTCGAAGGCGGTGTGGTGCTCGCCGGACCGCAGCAAGGCCTGGCTCGACCTTGCGCTGCGCGGCAATCGGCCCGCCGCCGGCAGCGCCTGCGAAGGTCCCGTCGACAAGAACCTTGCGCTTGGGCGCGGACTAGGCGTGAACAGCACGCCGACGCTGATCTTCGTCAACGGCGAGCGCGTCGCCGGCGGCCTGGCTGCCGCGGATCTCCAACAACTGCTCGATTCGGCGAAACGCTAATCCGCCCGCGGCAGGGGCTCGCCGCGCGGCCACAGAAGCCACATCTTTCCCTGCTGCCGCATGCGCCCGGCCAGCGCACCGGCGTCCTTGCCGCCGCCCCAGAAAAAGTCGGCACGCACCACCCCGCGGATCGCCCCGCCGGTGTCATGCGCCGCCATCAGGCGCTCCAGGCGCTCCTCCGAGAGCGGATAGGTGCTGGCGAGATACACCGGGGAGCCGAGCGGCACGAAGCGCCGGTCGACCGCGAGGCTGTATTCCGCGGTCAACGCAATATTGAGCGCGCCGATCGGGCCGTCGGCCGCGGGCAATTCCCGGAAAAAGACATAGCTCGCGTTGTAGTTGAGCGCGTCCTGCAGCTTTCCGGGATTCGCCGCGGCCCACGCCTTGATGCCCTGCATGGACGCCTGCTCGAGCGGCATCTCGCCGCGGTCGACGAGATAGCGGCCGAGCGAGCGGTACGGGTGGCCGTTCTGGTCGGCGAAGCCGGCGCGGATGCGCTCGCCGCCGTCGAGCTGGATCTGGCCGGAGCCCTGCACCTGCAGGAAGAACAGCTCCACCGGGTCGGCGGTCCATGCGATCACCGGCGCCGGCAGCGCGCCGTTGCGCCCGTCGATTTCCCCGCGCGAGTAATAAGGCACGAGGCGGCGGCCTTCCACCCTGCCGCGCAGGCGCAGGTTGCGCAGCTCCGGATTGATCGCGGCGAGGTCCACCACGATGAGATCGTCCGGTACGCCGAGGATCGGGTAGCGATTCACGTCGCTGCGCGCCCGGCTGCCTTCGATGACCGGCTCGTAATAGCCGGTGATCAGGCCGCGGTCCCCCGTCTCGGACGAGGCCAGCGCATAAGGGCTGAAATTCGCCTCGAAGAATTCGCGTGCCGCGCGCTCGTCGCCGGCGGGCACGCTCGCCGCAGCCTCGCACAGCTGCCCGAAGCGCCGGCAACCGGAGGAAAACGCGCGCAGGCTCGGCGCCATCAAGGCGTGGTTCCATCCCGGCAGGTCGGCGAACGGCACGGCTTCATAGCGCGCGGTTTCCGGCGCCGGCTTCGGCGGCGGGCATTGCGGGCACGGAGAGGGAGTGCTCGGCAATTGCGCGCAGCCGGCGGCCAGTACAATCGCGGCCAGAATGTGGGTGGTGATTCTCGAGATGGGCCTCGCTCTGGCGCTCGCCGCGTTCATCGTCTGGTGGACCTGGCCGGGAAAAGGCGGGCGTGACGACAAGGATCAGTGAAGCACGCGCGGCACTGACAACGTGAACTCCGGGATCGGCGCTTCGAAGCGCGTGCCGTCCGCGGCGACCATCTGGTAGCTGCCGCGCATGGTCCCCACCGGCGTCGCGATCGAGGCGCCGCTGGTGTACTCGAAGCTCTCCCCGGGCTGCAGCAGGGGCTGCGCGCCGACCACGCCCAGGCCGCGCACTTCCTGCACCAGGCCTTGCGCGTCGGTGATGATCCAGTGGCGGCTGATGAGCTGCGCCGCCACGCTGCCTGCGTTGCGCAGGGTGATCGTGTAGGCGAACACGTAGCGCCCGCTCGCTTCGTCGGATTGCTCCGGCAGGTACTGCGTCGCTGCGCTCACCGCAATGTCGTGGTGCTTCTCCTGCGCCATGCCTGCATTGTAAACTCGCGGCGGCCATGACGTTCCGCATCGCGCCCAGCATCCTGTCGGCGGATTTCGCGCGCCTCGGCGAGGAAGTGCGCGCGGTCGCGAAAGCGGGCGCGGATCTCATTCACTTCGACGTCATGGACAATCACTACGTGCCGAACCTCACCGTCGGCCCGCTGGTGTGCGCGGCGCTGCGCCCGCACGTGGAGCTGCCGCTCGACGTGCACCTGATGGTGAAGCCGGTCGACGGCCTGGTCCCGGCGTTCGCCAAGGCGGGCGCCAGCATCATCAGCTTCCATCCCGAGGCTTCGGAGCACGTCCACCGCACCATCGCCCTGATTCGGGAGCACGGCTGCAAGCCGGGCCTGGTCCTCAATCCGGCGACGTCGCTGAGCTGCCTCGACCACACCCTCGAGGGGCTCGACCTGGTGCTGATCATGTCGGTGAACCCGGGATTCGGCGGCCAGCAGTTCATCGCCTCCGTGCTTCCCAAGATCGCGGAGGCGCGCCGGCGCATCGACGCGACGCGCAAGGACATCTGGCTCGAGGTCGACGGCGGCATCAAGCCGGACAACATTGCGCACGCAGCCCGCGCCGGAGCCGACACTTTCGTCGCCGGCTCGGCGATTTTCGGCGCGCGCGACTACGGCGCGGTGATCCGCGACATGCGCTCGCGGCTCGCTGTGGTATAGTCGTTTCGCCGTGCAGCTTCATTGCGCACCACTCGAGTCTCTCCCCTGGCGTAGCTGGCGCCGCTGGCGCCGCTAACCCCTACACGCGCCGCGCGCGGCTCGCGGCACGTTCGCCCAAGGCCGCAGGCAGTTCCCCAGGCAGCCGGAGAGATTCGTGACCGAAGTCGATTTCCATAAGCTCGCAAAGCAGGGGTACACGCGCGTCCCGGTGCTCGCCGAGGCGCGCGCCGATCTGTATACGCCGCTCGCGGTCTACGTGAAGCTGGCGAACGGCCCCTACTCCTATCTGCTGGAATCGGTGGTGGGTGGTGAGAGGTTCGGGCGCTACTCGTTCATCGGCCTTGCCTGCGCCGAGCGCATCGAGGCGCGCGGCCGCACGCTGCGGCGATTGCTGCGCGATGCACGCGGCGCCGACGTCTGCCTGGAAAGGCTGGAGGACGCCGATCCCTTCGAATACGCGCGCGGCTGGCTGAAGCGGCACCGTGCCGCTCCGGCGCCGGCGGCGCTGCGCTTCGGCGGCGGCCTGGTGGGCTATTTCGGCTACGAAACAGTAAGGCAGATCGAGCCGCGCGCGCTGGGTAGTGAAAAGCCCGACCCGCTCGGAACGCCGGACATGCTGCTTCTCGTTTCAGACGAGCTCGCGGTGGTCGACAACGTGCTCGGCAAGCTTTACTTGGTGGTATACGCCGATCCCCAGCAGCCGGATGCCTTTCGCAGTGCGCAGGAGCGGCTGGAGCGCCTGCGAGGCCGGCTGGTCCGGCCGCTTCCAGAAAGCATGGTCTTGACTCGATTTAAAGATCTCGATCCCAACGCGGCATCGTTGGAGCGTACCTTCACGGAGGCGGCGTTTCTGGATGCCGTGCGGCGCTCGAAGGAATACATCTTCGCGGGCGATTGCATGCAGGTACAGATCTCGCAGCGCACCTCGCGGCCGTTCGAAGCGACGCCGCTGTCGCTTTACCGGGCCTTGCGCGGACTCAATCCATCGCCGTACATGTTCTATTTCGATTTCAACGATCACCACGTGGTCGGGGCGTCGCCCGAGATCCTGGTCAGGCTCTCCGCAGACGCCATCACCCTGCGCCCCATCGCCGGCACGCGGCCGCGGGGCGGTACACCTGAGGAGGACGCCGCGATCGCCGAGGAGCTGCTCGCCGATCCGAAGGAGCGCGCCGAGCATGTCATGCTGATCGACCTCGGCCGCAACGACGTCGGCCGCGTCGCCGCGACCGGAAGCGTCAAGGTGACCGAGAAAATGCTGGTCGAGCGCTATTCGCACGTCATGCACATCGTCTCGAACGTCGAAGGGCGGATCGCGCCGGGCCTGGACGCCGTCGATGTGCTCAGGGCGAGCTTTCCCGCCGGCACGGTCACCGGCGCGCCCAAGGTACGGGCGATGCAGATCATCGACGAGCTGGAGCCGGTGAAGCGCGGCGTCTACAGCGGCGCCGTCGGCTACCTGGGCTTCAACGGCGACATGGACGTGGCGATCGCGATCCGCACCGCCGTGATCAAGGACCGGCGGCTGCACGTGCAGGCGGCGGCGGGCATCGTCGCTGACTCCGACCCGCAGTCGGAATGGCAGGAAACGCAGCACAAGGCGCGCGCCATCCTGAGGGCTGCGGAAGTGGCTTCCGCGGAGGCCGCATGATCGTGATGCTCGACAATTACGACTCGTTCACCTACAACCTGGTCCAGTACCTGGGCGAGCTGGGAGCCGAGGTCCGGGTTTTGCGGAACGATGAAGTCCCGGTTCGGGAAATCGAGCAGCTTTCGCCCTCGCACCTCGTGATCTCCCCCGGCCCCTGCACGCCGAGCGAGGCCGGCATCACCCTGGAACTCATCGGGCGCATGGCGGGGCGCGTGCCGATCCTCGGGGTCTGCCTCGGGCACCAGGCGATCGGGCAGGCGTTCGGCGGCAGGGTGGTGCGCGCTCGGCAGGTGATGCATGGCAAGCTGTCGCGCATCCGGCACGACGGCAACGGGGTTTATTCCCAGGTTCCGGACGAGTTCATCGCGACGCGCTACCACTCGCTCGCCGTGGAGCGCCAATCGCTGCCCGGCTGCCTGGCGGTGAGCGCCGAGTCGGAGGACGGCGAGATCATGGGCTTGCGCCATCGCGACCTGCCGGTCGAAGGCGTGCAATTCCATCCCGAAGCGCTGCTCACCGAGCACGGCCACAGAATGCTGCAGAATTTCCTGGAAGGGAGGCAACGATGAAGCAGATCACGGTCGCCGAGGCGA
>Ga0209266_1002324_pt1 | contig 12043 bp, 13 predicted proteins | sample GraSoiAngelo_132_FD_185889 | JGI IMG/M metagenome (GOLD analysis project Ga0209266, IMG submission 185889) | Grasslands soil microbial communities from the Angelo Coastal Reserve, California, USA - 14_0929_02_40cm (SPAdes) (version 2) | ecosystem: Environmental > Terrestrial > Soil > Grasslands ...
GCCGAGGCCCCACAGCAGCAGGCCGATGCCGGCGGTGAGGAGGATCACGCTGCGCACGTCAATGCCGGCGTCCACGACGGCCGCGGGCCGCCGTTCGCGGTGGCTGAAGATGAGCGCGCCCGCCACCAGGCCGATCGGCAGGTTGATCAGGAAGATCCACCGCCACCCGATGGTGGACACGAAAACCGCGCCCAGGGCCGGGCCGATCACCGCCGCGACCGCCCACATGCTGCTGAAGAAGCCCTGCAGCCGGGCTCGCTGCGGCAGGGGAAAGATGTCCCCGACGAGCGTGAATACGACCGGCTGGATGCAGCCCGCGCCGACGCCTTGCAGCGTGCGAAAGGCGATGAGCGCGGCCATGCCGGGGCTGGCGGCGCACAGCATCGAGGCGATCACGAAGATCGCGATGCCCATCAGCAGCACCCGGTTGTCGTCGCGGTGATCAGGTAGCCGCTGAACACCCACGGATACAGCTGGAACTCACCCAGGTCGCGAGCGATGGTGGGCAGCGCCGTGCCGACGACCGTCGAATCCATGGCCGCCACGAAGAGCGACAGCATCAGCCCCGCCATGACACGTGCGAGGTCAGGGGTCCAGGCCAGGCGCGCGGCCGGCGTCGAGCTCACGCGATCAGGCTAGCGGCAGCGACTCTTACAACGACTTAAGCAGGAACGCGTTGTGCAGGCTCACCAGCGCGAGTGCGACGGTGCTGCCGCGGATGGCGGCAAGCGTGAAGACATAGAGCCCGACAGCGCCGGGGCGATCGGTGCGCACCCAGCGCAGCGTCAGGAACACGGCGGCCGCCCCCGCCAGCACCAGCGCCAACTTCACAAAAACGAACAGCATCATTCCACCTTCGTCTATGACGGCGGCGCTGACGGGCATGGCCTCAACCGCGCCGCGAGCTCGTCCAATTGCGGTGGTGATGATGTCTGTGGACTGGATGGCTCCGAGCAATCCGATCCAGATGAGACTCAAACGATGCCAGGTGATCAATCAACTTGGACAACGCGGGCGCTCGGCGAAGCACTCTGCATCAAAAGGCGCACAGCAATCCCTAAGCCTCCTCACAGGGCACGCTTGGCCGCACGCGGGATCTTCGCCGCATGTCAATCAACACACGCGCGACCGAGACCGAGGACGTCCACTTCCGCGTCATCACCCCGCTGCCGACGCCCGTCCCCAAGCTGCACCGGCCCGCGCTCGACATCGTCGTGCCTGTCCACAACCAGCAGGAGGCGCTCGCGCGCGCCGTTCCGAGGCTGCGCTCGTTTCTGCGCCATGCATTCCCCTTCTCGGCCCGAATCACGATCGCCGACTGCGCGAGCGTCGATTCCACGCGCGATGTCGCCGCGGCGCTCGCTGCCGAGCTCGGCGGTGTTCGGCTCATCCATCTGAACGCGGAGGCGCGGGGGCGCGCGCTGGCAGCGGCGTGGATGACGAGCGACGCCAGGGTCGTCGCCAGCGCCGGAGCCGACCTGGACATCGACGTCTCAAGCCTGCCCCAGCTGATCGCGCCCGTGATGTCGGGCCACAGCGAGATCTCGATCGGAGGCCGCTGCAAGGCGCTGCGCGGAGACGTCGCGCGCCGGCTCATCCCGACCGTGCTCAATCGCAGCTGGCTCTTCGAGACCGAGCTCCTGCTCCGCGCGAGGCATGCCGGGATGCGGATTCACGCCGCCTGAAGCCCGCTCGAGGCCTGTTTTACGCAAATTGATTTGACGCGGGCCCGGCCCCCGGACTAGCGTCGAGTGCGATGAGATTCCTGCGGACAACCACGCTCGCCGCCGTGGGGTCGGTCGCGATGCTCGTGGCGACGCACATTGGGGCATTAGCTGCGGTCGACCCGTACTCGGGCAGCGGCTACGACTTCTCCTATGTGCAGTGCGGCGCGTCGGCGCCTTCGACACAGTTCGGGATCGCCGGCGTGAACGGCGGCTACCCGTTCACCTACTACAACGGCTGCCTGACGGCCGAGTACAACGCGGCGCCGGCCGGGCACGCGTCCCTCTATGTGAACTCCGGCTACGACCCGAGCTACACCGCGATCGACGGCCGGCACATGGAGCAGGACTGCGCGACCGAATCCAGCCAGGTCAACGCGACGCCCGCCCAGCAGGCCGCGTGGGGGGTCGGCTGCAGCGAGGCCGAGCGCGACGTCGCGTACGCGACCAGCCAGGGTGCCACCGCACCGGCCGCATGGTGGCTCGACGTCGAGACCGCCAACAGCTGGTCGACGTCAGACCTGAGCCTGAACCGCTACACCATCGAGGGCCTCGTCACCAGGCTGCGCGCGTCGACCTCGGCGCCAATCGGGATCTACTCGACTTCTTATCAGTGGGGCGTGATCACCGGCGGCTATCAGCCGGCCGTCGACGCGACGTGGGTCGCGACCGGGCAGCGCACGGTGAAGCGCGCTCGCTCGTACTGCACCGGCACGAGCTTCACAGGCGCGCCGATCTGGCTCGTGCAGTACGTCGCGAGCTACGACCACGACTGGGCCTGCTAAGCGCTCACCGCCCCGGCATCGGTCCATACCTCGTTTGAAGTAGCCCGGATTACCACTTCGGTGGTTGGCGGCGCTCCGGGCCCCGGTTGATCATGGGGAGGCCGGCTTGACATTGAGCCGTGGGGGTGAGTTTCTCTGGCAGCGCGAACGTGGCTGTCCGGCGCAAATCATGCTCACGATCACGCTCAGCGACTGCTGCTGGCAAGGGGTGTGCTGCTGGACGGTGCGGTCACGCTGAGCTGATCGCCCGTATCGGGAGGGCCGGGTCGGGTCTCGGTCCTCCCCCAGCGTGCGCAGGGTGACGCGGCACCACGATTTGTATACAGACGCGCGATATCGGCGGCGAATAAGGCGCGTTTGTATACAAACGAGCAATCGCGGAACATTCGAGTGACGTGCGCATCCTCGCGGTCGCTGACGAGGTGGCCGAGTCGCTGTACGGCGACACCCTCAAGGAGCTGCGGCCGGACCTGGTCCTCGCCGCCGGCGACCTACCTTTCGACTACCTGGAGAACCTGGTCAGCCGCACCGATGTGCCACTGCTGTACGTACCGGGCAACCACGACCCCGAGCTCAAGCTCGGCGATTCGACATTCGAAGGTTTGTCGGCGAAGTTCGACGGCAGCGGACCGGCAGGCTGCATCAACGTCGACGGGCGCATAGAGGCGGCAGCCGGCGTATGGATCGCGGGCCTGGGCGGATCGATCCGCTACAACGAAGGACCGAACAAGTACACGCAGCGCGAGATGCGCTGGCGCGCCCGAAAGCTCGAATGGCGCGCGCGCCTGCGCCGCCGCCGCATCGACATCCTCCTGACCCACGCGCCTGCCGCGGGACTCGGAGACGCGGCCGACCCCGCGCATGTCGGCTTCGGCGCATTCAAGCGGCTCGTCCTCAAGCTCCGACCGCGCATGCACATCCACGGGCACGTGCGCAACTTCGGTCCGAAGAACGAGGACCTGCGGCTGGGCGACACGGTGATCGTCAACGCGATCCCCTACCGCCTCGTCGAGCTCTAGCGCTCGTCCCGCGCGTTTCTCATTTGATGCGGATCTTCTGTGTTCTTGCGTTCGCGGCGCTGTGCGCGGCCGCGTGCACGCAGGACGTGGCGGGCGCGCAGAGCAGCGACATGTCGCTGCCCACACTCGACCAGCAGATGACCATCGACCCCGGCACGCCACCATCGCCATCAATCGACCCCAACGCGCCGCCGCTCGACCTGCGCGTGGTCAAGTCGATGATCTACGCGTCTGCGGTCAAGCACCGAGTCAACCCATACCTCGTGATGGGACTCGGCTGGTGGGAGAGCGGCTGGAACCAATCAGCGGTCTCGTCCGCAGGCGCGATCGGAGTCATGCAGATAATGCCTGCCACCGGCGACTCCGAAGGCCCGATGCTGATGCGCCGGCAGGTGAACATCCACGACCTCGCCGACAACATCGAGCTTGGCGCGGCGATCATCAAGCACAACCTCGACGGGTACCACGGCGACCTCGTGAGGGCGCTGGCCGACTACTACGGCGGGCCGGCAATGGCCACCGACTGGAACCACCTTCGCGCAGACGCGAAGCGCTACGTATACGGCATCTACCAGCTGGCGGTCGCGTTCCGGGACGGCCGCGGACCGGTCTAGCCGGCTACCGCGTCAGCACTGCTTGCGTTTGCGTCACCTGCGCCACGCGCTTGCCGGCGGCGTCGTAGAGGTCGGTCTGGACCACGATGGTCGAGCGGCCCACGTGCAGGGGCCTGGCGACAGCCTCGACGGTGCCCTCGCGCACGCCGCGGAAGAAGTTCGTCTTCGATTCGATGGTGCTCGTCAACGCTCCCTCGGGAAGGTTGAGGAACGCGCACAGCGCACCCGCGGTGTCCGCCAGGGTCATCACCACGCCTCCATGCAGCACGCCGCCCGAGGTGCACAGGTGCTCGGCCCATGCGAGCCGGGCGCGCACCTCATTGCGGTCGGCCTCGCTGAGCTCGATGCCCAGCTGGCGCGCGAACGGCATCGTCTCGATCAGCGAGTCCAACGACGCGATTCCTCCGGGTAAGCGCGCGCCACGCGCGCGGCAGTGCGCGCGTTGTTGGTCACGACCTGGACGTTCAGGTCGAGCGAGCGCCCGTCCGACAGCTCGGCCACCATCGCCAGCAGGCGCGGGGTTACACCGGCACCCTCGACGTCACCGGCACGAGCGATCGCTTGCGACACGAGGTCCTCGGCGCCTTCCAGCTCCGCCGGCGGCGGAACGGCGATCACGACCCCGCGCGTCCCCGTGGCCCACGACGCGGCCAGCACGCGCGCGGCGTCGACGGCGTCAGCAACTCGCGCCGAGACCGGATGCCCGGTGCTCGAGAGGTAGAAGGCGGGCACCTCGTCGCAATCGAATCCAAGCACTGGGACGCCCAGGCTTTCGAGCCGCTCGAGGGTCAGGCCGATGTCGAGGATGATCTTTGGCCCGGCGCAGAAGACGGCGACAGTCGTGGTCGCTAGCTCTTGAAGATCCGCGGACTGATCCTCGGGATGGCCGCGGTGCACGCCGCCGATCCCGCCGGTGGCCATGAACCTGATATCCGCCATGGCCGCGGCGCGCATGGTCGCCGCAACAGTGGTGGCGCCGGCCTTCTGATGCACGAGGGCCGGACCGAGGTCGCGCGACGACACTTTCTCGGAGCCGGTCGCGATGCGCTCGATCTCGGCCCTGGTCAGGCCGATCCTTACGCACCCGTCGAGCACACCGACGGTGGCAGGCACCGCGCCCTCGTCGCGTATGGCCGCTTCGCAGCCGAACGCCGCCTCCAGGTTGTGGGGCGCGGGCAGTCCCTGGCCGACGATCGAAGTCTCGAGCGCGACCACCGGCCGCCCGCGTTCGAGGGCTTCGGCCACTTCCGCCGAGACCTGCAGGAAGCCGCTCATGCCGGCCGCGCTCCGACCTTCGCCACCGCGGCAGCGGCCACCCGCACCGCATGCTCGCCCGCTCGCTGCGGGCCTTCGCCGGAAAGGATGGCGATGCCGAAGGCCGCCGCGAACGCGTCGCCCGCGCCAGTGGGATCGACCACCTCGGCCGCGGGCGAGGCGATGCGTCGCCCGCACACGATGCATCCGGCCGCGCCAAGCTTGACCGCCGTGACGGGGGCGAGGCTGTCCAACGCGACGGGCATCGCGTCGGCCTCGGCCGCGGTCGCAAACAGGATGTCGGGCTTGATTCGTGCCAGCTCCGACATCATCCGCGCCGGCCCGTAGTCGACCAGCCCCGCCACCGACGACAGGTCGACCGAGACGCGACCCCGACCGAAGCGGACCATCTCGATGGCTGTGCGCGCCGCGGTCGCGAGAGGTTCGCGGAAGAGCGAGTAGGCAGGCACGTGGATCAGGTCCACGCCCACGAACCACTCGGGCCGCAGGTCGTCGCGGCGCAGGCCGACGCTCGCCCCGCGCTGCGTTGCCATCGTGCGCTCACCGCCGGGTCCGATGAGAACGGCGATTGCACCGGTCGGCTCGGCGGCTCTCACCGCGTGCACCTCCACTCCGCCGGATTGAAGCTCCGCTTCCAGCCGCCGGCCGGCGTCGTCGTCGCCGATGCGGGTCACGAGACGCGATCGCTCCCCGAGCGAGGCCACCCAGGCGCAGAAATTCGCGGCCTGGCCGCCCCCGCCTACCCGGATAGACGCCGGCGTGTCGTCGTTGGTACGAAGGTCACCATGGGGCGCGATCGTGATGTCGAGCACGAGATCGCCGATCGCCGCCAGCAGCACCTCACGAGGATAGCCCCGGCTCTTTCTCATGGAAATCTCAGCCTGGCCTGCTCTAATCTCAAGTTGACAAAGGGTGGGGACCCGAACGCCAACCGGTGCCGCGAAGCGCGCCTCCCGGAAGGTGGCGACGAATCGTCGCCAGCCAGGAGGATCGAAGCCTGCTGCCGCGCCGCTGATCAAGCTCAGCGCGGTCAGAAAGCTGTTCGGCAAGCGCGCCGTGCTCGACAAGCTGCACCTCACGGTCGCGCCGGGCGAAATGGTCGAGGTGACGGGTCCCAGCGGAGCGGGGAAGACCACGCTGCTCCGCTTGCTGCACGGCCAGCTGCGACCGAGCGCCGGCGAGGTATGGGTCGAGGGGCGGGCCCTGCACAAGTGGTGGCGCCGAGACCTCGACCGCATCCGGCGCGACGTGTCGTTCCTGTTCCAGGAGCAGCGCCTGCTCGGCCGTCTCACTGCGCTTGAGAACGTCGAGCTCGGGCTCATGGTCAACCAGCCCGACACGTCCTATCGCGAGATCCAGCTCCGCGCGGCAGGTGCGCTCGACGCACTGGGTATCGGCCATCGCCGGGATGCGTATCCGCACCAGCTGTCCGCTGGGGAGCGACAGCGCGTCGCAGTGGCGCGGGCGCTGGTGAGGCGGCCGCGCGTTCTGCTCGCGGACGAGCCGTTCGCCGCGATCGACAGGGATAACGCGCAGGCGGTGGCCCGCATGCTCGAAGAGGCCGCGGCGCACGGGACCGCGGTGGTCGTCGCGATGCACCGGCCCAGCGGGCGCGCTTCGCGCGTCGTGCACCTGCCCGAGGGCGTGGTGACAGAAGGCAACCACCAGCTGGCGCCCGCCAACGGCTCGCGGGCGGCCAAGCTCGGCTGGCGCCGGCTCGTAGAGGCGAACGGGCACACCAACGGCCACTCCAACGGTCATTCGAACGGCAGGGCCGCTCTCAACGGGCACAAGAACGGCTCGGCCTCGCCCGCGCGGCCGGCTGTGGTTCCACGCTGGAATCGATACAACGCGCTCATCGCGAACAGCTTTCGCCTGGTCGTGCTCGGTGGGCTGCGCAGCTGGCGGCGCGACCTTCGATTCAACGCACCGGCCATGCAGACGCTGGCGATGGTGCTCCTCCTCAGCGGCCTGCTGGCACTCGTCGGCATCTCGCTCGGCCGCGCGGCCGCCACCGCGGAGGGGCAGGCCTCAACCGTGCGCGTCTACCTGGCCGAGAAAGCCACGGACGACCAGATCAGCGCCTTGAAGGACAAGTTCGTCGCCGACTCGCGCGTCGCGTCCGTGCGGGAGGTGAGCTCCGCGGAGGCGCTGCGGGAGGCGCGCGGCCGGCCCGGGCTGGGCAGCCTCGCCGGCCTGAGCGACACCAATCCATTCCCCGCCAGCCTCGACGTGCGCGTGAAGCTCGTCACCGAGGTCAGCGCGGTCGCGCAGATCGCCAACGGTGACCCAGCGGTCGATCCCGCGTATCCGACCTCGTACGACCCAGACGTTTACGGCCGCCTGCGCAAGATCGCGATCGGGGTCGGCCTGGTCGGAGGCGTGCTGCTCCTGCTCTTCGCGTTCATCGCGTATGCGGTCACCGCCAACTCGATGCGCGCGGTAGCGGCCGCGCGACGGGAAGAGGTGATTACCCTACGGCTCCTCGGGGCGCGCCACTGGATGCTGCGCGATCCGTTTGTGATCGAAGGCTTGATGACAGGCGCGATCGCGGGGTTGATCGCAGGCGCGCTGGTCGCCGCCGCCTACCTGCTGGCGATGCGCTTCGCGGATGCGACGTACGTGCAGCTGCTGCCTGGCGTTGGGCTCACCGCCACGCGCTTCGTGATCGCCGGCGTCGTGATCGCCGGCATGGTGCTCGGCATCGCCACCTCCATCCTCAGCTTCCGGCGCGTGCGAGCATGAAACGCGCAGCGGCGCTGGCGCTCGCGGCCGCGATGTGCGCCGCCTTGTTCGCGCTTCGCGGGCCCGCACCGGCGGCCGCAACGACCGTATGTCCGAGTCCGAGCCCGAGCGCAACCGCCACCGATGCGCGCACGTGCACCCAGTCGTCGCTCGACCAGCTGACGCAGCGTCTCGGCGGTGACCTGGCCGCAGCCCTGACGACGCAGCACCAGCTGAGCGCCACGGTCGCCGCGGCGACGGTGCGGGCGCAGCTGCTCGCCGCCGAGGTCGGGCAGGAGGAGCTGACGATCAGGCAGCTGCAGAACCAGATCGCCTCGCTCGATGAGCAGATCGCGAACCTGGAGCTGCGCATCGACAACGAGCGGGCGCAGCTGAAGGCGCTGGCGCGTGCGATGTACCGCCGCCCTTCTTCGTTTCTCGACATCCTCGCGAGCTCGGGCAACCTCGCCGACGCCCTGACCGCAACAGGGGACATGGTGATCGCCGGCCAGCGCGCACACGCGCTGCAGGAGCGCCTTGCTGACGACCTCGTCACGGTGCAGGCGGACCGGGATGCTCGCCAGTCGGACCTCGACGACGAGCAGGCAACGCTCGACCAGGTTCAGGCGAGCGTAGATCAGCTCGCGACCATACAGGTGCAGATCGACACGCTCACCAATCAGCTGGCGGCGCTGATCACACACATCCGCAACACGGTGGCCCAGCTGCCCAACCTCTCGCCGGACGAGGCCGCGCAGATCGCCACCTTGATGGAGCAGCAGGAGACGAACCTCAGCCAGCAGTCGCAGTCGGCCGCCTGGGCGCTCGCGGGCGTCGGGGGCGGCGACGCGATGGCACTGATGGAGCTGCCCGCCGGGTTCGGCCCCTTCGGCCTGCAGATGTCGTGGCCGATGATCCGCGGCACGCTGACACAGCTCTTCGGCCCGACCACGTTCGCGTTGGAGCCGCCCCTCGGCCAGTACAAGCATTTCCACACCGGGATCGACATCGCGGCCGCGTACGGGACGCCGGTACTGGCCGCGGCCGACGGTCTCGTGGTCGCGGTTCGGCACACCACCGTGGGCTATGGCAACTACGTGATCGTCGCGCACGGCGGCGGCTACTTCACCCTGTACGCGCACCTGGCCGACACGCAGGTCGTCGAAGGTCAGCATGTGGTGCGCGGCCAGCTGGTCGGGGACGAGGGTGCGACCGGGCTGGCCACCGGACCACACCTGCATTTCGAGCTGCGCTACAACGGCGCGGTCATCGACCCGCTGGCCTACCTGCCGCCCCGGTAAAGATCCGCGCTCGGCGCGTTCGGGGAGTGGATCCGCTCGCCGATGAGACGCGCGCATTCACGCATCAGCTCGAGCAGCTCGTCCTCGATCTGGACCTGGTCCTTGCTCGCTCCGCACAGAGTGCCGAACCACCGGCCTTCCACCGTGAACACGGGATAGGAGACGAAGGTCCGGATGTCGAGCAGCCTCGCGACGCTGCTGCGCGGATACGCCTTCTGCGCGTCTGCGGTGTAGTTCGGCCCGCCCTCGGAGACGAACCTGCACACGCCTTCCGACCAGGGCAGTGTGATGTTTTCGGGGATGTGGAAGATGTCGCTGCTGTTGAACGAGAACAGGATTCGCTGCTCGTCCTCGTCCAGCCTCGTCTCGGCCAGGTACGTGGAGCTGAGGCCCGTGAGCTCGGCCAGTCTCGCCAGCAGCCCCCGCGCCACGCTCTCCAGCTCCTCGCCCGACGCAGCCGCCTCGGCGAGCAGCTCCCGCGCCGTCGGAGCCATGCCGTAAACATAATCGGCTATCGTTCGGCGCCACGCCAATGAGGACCTTCGTCTCAGCACTGGCGGTGATGCTCGTCACGTCGGCTTGCGGGTCGAGCGTGCCTGCTTCCGACGACGGGCCGCTGACGATCCGGCTCGGATATTTCCCGAACCTCACTCACGCGCCTGCGCTGGTCGGCCTGCAGGACGGCCTCTTCGCCGGTCAGCTCGGCGACGGCGTGACCATCGAGCAGCACACCTTCAATGCCGGCGGCGACGCCGTGACCGCGATTCTCTCCGGATCCCTCGACGCGGGCTTCGTCGGTCCGAACCCGACGGTCAACGCGTACGTCCAATCGCACGGCCAGGCCATCCATGTGATCTCGGGCGCCACGTCGGGCGGCGCGCTGCTTGTGGTTCGCCCGGACATCACGAGCCCATCACAGCTGCGCGGCAAGGAGATCGCCGACCCGCAGCTCGGCGGGACTCAGGACGTGGCGCTGCGCTGGTACCTGAAAAGCCAGGGCTTCAAGGCCGACACGCTCGGCGGCGGCGACGTGAGCGTGCTGCCGCAGGACAACGCGCTGACGCTCAACGCCTTCAAGCAGCGCCAGATCGACGGCGCGTGGCTGCCGGAGCCCTGGGCGAGCCGGCTGGTGGTCGAGGGCGGCGGCCGCGTGCTGGTCGACGAGAGTGACCTGTGGCCCGACTCCAGGTTCGTCACCACCGACCTCATCGTCGCGACGCAGTTCCTGCACGACCATCCCAAGCGGATCAAGGCCCTACTCGAGGGGCTGTACGCGACGGTGAAGTTCCTCAACGCGAACGCCGCGCAGGCGCAGTCGATCGCCAACGCGGCGGTCGCAAGCATCACTGGAAAGAGGCTGGCGGACGGAGTCGTGGCGGCGGCGTGGCCGCACATGGCGTTCACGCTGGATCCGCTGGCAGCGACACTGCAGACCTCGGCCGACCACGCCCACAGCCTCGGCCTGCTCAGAGACGCGAATCTGAACGGCCTGTATGACCTGGAGCTGCTGAACGAGGTGCTGGCGGAGCACAACGAGCCCGCGGTCCCTGGCCTTTAGCGGACGAAAATCTCCGCTTCACCCACTGGCCGCGGCACCTCGCGCGCCGGCAAGAGGAAGAGCGGCAGCGCCAGGGCCGCCACCACGGGCAGCGACCACGCGGCTGCGGCGTAGCCGTACTGCGCCGCAACGACGCCGATCATCGTCCCGCCGAGCGAGCCGCCCATGTCGACGGCGCTGTTCCACAGCGCGCTGATCGCGCCGGAGTCTGAGCTCGTGCCTCGCTCGTTCATGGCCAGGTACGACGCCGTGTGCAGCGCGCCGAAGCCGATCCCGTACAGGACGCCCGCGGCCAGCACCCATAACGCCGCGCTCGTGAGCGCCAGCATCAAAAGCGATGCGACAGCTATCGGTAGGGCGCCGAGCAGCAGAGCCCGAGCAGGCACCCGATCGCCGATGTAGCCGGCGACCCACCGGCTTAGCGCGCGCGTCGAACCGGCCGCCAGTAGAAACGCGGCAGCGGATCCGAGTCCCTTCAGGGGTAGGGCGACCGGCGCGTACGTGAACACGCCGCCGAAGGAGCAGCTGACGAGGACGAATCCCGCGAACACGGCGAGCATTCCTGGGCGGCGCAGCGTGGCGAGCATGTCGGCCGGCTGCTGCGAAGCGTGTGAGGGCCGCTCGGGGATGCGGATGGCGATGAACGCACCGGCGACGCCGACCCCGAACGCGATGAGCCCGTCGACGTCGGACCGGCCGTTCGCGAGCAGAAAGACACCGGCCGAGGGAATGAACACCCCGGGGGCGCTCAGCGCGAACCCGTAGTAGCCGATGGAGCTGCCTCGTCGCTCGGGAGGCGTCAGCTCTGAGAGCAGCGTCACCGAAACCACGATTGCGACGCCCATCGCCAGCCCCCGCCCGAATGCGGCCGCCAGCATCGCCCACGTCGGTGGGTGCTGCAGCACGAAGACGAGGCTTGGCAGCGCGGTCAGCAGCTGCGCCGCGACGAGGAGCCGGTTGGAGCGGAACCTGGTGAGGAGCCACGGCGTTGAGAGCTCGCCTATCACGGCCCCGACAAACAGCGCCGCGGTGGCGGCGCCGGC
>Ga0209266_1002333_pt1 | contig 12030 bp, 10 predicted proteins | sample GraSoiAngelo_132_FD_185889 | JGI IMG/M metagenome (GOLD analysis project Ga0209266, IMG submission 185889) | Grasslands soil microbial communities from the Angelo Coastal Reserve, California, USA - 14_0929_02_40cm (SPAdes) (version 2) | ecosystem: Environmental > Terrestrial > Soil > Grasslands ...
GGGCGATCGGAGTACCCCATCTGCCATGACGCATACGGCGTGAAGAGAGGAGAGAATCACCATGACGCGAACGAACACCCCGACCGTGGACGAGTACTGGGAGGCGCTGGCGAAGCACTTGCCGACTTTCTCGCCCGAAGACCAGCGCGTGGCCGTGACGCTCTATCGGGAGCTCGCCAAGGGCCAGCCGGTCGACGCCGCGCAGCTGGGCCGAGCGCTCGGCGTGGCTCCAGCCGAGGCCCGGGGTTTCCTCAACCGGGACTCGATCAAGGTGTTCGTCTATCCGGACGACGAGGGACGCGTGCTGGGTTTTGGCGGCCTGGCGGCGGCACCGATGCACCATCGCTTGGAGATGGACGGCCGTACCCTGTGGACCTGGTGCGCGTGGGACAGCCTCTTCATTCCGGAGATCTTGGGGAAGCGGGCGCGCGTCGTGTCGCCCGACCCGGATACCGGCGAGCTCGTCCAACTCGTCCTGACGCCCGACGAGATCGAGTCTGCCGAACCGCAGAACGCCGTCGTCTCGTTCCTGTTGCCGGACGCGCGCGACTTCGACACGTCCGCCGCTAACGTGATGGCGACGTTCTGCAACTTCGTCTTCTTCTTCGCCTCCCGAACGTCCGGGGGGCGCTGGGTGGCCAAGCATCCCGGAACGCATCTGTACGCCCTCGACGAGGCGCTCGCCCTGGCGAAGCGGCTCAACGCGAGAAACTTCGGGTCCGAACTCGCGCGGCGCCGGGCGGACGTGGCGGTGTGAGAGGACCGGGGATGGCGCGGTGAAGCGGCCGTTCTACGAAGTCGGCTCAGTCGGGGGGAGCGCGGTCACTGCGCTGACCAGCGCGGCCGCCAGCGTCTGCTGCATCGGGCCGCTGGCGATCGCGCTCCTCGGCGTGAACGGCGCGATCTTGGCGGCGGCGTTCAAGCCGTACCGGGTCTATCTCCTCAGCGGTTCGCTCGTGCTGCTCACGGGCGCGTTCTGGAGCGCTTATCGCCGGGCCCCACCGCGCGGCGGCGCGGCGTGCCCGGTGCCGGTGGGTCGCCGGACCAGACTCGTCTTGTGGGTGGCGCTGGGACTGTGGATCGGAGCCGTCATCGTTCAGTACCTCGCAAACCGGTTGTGGTTGAAAGGAGGAGTGGTCTTATGACGACGGTACGAAGGCTCAGCGTGATCGCCGTGAGCGCCCTGTGGGCACTGCAGCTCGGCGCGGGCGGGGGCGGGACGTACACCGCTTTGGACGGCACCGCCCAGCCGCTCAAGAACGCGTTCAATGCTGACGTTGGCAAAGTGCGGTTGCTGATGTACGTGAGTCCGACCTGCGGCGAATGTCTGCGGGGCGCGAAGCACGGTCAAAAGGATGTTCTCGCGACCATCGACGATGCGAACCTCCGGATCTACGTCGTCTGGGCCCCGAAGAACGGTGGCCGTCAACAAGATGTCGGGCGAGTGACGCAAATCGTGACCGACCCGCGGGCAGCACAATACTGGGATGGGCACCGAGTCCTGACGGACGCATACGACCGGACGCTTACGTTGAGCGGCCCCTGTGCGGGGATCTTCATGTTGTACGGAAGACAAGCGCGCTGGGAGGGTATGGCACCTCCTAGAGCGGATTATCTCGAGGATGCCCACGCCCAGGAATTCAATCGCCCCTACCCGCAATACGATCCTCGGCGCTTCGCGGCCAAGGTGCAAGAGATGCTCAAGACGAGGACCAAGTAGCAACGGCCCTTCGAACTCGGCCGCCGCATTGTCGACGGGCGGTGGCGCCCCGCGCCCGGAAGGCAATAGGCTCAGGATTCCCGGTGTGACGATCACGAAAACTGCGGGGGGGGAATGAGAGGCTATGTGCCAGAGCCGAGAATGAAGCAGCGAGTCTTCCCGCAATTGCGCATGACCAACTGGCAGCGGACTCGCGCGTTCTACGTGGACGGGCTGGGTTTCAGCGTGGACTGGGAGCATCGCTTCGAGCCCGGTCTCCCTGTCTTCGCCCAGCTCACTCGCGACGGTCTATCGCTTTTCATGACCGAGCACGCCGGCGATTGTCAGGTGGGCGGGGCAGCCTACTTGGTGGTTGACGACGTCGATGCCTGTTTCGCGAGATCAGCCGCCGCGGCATCAAGCCAGCGGAGCCGCCGAGCGAAACTGAGTGGCACGCCCGGGAGATGACGATCGTTGATCCCGACGGAAACAGGCTGCGGTTCAGCACCGCGGTAACAGAGTAGCGCACCGCAGAACTGATTCTCGAACTCATTGGGACAGAGGCGTCGGACGAAATCCTACACAAACTCGCCTACGCCAGCCTCTCCCCTCCAAGCCTCGATCCCTTCCCGCACGATCAGCGGCAGCATCGCCAACGCAGCCACGGGATCGGCCCACCACCATCCGAGCGCCGCGTTCAGGCCGAGACCGAGGAGTGTCGTCGCCGAGAGCCATGCGCAGACGATGGTCTCGTGCGCGTCCGCCCGCAGCGCCCGGCTCCCGAGACTGGCCGCGACGCCGAGCTTCGCGCGGGCCAGGAAGGGCATCACGATCAAAGAGAGCGCCGTGAGCGCGATGCCGACCGGACTCGCTTCGGGGCGCCTGCCCGTCAGCAGGAGCCGGGCGGAGTCGGCGACGATGTAGACCCCGAGCGCGAGCAGCAGGAACCCCGCCCCGCGGGCGGCCCGCCGCTCAACCGTCGGACCCAGGGGCGCGGAACCTAGTTCAGCCCGCAGCCGCCACCACAACAGGGCGCCGCTAGTCACCTCGATGACCGAGTCGATTCCAAATCCAGTCAGGGCTACAGAGCCCGCAGCGAGCCCGGCCGCGATCGCGATAATACCCTCTAGAGTGTTATAGCCAACCGTCACGCCCTCGAGCACCACCCCTCGGCGAAGCAAAGCGACGCGATTCATTAACCGTTCAGCCCTCGGCGGCGCCACAGGTAATAGATGACTGGGATCACTATTAACGTAAGAATGGTCGACGTCACCATCCCACCCACCATCGGCGCGGCGATCCGCTTCATCACGCTCGCGCCCGCGCCGTGACTCCACAGCGCCGGCACGAGCCCGAGCATGATCGCGAGCACCGTCATGAGCTTCGGGCGTACACGGTTGACCGCGCCGTGCTCGATCGCGCCCACCAGCTCCGCCAGCGTGGGACGGCGCCCGCCTTGCGTGACGGCCTCCCAAGCGTGATCAAGGTAGATCAGCATGACCACGCCAGTCTCGGCCGCGACACCGGCTAGGGCGATGAATCCGACCGCGACCGCGATCGACAGGTTGTAGTCGAGCAGCCACATGATCCACACGCCGCCGACCAGGGCGAACGGCAGCGACAGCATCACGATCGCCGTCTCAGCGACGGTATCAAAGGTGAGATACAGGAGCAGCGCGATGATCCCGAGGGTGAGCGGGACGACGACTTGGAGCCGCGCCTTGACCCGCTGAATCGCCTCGTACTGACCGCTCCAGCGCAGCCAGTAGCCGGTGGGAAGCTTCACCTCGCGCGCCACGACGGCCTGAGCGTCACGCACGTAGCCCCCCACGTCCCGCCCCCGCACGTCAATCGACACTTGGTCGTACAGATAACCCCCCTCGCTCCGGATCATCGGGGGACCGGGGCTGAACTGAATGTCCGCCACCTGCCCGAGCGGCACCTGCGGGCCGTCACCGCTGCCGACCAGGAGCCGGCTGATCGTGGTGGGGTCATCCCGGAAGTCACGGGCATACCGCACCTGCACGGGATAGCGCTCCCGGCCCTCCACCGTGGTCGTGATCTCGTCCCCGCCGAGCGCCAGGCTGATCACCTCCTGCGCGTCGCCGGTGGTGAGCCCGTAGCGGGCGAGGGCATCCGCGTCCGGCCGGATGTCCAAGTAGCGCCCCCCAAACGACCGCTCGGCGTAGACGCTCGCCGTGCCCGGGAGCGGCGCGAGCGCGCGTTCGATATCCTGACCGATGCGCTGGATGGTCTGGAGATCGGGGCCGAAGATCTTGACCGCGAGCGTCGTCCGCACGCCGGTCGAGAGCATGTCCGTGCGGTTCTTGATCGGCATCGTCCACGTATTGACGGCGCCCGTGAGGCGCAGACGCTGATCCATCTCCGCGATCAGGCGATCCTGGGTCATCCCCGGCCGCCACTCCGACTCGGGCTTCAGGTTCACCACCGTCTCGACCATCGACATCGGCGCCCAGTCGGTGGCCGTGTTCGCCCGACCCGCCTTGCCCCACACCGACGCGACCTCGGGGAACGTCATGAGGATCGAGTCTTCCACATGGATCAGGCGCCGCTGCGTAGTGAGGGATACTGCTGGCAGCGTGTTGGGCATGTACATGAGCGACCCCTCGTTCAGGGGCGGCATGAACTCGCTGCCGAGACCCGCCAAGGGAAGGAACGTCAGCAGCAGGACGCCCGCGGCGCCACCCAGCACCAGCCAGCGGGCGCGCAGCGCCCATTGGAGCACCGGCCGATAGAGCCGGAGGGCCCAGCGGTTGAGCGGGTTCTCCGCCTCCGCGCGGATCTTTCCCTTCACGAACCAGCCCATGAGCGCGGGCACGAGCGTCACCGAGAGCAGCGCCGCCGCCGCCATCGCGAAGGTCTTGGTGAGCGCGAGCGGCCGGAATAGCCGGCCTTCCTGGTCCTCCAGAGTGAACACTGGGAGGAACGACAGCGTGATGATGAGGAGCGACATGAACAGCGCCGGGCCGACCTCACGGGCCGCGGCGAACACGCGCTCCCAATGCGGCCGGTCCGGCTCGTGCTCGATGTGCTTGTGCAGATTCTCCAGCATCACGATCGCGGCGTCGATCATGGCACCGATCGCGATCGCGATCCCTCCGAGACTCATGATATTGCCGTTGATACCGAGCCAGCGGGTGACCGCGAGCGACACCAGAATGCCGAGCGGAAGGGTGGCGATCGCCACGAGGGCGCTGCGCGCGTGTAGCAGGAACACCGCGCACACGAGCGCGACGATGACCGACTCCTCGAGCAGCGTCCGCCATAGTGTCTTGATGGACCCGTGGATCAAGTCCGAGCGGTCGTACGTCGGCACGATCCGGACGCCGGCTGGCAGCGCGGGCGCAATCTCGGCAATCCGCTGTTTCACGCCGTCGATCACGCGCAACGCGTTCTCGCCATAGCGCATCACCACGACCCCACCGACAGCCTCCCCTCTGCCATCCCGCTCAGCGATCCCGAGCCGCAGGTCGGGCCCGATCGTCACCCGGGCCACATCACCGACCCGCACCGGACGCCCATCCTTCCCGGCGCCGACCGCGACCTTCCCGATGTCGCCGACTCCACGGAAGTAGCCGAGCCCACGGATCGCGTAGTCCGAGCCCGCGACTTCCACCGTGCGGGCCCCTACGTCCTGGTTGGCCCCGCGCACGGACGCGATGACCTCGCGCGCCGTTACGCCGTAGGCCAGGAGCCGGGCCGGGTCGAGCAGCACCTGGTATTGGCGCACGAATCCGCCCAGGCTCGCGACCTCGGCCACGCCCGGCACCGATTGCAGGGCATAGCGCACCTGGAAGTCTTGGATCGATCGGAGCCGGTCGGGCGAGTAGCCGGGACCCTCGAGGGCGTACTGATAGACCCAGCCCACGCCGGTGGCGTCGGGCCCCAGCCGGGTCTTGGCACCAGCGGGGAGCCGGCTCTGAATCGCGTTTAGGTACTCGAGCACGCGTGAGCGCGCCCAATAGAGATCGGTCCCGTCCTGGAAGATCACGTAGACGAACGACGAGCTGAACATCGACTGCCCGCGCACGACTTTCACCTTGGGGACCGCAAGGAACGTGGTGAGCAAGGGGTAGGTCACCTGATCCTCGACGACCTGGGGCGCCTGGCCTGCGTAGTCGGTGTAGACGATCACTTGCGTATCCGAGAGATCCGGGATCGCATCCACGGGCATCGTGCGGAGCAAGAACACCCCGGCCACGAGCACGAAGATCGCGCCGAGTGCCACGAGCTCACGGCGCCGGATGGACCAGGCGATGAGTTTCTCGATCATGGCCGGCGCACCCCTTCCTTGGCGGGCGTCTGCATGCCGCCCATGTTCAGGCCCATGCCCATCTGGAGCATGAGTCCCTGAATCGCCGCGGCGAGGTTCGACTCCGAGTCGAGCAGGAACGTCGCCGAGGCCACGACCTCGTCGCCCGGCTTCAAGCCCTCGACGATCTCGACGAGCGAGTCGCCCCGGAGTCCCACCCGAACCTCCCGGGGCACGAACCGGCCGTCGCCCCGGTTCACGAAGACGAGGTCCTTCGTCCCGGTGGGCAGCACCGCCTCGAGCGGGACGCTCACACCGCGCCGGCCCGCCGTCGCGAGCGCCGCCGTCGCGTACATTCCCGGGCGCAAGGCGCCGTCGCCGTTCTCCACCGCCACGCGCGCCGTCAGCGTGCGGGTCTTCTCGTCGAGCTGCGGGTAGATGAACGTCACGCTGCCGCGAAACGTCCGTCCGGGGAGCGCGTCCACGGTGATCGAGGCCGCCGTGCCGACGCGGACGGCCGCCGCGTCTTGCTCGAAGATCGCGACGTCCACCCAGAGCACTCGAGCGTCGGCGATCTGGAACAGGTTGTCCCCTGCTTTCACCGCCTGACCTTCGATGACCATCTTCTCCGTGACCGCGCCGCTCCGCGGGGCGCGTAGCAGCAACGTGCGCGTCACGCTCGCTCTCGTCTCCAGGCTGTCGATTTGATCGGACGGGATGTCCCACAGGGCGAGACGGCGCCGGGCACTCGCGGCGAGCGTGTCGTCCTTCAGTCGCCGCGCCAACAGATACTCTTCTTGCGCACTCACGAGGTCGGGCGAATAGAGCGCGAGCAACGGGTCGCCCTGCTCGACACGCTTGCCGACGTAATCCGCGTACAGGCGCTCCACCCAACCACCGACCCGAGCGTTGACGTACACCAGGTTGGGTTCGGCGTACTTCAGTATCCCCACCGCCCGCACCGAGGATCGTACCGGGCGCTCGGCGGCCCGAGCAAACGTGATGCCGAGCCTCGCGGCTTCGGCACGATCCAGGGGGACGCCCGACGTGTCGGCGCCAGCAGCTGGCATCCCAGGCATCCCCTGCATGTCCTTCATGCCAGCCATCTCCCGGCTCGGAGCGGGGGCCTTCTTGCATCCAGTCAGCGTCATGGCTGCGAGGAGCAGCCCGATGATGATCCGTTTCACGGCTGCGTCTCCCCTGCGGTCAGCTGCCGCAGCATCACAAGTTGAGCCTGGTAGTCCGCTGCTACTGCGACCGCTTCCAGCTCGGCCCGGTACCGAGCGTCTTCCACCGACAGCAGGGTCAAGAATTCGGCGCGACCGACCTGATAGCTCCGGAGCACCGATTCGACTGTCCCTCGCGCATTGGGCAGAACGCCGTCCACGAGAAGTGCGAGACGCTGCTGTGAGGCGTGGACTCGGGCAGCGGCTTCAGTGACCTCGCGACTGAGCTGGAGCTCCGCGTCGCGCAGCCCGGCCGCGGCTCCAGTCGAATCCGCGCGGGCGGCATCGGCCAGCCGGTTCTGTTTGCGCCACGCCCAGATCGGGAGGCGCAAGCCCACGAAGGCAGAGAAGAAGTCAGGGAGGTTGAACTGCCCCAGGAACGCGGGGCGGTATCCGTAACGCAGCGTCAGGGTGAAGTCGGGCCGGGCGCCGAGACGCTCGACCTGAATCGTGCGCGTGGCCGCGTCGACTGCAGCCCGGCGAGCGGCGAGCCGGGGATGGGTTGGGAGGGCGAGGGCCACGAGCGAGTCGGCGGGAGGCTGCGTCGCTGCGCCGGCACGCAGCGCGGCGAGGTCGATCGAGCTGACCGGGACCGAGTCTCCGGGTGCCCGGTTCCGCAGCGAATTCAGCGCGGCGAGCGCGGCGACTCGCTCGCTCTCCAATGCGAACTCCTCCGACCGCAGGCGATCGCGGGCCAGCTTTGCCTGGAGGGGATCGCTTTGCGGCGCGGCGCCTGTGGCGTAGCGCGTCGTGCTGAGCTGGACCGCGGCGTCGAGAAGCTCCCGCTGGTGGCGCAGCGTCTCCAGTGCCGTCACCGCGTAGCCTAGGCGGTAGTAGGCGAGCGCCATCGTGGTCGTGAGGTCCCGGCGGACGGTGCCTTCTTCCGCACGAGCGCCGGCGGCGGCCGCGCGCATCACCCCCGAGCGCGCGCCGAGGCTACCCGGCCAGGGAATCTCCTGGCTCAGCTCGACGTCCGCCTCGGTGAAGTCGCTTTGGTTGAACTCGAAGTGCGGCAGCACCAGATCCATCACGCCGACGGTCAGCATCGGATCGGGCAGCGAACCCGCCGGTCGGATGCGGAGCGTGGCGGCTCGGACGGCCGCTTGCCGCTGCGCCACCGTCGGGTTGCGCGCTAGTGCTTCAGCGACCAGCGATTGTAAACCCGAGTCGGCGGCGAAGGGCGCCGTTGAGCTCTGCCCGAGCGCAGGACCGGTGCCTCCCATCAGGAGCGCGCTCGCGACCAGAATCAGTTGTCGGAATTGCATACCTCTCCTCGCCAATCAGTTTCCGGCGGAACGCGCCGGAGCCCGCGCCGTTGTCGACGGCGCGTCAGGGCACACTACGCTTGGGAGAGGCTAGGCTTGGGGAGGTGGAGGGAGCGGTGCTTGTGGGTCAGCCGGGGCGAGGGTGGAGACCCCGAAACCGACAATGTGGGACTCTCGTGCGGAGGTGGAAACGGCTCCACCAAGCGTCACCACTGCGGGCGCCGTGATCGCGCAGAACGCCGGGTTAGCGCACGGGGTAGCGTGGGTCGTCGCACCGACGGCCGGCCCAGACCGGTGGGAGGATATTTGTTGCTCGCAGCTCGCCGGCGTTCCTCGTTGGACTTGGTCACACAACAGCGGCAGCCCGACCGGCAACATCTGGCCGCTCAGCAGCAAGGTGGCGACTAATCTGACGAACGAGAGTTTCATGCGCGCTCCGGAATATACTACGATGCCGTCAGAGTAGTCACGGCCCCTCGGTGGTCTTCGTCCGCAGCACGGGGCAAGCCAACGATATCTGGATGGCGACCCGCACGCCGAGCGGCCACTGATTAACCAGCTGCATGACGCCACGTTGCACGAGGAGCGTGCCTTCTCATGCAGCGTGGCTGGGCAACGACTCGTCGCAGAGTGAAATATGGACAGCCAGGCTGAGACACGGCAGGTTAGGGAGGACAGTAAACGTCGGGCCGCAGCGCGTGATTCCAACTTTGCCGGATGGGACCTCGGTCCAGCTTCCTCGGCGGCCGCCGCAGCGTGTCTCGGCCGGCGCACAGCTCCATTTCTTCCTCGTTGACAATAACCGCCTGTTCCGACACTCCCACTCACAGCCGCCCCCTGCGGCCGCTCACGCATCGGAGAGAGGAGGGTCCCATGAGACGGTTGACGATAGGTACGTCGCTCGTGGCGGGCATCTTCGCCCTGGGCTGCACGGACGAGCCCCCGACCGCCCCGGCACCCGGGAGGCCCCGGTTTGAGATCTCCGATGCCGCCCACACCAGCGGCACGCCGGGGTTCTACTTCCTGCCACCCATGGTCGCGGCGCCGACCTTCACCGGGACGTTCGTCAGCGGACTGACACTGGAAGTCGAGATCTGTGTGTGGACCGGCACTGCGTGCGATTCGTTGATCGCCACCTTCAGCACCAACACGGGCACTGGGTCTGCGACCGTGCGGGTCGACCCGGAAAATGAGCAGTACGTCGTCAACTGGCACACGGGTCAATTCGGCCTCGATCCGGCGAAGACCTACCGCATCCGGGTGCTGTTCGGTAGCACCGAGCTGGGACACGCGGACGTCGACGTCGTCAATAACCGGCGTGCGCGCGACAGCGTCAACACCGCGGCGTTCGTCCCTGTCGTCAATGGGCAAACGCTGCCGATCGCCTTTCGAATTGAGGATGGGGCAATCCTTGCCCTCGCCGTAGGGGCGGTGCGGACCTGGTATAACACGTCGCAGGGGGGGGCCGGCGTGACGGACGCGTACGCCGGTCTCACGCTGAGCGTCATGGCGAAGAGCCACGTGGCGGCGTGGAACAACTTCAACATCCGGTTCTATACCGGGTGTACCGACCATGCGTTTCCCGGTTACCCCGATGGTTCATGCGGCGGCTCGAGTGAGGGCACGCCCTATCCGCGGATCGAGTGGCAGAACGATCTGTCGTTGCCGCAACACACCCAGATCGAATGGTTCTGGTACGGGGACTACGCGGCCCTATTCTCGGCCAACGATCTCCTCAGGGCCATTGGGACGGATGGCGTGGTCATTACGAACTCCAGGACGACGCAGATGGTGGAGACCATGCTGCCCCTGGTGCAGGCGTTGTCCCTGAGCGACATCGCGCTGCACTATGACAAGGGCTTCATCGTCGACGAGAACAACGACCCGACCAGCGCGCCGAGCTTGTTCACGCGCACGCTGGTCCGCGACACGGCGGTTGCGAAGTTCGACGTGGTTATTGCGAAGGCGGCGGCGAACACGTTCACCGTCCCGGGGAGCTTCTTCGGCAATCCAGGCGTAACCTACGATAACGTGAAGATTGGGCAGATCGCGAACACGATGGCGGCGCGGCTGCTGGCGTACTTCCCTCGTGACGCGGCAGAGAACGCGGATGTCTCGGCAGGTGGGCAGGTAGCCTGGGCCAAGGTGGCGAGCCACGCGTCCAGGGGCATCAGCTCCCCGACGACCGGTGCGCCGTTCGACTGGGTGTTTCATCAGGACGGCTGCATCACCTGGTGCGACTTCTACAAGACCTGGACCAACGACATCACCACGATGCGGATCCATAGCCGCGTCGCGCATCTCATGGATCCCGGCACTCAGCCCGACCCCTGGAATCTCGCTGCCAACTCGCCGCCAAATTCGGCGGACCACCGCCTGGGCGACGGCACTTTACGGTCCGACAGGGGCGATGCGGCGTTCGCGAACCTGATAAACGTGAATCCAGATCTGACCGGCAACGGCGGGTATGACTATGCATGGAGTTACACCCAGGAGCTCGCGCCCAGGACCCGCGGGTTGTGGCACCAGAGTGCCATTGGACAGGTCCGTTATGACAGCCTTGCCTCGGGCGGCTACAATCCACAAGGCACGGCCGCCGGGGTAGGGGACGCGCCGGTGGTGCTCGCGGCGGAAAACGACCTGATTTGGGCGGAAGCGCTGCTCCGCCAAGCAGCTTCCGATCCCGCGACGGCGGCCACACTCATTAACTACACGCGTGTCGGCCCGGATCGCCTGGGGCGTCCGCGCGGCGGCCTCCCGCCCTCTACCGGCACCCTTGCTGACCTGCAGTACGAGCAGGATGTCGAGCTGCCGGGCTCGAACATTGCGCCCTATTTCAACCAGCGGCGGATCGACAACCTGGAGCCGCTCACGCCGCACGAGATGCCGGTGCCGGCGAAACAGCTGGCCGCGCTGAACTTGCCCATCTACACGTGGGGCGGAGCGAGCAATCCGCCCAACAGCACCCCGGCAGCGACAGCAAGTAGCTCGGTCGCGAGCGCGCGGAACGCGCCGCAGGTCTGGGCAGACTTGCAACGGCAGGCGCGGGTGCGGGCGCAAGTGAACGGCATTCTGAACCGCCGCCGTTAGCTCGCTGGACACACAACGGCCAGCGCTGGCGGGCGCTGGCCGTGCGGAATTACGAATCGAGAGCTCTACTTAGCGGCGTGCTACTCGATCCGGGACTCCACTGCGATCCGGCTGCAGCCGCAGGGTTTCGATCAGCGCCGCGAGCGCCGCTGGTAGCTGCCGTTGACGGGGGTAGTAAAGGAAGAAGCCGGGGAACGGCGGGCACCAATCCTCGAGCACGCGTACCAGTGCCCCGCTCGCGAGGTGCGGCACCGCGTGCTCCTCCGACATAAAGGCCAGACCCACGCCATCGATCGCGGCACGGATCATCACCTCTACGTCATCGACGATCAGCGGTCCGGTCACGGCCACGGTAAGGGACTGCTTGCCCTTGTCTAACTCCCAGCGATACACGCCCGCAGATCCGTGTCGAAAGTTGATGCAGCGCTGGCTTGTCAGGTCACGCGGGTGTACCGGCTTCTCGTGCGCCTCGAAATA
>Ga0209266_1002335_pt1 | contig 12029 bp, 13 predicted proteins | sample GraSoiAngelo_132_FD_185889 | JGI IMG/M metagenome (GOLD analysis project Ga0209266, IMG submission 185889) | Grasslands soil microbial communities from the Angelo Coastal Reserve, California, USA - 14_0929_02_40cm (SPAdes) (version 2) | ecosystem: Environmental > Terrestrial > Soil > Grasslands ...
TTCTGATCAGCGGCTTCAAGGTTGCGCCGATTCCGTTCATCGGCGACTGGCTCGACGCGAACCTGCCGAAGATCATCACCGAAGGCATGAACGTGCCGTTCTTCTTCGGCGGCACGTCGCTGCTGATCGTCGTGGGCGTCGCCATGGATACGGTGCAGCAGGTCGAATCGCAGTTGATCATGCGGCACTACGACGGCTTCATGAAGAAGTCGCGGATTCGCGGGCGAAGAGCGTAGTCCTTGGTCATGAGTCGTTCGTCGTTCGTCGGTGACAGATGACCAGGGACCAGGGGCCGAAGACCAACGACCATATGTCGCTGAACCTGCTCATGCTCGGCCCGCCGGGCGCGGGAAAAGGCACCCAGGCCGAACGCGTCGCCCAGGCTCGACGGATCCCGAGAATCTCGACCGGGGATATCCTGCGCGAAGCGGTCCATGCCGGGACGGAGATCGGGCGCCGCGCCCAGGTGATCATGGGCCGCGGCGAGCTGGTCGGCGACGACGTGATGATCGGGATCGTGCGCGATCGGCTCGAGCGCGAGGATACGCGGTGCGGCTTCGTGCTCGACGGCTTTCCGCGGACCGTCGCGCAGGCATCGGCGCTCGACACGATCATGCGGGGCCGTGATCCGCTGATCGTCATCGACATCGTGGTGCCCGAGGCCGAGCTGTTGCGCCGCCTCGGCACCCGCTTGATTTGCGACGACTGCGGGATGAACGCGCCCATCGCCGGCGGCGCGGCGGCGTGCGTCAAGTGCGGCGGGAAACTGGTGCAGCGCGCCGACGACAACCAGGCCATTGTGCTGGAGCGCCTGGATGTGTATCACCGGCAGTCCGAGGCTATCGTCGAGTACTACCGCGTGCGGCCGACGTTCCGTTCGATCGACGGCGCGCAGCCGCCCGACCGCGTGGCCGCGGATCTCGCCGCGGCAATCGAGGCGGCCAGCCACCAGGCGGTGCGTTACGGAGCGCCGCGATGATTGTCTGCCGGTCCGCCGCCGAGCTCGAGCGCATGCGCGAGGCGGGCCGGCTGGTCGGTGAAGTGCTGACCGAGCTCACCGCCCGCGTCGCGCCGGGCGTGACGACGGCGGATCTCGACGATCTGGCGGAGGAGCGGATCCTGCAGGCCGGAGCGACGCCGGCGTTCAAGGGGTATCACGGCTACCCGGCGACGATTTGCGCGTCGATCAACGAAGAGGTGATCCACGGGATTCCCTCCGGCCGGCGCGTGCTCAACGAAGGGGACGTGATCTCGATCGACGTCGGCGCTTCGCTCGATGGGTACTTCGGGGACAGCGCCGTCACGCTGGCAGTCGGGCAGGTGTCGGAGGTCGCGGCAACGCTGCTGCGCGTTACCGACGAGGCGCTCTACAAGGCGATCGAGCTCGTGCGGCCGGGCGGGCGGATATCCGATATCGGCCACACCGTGCAGCGCCACGTCGAGGCGTACGGGTTCTCGGTCGTGCGCGAGTTCGTGGGCCACGGCATCGGCCAGCGGATGCACGAGGAGCCGCAGGTGCCCAACTACGGCGAGCCGGGGCGCGGCCCGAGGCTCGCTGAGGGCATGGTGCTCGCGATCGAACCGATGGTGAACGCCGGCAAGCCGGCGGTGAAGGTGCTCGCAGACGGCTGGACCGCAGTGACGCGCGACGGCAGCCTGTCGGCGCACTTCGAGCACACGGTTGCGGTGACGGCGGACGGCCCGTGGATCCTGACGGCGAGGGAAGTCGCAGTACCCGCGCGCAGGTAACCCGAAGGCGCGCACAGTGTAGCGCGAAGGCTGTAGCCGAGCGATGAGTGCGGTTGTCGGAGTGGTGACGGAGACACTGCCAAACGCCCTGTATCGCGTGCGGCTGGACGAAGGATCGATCGTGACGGCTCATATCGCGGGCCGGATCGATCGCAACTTCGTCCGAATCCTGGTCGGCGATCGGGTACGCATCGAGCTGTCGAATAACGTCACGCGCGGACGGATCGTGGAGAAGCTTTGAAGATTTCAGGATTCTGAGATCCTCAAATCCGAAGACTTAGAGGTTACAGGGGATGAAGGTTCGAGCATCGGTCAAACGAATCTGCGACAAGTGCAAGATCGTCCGGCGCCGCGGCGTGGTGCGGGTGATCTGCCCCAATCAGAAGCACAAGCAGAGGCAGGGGTGATGGTCCTCGGTCCTTGGTGCCTGGTTCCTGGTCCGTTCCTGGTCCTTTGGTCCTCCGTGCGCGAGCACGGAACCAACGCCGACCGCTGGACCGAGGACCTGGGACCGAGGACGGACTGGCAGCCCGTGGTGAAAGTCCCGGCCCCGAATGCAGCCGGACTTTTACCACGGGCTGCTAGGCACCAAGAACGAAGGACGAAGGACTGACATATGGCACGTATTGCTGGCGTGGATCTCCCGCGGACCAAGCGCGTCGAGATCGGTCTCACTTACATCTACGGCATAGGGCGTGTGCGCTCGAACGACATCCTGAAGGGCGCCGGGGTCAGCCCCGACATCCGCGTCAAGGATCTGTCCGAAGACGACGTCCGGAAGATCAGCCGGGTAATCGAGGACCAGGGCGGCGTGGAAGGCGATCTCCGCAAGGAGATTTCCATGAACATCAAGCGCCTGATGGAAATCGGCTGCTTCCGAGGGCTGCGGCACCGCCGCGGCCTGCCCGTGCGCGGCCAGCGGACGCGGACCAACGCGCGCACGCGCAAAGGCCCGCGCAAGGGCGCGATTGCGAAGAAGAAGGTGATCTGAACCATGGCGAAGAATGAACCGGCCGCCGACAGCGGGACACCCGACAAGCCCGAGAAGAAAGAAGGCGCGGCGGGCAAGCGGAAGAAGACCTTCAAGAAGCGCGGTGAAAAGCGCATCGTCCACCACGGCCTGGCGCACGTTCACGCATCGTTCAACAACACCACGGTGACGATCACCGACACGGAAGGCAACGTCGTCGCCTGGTCGAGCGCCGGCGGCATCGGGTTCAAGGGGTCGCGCAAGGGGACGCCGTTCGCCGCGACCCAGGCCGCGCTCAACGCCGGGAATGCGGCGAAGATCGTCGGCATGCGCTCGCTCGACGTCCGCGTGAAGGGGCCCGGCTCGGGCCGCGAATCGGCGATCCGCGCGCTGCAGACAGTGGGTCTCGAAGTGAAATCGATCCGCGACGTCACGCCGATCCCGCATAACGGCTGCCGCCCGCCGAAACGGAGACGCGTATGAAATCTAGTAATCTGGTAATCGGGTAATCTGGTAATTGGATTGATCAATTGGGCGATTCAATGGCCAGATTATCCGGTAATTGGACTCATCAATGGGACGATTCAATTACCAGATTATCCAATTACCAGATGCATGAAAGGTGATTGATGGCTCGTTATATTGGTCCGGTCTGCCGTCTCTGCCGCCGCGAGGCCATGAAGCTGTTCCTCAAGGGGGAACGGTGCTACACGGAGAAGTGCGCGATCGAAAAGCGCAACTTCCCGCCCGGACAGCACGGCAAGACGCGGAGAGCGAAGCTCGCCGGCTACGGGCTGCAGCTCCGCGAGAAGCAGAAGGTCAAGCGCATCTACGGCGTGCTCGAGGATCAGTTCCGCCGGTACTTCGAGGAAGCCGAGCGCACGCGCGGCATCACCGGCGTGACGCTGCTGCAGCTGCTCGAGCGCCGGCTGGACAATGTGATCTACCGGCTGGGGCTCGCGACGTCGCGCCCGCAGGCGCGGCAGCTCGTGCGGCACGGCCACTTCCTCGTGAACGGCAAGAAGGTCGATATCCCGTCGTTCGCCGTGAGGGAAGGCGACGTCATCACGGTGCCCGGCCGCACGCAGAAGAGCCCGACCCTCGAGCACGCGATGGAAGAAGTGAAGGGCCGCGGGATCCCGGAGTGGCTCTCGTTCGACTCGAACACGATCACCGGCCGCGTGAATTCGATGCCGACGCGCGAGCAGATTAACCTGCCCGTGCAGGAACAGCTGATCGTGGAGCTGTATTCGAAGTAAGTAATTAGGAAGTAGGAATTCGGGATTTGGAATGCGGGCTCGAATTCCAAATTCCAGATTCTGAATTCCTAATTTCGCAAACCGCCGATCCGCAGCCTTGTACAGACCTGCGGCGGGAGGTCGGCGGTCTCTTGCAGGTCTGGAGGCCCGTCTGCGGGCCCGCCGGCGAAAGGACAACACGATGCTCTGGAAAGGCTTTCAGCGACCCAAGCGGCTCGAGTTCGAGCGTGAAACCCTCACGGATCGGTTCGGCCGGTTCTACGCGCAGCCGTTCGAGCGCGGATTCGGCACGACGATCGGCAACGCGCTGCGCCGCGTCCTGCTCTCGTCGATTGAAGGCGCGGCAATCACCGCCGTGAAGATCGACGGCGTGCTGCACGAGTTCTCACCCATCCCCGGCGTGGTCGAGGACGCGACCGACATCATCCTCAACCTGAAGCAGATTCCGCTCAAGCTGCACAGCGACCAGACCAAAACGTTGATGCTTCGCGTGGACAAGCCCGGTGAAGTGCGGGGGCGCGACATCCAGGCCGACGGTGACGTCGAAATCCTCGAGCCGGACGCGCACATCGCCACGATCGCGGAGCACGGCAAGCTCCACATGGAGATGCGCATGAAGCGCGGCCGGGGCTACGTGTCGGCGGACAAGAACTTCGACGAGGACCTCGGCATCGGGTGGATTCCGATCGATTCGGTGCACTCGCCGGTGAAGAAGGTCAACTACCTCGTCGAGGCGGCACGGCTCGGACAGACGACCGACTACGACAAGCTGACGGTGGACGTCTGGACCAACGGCTCGATCAACCCGCGCGACGCGGTCTCGCTGGCCTCGAAGCTGGTCCGCGATCACCTGAACATCTTCATCAACCTCGAAGAAGGCGCGGAGCAGCAGGCGGAAGCGGCCGCCGATCAGCCGCGCGCCGGCGCGAGCAACGAGAACCTCGACAAGTCGGTCGAGGAGCTCGAGCTGTCCGTCCGGTCCTACAACTGCCTCAAGAATGCGAACATCCGGACGATTCGCGAGCTCGTGATGAAGACCGAGGCCGAGATGCTCAAGACGAAGAACTTCGGACGCAAGAGCCTCAACGAGATCAAGGAAATCCTGCAGACGATGGGACTGGGCCTCGGCATGCGAGTCGATCAGCCCACCACGGCGTCCCGGGAATAGAGAGAGGACTGGGGACTAGGGGCTAGGGACTAGGAACACTGGCTGGGTTCTTCCCGTCCCCAGCCCCCAGTCCCCGCCATTAAACGCCATGAGACATCGAGTCGCACAGAGAAAGCTGGGACGCGTCACCGAGCATCGCATGTCGATGCTGCGGAACCAGGCGACGGACCTGCTCCGTTACGAGCATCTGACGACGACCGTACCGAAGGCCAAAGAGCTGCGGCCGTTCGTCGAGCGCCTGATCACCATCGCCAAACGCGGCGTCGCCGGGGGCGACGCCAAGAGCCACACGCTGAACGCGCGGCGCCTGGTCATGCGGGACGTCCAGGACCGCGAGGTCCTCACCAAGCTGTTCGACACCCTCGCGCCACGATTCGCCTCGCGTGCCGGCGGCTACACGCGCCTGCTGCGTGTCGGCTTCCGAAGAGGCGACAGCGCCGAGGTCGCGCAGGTCGAGCTCGTCGGCAGCGAATTCAATCCGCGCGCGAAGGCCGAGGCTGCCGCCGCCGCCGAAGGCTCCAAGCCGAAGGCGAAGGGCGTGGGCGGACGTCTCCGCGCCGCCGCCGAGCGGCTCCGCGGCAAGAAGGACGACGACGAGGTCAAGAAGGTGTCGACGAAGCCGTCCAAGGGCGTCACGCGCAAGACGACGACGCCGCGGAAGGCCGGAGGCAGCTAGCGAATTCGGAATTCAGAATTCGGAATTCGGAATTCAGACTTCCTCGACTTCCACGCCCGCCCGGTCCGCCTTCGCGGCGGCGATGATCTTCGTCTGCAGGTGCGACGGCACCTCATCGTAGTGCGAGTACTCCATGTGGTAGGTGCCGCGTCCGCCGGTCGCCGACGTCAGGTGCTGCTCGTATGTGAGCATCTCGGCCATCGGCACCTGTGCCTTGATGATCGTCATCGCGCCGCGTGTATCCATGCCCGCGATGCGGCCGCGCCGGCCGTTCAGATCGCCCATGAGATCGCCGGCGAAGTCGGACGGCGCGTAGACCTCCACGTTCATGATCGGCTCGAGGATGGTCGGCCGCGCGCGCGTCATCGCGTCCTTGAAGGCGAGCGACCCGGCGAGCTTGAACGAGAGCTCGTTGGAGTCGACGTCATGGTACGAGCCGTCGAACACCGTCACGCGGAAATCGACCATCGGATAGCCGGCGAGGTAGCCGCGCGTCCGCGCGTCCTGGATGCCCTTTTCGATCGCAGGCACGAACTGTCGCGGGATGGAGCCGCCGAAGATGTCGTCGACGAACTCGAACTCCGTGCCGCGCGACAACGGCTCGACCTTGATCTTGCAGTCGCCGAACTGGCCGTGGCCTCCGGTCTGCTTCTTGTGCCGGCCGTGCGCTTCGGTGGAGGCCCTGATCGTCTCGCGGTACGGGATGCGCGGCGGCTTCAGGTTCACGTCGACGCCGAACCGGCGCTTCAGCTTCGCCACCGTGACCTCGATGTGCAGCTGGCCCTGGCCTGAGAGCAGCAGCTCCTTGGTCTGCGGGTCGCGGCTGTACCGGATCGACGGGTCCTCTTCCTCGAGCCGATGCATCGACGTGCTGATCTTGTCCTCGTCGCCGCGGCTCTTGGGCTCGATGGCGTAGGAGAGCACCGGCTCGGGAAACCTGATGGGCGGAAAGGTGACCGCGTCCGCCTTGTCGCCGATGACGTCGTTGGTCAACGTGTCCTTCAGCTTCGCCACCGCGCCGAGATCGCCCGCCTTGATTTCCGGGACGTTCGCCTGCGTCTTGCCCTGCAGGAGCATCAGATGGCCGAGCCGCTCCGGCACGTCCTTCGTCCTGTTGTGCACGGTCGAATCGGCCTTCACCGCGCCGGACACGACGCGGAACAGCGAGATGCGGCCCGCAAACGGATCGGCAATCGTTTTCCACACGAATGCCGCCGTGGCGTTCTTTTCATCGGCAGGCAGCGGGATCTCGGCCCCGGACTTGTCGATGCCCCTGAACGGACGGTCGGCGGGCGAAGGGAGGTACGCGACGATCGCGTCCAGCAGCTGCGGCACGCCGATGTTCAGCAGCGCCGACGTGCAGACCGCCGGGAACAGCTTGCCGGCCAGCGTCGCGCCGCGGAGCCCCGAGACGAGCTCGTCGTCTGTCAGGGTGCCGGCTTCGAAGAACTTCTCCATCAGCTTCTCGTCATTCTCCGCGACCATCTCGATCAGCGCCTCACGCGCGGCCTCGACCGCCGCCGTCATGTCGCCGGGCACCGCGCCCTCGGAGAACGTGCCGCTTTCGTCGGTCTGGAAGATGAAGGCTTTTTTCGAAATGAGATCGACGACGCCGCGGAAACGCTTTTCTTCGCCGATGGGCAGCTGAATCGGGATCACGGCGCGGTTGCACAACTGCCGCAGCGACGCGAGCGAGCGCTCGAGGCTCGCGCGCTCGCGATCGAGCCGGTTGAGCACGACCAGACGCGGCAGCCCGAACTCCTCGGCGGTCTCCCAGACTTTTTCGGTCTGCACCATGACGCCGCCGACGGCGTCCACGACTGCGAGCGCCGCGTCGACGACACGCAGCGACGCGCGCGACTCGGCCAGGAAGTTGCCCATCCCGGGCGTGTCGATCAGATTGAGCTTCTGCCTGTTCCATTCGGCGTACGCGAGACCAGCCGACAGCGTGTGCTTGCGCGCGATTTCTTCTTCGTCGAAGTCCGTGACAGTCGTCCCCTCGTCGACTTTCCCGAAGCGATTGATCATGCCCGCATCGGAGAGGATGGCTGAGGTGAGCTGGGTCTTGCCGGATCCGGTGTGCCCGACGAGCGCGACATTTCTGATGCTGGCGGCGTCGTAGACCTTCATAAGCGGGGTCCCCCCTGAGACCTGGGCATCATATTCGGCGCGCCGCCAACGCCGCAAGCCGATCGAGCAGGCGATCGGGATTCCTGATCACGGTCGGCGATGTGCGCGGCGATTCGGCGCGATGCGTCCCCGCCCCGGGCTGGCGAGATCCGGCAGGTTGCCGTCGCGATCCTCGGGATCGCGGGCCTCCGCGCGGCCTTCGACGACGATCTCGACCGCCTTTCGCTTGTCTTCATTCAGCCAGCCGTCGATGATCCCGGCGGCGGCCGATCCGACTCCGCCCCGGCGCCGCTGGCGGCGCGTCCGGCGCGCGGCAACCAGCAACAGCACGATCGCGATCAGCCAAATAGTGGCGGCCATCCGACACTCTCCAGTCCCCAGTCCCTACTCGTATCTGAGCGCCTCGATCGGATCCAGGCGCGACGCTTTGAAGGCGGGGTACATCCCGAAAAACAGACCGACCGAAGCGGAGAATCCGAGGCCGATGGCAAAGGACCACCAGGGCAGCGAGATGGGGAAGCCGGTTGCGACATGGACGGCCCACCCGATCCCGCTGCCGAGCCCGATGCCGAGCACGCCGCCGAGCGAGGTGAGGAACGCCGCTTCCATCAGGAACTGAAACAGGATCTCGGCGCGCCGCGCGCCGAGCGCCTTGCGCACGCCGATTTCGCGCGTCCGCTCGGTCACCGAGATCGACATGATCGCCATGACCCCGATGCCGCCGACCATCAGCGCGATCGAGGAGATCACGATCAGGGCGAGGAACGTGCCCTGGCTGATCCGATCCCAGAGCTTGAGGAACGCGTCCTGCGTCAGCACGTCGAAGTCGTTCGGCTGATCGAGCTTCAGCCCGTGCCGGATCCGCATCACGCGTTCGATGTCGGCGATGGCGTCGGCCTGCTTCACCCCCTCGCGCGGCACGAGCGCGATCTGGATGGGCAGAAACGTCGCGCTCCGGTTGATGCGGATCGGGTTCAGGCCGAAGACGCGCTGGTACGCCGTATAGGGGATCACGACGAAATCGTCCTGGCCGAGGTTGAACCCCCCGGCGGCCGGCCGCTTGTCGAATACGCCGACCACTTCGAAGCGCTCGCTGCCGACGCGCACGCTCTTGCCCACCGGGTCGGTGCCGCCCGGCGCGAACAGGAGCTGATACGGCGTGTTGCCGAGCACGACGACGTTCTTGCGGTACTGCACCTCGGTGCCGTTGAAGAACCGCCCGCCGAGGAACGGAATCTTGGTGCCCTCGGCGAAGTACTCGGTCGTGCCGAAGACGACGAGGTTCTTGGTCTTCTGGGTGCCGTAGAAGACCCGGCGCTGCGTCGGCGGGCCGCCGGCCCCGAGCTCGATGTCGACGAACTGGATGGTGCCGGCCTGCCCCTCGAGCGCGCGCGCGTCGGAGATCGACAGGTTCGGCCGCTTGATCAGCTCCTTGAACTCGGCGCCGCCGGCGAAGCTGGTGATGCCGAACCGCTGGATGAAGATCGTGTTGGGCCCGATCGTGCTGATCATCTCGCGCAGCGACTGGTCGAAGCCGCGGATCATCGCCGTCATGCCGACGATCGACGTGATGCCGATGACGACGCCGAGGACGGTGAGCCCCGAGCGCATTTTGTTCGTGCGCACCGTGTCGAAGGCCATCGTGACGACTTCCCAGAACAGGGCGGCGCGCAGGGCCATGGCTATCGAAGCTCCCGCGACGACCACACGGAGCGGGCAGAGCACACAGAGGGTTGCATGCCACGGAGACACTGAGACACAGAGAAAAACCGTCTGAGCTCTGTGTCTTCGTGTCTCTGTGGCCGGTTCATGTCCGTGTGCTCTCGCCCTCTCGATGATCTCATTCGCGCCTCAGCGCTTCGATGGGATCGAGGCTGGCGGCCAGCATCGCCGGGTACAGGCCGAAGAAGAGGCCGACGAGCGCCGTGATGCCGATGCCGAGCGTGACCGACCACGGCTCGATGGTCGTGGGAATCGGCGTGAAGGCCGAGATGGTGAGGGCGATGCCCGCGCCGAACAGCGTGCCGATGACGCCGCCGAAGACCGACAGCACGATCGACTCGGAGAGCATCTGCGCCATGATGTCGGACCGGCGGGCGCCGAGCGCCTTCCGCAGGCCGATCTCCCGCGTCCGCTCGGTCACCACCATCAGCATGATGTTCATGATGACGATGCCGCCGACCACGAGCGACAGCGCGACGACGCCGACGAGCACCGCGAAGATGCCGTTGGTCGCCGAGTGATAGATGTCGAGGATGGTGTCGGACGTGAAGACGCCGAAGTTGTCCGCCTGCTTCGGCTTGAGCCGGCGCGCCGCGCGCAGCGCCACCGTAGCCTCGTCGATCGCCGGTGCGATCTCGGCCAGATCGCGCGGCCGCACGCTGAGCGAGAGCGACCGGCGCGATCCGAAAATCATCCGGAACTGTCCAAGCGGCATGATCGCGAACTCGTCCTGCGTCTGGCCGAGCAGCGACCCGCGCTTGGCGCTGACGCCGAGGACCCGGAAGTGGACGCCTTCGATCTGGATCGTCTTGTCGATCGGGTCCACGTCGCTGCCGAACAAACGGTCGGCGGCCTGCCACCCGATGACGGCCACGGGGCGGCTGCTCTCCACCTCGGTCGGGCTCATGAGGCGGCCCCGCTCGGCGTCGAAGCTCGAGAAGGTGATGTACTCGGGCGACACGCCCTGCACGCGCATGTTGTCGATCGACTTGTCGCGGTAGGTGACGCGCCCGCGGCCCCCGGAATCGGCCATGACGGCGGCGATCAGGTCCGAGCCGTAGCGCCGGATCGCGCGCATGTCGTCCATCGTGATGCGCGGATTGCCGCGAACCTTGTCGAACTCCTCGTCGCTGCGTGTGATCGGAAACTGCTGGATGTTGAACGAGTCGGCGCCCGCCTGGTTGAGAATCGCCGACTTGACCGACGCGTTCAGCCCCTGGATCAGCGACACCACGGCGATGATCGAGGTCACGGCGACGATGTTGCCGAGCACGGTCATGAACGACCGCAGCCTGGCGGACCAGATCGCGTCGAGCGCGATCACGACGGATTCAAAGAACTTGCTCATGGTCGGCCGCGCGTCGGGTCGGGCAGTCCTAGCCGCCCAGCCTGCCCTTCTTGGTGTTATCCACCTTCACCGGATCGCCATCGGCCATCGCGCGCACCGAGTTGTACGGCCCGGTGATGACCTCGTCGCCGATCGTGAGGCCTGACAGCACCTCGAAGTACTTGTCGCCGGCGACGCCCATTTTGATCGGCAGGAATTCCGCGCGGCCATCGCGCACGAGGAAGACGCCCTCCGATTCCTTTCGCGTCTGGCCGGGCTTGAGCTCCGCGGCGGCGGCGACCGGCTCCATGCTGCTGCCGCTGCCGCCGCGGCGCCGTTTGTCGTTCCGCGGCTCCTTCACGATCTGCCCGTTCGCGTCGTAGACCAGCTCCCGCACGGCGACCGCCGGGATCGGCACCGACACGACCTCCTTGCGCGTGGCCGTCGTGATGTCCGCCGTGGCGGTGAAGCCCGGACGCACGTCGGGCACGACCTCGTCGAGGATGACGACCACCTTGAAGTTCGTCGCCTGCGTCCCCGTGGCGCCGGGGGCCGCCTGAATCGGGCTGTTGCCGATCTCGCTCACGTGACCCTTGAAGGACTTGTCGGGGATGGCGTCGATCGTGATCTTCGCCTTCTGTCCGAACTGCACGCTCGGGATGTTCGTCTCGTCGACCTCGACTTCCGCCTGGATGATCGACATGTCGGCGAGCTGCAGCAGCACGGTGCCGGCGTTGTTCATCGTGCCGATGACCGCGGTCTCGCCCTCCTGGATGTTGCGGCGCGTGACGATGCCATCGATCGGCGATTCCATGCGCACTTTGGAGAGATCGTACCGCGCGCTCTCCAGGGTCGCGCGCTCCTGCGAAATGCGGCTCGACTGGCTCGTGGCCTGCTTCTCGCGCTCCTGCAGCGCCGACTGCGCCGACCTGACGTCGTTTTCCGCCTTGTCGAGCGCCTCCCTCGTCGTCAACTGCTGGGCCCACAGATTGCGCTGACGCGCGAGGTTCTGCTGCATCTGTTCGAGC
>Ga0209266_1002337_pt1 | contig 12028 bp, 11 predicted proteins | sample GraSoiAngelo_132_FD_185889 | JGI IMG/M metagenome (GOLD analysis project Ga0209266, IMG submission 185889) | Grasslands soil microbial communities from the Angelo Coastal Reserve, California, USA - 14_0929_02_40cm (SPAdes) (version 2) | ecosystem: Environmental > Terrestrial > Soil > Grasslands ...
GGGAGATCCTGGCGGCGCGGCCGGGGGTGGGGCGGGAGCGCGTGCCGCTGGAGGGGTGGGTCGTACCGCTGGCGCTGGCGCTGATCCTCGGGGACATAGCCGCGCGCCGGCTCGCGCGCTGAAGGCGCGGGCCGGCGCGCGGGGAGGGTCAGGCAGCTGCGACGGGATAGTGCGCCCGAGGCTGACCGTCCCGACGGACGCTCACCCGGACGCCGCGGTCGGCGAGCCAGGCGAACTGCCCGCGAAGCTCCGCGAGCCCCGCGTCGCCGACGTTCGTCGGCACGGTGATCTCGAGACGGGAGCCGGGCCCGCTGCGCATCGCATCTTCCACGATCGTCTCCGCCGTGTAGGGCGTGAGCCAGCCACCCCGGAGGAGACCGCCGCTCGCGTGGCCGGGCGCGGGAACGAGGCGCATCCAGACGAAGGTAGGCTCGCGGCTGCTCTCGGCACCTGCCGTCGCCACGCGGCGCTCGCATTCGCGAAGCCGGACCGCATCGACCAGGTCTCCGTATGTGCGGATGCCCTGCAGGACCCGTTCGGGCAGGTTGATGCCGAGGTCCTCCTCGAAGGCGAACCCGAGCTCGACCAGATCGAGGGAGTCGGCCGCAAGGTCGTCGGCGAGGGACACGTCGGGCGTCAGCTCTTCGGGACCTACGCCCAGCTGGGCGGCTACCACCGCCCGGACCCTCGCCTCGACGGGCTCCTGGGGTGACTGCCACCACCAGCCGACGCCGCTGCCCTGAGCGAGGTGGCCGAGAAGCCGACGCAGATGAGCCAGGCGCCCCGGTCCCCCAGGCTCGCGCCCGTCGAAGAACATCGCCGTCCCCTCCAGTCTCCCGCCGTCACTACGGCGCTTCCGCGGGTATCCGGCGGACTTCACTCAGCGTAACGGAGAGCGGCACGGCGTCCACGGGAGCATTCTGAACCTGCGAACTTACTGGGAAAAACTGCGACCGTGCCTTCTCTTCGCATCCCCTCCTCAAGTCGATTTCTCCCGTGGACGCCTCGCGCCGTCACCACCAGGCGTGCCCGATTGCGCGCCCAGCGGCTTTTTCGCCCGTCCCGGACCAGGACGGGCGTCGCGTAGTAGAGCAAGAGCAATGCCGGCGCGTGGAGCGAGGAAACAGGGGAGGGGCTTGCATTCTGCCCCAAGGATGTTTCATACAGTCGCGACATGGCTCACGACATATTGCGACGACCCGCGGATCTACGGCTCCGGGATTTCCACGGCATCTACACGGTCGCCCCGCAGATGGCGGAGCTGTTCGTCACGCTGCAGCGGGTGGCGCGCGCCAGCTGCACGGTGCTCCTCGGCGGCGAGACCGGGACGGGCAAGGAGCTCGTGGCGCGCGCCATTCACGCCGAGAGCCCGCGCCGCAAGGCGCCGTTCCAGGCGGTCAACTGTGCCACCTTCTCGCCGACGCTGCTCGAGTCGGAGCTCTTCGGCCACGTGCGCGGCTCCTTCACCGGGGCCGTGCGCGACCGCGACGGGCTCTTCGCGCTCGCAGACCGGGGCACCCTCTTCCTCGACGAGGTGGCTGAGATCCCGCTCGACCTGCAAGGGAAGCTCCTGCGTGTGATGCAGGAGAAGAACTTCATGCCCGTGGGCGCCACGCGGCCGGTCACGGTGGACGTACGAGTGATCTCGGCGACCAACAAGGCCCTGGGCCGCGAGGTCGTCGAAGGTCGCTTCCGCGAGGACCTGAGCTACCGCATGCGGGTGGTTCCCCTCTTCCTGCCGCCGCTGCGCGAGCGCCGGGGAGACATCGAGGCGCTCTTCTGGCACTTCGTCGACCGGATGAACCACGGCGGGCTCAGGCGGATCGAGGGCGTGACGCGGTCGGCCATGGATGCGATCCGCAGCTACCCGTGGCCCGGCAACGTGCGCGAGCTGCGCAGCGCGGTCGAGTACGCCTTCGTCGTGGGCGAGGGACCCCTCCTCGACGTCCAGGACCTCACCCCGGAGCTGCGCGGCCAGCCGCCGCCGGGGATACCGAGCCTGTCGCTGGCCGACACGGAGCGGGAGCGCATGCTGCGGGTGCTCGCCAAGCACAAGGGTCGCAAGGCCGCCGCGGCCGCGGAGCTGGGGATCAGCCGCTCGACGCTGTGGCGTCGGCTCTACGCCTACCACCTCCGCTGAGGCGGCAGGCGCCCGAGGGGGACGCTCGACGAACGCGCCGCTCGCCCGGAGCGGGGTGGGACCGGGACCCGGACCCGCCGCCGATCAAGCCTGCGCGGGCGGGGCGGCTGCAGCGGCTTCTCGGGCGGCACGAGACGCTTCGCCTTCTACGGGATCGGCCATCGCGCCCAGCAGCCACCACGCGAAGACGGCAGCAAATGTCACGTCTCCGCTGACCGCCAGTACGCCGCGCCCCGGCACCTCACCGAGGAGCCAGCAGACGAGGATGACCGCGAAGACGCCGGCCTTGCCGAGCGCGGCCATGGCAACGAGCGGCCGGTCGATGCGCGGTTGGCGGGCGAGCCAAGCGTACGCACCGCCGAAGAGAGCCACGAAAAGCGCCAGGAGCGCGGTGTAGACACGCGGTACGGGCACGGGCAGGCCCGCCAGGCGGCCGAAGGAGGACGGGAAGACGAAAAGCAGGGTGCCGCCGAGGTTGTAGACCACGCTGGCCCATAGGGCGCTCCGCATGACGTGGTTTCTGTCCACGATCGCTCCTCCCCGACGGACGTTCAGGGATCGCGCGCGTCAGCTCGCCGCCGGCGCCGCCGCGCCCTTCTCGCCTCCCGCCTGCGAGCGCAGGTACGCATCGATGAAACCGTCGAGCTCCCCGTCCAGCACCGCGTCCGCGTTCCCCACCTCCGTCCCGGTCCGGTGGTCCTTCACCATCCGGTACGGATGCAGCACGTACGACCGGATCTGGTGCCCGAACCCGATCTCCTTCTTCCCCTTCGTGAGCTCGGCCATCTTCTCTTCCTGCTTCTGCCGCTCGAGCTCGTAGAGCCGCGCCTTCAGGATCTTCATCGCCATCGACTTGTTCTTGTGCTGCGAGCGCTCGTTCTGGCAGGCGACCACGATGCCGGTGAGGAGGTGAGTCAGGCGGACGGCGGAGTCGGTCTTGTTGACGTGCTGCCCGCCCGCGCCGCTCGACCGATACGTGTCGACGCGCAGGTCCTCGTCGCGGACGTCGATATTGATCTCGTTCTCGATGTCGGGGAGCACGAGCACGGAGGCGAACGACGTTTGGCGGCGGGCGTTCGCGTCGAAGGGGGAGATGCGGACCAGGCGATGCACGCCCGCCTCGGCCTTCAGGTAGCCGTAGGCGTACGGGCCCTCGACGGTGAAGGTGGCGCTCTTGAGTCCCGCGCCCTCGCCGGGCTGGTGCTCGAGCAGCTCGGTGCGGTAGCCGCGCCGCTCGCACCAGCGCAGGTACATGCGGAGCAGCATCTCGGCCCAGTCCTGGGCCTCGAGCCCGCCGGCGCCGGGGTGGATCTCGACGATCGCGTTGCCCGCGTCGTGCTCGCCCCCGAGGAGCTGCTTCAGCTCGAGCGCGGCCAGCTCGGCCTCGACCTGCTCGACCCGGTCACGCAGCTCGCCCAGCGCCTCGGCGTCGCCCTCCTCGGCCAGCTCGAGGAAGACCTGCGCCTCGTCCACGCCCTCGCGCTGCCGCCTGTACTGCGCGATCGCGTCCAGGACCTGCGCCGTCTCGCGCCCGACGGCCTGCGCCTTCTCGGCGTCGCTCCAGAAGCCGGGGGCGGCGGCCTGCTCGCTCAGCTCGGCGGCGCGCCGCTCGAGGCCGGGGAGGTCAAAGGTGCCTCCCGAGCACGCGCACGCGCTCGTCGAGGGCGCGCACGCGCTCCCGGAGCGCCGCGAGCAGCATCGGATCGGTTGCGCCCGGCTTCTCCGCCATCACCGTCGTCTCTTCACCGCACCATAGCCGAAGGCCGCGAGCGAGGCGAGCGCGCACGCCCACGCGAAGACGTCGCCGAAGCGGGTGTAGAAGGTCCGCACGCCGGGCCAGCTGATCTGCTCCACATGGACGAGCGGCTCGAAGAGCGGGCCCTGCCAGCGGATGCGGCCGTCCACGTCGATCACGGCGGAGATGCCGGTGTTGGCGACGCGCACCAGCGGCACACGGCCCTCGATCGAGCGGAAGGTCGCCTGGGCGAGGTGCTGGTGCGGCGCCGACGTCGGGCCGTACCAGGCGTCGTTGGTGACGTTCACCAGGAAGTCGGCGCCGGCGGCGACGAAGCGGCGGGTCACGCTCGGGAACACGTCCTCGTAGCAGATGGCGACGCCGAAGCGCGCCGAGGGCAAGCGAAAGACGGTGGGCACGAGGCCGGGCACGACGTCACCCACCGCCTCGACGATGCGGCGCACGAAGAAGAGGGCCTGCGCGTAGGGTACGTACTCGCCGAACGGCACGAGCTGCATCTTGTCGTAGGTCGCCAGCTCGCGACCCGCGGGCGAGACCAGGTAGGCGCGGTTCAGCTCCTGGATCGCTCCCGACGGGGCCTGCCGCAAGGCGGGGCTTCCGAAGAGCAGGTACACCCCGTTCCCCCCCGCCGTCTCGAGCACCGCGTCGCGGAGCGGGCCGGGCTCCTGGAAGAAGAAGGGGGTGGCGGTCTCGGGCCACACGACCAGCCCCGGGCGGCGCGCGGCCGCCTCCGCCGTGAGCGCGCGGTAGCGCGCCAGCGTCTCGTCCTGGTACGCGGGGTCCCACTTGTGGGCCTGCTCGACGTTGCCCTGCGCGAGCGCGACGCGGAGCGTGCCCGCCGGCGGGCGCCGCGCGAGCGCCGCCGCGCGCCAGCGACCCCACGTCGGCACGCCGACCACGAGCAGGGTGAGCGCGACCAGCGCCGGCACAAGCCGGCGCGGCGGCGTCCCCGCGGCACGCTCGGGCAGGATCCCGCCCGTTCCACGCTCGGGCAGGATCCCGCCCGTTCCGCGCTCGGGCAGGATCCCGCCCGTTCCGCGCTCGGGCAGGATCCCGACAATCACCATATTGAACAGCACGAGAATCGCCGACACGCCGTACACGCCCGTCACCTCCGCGATCTGCACCAGGTCGTGGTGGCGGTACTGCGAGTAACCGAGCGCGGCCCACGGAAAGCCGATGAAGAACCACCCGCGCAGCCACTCGAGCGCGACCCAGAGGAGCGGCGCAAGCCAGATCACCGGGAGCCCGCGCGCCGCGAGCCAGCGCACGCCGGCGACGAACGCCCCCGTGTAGCAGGCGAGGATGCTCGCCATGAGCGCGAGGATGGCGAGCGCGACGGCGAAGGGCACCGTGGTGTAGCTCCCGATCGTGTACGCAACCCAGTAGACGGTGGCGAGGTAGAAGACGAGGCCGCCGAGCCAACCGATGCGGAAGGCGGCGCCCGGCCGGAGGCCGCGTGCGGCGACGAGCAGCGGCACGAGACCGATCCAGGCGAGCGGCTCGAGGTCGGGGGCCGGGAACGAGGCGGCGAGGAGGACGCCGCTCGCCGCCGCGAGCAGCGGGCGGGTGCCCGGCCGCCGCGGCCGCTCCGCGACCGCGACCATGGGCGTCCCGTTCGAGCCGACCGCTACAGCCATCGTGCGAGCGCGCGCTCGCGCCGCTGCATCCGTCGCGCCTCGGCCACCGAGCGCTCATGGTCGTAGCCGAGGAGGTGGAGGAGCCCGTGGATCAAGAGCCGGTCGGCCGCGCGTCCCAGCGTCTCGCCGCGCTCCGCGGCCTGGCGCCGGGCGGTATCGACCGAGATCACGACGTCGCCGAGGAGCCCGTCGGGCGCGCCGCCCGCACCCTCGCGCTGCGCGAAAGAGAGCACATCGGTCGGGCGGTCGCGGCGGCACCAGCGCCGGTTGAGGGCGCGCATCTCGCGGTCGGAGACGAGGACGATGGAGAGCTCGGCCCGGTCGAGCCGGAGGTCGCGCAGGAGGTGCCGCGCCTGCCGCCCGAGCCGCGCCGCGAGCGCAGGGGCTCGTCGGCCGCGCGTGCTCGTCGTGACGTGCACCTCACCGCTCCGCCCGGTCGTAGGCGGTGATGATCTCCTGCACGAGAGGGTGGCGCACCACATCGCGCTCGGTGAAGGTGATGAAACGGATGCCCGGGATACCGCGCAGGATGGCCGCCGCCTCCTTCAGCCCCGACGCCTTCCCCGCCGGCAGATCGATCTGCGTCACGTCGCCCGTCACCACCGCCTTCGAGCCGTAGCCGAGACGCGTCAGGAACATCTTCATCTGCTCGGTGGTCGTGTTCTGCGCCTCGTCCAGGATGACGAAGGAATCATTCAAGGTACGGCCGCGCATGAACCCGAGCGGCGCTACCTCGATCGTGCCGCGCTCGACCATGCGCCGCGCCCGATCGAAGTCCACCATGTCGTGGAGCGCGTCGTAGAGCGGGCGAAGATACGGGTTCACCTTCTCGGCCAGGTCGCCGGGGAGGAAGCCGAGCTTCTCGCCCGCCTCGACCGCGGGGCGGGTCAGGATGATGCGGGTGAAACTGTTCTTCATGAGCTCGGCGACGGCCATCGCCATGGCGAGGTACGTGTTGTGATTGGCGAATCCGTTGGCGCAGAAGGCGTGCGAGCCCGGGACGGTGAGATCGTAGACGTCGGCCTCGCCCTCTTCGATCTCCGTGATCTCCGCCCAGAAGAGTCCGAGCCGGCGGAGCTCCTCCAGGCGCCGGTACGCCTCGCCGGCAGCGGCGGTGACGAGCAGTCCCAGGATCTCATCCAGCTTCACGTAGCTCGGCCGCCGCCGGTCGATGCGATAGTCGTAGATGCCCTTGTGCTTCGCTCGGGAGAGCACCGTCGCCCTCGCGGCAGCGTCGATGAGCGCTGCCACGTGCGGGATCAGGTCGAGGTTCGTGTTCCGCCGCATCGGCTTCCGGAGCCCCTGCTTCCTGGCGAGTCCGAAGCCGATCTCCTGGTAGAAGCGCTCGGCCTCGGCGCCCCGCATCTCGAGCTCGTAATAGTGCTTCGTTCGGCCTCGGTACTCGACCGGACGCGTGCGCTTCGCGGCGAGGATGCCGAAGTTCAGGAGAACCACCTGGACCTCGTCGATCAGCCGCTTCGACGCCGAGCAGAGGCTCGGGTAGCCGCCCCGTCGCTCGACCGTCCCGTCGGTGTCGAAGAGACCGCGCAAGAAGGCCCGCACGATGGTCCGCGGCGCGCGCAGCACCGCCCCGGGGATGCGCTTCGTCGACGCTTTGCCGGCCGACATGCCGAGGCCGAGCAGCAGCTGGTACAGCTGAGCGCTGGCGATGATGTAGTCGTACGGACGATCGCCGCCATTGCGAAAGACTCTGAGCCCGAGCCGCCCGGCGAGAGCGCGGAAGCGCTCGACGATCTCGGGATCCGCGGTCGAGAGAATCACCCGGTTCCGGAAGGTCAGGCAGCCGTCGCCGGTGAGGACGCCGAGCAGGTAGGCGAGCTCCTCGTCGAGCGCCTCGACGGTGATCGCCTTTGCGTGGTCGTGACGGCCGTTCGCTCGGTACTCGAAGCGGATCTCGGTGTCCCGGCCGAACATCGCCTGGCCCCGCTGCACGGCGATGAAGTCACCTGCGCGCAGCTCGTCCGAGCGCTCCCACGCCAGCGTGCCATCGGGCCGAAGTCGAAGAAGCGGGTGCTCCGGCGTCACCTCGATCTCGAGCCCGAGGCGCGTCGTGATGCGGCGCGTGCGCGAACGGCCTCCGTTGTACACGTGGCTCGCCCGCTCTCCCCCGCAGAGACTCGCGATCGCGAGATCGATCGGCCGATACTCACCCGGTGCCGTGCCCTCGGCGAGCGAGGCGATGGGCACGAGGCCCCTCGAGGTGAGAACGAGCGACGAGCCCGCGACGCACTTGCCCGTCCCCGCCGGCCCGATCCCGAAGACGATGTCGAAGTTGCGGATCGCGTCGATGTACTCCTTCTGCGCCACGCTCTTCGGCGTGATGACGCGCTTGTGCGCGGAGATGAAGACCGTGTCGAGGAAGATGTCGCGCAGCTTCGCGTTGCGGTCGCTGGAGAGGATGCGCAGCGCGTAGTCGACGTCGGAGGGGTAGATCGGGTAGCCGCTCTCGAGGAGCCCGTAGAGCTGGAGGAGGACGCGGCTCACCAGCTCGGTCTCGAGCGGGTCGCCGTGCAGCGTGAGGGTCGAGTCGGCGACGTCGATGCGCACGCCCACCTGCCGCTCGAGCGCTTTCACGTGCTCGTCGTGCTGGCCGAGCAGCTCGCGGAAGAGGCGCGCGTCGGCGAAGCGGAGCTCGGGTGCGGGGGCGGTCTCGGCCAAGCGCTTACCGGCTCCCGGCGCCGAGCAGCTCGTAGGCGGCGGCGAGCGCCTCGTCGAGCCGCGCGGGATCCTTTCCGCCGGCCTGGGCGAAGTCGGGCCGCCCGCCGCCCCCGCCGCCCACCAGCGGTGCCAGCTGCTTGATGATGTTGCCGGCGTGGTAGCGGCCGGTCAGGTCCTTCGTCACCGCCGCCAGGAGGAGCGCGCGCTCACCCTGCGCCGCGCCCAGCACCACCACGCCCGACTTGATGCGGTCGCGGAGCCGATCGGCCATCTCGCGGAGCCCCTTGTCGTCGAGGCCCTCGACGCGCGTGGCGAGCACGGTGATGCCGTCCACGTGGCGCGCGTCGGCGAGCAGGTCGCGCGAGGCGCCGCCGGCGAGCTTCCCCTGCAGCTCGGCGATCCGCCGCTCGAGCTCGCGCTGCTGGGCGAGGAGCTTCTCGAGCCGGGCCGCCGCCTCCTCGCCCGGGGTGCGCAGGAGCGCGCTGATGTCGCGCAGCACCGCCTCGTGGCTGCGGATCAGCTCGAGCGCGCCCTCGCCGGAGACGGCCTCCAGCCGCCGCACCCCGGCGGCGACCCCGCTCTCGCCGCGGATCTTGAGCACGCCGATGTCGCCGGTGCGCTGGACGTGCGTGCCGCCGCACAGCTCGGTCGAGAAGTCGCCCATGCGCACGACGGTCACGCGGTCCCCGTACTTGTCGCCGAAGAAGGCGAGCGCGCCCGCCTTGATGGCGTCGTCGTACGCCATCTCCTCCGTGGTCACCTCGGCGTTGGCACGGATGTAGGCGTTGGTCTCGTCCTCGATGCCGCGGAGGGTGCCATCGTCGACCGGCTTCGGGTGGCTGAAGTCGAAGCGCAGGCGCTCGGGGGTGACGAGCGAGCCCGCCTGCTTCACGTGCTCGCCCAGGCGGCGGCGAAGGGCCGCGTGGAGGAGGTGGGTCGCGGAGTGGTTGAGCCGCGCGGCGTCACGGCGCGCGGCATCGATGCGCAGGCGGACGCGGTCGCCGACCGCGAGCTCACCCGCACGCACCACGCCGCGGTGCGCGATGACCGCCGGCGCGAGCTTCTGCGTGTCGGTCACCTCGACCTTCGCGCCGGCCCCGGTCTCGAGCCAGCCGCGGTCGCCCACCTGGCCCCCCGATTCCGCGTAGAAGGGGGTCTCGGCGGTGACCACGTCGACCGTCGTGCCGGCCCGCACGGGCCCGCGCGGCGCCTGCCCGTCCACCAGCAACGCCAGCACCTCCGACTCCCACTCGACGATGCGGTCGCCGACGAAGCGGCTCGCGAGCGCGCCGCCGGCGATCACCTCGGGAGCGGCCTCGGCGTCTGCGAAACGCTGCGCGCCGCGGCCGCGCGCGCGCTGCGCCTCCATCGCGCGCTCGAATCCGTCCCGGTCGACGGCGAGGCCCTCGCCGGCGAGGATGTCCTCGGTCAGGTCGAGCGGGAAGCCGTAGGTGTCGTAGAGGCGGAAGGCGACCTCGCCGGAGAGCACGCGCGCCTTCGCGGCCCGCGCCTTCTCCACCTCGCCCGCGAGCAGCGCGAGGCCGCGGTCGAGGGTCGCCGCGAAGCGCTCCTCCTCGCCCCGCACGACCTCGGCGATGCGGCGGTGCTGCTGGACGACCTCCGGGTAGGCGCGTCCCATCGCCTGTACCACCGCGCCTACCACCTCGTGCAGGAAGGGCCGGTCGAGGCCGAGGAGCTTCCCGTGCCGCGCCGCGCGCCGGAGCAGCCGGCGGAGCACGTAGCCGCGGCCCTCGTTCGAGGGCAGGATGCCGTCGGCGACGAGGAAGGTGACGGCCCGGCCGTGGTCGGCGATCACTCGCAGCGAGACGTCGTCGCGCGCGGCGGCGCCGTAGCGCTTGCCCGAGAGCCGCTCGCCGGCCGCCACGACCGCACGCAGGACGTCGATCGCGTAGTTGTCGCTCACGCCCTGGAGCACGGTACAGATGCGCTCGAAGCCCATGCCGGTGTCGACGTGCCGGGCGGGCAGGTCGGAGAGCTTGCCCTTCTCGTCGCGGTTCTGCTGGATGAAGACCAGGTTCCAGAGCTCGATGTAGCGCGCGCAGCCGCCGTTGACGGCGCAGCGGTGCGCCTCGTCGCCGCGCCGGTCGCACGCCCCGGGGCCCCGGTCGATGTGGATCTCGGAGCACGGACCGCACGGCCCGGTCTCACCCATTTCCCAGAAGTTCTCGGCCTCGAAGCGGAGGATGCGGTCGCGGCCGACGTCGGTCCGCTCGGCCCAGAGCGCGGCCGCCTCGTCGTCGGTCGTGTAGACGGTGGCGTAGAGCTTGTCCTTGGGCAGCTTCCACACCCCGGTGAGGAGCTCCCAGGCCCACTCGATCGCCTCGCGCTTGTAGTAGTCGCCGAAGGACCAGTTGCCGAGCATCTCGAAGAAGGTGTGGTGGTAGGTGTCGCGCCCCACCTGCTCGAGGTCGTTGTGCTTGCCGCTGATGCGCAGGCACTTCTGCGAGTTCACGGCGCGCCGGTAGGGGCGCGCCTCGTTACCGAGGAAGATCTGCTTGAAGGGCACCATGCCCGCGTTGGTGAAGAGCAGGCTCGGGTCGTTCTCGGGCACCAGCGGCGCGCTCGGCACCACGGTGTGGCCGCGCTGGCGGAAGAAGTCGAGGAAGCCCTCGCGGACCTGGTCGCCGGTCACGAAAATGCTTCTAGCGGCTCCGTCCCGGAGCGGCAACTCGCGGCGGGCGGGGCCGGGACACCTCTGCGAGGGCGCTCGATCAACTTCTCCCTCGCCCTCCCAGCGCCAACCGCTTCCCCACGGACCCGACGTGCGTCAACCCGATAGTCAGCCGACACCTGAGCGCGGCCGACGCCTTCGCGAGGGTCGCAAGCGTGATGCTGGTGTCCTGCGGGTCCAGCAAGCGGTCGACGACGGTGCGGCTCGTTCGCATCCGCTCAGCCAGCATCGACTTCGTCAAGCGGAGAGTCTGCATCCTCTCGCGGACCGCAGCCGCCACCGCTTTCTTCTGGGCCCGTAGGTTCACCTCTTCCAGCTCACCAGTCTCGGCCAGTAAGGAATCCAGGGTGGAGCCGATCCGTGTTGTCATCGATCCCTCTCCACGTCGTGCTGCCGACGACGCGCCAGAGCCAGATCGCGCGGCGGCATCGCGGGCGTCTTTTTCCTGAAACCGTGCAGCAGCACCATCGTTCCCCCCTCGATGCAGAACAGCACGCGGTAGTGTGCTCCTCGGTGCACAGTCCGCACCTCGTAGAGACCTTTGAGGCCGTCGACGAGTGGCTTACCGATCGGCCAATGCCACTGCACGAGTCTGATGTCGGATCCGATCTCCTTCCTCTCGTCGGGCGACAGACCCCGCAGCCACTCGCGCACGGGCTCGTGGCCCGCTGGCGTACGATAGAATCTGCACCCGGGCCGGGAAACGGGCGTGGATGCCGCCCCCGCGGCCCCACCTGTGTGCACCTTTTTCGGCACACTCGCAAGTCGGCCCGATCGATCCCCCGTCTGTCGTGTCAGCGCTGCAGCGCAGGCGCGACGAGCTTCTCCCGACGCGCGGCCCGGCGCAGGCGGCGATCGAAGCAGGCGAACGTCACCTGGCGCCCGTCGCCCATGAGCGCCAGCGCGGCAGCCAGTTGGATCGCAGCGTAGCCGCGTAGCACATGGCGCTCGGCGAGCGCCCCCGCGCGTCGGATCAGGAGCTCGTTCACGTCGACCAGAGTGTAGGCGGGCCACTCCCCGTCGAGCCGCTCGACCACCTGCGCGAGGCTTCTCCCGTCGAGCCCACCCTCCCGCCGCTTCCGTGCGAACGCCGCACGCGCTTCGACATAGGTCACCCGTGC
>Ga0209266_1002341_pt1 | contig 12010 bp, 9 predicted proteins | sample GraSoiAngelo_132_FD_185889 | JGI IMG/M metagenome (GOLD analysis project Ga0209266, IMG submission 185889) | Grasslands soil microbial communities from the Angelo Coastal Reserve, California, USA - 14_0929_02_40cm (SPAdes) (version 2) | ecosystem: Environmental > Terrestrial > Soil > Grasslands ...
GCGGCGGTCGAATGCTCGTGTAGATCTATTCAGTCCGTGCGTGGTCGAGCAAACGCGCGCACCTGCTCGAGGTCGTGATGCTGCTCGAGAACCTCCATCGCCACGCTGTGCCGGAGATCGTGTGGCTTTAACTCGGGACAGCAGATGAGGCGGGCCGCGGTCTATTTCGACCCGCTCTTCAAGAGGGCCAAGCCCGGCGATCTCCCCGTCGAGCAGCCGACCACGTTCGCGTGGGCCGGCTGGTCCGTCGCTTGACGCGCCCCCACCGGCAGGACAAGATACGGCAACTTCACCGGTCGAACCGTCAAAGTTGTCCACCAAACGGAGGCGCGACGCCGATGGCCAATTCGGCTCGTAGCGGGCGCCACTCATATGTCGATCGCCGAAGCTTCCTGCGGACCGCCGCCGCCGGTGCCACGGCGGCGGCCGTCGCCATCGGCGGACGTCGGGCCTGGGCTCAGACGGGTGGCACCCTCACGGTCACCAGCTATGGCGGACCCTGGGAGCAGTTCATGCGGGGCACGATCGTGCCCGCTTTCGAGAAGGAGCATCCGGGCGTCAAGGTCGAGCTCGCCATCGGTCTCTCCAAGGACTGGGTGGCCAAGCTGAAGGTGGCCGGCAAGGACAATCCGCCCTACGACGTCGTCGTCACCAACGAGGTGTGGGCGGCGCCGCTACGGGCCGAGGGCCATTACGCGAAGCTGCCCGCCGACAAGGTGCCGAATGCCAAGGACGTGGCGCCGAACCTCAGGATCAAGGACGACACCGGCGTCCTGGCCCTGGTCGGTCCCATCGGCCTTTCTTACCGCACCGACAAGATCAAGACAGTCCCCAAGTCCTGGAAGGACCTGTGGACCGTGCCCGAGTACAAGGGCAAGATCGGCATCTACAACATCGTGAACTCCGCCGGCCAGATGACGATCTGCCTCACCTCCAAGCTGTGGACAGGCGGCGACAAGGACATCGACACCGCCTACAAGAAGATCGCCGAGCTCAAACCCTTCAAGCAGACGGACTTCTCGGGCGACATGGAGAAGCTCCTCGTGCAGGGCGAGGTGCTGATCGGCATCCTCGACATGCCGGCGGCGGTGAGGCTCAAGAAGTCCGGCGCGCCGATCGGCTGGGTGGCACCGTCGGAGGGAATGATCATGTTCGAGCAGGACGTGGCCGTCACGGCGGGCTCGAAGAACAAGCCCGCCGCCTTCGCCTTCGTCAACTGGATGCTGAAACGAGAAACGCAAGAGATGTGGCTGCGCCAGTTCTACTGGCTACCCGCGAACACGCAGGTCAAGATGCCCGACGACATCCGGCCCATCATGCCCGTCACGCAGGCCGACATCCCGAAGATCCTGCTGTGGGACTGGCTCTGGATCAATGACCAGAAGCCGAAGCTCGTCGATCGGTGGAACCGCGAGATGTCGACGTAGGAGATTCTCGGCATCGATGTCGGTCATCGCGGTCAGAGGTCTGACGAAGCGCTTCGGCAGCGTCGTCGCCGTCGACGACCTGCACCTCGATGTCCGCGACGGCGAGCTGATGGCGCTGCTCGGTCCCTCCGGCTGCGGGAAGACCACGACCCTCAGGACCATCGCCGGCTTCGAGTTCCCCGACGCGGGCGAGATCCACTTCGGCGAGCATCGCGTCACCGGGCTGCCCCCCGAGCGGCGCAACATCGGCATGGTGTTCCAGAACTATGCGCTCTTCCCCCACATGACCGTGTACGGGAACGTGGCCTTCGGCCTCGAGATGCGCAAGGAGCCCACGGCGTCCGTCCGGGCGCGCGTGACCGCCACCCTGGAGAAGGTCCAGCTCGGGGGCCTCGAGGGCCGCTACCCGCGCCAGCTCTCAGGTGGGCAGCAGCAACGGGCAGCCCTCGCGCGAGCACTGGTCATCGCCCCCGACGTGCTGTTGCTCGACGAGCCGCTCGCCAACCTGGACGCCAAGCTCAGGGAAGAGATGCGCTTCTATGTGCGCTCGCTGCAGCAGGAGGTTGGGATCACCACGATCTATGTCACCCACGATCAGGCGGAGGCGATGGTGATCGCCGACCGCATCGCCGTCATGTTCAACGGGGGCATCCACCAGCTGGGGCCACCCCACGAGATTTACCACCATCCGCAGACGTGGAGGGTCGCCGAGTTCATCGGGCTGACCAACTTCATCGACGGCCGGATCGTGGGCCAGGAGGGTGACCTGCTCGTGCTCGACACCGAACTCGGCGTGCTCCGCTGTCGGGGCCCGGCCGGGAGCGCAGAAACGACCGGGCGCGCAGGCAGGGAGCGCCCGGGGGCGTAGTGGCGATGCCAAGCCCGAGCGCCTGATCGCGGTCCGGCCGGAGGCCATCCAGCTCACTCAGGGACGCGCCCTGGCCGGAGAGGCGCGGCTCAACCGGCTCCCAGGCGTCGTGCGCGCACAGGCGTTCCTCGGCAACTTCGTCGACTACCGCGTCGAGGTGGCGCCAGGCGTTCTGCTGCGGGTGCAAGGCGATCCCCAGGCGCGGTTCGCCGTGGGCGACCACGTCGAGGCGAGCTTCGATCCGGCGGCGATGTGGACGGTCCCGGCGCGAGAGGAAGCGGAGGCGTGAGGCGCCGGCGCCCGTGGCCGCTGGTCGCGCCGGCCGTCGCGCTGGTAGTCGTCTTCTTCGTGCTGCCCTACGCGAACCTAGTCGTGATGAGCTTCTTCACGCCGGCCAGAACGCGACCGTACGACCCTCTGCTGACCCTGAGCAATTACACGAGCGTGCTCACCGACTCCTTCCAGTGGTGGATCCTCTGGCGCACCCTCAAGCTCGGCTTGCTCACCACGCTCTTCACGCTGCTCCTCGGCTACCCGCTGGCCTACAACCTGGTTCGGGTCAGCCGCAGCGTGAAAGGCATTCTCCTCGTTCTGCTGATCTCGCCGCTCCTGGTGGGAGTCGTCATTCGCAGCTTCGGCTGGATGGCGCTGCTGGCCGATAATGGACTAATCAACTCGCTCGTCAGGTACGGCGGGCTCGCCCCCCAGGGTTTTAAGCTCATGTACAACGAGTTCGGCGTGCTCGTCGGCACCGTGCATATCTACCTGCCGTTCATGGTGCTGTCGCTCTCCGGGACGCTGGAGACAATCCCGCCCGATCTCGTACCCGCCGCCCGCAGCCTAGGCGCGTCGGCGGCGCGGGCGTTCTGGCGCGTGGTGTTTCCGCTTTCCCTGCCGGGAGTCTTCGCCGGCTGCCTGCTCGTCTTCGTCCTCGCCGTCAGCTCCTACGTGATCCCCGTCTTGCTCGGCGGCTTCAAGGTCCTCACCACGCCGCTCCTGGTCGTTCAGACCGCCGTCGACGTCCACAACTGGCCCGGGGCGGCGGCCCAGGCCGTAATGCTCTTCGCCGCCTCGCTCGCTTGCATCGCTCTCTGGGTCAAGCTGATGAACCGAGCCATGCGGGGGCTGCCGGGATGAGCGACCCGGCTCGCGACGGGTTCGGGCGGGAGCGACGGGCCGGGCGCGGGCGGCTCTCGCGCGCCGCCTTCCTCGCGCTGATCGCTTTGCTCTACGCCTTCCTGATCGCCCCCATCCTGATCGTCGTGATCGCGAGCCTCAACGCGGGTCGCTTCCTCGTCTTCCCGCCGGACGGCCTATCCTTCCAGTGGTACGTCAACTTCGCGAACAGCGGGCCGTTCGTCCGCTCGTTCTTCTTCAGCCTCCGGCTCGCCGCCCTCACCACCGCCGTCGCCACTGTCATCGGGACGGCGGCGGCACTCTACGTGGTCCGGCACGCCTCGCGCAACGACCTGCTGCGAATGCTCCTGGTGGCGCCGCTGCAGCTCCCGGGGATCATGACCGCACTGGCCCTGCTGATCTTCTATTACGCCATCGGACTCGGCGGGACGAGTTACCTCGGCCTCCTCCTCGGGCACGTGCTCGTGTGCACGCCGTACGTCTTCCTCACCGTCTCGGCCGTGCTCTACAACTTCGACCATTCGCTCGAGGAGGCCGCGCGCAGCCTGGGCGCGGGGCGTCTCACGACCTTCGGCCGCATCACGCTGCCGATCATCAAGGGCGGCATCATCTCGGGCGCCGTCCTCGCGTTCATCACCTCCTTCGATCAGTTCCCGATCTCGCTCCTGCTCAGCGGTGTCGGCACGACCACGTTGCCGATCCAGGTCTTCGACTACCTGCGCTTTTCGTTCGACCCGACCGTGGCTGCCGTCGGTACCATCAGCATTCTCATCACGCTCGGCGTGGTCATCGTGACCGAGCGCCTGGGAGGACTCGAGTCGCTCTACTGGGGCAGCCGACAGTGATGTCGGTGGCCAGACGGGGAGACAGCGCCGTGGACGATCGCTATCGCATCGGGTTGGACATCGGGGGCACCTTTACCGACTTCGTGCTGCTCGACGCGGCGACCGGTCGGATCAGGATCCACAAGTGCCTGACCACACCGAAGGACCCGGCAATCGGCGCGCTGGGGGGACTTGACGACCTGCTCCGCTCAGCCGATCTGACCTTGTCCCGGATCGCCCACCTCGTCCACGGCACGACGCTGGTGACCAACGCCATCATCGAGCGGGCGACCGACCCGCCGGCCCTCCTCACGACCCGCGGCTTTCGCGATGCGCTGGAGATGGGGATCGAGCAGCGCTACGACATCTACGACCTCTTTCTGAAATTTCCCGAGCCTCTCGTCCCCCGCAACCTCCGGCGCGAGATCGACGAGCGCATGAGCCGGGACGGCCAGGTCCTCACCCCGGTCGATCTCGATCAGGTGCGCCGCGAGGTCGCCGACCTGGAGGCGCGAGGCGTGGCCGCGCTGGCCGTCTGCTTTCTCCACTCGTACAAGAACCCGGCTCACGAACGAGCCGTGAAGGACCTCGTGCGCCGTGAATTTCCCCACTTCGCCGTCTCCCTCTCGTCGGAGGTGGTGCCGGAGCTGCGCGAGTACGAGCGCGGCACCACGACGACCGCCAACGCGTATGTCCAGCTGCTGATCGACCGCTACGTCGCCCGTCTGGAAGAGGCGCTCACCGAGCGCGGCTTCCGGGGCCGCTTCTACCTGATGCAGTCCTCCGGAGGCATGGCCTCGCCGCGGATGGCGCGTGAGTTCCCCGTGAGGTTGCTCGAGTCGGGACCCGCCGGAGGCGGGCTGGCCACCGCGTTCTTCGGCCGAGAGGCGGGCTATGGCGATGTGATCTCCTTCGACATGGGGGGCACCACCGCCAAGGCGTGCCTCATCCAGAGCGGCACGCCGGACGTGGCCCCGATGATGGAAGCGGCGCGTGTCCATCGCTTCAAGAGAGGCAGCGGGCTTCCGATCAAGGCGCCGGTGATCGACATGATCGAGATCGGTGCTGGCGGCGGCAGCATCGCGGAGGTCGACCAGCTCGGTCTGCTCAAGGTGGGGCCGCGAAGCGCGGGTGCCGATCCCGGCCCCGCCTGCTACGGCCTGGGCGGCCAGGAGCCGACCGTCACCGACGCCAACCTGCTGCTCGGCTACCTCGATCCCGACTTCTTCCTGGGTGGGCGGATGCGGCTCGACCCGACGGCGGCGGCGGCGGCGATGTCGCACCTGGCCGAACCACTCGGGCTGTCGGCGCTCGAGGCGGCATGGGGCGTCTACACGATCGTCTGCGAGAACATGGCCGCCGCGGCCCGCGTCCACATCGTCGAGAAGGGACGTGACCCGCGGCGCTACGCTATGGTGGGCTTCGGCGGGGCCGGACCCGCTCACGTCGCGCGCGTCGCGCGCATTCTCGGGGTGCGTGAGGTCGTGATCCCGCCGGCCTCCGGCGCGGCCTCCGCGCTCGGCTTCCTCGTGGCGCCGATCAGCTTCGAGTTCGTCAACTCGTTGCCCGGCGTGCTCGACGAGCTGGACCTGGACGCCGTGAACGCGCTGCTGGCCGACCTCGAGACGAACGGGCGCGGCCTGCTCCTCGAGGCCGGTGTCGCGCCCGCCGACGTGACCGTCACCCGTCGCACCGAGATGCGGCTCCTCGGTCAGGTCCACGACATCACGGTGACGCTGCCGGCCGGCCCTCTCGGGCACGAGACCCTGGACGCCGTGAAGGCGGCCTTCGCCGCCGAGTACACGCGACTCTACACGCACCTTTACACGGGCACCGTCATCCAGGCCATCAACTGGCGCGTGCTCTGCGCCGGCCCCGCACCCGCCATCCGGGTGGTGCACCAGGACGGGGTCCCGCAGTCACGCTCCTCCGAGACGGGTCACTCTCGCGTCGATCCGGGGCTGCGCTCCGATCTCAAGTCCCGTCGAGCCTGGTTTGCCGAGGTCGGCGGCTGGGTCGAGACGCCGGTCTACGATCGCTACGCGCTGACTCCGGGCGATACGCTCGAGGGCCCCGTCATCGTGGAGGAGCGCGAGTCGACGACGGTGGTGCCACCCGGCGATGGGCTTCGCGTCGACGACGGACACAACCTCCGGCTGACCATCCGGCAGAGCACCTCGGTGGAGCCGGTGCTCCCGGCCGCGATGCCGCTCGCGCAGACCATCAGCCGGATCGAGCGAGATCCGATCGGGCTTGAGATCATGTGGAGCCGGCTCGTCAACATCGTCGAGGAATGCTGGCTCACGGTCTGGCGGACCGCCTTCTCCCTGATCATCGGCGAGGCCCAGGACTTCGCCTGCGAGATTCTCGACCCGCGTGCCCACTCGCTTGCGCATTCGCCGCGGGCGATGCCCGTCTTCAACCTGACGCTTCCCCTCGCGGTCAAGGCGATCCTGGCGCGGTTCCCGGTCGAGACGCTCCAGCCCGGCGACATCCTGACCACGAACGACCCGTGGATCTGCGCCGGGCACCTTTTCGACGTCGCCATCGTCACGCCCGTTTTCCGCCATGGCAAGGTCGTGGCCATCATCGGCACCATCGGCCACGTCACCGACATCGGCGGCACCAAGGACAGCCTGAGCGCGCGCGAGATCTACGAGGAGGGTTTCCAGATTCCGCCCATGAAGCTTTACCGGGCGGGCGTGCTGAACGAGGATCTCATGACGCTGCTCGCCGAGAACGTCCGCAAGAGCGAGCAGGTGATCGGCGACATCCACGCCATGGTGTCGGCCAATGCCTCGGGGGCCCGGCGGTTGATCGACTTCATGACCGAGTACGGGCTCGAGGACCTGGAGGCGATGGCCACCGTGATCCAGAACCGCGCCGAGTCCGCGATGCGGGAGGCGATTCGCCGGGTGCCCGACGGGACGTACGACAGCGAGATCTGGAACGATGGCATGGGCACGACGCAACGCTATCCGGTCCGGGTCGTGGTGCGGGGGGATGAAATCACCGTGGACTTCGCAGGCGCGCCGCCTCAGGCGGCGCGCGGCGGCTCGAACTGCACCTTCGGCTATACCGCCGCCCACACGACCTATCCTCTCAAGTGCATTCTCTCGCCGGCCGTGCCGGCCAATGCCGGCTCCTACCGGCCGTTCACGGTGACGGCGCCCGAGGGCAGCATCCTCAACTGCACCAAGCCGATGGCCGTCAACACGCGCACGCGGACCGGCTGGTACATCGCCCCCAACCTCTTCATGGCCCTCGCCCGCGCGATGCCTGAACACGTCCAGGCCTTCACGGGTCTGCCGGCGTCGCTGCTGGCCTACGGCGTCGGGCCCGACGGTCGCGTCTACAACGACCACCTCTTTCAAGGCGGCGGACAGGGGGCGTGGGCGCGCGGCGATGGCAAATCGGCGCTGCTGTGGCCCACCAGCGCCGCCAACACCTCGGTGGAGCTCTTCGAGGCCCGCACTCCGGTCCTCGTCCTCGAGAAGGGCCTCGTCGCCGACACAGGTGGTGCCGGCCGTCATCGTGGTGGCCTCGGTCAGGTCGTGCGCGTGCGCAAGCTCTTCCACGACGGACAGCCGACGCTCGCCAGCCTGCATCCCGACGGCGTGCTGACACGGACTCCCGGCCTCTTCGGTGGCCGGCCAGGTGGGCCGGTGCGAGGCGTGATGCTCAACCCTGCCGGTGAGGTTGTCCAGGACTACGGGATCGGCGCCCTCGTGACGCTCTCATCGACGGATGAGATCCTCGAACTGCGTCTGGCCGGCGGCGCCGGTTACGGCGATCCACTGGATCGACCCGTCGACGAGGTGCAGCGCGACCTCGACGCCGGCTACGTCACCGCGGACGGTGCCGAGCACCAGTACGGCTGCGTGGTGCGCGGTGGTGGCCGCATCGAACCCGCCGCGACCGCCGCCCTCCGCGCCCGGCGGCGGTCCCGGTGGCACGACGATGAACCTCGCTGACGACCTCGAGGAATTCGTCATGTTCCACCCATTCGGTCGACTTGCACGCGTCCGTCAACGCGTTCTATTTAGAGCGGTCGACGAGAAGATACCGGTCCGGCCGATGGCGCTCGGCTACGCCGCACCGTGGAAACCGACTCGAGCCGCCGCAACCACACCAAAACTCGCAAGCGGCGTCGCCTGTCAGCTGCATCCCAGCCGATACGGGGATCGAATCAGCGCGCAGTGAAATCGCATACTTGAATTCTGTAAACTCGCTCGGGTCCGTTGGGAATTCGAGCCCGTGGCGAGCTTTCAGCGGAGGTCGACCCAGTATCGCTCGGGCACCGTGTAGCATTCAGCATATCCAGCCCCCGCAGCCAGCAAACAGACGCTTCGCAAGCCCAACCTCGGGCTGAGGTTTGATAGCCCTCGCAACAAACCAGCGACTAGCCGGCCTGCCTAGTGCTCTTCGGAACGCTTCCGCGGCCGCCGCGACGCCGCGGACCTCGAAGTGAGACCCGGTGCCAACCACGGTGGGGGCCGCTTCGCAGGCGACGAGTTTTGTCCATTGATTGGGACGTTCTGTCCAAATTACGACAATGACCGACCGTAAACTCCTAACGCACCGACCGTTTCGAATCTGGCATTGCCTATGCGCTCGCGATCGGTATGGGGGCGTGCATTCGTCGTCGGCGGGTTCTCGAGTGAGTGAACTCACCGACACCCCCAATCTCGCGTCGTCGTACTGCCCTCGCTGCGAGCCTGAGCGTGATCCTGTCCACGAAATCCTGACGGTGTGCTGGTGTGATGAACACCGGCCCACGTGCGAGGGCGCCGACGATGAAAGGGCGATCGTCGGCGGGGGTGTCCTGGATTCGGTGGGCGAAGTAAATGCCGCCACGAATCGCCCGTGGTGCGAACTGGTGCATCGCGCGATGCATTCAAAATCGCTCTCGTCGTTCGGTGAAAGCTCCGGGACGGCTCCATGACGATGATCGGGGTCGCCAACGGAGTCGTTGTCGGCGGCCTCGCCCTCATCCTGACGTTGGATGCGTCGGTCCAGGAGTTTACCGAACTCGTTTCCCTATCCGACGAGGCACGACGGGAGCGGTTCCGTTTGCCTCCGGCCTGCACCCCAATCATCAGCGCCGTGAAACCCGCCGCTCCGAACGCGAGTCGTCTGACCGTGTTCGTTGATTGCGGCGCCCCACCGACGGTTTCGTCATCGCCGATAAAACCAGCGTCGTGGAGAACCGAGTAGAGGAACAACACCAAGGATTGTGGGGCGTCTCCTTTGGTAGAAGGGCACGATGCCGGGCCCGGTGCGTCTGCGGCCGCTGAACGACGGGCTGCGCTCGTCCGCTCCAGCCGAGGGTTAGGCTCACCACCGGAGGCCAAAGTACGCCCGCTCCCAAAACTCGCGCTTTGGCCAGCCAGACCCAGAAGAGCCGATCAGTCGTGCGTAGTTTCGGCCGGTCACCGTTCTCTTGTACACGGCGAGCTGCTGGCGCAACGCGAGGTTCTCCAGGGCGAGCTCGCGGTGGCCGCCGAGAGGAACGGGAAGAGCCGAAGGAGGTGGAGCAGGAGGCTGATCATCGAGCCGGGATCTTCTCCGGATCAAAGCCGACAGATCAACCACTTGCCCGCTGGACGGAGTTTTGACGAAGGACAGGTGACGGCAGCGGCGTAATGGTTCAGAGGGTCGGGTGTCGGGAGATCACCGCCCTTGTACAGAAGTAGAAATTACAAATGCTCCTTTGGGTCTTTGCTCTTCATCACTCGCCGCACCATTTTCCGAGCGCGCTCTTTATCCCAAAGCCTGATACCTAAGTAGACAACATACCCACATGCCACAAGGATGAGAAGAAAGACTAAGACTTCTCCCGCGCCAACAATGAGCTTAATCATGGGGGGGTTATTTTCCTTGTTCGAGCCGAATAAATGGAACACTGCCGCTCCCCATATACACTGGGAGCTTTCCATCCCACTTGTCTAACGCCTTCATTTGGAGCACTTCGGGTGAACTCTTGAGCGATTCTTGGAGCAGCCTGTTGGCTTTGGCTTGGCCCTCAGCCAACGCGAGTTGCCGCTGCCCTTCTTTCTCCGCTTGTTGTCGCACAAATTCCGCCCGCTGCACATTCTGTTCTTCTACCTGCTTTTGCTCGATCGCATGACTGAAATCGCGAGAGAAGCTGATGTTCGTGATTGAGACGGCCTGAACGGTGATCCAATACGGAGCCAGTCTGACCTTCAACCCATCTTCGATTTCTTTCTTCAACTTTGGCCGTTCTTGGATCACTTTCTCAACTGGAAACAAGGCAGTGGAGGCCTTGGTGACTTCCTCAACAGCAGGGAGAATGATTCGTGCAGCAAAATCGGTCCCTACAGTTTTCACGACTTCGTGGCATTTGCTGCCGTCAATAGAAAAGTTTACGACAATCGTCGTATGGACGTCCTGTAAATCGCGGCTCGACGCGTCGGCTTTGACTTCGAATTTCTGAACCTTCACGTCCACATGGTAGACCGACGTTGTGAGCGGGTTGTACAAGTAGAAGCCTGCGGGATAGCATGTCGGATCGACGGCGCCAAATCGAGAGAACACAACGGCTTCGCCGGGAGAAGTCGAGGTGAACCCGCAACCGGCCACAAGCAATGCGATCATTCCCGTTAGGAAGAGCACGTGTGTCATGGGCACACCTCGTGTGACGATGCTCGCCTCGACCCTTGTACTGCAGTGCGCGAACACAATCGACGGAGGACCGTCGCAGCGTGCCGCGCGACGAGCGCCCAGAGGCTGCTATCGAGAAACGTAGCGCCGACGGACTCGACGTCGGCGAAGTCAAGGCGCACGCGGCTGGAGGCTTTCAACGCTTTGGCGATCTGGTCGTGGACCTGCTGCGCGTGGGCACCCGCACGCACCCGACGACCATGATCGCGCAACTGAATGACCTCCACGAGTGTGCTACTCGTTGGCGCTTTCGATCTGGCGTCTCCCGCGGCCCCGGCGGATCCCTAGAAGAGGCTAAAGCCCTTCGCCACGACAAAGCCAACGACGAGCAGCGCGATCAACACCCGCCGTCACCTTCTCATGCGTGCACATCCCCGCCTTTGCCTTACATGCAGCGATTGAACACAGCAGAGACATCTGCGGTCACTCCCTTCCCACAACTTGAAAGGGCTCGCCCGTGACGTGACGGGCCGTTTCACTTTCGAGGAAAAGATGTCACGGTCTTAGGTTCCTGGCAAGGTCGCGAAGCTCGACTCAAGAGCTGTGTGTTTTAGGTCGCGTCCTCGCCAAAGGGAGAAGGCGACGGGCAAGTCGCTGATGAAGCTAGCGAAACGTGATCGCGACTCAAAATTGGGGTCGAATCCCGTCGGGGCACCAGCTTGGTTTCATTGATGTATTTCGCTCCTGGTTTTAAGAACGTCGTCGCTCTTCGCGCGTACGGCAACGCGAGGCTGTCAAGAATGACGGGGTGTTCTACCGTGGAACAAGGGGCCCGGCGTTCAGGTATTCCCTGGCTAGGTCTTCCGTTATGGAACACCGCCGCGTGGCTGTGAGTCTCGAGTTTTTGCACGTGAGCTGCGAAATGGGGAGGACTGCAGCGCGCGCCTGTTGTTGACAAGGTGATCTGTCCACTTTCAGGTGAAGGCTCGCGGTCAAGCTGCCGTGGCGGGGACCGGCCGGCACATAGGCGGAATGCCGTTCTGAGGTGACAGTCAACCCCCGATGTGGACTCCGATGCTCCCGACGACCACGAGGCGAAGGCCTGCCTGCTTCAGCGCGCCGACGAGACG
>Ga0209266_1002342_pt1 | contig 12006 bp, 9 predicted proteins | sample GraSoiAngelo_132_FD_185889 | JGI IMG/M metagenome (GOLD analysis project Ga0209266, IMG submission 185889) | Grasslands soil microbial communities from the Angelo Coastal Reserve, California, USA - 14_0929_02_40cm (SPAdes) (version 2) | ecosystem: Environmental > Terrestrial > Soil > Grasslands ...
GTCGTCGTGGTGGTGATGGGTGGTGCCGTCGTCGTCGTGGTGGTCGGCGGGGCCGTGGTGGTGGTGGTGGTGGTAGTGGTGGTCGAGGTCGTCGTCGTGCTGGTCGGAGCCACCGCGGCGAGCAGGTTCCGCGCATCGAAGCTCCCGAGGCCCGTCACCATGTCGTAGCCGACGCCCGCGCTGTAGTCGCCGTTCGAGCCCGACGTGATGTCGTGGAGGGCGGCAGTCCCGCAGCGGCCGTAGAGGAGCGCGCCCGGGTTCCCGAGCGCCCCGCCGTTCTGCTGGACGAGCTCGGCGGCGAGGCCCGCCCATTGCGGCGCCGCGCCCGACGTGCCGCCGACGATGTACCAGAAGCCGCCCTCGAGGACGTAGTTGCCCGGCGAGGTGTTGGCCTCGAGCGCGACGTCGGGGACGAGCCGCATCGTGCCGGCCGGGACGCCGCAGCCCTGCTGGAAGGCCGGGCGCGCGAACACCTGGCTCACGCCCCCGCCCGAGCCGCTCCACCCGGTCTCCGAGCCGTAGCCGCCGCAACCCGGGCTCGAGGGCGTCAGGCCGCTGCCGCAGGCGGGCGTCGTGCCCCCGACGCCCATCACGTGCGGCGAGTTCGCCGGGTTGTCGACGCCGAGGATGTTGCTGCAGTCGCGGCTCCCGCTGTCCCCCGACGCTGCGAACCACGACTGCCCGATCGCATTGCCGTTCGCGAAGATGTTGTCGTCGGTCTGCTGCGTGGCCGACGACACGCCCGCCTCGCACGCGCCCCAGCTGGTGGACACCACGTGACCGGGATTGTCGGTCACGATGCGGTTGTACATCGTCGTGAAGGCGGCGAGGGAGGTCGAGGCCGCCATGTAGTTGAGGATGCGGGCGGCCGGCGCCGTGCCGTGGGCGTACTCCACGTCGAGCGCGATCTCGAGCGAGTTGTTACTGCTGAACGCGCAGCCCGGGGACCCCGACGGGCCGGTGCAGACCTGGCCGCTGCCTGCCGGGAGCTGGGGGAGACCCCACTGGCTGTTGAAGGCCGAGGTGTCGGTGTCTTTCCACGCGTAGGCGCCGGCGATGACGATGGTCTGGCCGGCGCCCGCCAGGGCCGCCGTGTTGTCGTAGAAGGTGAAGAGGTCGTTCGGGCTCAGGTGGCAGCAGTTCGACCCGAGCGCCGCCCGCGGGGCGACGGCGGGCTCGACCGACCGCACGTGGGGATGCCGCTCGCTCAGGTCGTCGAGCCCGATCACTCCCACGACGTAGCTCGCCATCGCGTCGGGGAACGAGGGCTCGTCGAGTGCCGCATAGTGCAGCTTGCCGGCCCGCTGCACGCGGTGGATCTCCACCCCGAAGGCCCGCTCGAGCGCCGCGACGCTGCCCACCGCGCCGACCAGCAGCCGGTTCGGGAAGCGCGTCGTGACCCGCAGCCCGACATCGCGGAGATGGCCGACCACGGCCTCCTCCTCGGCCGGGGTGGGCGCGTAGAGGGCGTCGAACTCCGCCTGGCTCAGGAACGCGTGGTAGCGAGGCGAGGCAGGGTCCTGGACGTCGGCGAGGAAGGCCTCGAGCGCCGCGCGGTCGCGCACATCGAGGCTCACCACCACGTGATGGCGCTCGGCGGTGGGCGCGCGACCGAGATCGACCACGTCCCTCAGGTGGGGCGAGAGCGAGGATGACCTGCCAGGCGCCCCCGCTGCGGGGGCGGCCGCCATGCCGATCGCCAGCGCGATCAGCGAGAGCGAGCGAGCAATCGTCGGTAGCTGCATCGATCCTCCAGACTCCCGAGACGGTGGCTGATCCACCCCGCGGCCCGCCGAGGCAAGTTCCGTCTCGGCAGGGAGCATCCGCAGAGAGAGCAAGGATCGTGCTCGGCTCGGCCATGGCGCCGGGCAGGAGTCCCGGGCGAGGCGAGCGCACGGCGTGTGCCGTCGGCGCCCGCCTGTGTCGCCCGCGACCCAGCCGGGGCGGCACCGACGCCCCCGGACGGTCACGGAGCGCGGAAGTCCGGCCGGCGCCACTGGTGGAGGCTCGAGGCCCGAGTCGGTGCCTGCTACCGGTGCTGCGGCGCGAACCGAGGCCGCACCTCGGGGGCCGGGGACGCAGGACGGGCGGCTACCCGCCCAGCGCCGCCTTCACCTTGCGCAGGGTCTCGAGGTCCTTGTTGAGGCCGTCGACGTGCTGCTGCATCTCGACGATGCTCGAGCCGAGCTGGGCGGCCGAGCCGAGCGCGCCGCCCTGCTCGCCCGCCTTCTTCATGACGTCGCCGAGCTGCGCCTCGACGCTCCGCGGCCCGAGGGCTCCGCACAGGTAGCCGGCGCCGAAAATACCCGCTACCGCGAGCATGCGAAGCCCGCGGCCGATCCGTTTCTGGAGCATCCCGTCCCCCTTCGCGCGCCTCACACGCGCTTGCGCTTCTTCGCCATGTAGTCGACGAGCAGGTACTCGCCGAGGCGGTCCGGACGCGTGTAGAGCGCGCGGCCCTTGTTGATGCGCGTCATGCGCTCGACGAAGGCGCGCAGGCTCGGGCTGTCGTCGAGCATGAAGGTGTTGATGACGATGCCGCGGCGGGTGACACGCTCGACCTCCTTGAGCGTCTCCTGCGCGGCACGCATGGAGATGCCGCCGAACGACAGCGGCCACTCGCAGTAGAGCCGGCCGCGCAGGAAGTAGGCCGTCGGCTGGCCGTCGGTGATGATGATGATGTGCTGGTTGTTGCTCGGGTGGCGGACGAGGAGGTCGGCGGCGAGGCGCAGCCCGTCCTGTAGGTTGGTGAACGGGTCGCCCATGTTCCAGCTCGCCTCGGGGAGGTCGCGCAGCCGGAGCTCCACGGCGCGCGTGAAGAAGCCGACGATCGCGAAGTAGTCGCGCGGATAGCGGGCGCGGATCAGGCTCTCCATCGCCATCGCGACCTTCTTGGCAGCGGCGAAGCGCCCCTCCCACGACATCGACCAGCTCATGTCGAGGAGGAGGACGGTCGAGGTGGTGGTGGTGTGCGCGGCGGCGTGCACCTCGAAGTCCTCGGGGCGGACGTCGAGCGGCGTGCCGGGGCGCCGGGCGAGCGCCTTCTTCAAGGTGCGCACCAGATCGAGCACCAGCGGGTCACCGTGCCGGTAGCGCTTGGTCTCCTCGGGGCGGAGGTCGATCGAGCCGCGATGGTCGGTCTGGTGGCCCCCGGCCCGGTCGCGGAGCAGCCCCTGGTAGATATCGCGCAGCGCGAGCTGGCCGATCTTGCGCACGCCCTTGGGCGAGAGGTGCGCACGTCCCTCGCGCTGGGTCACGTAGCCCGCGTCGTCGAGGAGGACCATGACCTCCTTCAGCAGCCGGAAGTTGCGCGCCGCCTCCGGCCCGAGGAGCGCACCCAGGTTCTCGAGATCGACCGAGTCGAAGTTCCCGGAGAGCAGCTCCTCCTCGAGGCGCTTGAGGCGCTCCATCTCCCGCATCAGCTCGACCGCCTCGCTGTAGGAGAGCGACCGCGGGCCCTGGAAGAGGTCGCCGTAGCGCCGCTGGAAGTCCTCGAGGTCGCGGATGTCGTCGAGTTCCTCGAGCAGGTCCTCGAGCATGCGGCGCGCGTCGTCGTCCGCGAAGGGGTGGTCGCGCAACTGCTCGAGCGCCTGCGAGAGGCGCGGCGAGAGGCGGTCGAGCACCTCCCGCCTGCGGGCGGCCGCCTCGGCGTCGCCGCGGCGGTCGAGCGTATCGCGCTCGAGGTCGAGCAGCTCCTCCAGCTTCTCGCGCAACTCGCGGAACGCCTCGCGCAGGTTCACCTCCCGGTAGCGGCTCCGCATCGCCTCGCGGAGCTGCTCCAGGAAGTCGTCCAGCCCCATGACGCGCACGCCGTCCTCCCACTCGAGCCCCTGGTGGAGGAGCCAGTCGAGCGCCTGCTGCACGTCGTCGGTGAAGGAGAGGTACTCGGCGAGCTTCTCGAGGACCCGGTCCGCCTCGAGGCGGATCTCCTGGGTGCCGTCCCAGGCGGTGTAGCGGACGCGGAGCATCGCCGGCGACCTTAGCGCAGCCCCGGCGCAAAGAGAACCGCGCCCGGGCGCAGCCAGGGCGACGGCGCGAGCACCCAGCGGCGCGCGCCCGTGGCGCTACGCGCGGTAGGTGTATCGGCCGCCGGCGCGGTCCTTGTTGAGCTTCTGGTGGAGATGGAGCCCCTCGAGCACGAACTCGATGGCCGCCGCCATGAGGCCCGGGCTCTCGAAGGGGCCGAGCTGCGCCACCGCGTCGCGCAGCCCGGGGATCTGGCGGATGCCCTCGAGGTACTCCTCGGCGCGCATGCGGTCGGAGACCTCCACGCCCCAGCCCGCCTCGAAGTGCTCGGTCACCTTCCTGAGCGCCTCGACCTTCAGGTACTGGTCCCACACCTTGAGCACGGCACGGTTGATGAGCCGGTCGATCAGGTCGTCCTCGCGCTTGTCCTCGCCCACGTACTCGAGCTCGATCTTGCCGGCGGTGGAGGCGAGGATCGAGTGCAGGTCGGTGAGCCGCGGGACGATCTCGTGCTCGCCCAGGCGCACGGCGCGCTTCTCGGCGTTGGAGAGGAGGCTCTCGTAGTTGTTGATGGTGACGCGCACGCTCACGCCCGAGGACTGGTTGATCTCGTTCGAGCCGCGCGCCTCGAAGGTGAGATGGGCGACGATCTCCTTCATGAAGTCGGGCACCCGCACCGCCGTCGCCTCGCGGTCGGAGACCGGCACCTCCTGCTCCATGATCGCGATCTCGTCCTCGAGCGAGCGCGGGTAGTGGGTGCGGATCTGGACGTCGAAGCGGTCCTTGAGCGGGGTGATGATCCGACCGCGGCTGGTGTAGTCCTCGGGGTTCGCGCTCGCCACGATGACGATGTCCAGGGGCAGGCGGATCTTGTAGCCCTTGATCTGGACGTCCTTCTCCTCCATCAGGTTGAAGAGGCCGACCTGGACCTTCTCGGTGAGATCCGGCAGCTCGTTGATGGCGAAGATGCCGCGGTTCGTGCGCGGGATGAGGCCGTAGTGGATGGTCTCCTCGTCGGCCAGGTAGCGACCCTCGGCCACCTTGATCGGGTCGATCTCGCCCACCAGATCGGCCATGGAGACGTCGGGCGTCGCGAGCTTCTCGGCGTAGCGCTCGTCGGGCCCGATCCAGGCGAGCGCGAGCGCATCGCCCTCGGCTGCCGCGCGCCGCCTGCACTCGCGGCAGATGGGCGCGATCGGGTCGTCGTTGATCGGGCAGCCGGCGATCACCGGCACGAGCGGATCGAGGAGCGAGGTCAGGCCCCGGATGACGCGGCTCTTCGCCTGCCCGCGCTCGCCCAGGAAGACCATGTGGTGCCCGGCGAGGATCGCGTTCTCGATCTCGGGGATGACGGTGTCATCGTAGCCGATGATGCCCGGGAGGATGCGCTCGCCCCGGCCGAGGCGGGCGAGGAGGTTCTTCCGCATCTCCTCGCGGACCGGGAGCACCCGGTCCCCCGCAGCCCTGAGCTCCCCCAGCGTTCGCGGCGATCCAACCTCCGGCACGAGCGCGTCCCCCGTTCGAGAGAAGTGCGCGGATTATACGCACCGCCGCACACGCGGCACAATCCGCGACCTCACCCGAGCCAGGCGAAGGCGGGCTTGAGACGGTCGTAGGTCGCGAGCAGGTGCTCGGGCATGACGCGCACGTCGCCCACCACCGGCATGAAGTTCGTGTCGCCCGCCCAGCGCGGCACGATGTGCCAGTGGAGATGGTCGCGCACGCCGGCGCCGGCGCAGGCGCCGAGGTTCATGCCCAGGTTGAACCCCTCGGGGTGAAGGGCGCTCTCGAGCGACGCAAGCGCGCGGCGCAGGGTCTCGGCCAGGTCCGTGTGCTCGGCCGCGGGCAGCGTCGGCAAGTCGGCCGCGTGGCGGCGCGGTGCCAACATGAGATGCCCGTTCTGGTACGGGTAGCGGTTCAGCATCACGAGGCTGTGCGCGGTGGTGCCGAGCAGCAGGCGCTCGCGCGCCTCACCCGCCCGCGCGGCACAGAAGATGCATTCCCGCTCCTCCCGGGCGGCGCCGATGTAGGTCATCCGCCAGGGCGCCCACAGGACGTCCATGCGCTCCTCCCGTGCCGGTCAGGATAGCACGAAGAGCGTCTGGTGCCCGCCCTTGCCTTAGCTGCTGGCGCGGGCGACCGCGCTTACGGCTCGTCCGCGTCGGCCGCCGTCCACGGCTTGCCGTCGACGCGCAGGCGGAGCTCCTTCCCCACTTTGAAGAACGGGACGCGTTTGGCGTGCACGGCGACCAGCACGCCCGTCTTCGGGTTCCGCCCCTCGCGCGCCTGCCGGTGTTTCACGACGAAGCTGCCGAAGCCGCGGATCTCGATGCGCTCGCCGCGCGTGAGCGCCTGGGCCATGCTGTCGAAGACCGCGTTCACCATCACCTCGGCGTCGCGGCGCGAGAAGCGGGGGAAGAGATTCAGCACCTCGTCGATCAGGTCGCGCTTGGTCATGCTCGCGCTCATCGGGGGACGGGACCCCGGTAGAGGAAGAAGAGGCCGCCCGGCGTCTCGCGTGGCGCGGGCAGCAGCGTCTCGCCGAGGAGCTGGAGGAGCCACGGCAGCCGGCGGAACCGCACACGCCACACGCGCGGCTCGCCCGGCTGGTTCACCTCGCTCCACGCTTCCCGCGTCGCGGACTCGAGGCCGCCCAGCCGATCGACCAGGCCGGCGGCCAGCGCCTGGGTACCCGAGTAGATGCGCCCATCCGCCAGGGCGCGCACCTGCGCGGGCTTCATGTTGCGGCCGTGCGCCACCGCCTCGACGAACTGCCCGAGCACGTCGTCCACCATCCCCTGCAGGAGCGTGCGCTCGTCGGGGGTGAGCTTGCGGAGCGGGTGGCCGGTGTCCTTGTAGCGGCCGCTCTTCACCGTCTCTTCCGAGAAGCCGATCTTGTCCGCCAGCGGCGCGTAGTACGGCACGCTCATGATGACGCCGATCGAGCCGGTGATGGTCCCCGGGTCGGCGACGATCTTGTTCGCCGCCGAGGCGACGTAGTACCCGCCCGAGGCGGCGACGCTGCCGAGCGAGGCGATGACGGGCTTGCGCTCGCGCACGCGCCACACCTCGTCGTAGATCTCCTGCGAGGGCGCGACAGCGCCGCCGGGCGAGTCGATGCGGAGCACCACGGCAACGGTCTTGTCACTGGTGCGGAAGCGCTCGAGCGCCTCCACCAGATCGCTGGCGTCCTGGATCACCCCGCGCAGCTCGACCACGCCGACCACGTTGCCGTAGAGCGGGCGCTCGCCGAGGCCGCCGCCGAACAGCGCCAGCCCCGCCACCAGCGCGCCCGCCACCAGCGCACCGACGGCCAGGAGCGTGAACACGCGCAAGATGGGGTGTCGTCGCGCCATCGCCTCGGGCTCCGCCCCCGCGCCGCCGGCCACGCGCGGCTAGCCCTTCTGCTTGTCGGCCTCGGGCATCACGTCGGCGAGCGAGAACCGCCCGCTGTCACGCTCGCGCGCCAGATAGGCTTCCATGTCGGCGCGCTCCTCGGTCTTGCGGAGCACCTTGATGGAGAGCCCGATCCGTTTCTCCCGCGCGTCGACCGTGGTGACCTCCGCCTCGACCGGGTCGCCGGGCTTGAAGAGCGCGGACGGTTTGTCGACGCGCTCGGTCGAGAGCTGCGAGACGTGCACCAGCCCCTCGATCCCCTCCTCCAGCTCGACGAACACCCCGAAGTCGGTGACGCTCGTGACCGTGCCCCTGGCCCGCGTGCCCGGCGCGTAGCGCTTCGGCACCTGCAGCCACGGGTCCTCGGTGAGCTGCTTGATGCCGAGCGAGATGCGCTCGTTGTCCACGTCGATCCCGAGCACGACCGCCTCGACCTCGTCGCCCTTCCGGTAGAGCTCCGAGGGGTGCTTGACCTTCTTCGTCCAGTGGAGGTCGGAGACGTGCACCAAGCCGTCGATGCTCTCCTCCACCTCGACGAAGAGGCCGAAGTCGGTGATGCTCCTGATCTTGCCACGGATCTTCGAGCCCACCGGGTGATTGATGCGCACCAGCTCCCAGGGATTCGGCTCGGTCTGCTTGAGTCCGAGCGACACGCGGCGGTTGGTCGGGTCGATGTCGAGCACCTGGACCTCGACCTCCTGGCCCACCTCGAGCACCTTGGAGGGATGCGTCACCCGCTTGGTCCACGACATCTCGGAGACATGGATCAGGCCCTCGATACCCCTCTCGATCTCGACGAAGGCGCCGTAGTCGGTGAGGCTCACGACCTTGCCCCGGATACGCGCGTTGAGGGGCAGGCGCTCGGCGATGGTCGTCCACGGGTCGGGCATGATCTGCTTCATGCCGAGCGAGACGCGCTCGCGCTCCGGGTCGTACTTGAGGACGACCACCTTGACGCGGTCACCGCCGTTGATGACCTCGGAGGGATGCCCGACGCGGCCCCACGACATGTCGGTCACGTGGAGGAGCCCGTCGATGCCGCCGAGGTCGACGAAGGCGCCGTAGTCGGTGATGTTCTTCACCGTGCCCTCGAGGATGACGCCCTCCTCCAGCACCTTGAGGGTCTCGGACTTGAGCGCCGTGCGCTCGCGCTCGAGGACCGACCGGCGCGACACCACCACGTTCCCGCGCGAGCGGTTGAACTTGAGGATGGCGAAGCGACCGCGCTGGCCGATGTAGCGGTCGAGGTTGCGCGTCGGCCGGAGGTCGGCGTGCGAGCCGGGGAGAAACGCGGCCACGCCGATGTCCACCTTGAGCCCGCCCTTCACCTTGCCGACGATTGTCCCTTCGACCGCACCGTCGCGCTCGTAGGCCTTCTCGATCTCGCGCCAGACCTTGAACTGCTCGGCCTTGTGCCGCGAGAGGACGATGTCGCCCGACTCGGTGTCGCTCGCCTCGAAGTAGACGTCGACCTCGTCGCCCTCGTGCACGGTGAGCTCGCCGTCGCGGGTCATGAACTCGTGGATCGGGATGGTGCCCTCGGACTTGTAGCCGATGTCGATCGTGACGGCGTCGCGCCCGATCAAGACGACCCGGCCGGTGATCACCTCGCCCTGCTTCGGGCTCTTGAGACTCCGCTCGAAGAGGGCACCAAAGTCCTCTTCGGCGCCGATCTCGCGATCGGACGGCTTCGTCGTCTCGGGCATCAAAGCGGTACCCCCTGCGGGCGGGATTCTTGCGGAATGCGGATGAACCGTCCCCACATACTCCGCTCCCGCAGGGTATTCAAGCGTGAAATTAGGTGCCTGGATGATTCGAGCTCAGCCGGGCCAGCGCTCGCGCACGAGGCGCTCCATGCGCTCTACCACCTCCCCCAGGGTGAGCGCCGTGGTGTCGAGGACGACGGCATCGGCGGCCCGACGGAGCGGCGAGTGCGCACGCCCGGCGTCGCGGCGGTCGCGCCCCGCGAGCTCGCGGGCGAGCGCCGCCTCGTCGATCGTCGCGGCGCCGGCGCGCAGTTCCGCCGCCCGCCGCGCCGCTCGCACCGCCGGGTCGGCGGTCAGGTAGAGCTTCACCGGCGCGTCCGGGAACACGACCGTCCCGATGTCGCGGCCCTCCATCACGATGCCGCCCGCCGCGCCGAGCGCGCGCTGCAGGGCGACCAGGCGCTGGCGCACGACCGGCTGGGTCGACACCCGCGAGGCCAGCTCGCCCGCCTCGGGCCGGCGGATCGCCGCCGAGAGATTCCGCCCGCCGACGAGGAGCCGCTCGCCGTCGTCGGCGAGCTCGAAGTCGAGCGCGGCGACGAGCCGCCCGAGCGCCGCGGCATCGTCCGGGTCGATGCCCCGCTCGGCGGCGAGCACGCCGACGGCGCGGTACATCGCGCCCGTGTCGACGTAGCCGAAGCCCAGGCGGCGCGCGAGGGCGCGGCTGGCGCTCGACTTCCCCGCGCCGGCGGGTCCGTCGACCGCGACCAGCGGCCTCAGAGACCCTCCACCGCCGCGCCCAGCTCGGCCAGGCGCCGGAAGAAGCCCGGGAACGAGACCTCGGCCGCGCCCGCGTCGGCGATCTCGACCCCGCCGTCGGCCGCGAGCCCGGCCACCCCGAACGCCATGGCGATGCGGTGGTCGCCGTGCGACTCGACGCGGCCGCCGCGCAGGCGCCGGCCGCCCGTGCCGCGGATGACGAGGCCGTCCGCGGTCGCGCCGACCGCGACGCCGAGGAGGCGGAGCTGCTCCAGCGCCGCGATGCGGTCGCTCTCCTTGAGGCGCAGCTCGCCCGCGCCCGTGATCGTCGTCTCGCCCTCGGCGAGCGCGGCCGCGACGCAGAGGATGGGCAGCTCGTCGATCGCGCCCGGCACCTCGGCCGGCGTGACCGTCGTGCCGCGGAGCCGCGCCGTGCGCACCCGCAGCTCGGCGCGCGGCTCGCCTGCCACGTCGTGCGTGTCCACCACCTCGATGGGCGCCCCCATGCGCCGGAGGATGGCGAGCGCGCCGGTGCGCGTCGGGTTCACGCCCACCCCCGGCAGGCGGAGCTCCGAGCCCGGCACGACGAGGGCCGCGACCACCAGGAACGCCGCCGACGACACGTCGCCGGGGAGCGGGACGGCCGCGCCGATCGGCCGCTGCCCCCCCCTCACCTCGATCGATCCGGCCGTGCGCCGCAGGCGCACGCCGAGATGCCCGAGGAGTCGCTCGGTGTGGTCGCGGCTCGCGAGCGGCTCGCAAACCCGCGTGGTGCCGCGCGCCGAGAGCCCGGCGAGCAGGAGCGCCGACTTCAACTGCGCGCTCGGCACCGGGAGCGTCCAGTCGATCGCCCGGAGCGCGGCGCCGCGGACGGTGACCGGCGCATGCCCGTCGGTCGTCTCGACCGCGGCCCCCATGGCGCGCAGCGGCGCCGCCACGCGCTCCATCGGGCGGCGGCGGAGCGACGCGTCGCCGTCGAGCACGACCGTGCCCGGCCCGGCGGCGACCAGGCCGGCGGTGAGCCGCATGGTGGTACCCGAGTTGCCGCAGTCGATCGCGACCCGGCCGTCGCTCCCGAGGCGTGCGCCCGCACCCTCGATGCGGACGGCGTCCCCCGCCTGCTGGATGCACACGCCGAGGGCCCGCATGGCGCCGAGCGAGGAGAGGACGTCGCCGCCCCCCGGGAAGCCCGTGACGGTGGTCGCGCCCTCGGCGACCGCGCCGAGGAGGAGTGCCCGGTGCGCGATCGACTTGTCGCCGGGGACGCCGAGCGTCGCGGCGAGGCCGCCGGGCGGCGGCCCCACGCGCACCGTCGCCATCACTCCTCCCCGCCCAGGCGGCGGCGCAGGGCGCGCGCCCGGGCGAGCGCCGCCTCGAGGCCCGCGGCGTCGCGCGCGGCGAGCAGCCCCTCTAGCCGGGCGAGCGCCGCGCGGAACTCGCCCAGGGCCGCGGCGAGCGCGGGCGCGTTCGCGAGGGCGATGTCCCGCCACAGCTCGGCCGGGCTGGCGGCGATGCGCGTCGTGTCGCGGAAGCCGCCGCCGGCGTAGTCGAGCGCGCGCCGGCCGCCGATCGTCTGCTCGCCCACCGCCGTCGCGAGCGCATAGGCGAGGAGATGGGGCAGATGCGACACGCGCGCGAGGAGCTCGTCGTGCAGCGACGGCGGCATCTCCTCGACCCGGGCCCCCACCCCTTCCCAGAGCGCGCGCACGCGCCCGAGCGCGGCCCGATCGGTCACCGGCGTCGGGGTGAGGATGCAGCGCCGCCCGCGGAAGAGGTCGGCGCGCGCCGCGCCCGCGCCCGACGCCTCGCTGCCGGCGATGGGATGGGCGCCGACCACCGCTCCGATGCCGGCCCACCTGGCCTCGAGCGTGGCGACGACCTCCCCCTTCACGCTGCCCACGTCGGTGAGCAGCGTGCCCGTGTTCGCGTGCGGGCCGAGCGCCGCCGCGAGCGCCGCCGACGCGCCGACCGGCACCGCGAGCACGATCGCGTCGGCCCCGGCGGCCGCGGCCGCCGCGTCGCACGTCACGCGATCGACGAGGCCGCGCTCGCGCGCCCGACGGAGGTTCGCCTCCGTGCGCCCGAAGCCGACCACCTCGCCGGCCAGCCCGGCGGCGCGCACGGCCGCGCCGAGCGAGCCGCCCACCAGGCCGACCCCCGCGATCGTGAGCCGGGCGAA
>Ga0209266_1002345_pt1 | contig 11997 bp, 9 predicted proteins | sample GraSoiAngelo_132_FD_185889 | JGI IMG/M metagenome (GOLD analysis project Ga0209266, IMG submission 185889) | Grasslands soil microbial communities from the Angelo Coastal Reserve, California, USA - 14_0929_02_40cm (SPAdes) (version 2) | ecosystem: Environmental > Terrestrial > Soil > Grasslands ...
ATGCTAGAGCGGGCAGTTGACGCTCATGCTGTCACAGCCCACATCAGCGAGCGCTGATCCTGTCGAGTTGTCGACCGCGTCGGCCGGCAGCTTGATGTTGGTAGCGGCGATATTCTCGCGCAGGTGCGCCACGGAGGAAGTGCCTGGGATGAGCAGGATCGTGGCGGAGTGCTGCAGTGGCCAAGCCAGCGCGACCTGCCGGGGCGATGCACCGAGTCGAGCCGCGACCGCGACGAGCACCGCTGACTGCAACGGCGTAAACCCTCCGAGGGAAAGAAGGGGGTGTATGCAATGCCTTCCCGTGCGCAGCGATCGACGAGTTCGCGGTCGTTCCGGGTCGCAACGTTGTAGTTGTTCTGCACGCAGACGACCTGTGCGATGGAACGCGCCTCGGTGAGCTGCTCGGCCGACACGTTGCTGACCCCGAGATGCCGGATCAGGCCTTGCCGCCGCAACTCCGCGAGGACGGTGAACGGTTCCGCGATCGAGCCGGGAGTGGGACGCTCCAAACCACCGACGCGCAGGTTGACCACGTCGAGAGTCTCCAGCCCCAGATGCTTGAGATTGTCGTGCACGGCGCTGGCCGACCGTCTCGGTCGAACGCCTCCAGAAGTCGAGCGTGCCGTCTACCGGTCCGGGACGCGCTGACGTCAAATGACCCTCGCTGAGCCTGTCGTCCGCCCCTGCAGATCCCTCGAAATCCGGTTTGAGGAACGCGTCGCCGTCGGCAACGTAGAAAGACGTCCGGCACGCCCCAAATATTACGCTGCTTCGGAGAAGTGAGGGGGGCCAGAGGATCGCCCCTCGCGACGCAATGGAGTAGAGTAACGACACCGTGGTGACGTCGTTGGCGGCGCTTTTGACCGCGGAATGGCCGTCCGTTCTGCACGGGGAGATCGCGTCCCGGGTTGGCTTCCGTGTGTCAGAAAACGGGCACACTGAGGCCGTCGTGTGCCACCAGTGTGCCCGGGCAACGGCCGAAACGGCCCCAGAGTGGCCGAAAGCAGAGACCGGATACTCATCGCCAAGTGGTTGGGATTGCGGAGCTGTGTTACAGTGCCCGAGGCGGGCGGGAATAGCTCAGTGGTAGAGCACGACCTTGCCAAGGTCGGGGTCGCGGGTTCGAATCCCGTTTCCCGCTCCATCACTTAGTGTTTTTCCCCGCGCTCACGTCGGGGCGGCGTAGCCAAGTGGCCAAGGCGGAGGTCTGCAAAACCTCTATTCAGCGGTTCGAATCCGCTCGCCGCCTCCATTACGTTCCAGCCGGTTTCGTCACTACGCTGGTGTAGCCCAATCGGCAGAGGCAATCGGCTTAAAACCGATTCAGTGTGGGTTCGAATCCCTCCACCAGCACCAGTATCCCGCCGACGCGCCCGCGAGCCTGCCGTTCCCCCGTGCTATCCTGCGAAGCGTGATGAGCTCTCCCGGCGCGATCGCGTTTCAGATCGGCCCTCTCGTGATCCGCTGGTACGGGATCCTGATGGCGACGGCGATCGTCGTCGGCCTCTGGCTCGGCCACCGTCAGGCCAAGCGCGAAGGCCTGCCGGCCGACGACATCATCAGCTGCGGCCAGTGGGCGATCCTCGCGGGCCTCGTGGGAGCCCGGCTCTACGAGGTCGCCTTCAACTGGGATTACTACGGGCGTTACCCGTGGAAGATCATCGCGGTCTGGGAGGGCGGCCTCGCGATCCACGGTGGGCTGATCCTGGGTCCCCTCGTGGGCGCGTGGCTCGCGTACCGCTGGAGGCTTCCGGTCCTGCGCGGCCTCGACGTCGCAGCCCCCTCCATCGCGCTCGGACAGGCGATCGGGCGTTGGGGGAACTTCTTCAACGAGGAGGCCTTCGGGCAGCCGACGGACCTGCTCTGGAAGCTCTACATCTCGCCCCCGCACCGCCCGCTCGGCTTCGGCCAGTACGAGTATTTCCACCCGACCTTCCTCTACGAGTCGCTCTGGGACCTCATGGTGTTCGGGCTCCTCGTCGGCGTGCTCCGCGCGCGACTCGCCGGCCGCCCGGGCGCGCTCTTCTTCTCCTACGTCGGCCTCTACTCGGTCGGCCGCTTCGCGATCGAAGCGCTTCGGCTCGACAGCTTCTGGCTCGGCGCCTACCGCGTGCCGCAGCTCGCGAGCATGCTCGGCATCATCGTTGCCGTGGCGGGCATGGCCTGGGTGAGCCGTCGCGCCTCGTCGCTCGCCGCCGGCTAGTCCGGCGCTCATGCAGCTCGAGCGCGTCGGTCCCTATCTCTGGCGGATTCCCCGTGACGAGGGTCGCGGGATGCGCGTGCCCGGTCTGATCGTCGCCGACGAGCACCTGATCGCGTCCATCCGGAGCGACGCGTCGCTCGAGCAGCTGGCCAACGGTGCCACCCTCCCCGGGATCGTCAGGGCCGCGCTCGCGATGCCGGACATCCACCAGGGCTACGGGTTGCCCGTCGGCGGCGTCGTGGCGACCGATGCCGAGCACGGCGTGATCAGCCCCGGCGCGATCGGGTTCGACATCAACTGCGGCGTACGGCTCTTGAAGACCCCGCTCGACGCCGGCGACGTCGCGACCCGGATGGAGCGGCTGGTGGACGCGCTCTACGCTGCGATCCCGACGGGCGTCGGCTCCCGGGGCGCGTTGACGCTCGACGCGCGGATGCTCGATGAGGTCACCGCGCGCGGCGCGGCGTGGGCGGTAGAGCGCGGGTACGGCGTGCCGGACGACCTCGAGCGGATCGAGTCGGGCGGCGGCCTCGATGGGGCCGACCCGGGCAAGGTCTCGGAGCGCGCGCGTGAGCGTGGCCGGCGCCAGCTCGGCACTCTCGGCTCGGGGAACCATTTCCTCGAGGTGCAGGTGGTGGACGAGATCGACGACGCGCGCACCGCCGAAGCCCTCGGCATCCGCCTGGGGCAGGTGATGGTGATGATCCACACCGGGTCGCGCGGCCTCGGCCACCAGGTGTGCACCGACTACCTCGAGGTGGCGGGCAGGGCGCTCCGCCGCCACGGCATCAGCGTGCCCGACCGCCAGCTCGCGTGCGCCCCCGCCAACTCCGCGGAGGCGCGCGACTATCTCGGCGCCATGCGGGCGGCGGCGAATTTCGCGTTCGCCAACCGTCAGCTTCTGACCCACTGGGCGCGCGACGTCTTCGCGCGCGAGCTCGGCGCCGACGCGCGCGAGCTGGCGGTCGTCTACGACGTCGCGCACAACATCGCGAAGGTCGAGGAGCACGTCGTGGACGGCGCCGTCCGCCGCCTCATCGTGCACCGGAAGGGCGCCACGCGCGCGTTCCCGGGACAGCCGGTGATCGTGCCCGGCGACATGGGCCGCTATTCCTTTCTCCTGGTCGGGACGGAGGCGGCGATGCGCGAGACCTTCGGGTCCACCTGTCACGGCGCGGGACGGCTGCTCTCCCGCACCGCGGCGGTGAAGGCGGCGCGCGGACGTCGGATCGACAAGGAGCTGCGCGAGCGCGGCGTCGTCGCGCGCGCCACGGGCAAGGACGCGCTCGCCGAAGAGATGCCGGAGGCGTACAAGGATGTGAAGGACGTGGTGGACGTCGTCCACCGCTTCGGGATCTCCTTGCGCGTCGCGCGGCTCAGGCCGCTCGGCGTCATCAAAGGCTGAGTCGCCCGCGAGCGCCAAGGGGCGCGTCACGCACGTGGTAGACTAGGCCGATGTCCTGGGGACTCAAGAAGAAATTCCAGGGCCTCCTGGCCCAAGAGCAGGGCGCCGTTCGCAAGGACTGGGGAGGGAAGATCGCTTTCGCCCTCGTCTACCCGAACACCTACGCCGTCGGGATGTCGAACCTCGGCTTCCAGACGATCTATCGCCACCTGAACGCGCTTCCCGACGTGGTGTGTGAGCGGGTGTTCCTCCCCGATCCCGAGGACATCGAGGAGCTCCAGCGGACGGAGGGCGTGCCGATCTCACTCGAGTCGTTCCGGCCGCTCAGCGACTTCCACATGGTCGGCTTCTCCGTCACCTACGAGGGCGACTACGTCAACATGCTGCGACTGTTGGCGCTCGCCCGAATCCCGCTCCGCGCCGGAGACCGGCGGCCGCACGATCCCCTCGTCTTGATGGGCGGGGTGTGCGCCTTCTCCAATCCGGAGCCGGTCGCGCCGTTCATGGACCTCATCGTCGTGGGTGAGGGCGAGGAACTCGTCGGCGAGCTGATCGCGGCGTACCGGGACGGTTACGACGATCGCGACCGGCTCCTCGACGCGCTCGCGGCGATCGAGGGCGTCTACGTGCCCTCGCGCTACGAGGTGAGCTACGCGCTCGACGGCACCGTGGGCGAGGTCCTGGCGCTGGACGCGGCGCCGGCGATCGTGACGAAGCGCCGCCTGCGCAACGTCGATGCCTTCGAGACCGTCGGTGGTGTGAAGACGCCGAACGCCGAGTACGGGCACATGGCGCTCCTGGAAGTCGGCAAGGGGTGCGGCCGTGGCTGCCGGTTCTGCCTGGAAGGCCAGGTCTACCGGCCGGTGAGGCACCGGAGCGTGGACGCCCTCCGCGAGACCGTGGCCCGCATGGCCGAGAGCGGCGAGAAGCGCGTTGGGCTCGTCGGGGCGTGCGTCTCGGACTACCCGTGGATCGGCGAGCTGCTGAAGATCGTCGAGGACAACGGGCTCGAGCTCTCGATCTCATCCATCCGGGCCGACAGCCTCACGGACGACCTCGTCGCCGCGCTCGCCCGCGGCGGCCACCGCACCCTGACCATAGCCCCGGAGGCGGGCACGGAGCGTCTGCGCCGGGCCATCCGCAAGGCGATCACCGACGAGCAGATCCTGACCGCGTGCGACCTCGTCCGCGCCCACGGGATCCCGAACCTCAAGACCTACTTCATGATCGGCCAGCCGACAGAGACGCTCGCGGACGTGGAGGCGATCCCGCTGCTCGCCGAGCGGATGCTCGAGCGCCTGCGCGTGCTCGATCCGTCGGGGAAGCCGTTCGGCCGCTTGACGCTGTCGGTCTCGTCCTTCGTCCCGAAGCCCTGGACGCCCTTCCAGTGGGCGCCCTTCGACGGTGCCGAGTCGCTCCAGGCGAAGCTCGAGATCGTCAAGCGGGGCGCCCGGCGGTTCTCGAACGTCCGGGTGCTCCACGAGAACCCGCGCGAGGCGGCGCTCCAGGCGCTGCTCGCCCGCGGCGACCGGCGCGTCGCCGGCTTTCTCGAGCTGGCGGCAGCGTTCGACGGTGACTGGCGGCGCGCGCTGCGAGAGTGGGACGGCGACCCCGACTTCTGCACAACGCGGGCCCGCTCGACGGACGAGCGCCTGCCGTGGGACCACTTCGACGTTGGCGTGAAGAAGGCGGGACTGATTCGAGAGTGGGAGCGAGCGCGGGCCGAGGTCGCCGTCGCCGCCGGAGCGGTCTGATGCGGATCGACGACGCCTACGGTCGGCCGCTCCGGAACCTCCGCGTCTCGGTCACCGACCGATGCAACCTGCGCTGCCAGTACTGCATGCCCGAGGAGGACTACGTCTGGCTCCCGCGCGAGGAGATCCTCCACTTCGAAGAGATCAGCGCGCTCGCCGACGTCTTCATGGATCTCGGGGTGGACAAAATCCGTCTCACGGGCGGCGAGCCGCTCCTGCGACGCGACCTGCCGCGCCTCATCCGCCTCCTCGCCGCCAAGCCGCGCCTGCGCGACCTCGCGATCACGACCAACGGCGTGCTGCTTGCCGAGCTGGCGGGCGCGCTCAAGGAAGCGGGGCTCCACCGCGTGACGGTGAGCCTCGACACCCTGCGCGCCGATCGGTTCGCCGCGCTCACGCGTCGCCAGAATCACGCCCAGGTCCTGGAGGGCATCCAGGCGGTGACGCGCGCCGGCTTCACGGGGACGAAGCTCGACACGGTCGTCATTCGCGGCGTGAACGATGATGAGCTCGTGGACCTCATCGAGTTCGGCAAGCGCGTCGCTGCCGAGGTCCGCTTCATCGAGTACATGGACGTCGGCGGTGCGACGCGCTGGTCGATGGACCAGGTCGTGAGCCGGAAGGCGATGCTCGAGATCCTCGAGTCGCGCTACGGCCGGATCGAGCCCGTGAGCGAGCAGACCACGGCGCCCGCCGAGCGCTACCGGCTGCGCGACGGGACCGTCTTCGGCATCATCTCGTCCACCACCGCTCCGTTCTGCGCGGAGTGCGACAGGAGCCGGCTCACCGCGGACGGCATGTGGTACCTCTGCCTCTACGCGCTCCAGGGGACGGATCTGCGGGCGCCGCTGCGCCGCGGTGCGAAGGGTGAAGAGCTCGCGGCGCTCATCACGGGCCCGTGGCAGAAGCGCTCCGACCGCGGCGCCGAGCAGCGCCTGGCGCTCCGCGAGCGCGCGCCGCTCGTCCAGGTTGCCCGTCTCAAGGAGGACCCGCACCTGGAGATGCACACGCGCGGCGGCTAGGGCCGCGAGGAGGGGGCCGTGAGCTCGCCCGAACCGACGAGGATCGACGTCCAGGAGCGTGGCGCCAACCAGCAGACCTCCGACCGGCGGCTCTACATGCAGCTCCAGGTCTTCGGCGGCTGCCTCGACCCGAAGCCTCTCGTCGGTGCGCTCGAGTCGAGACGGATCGAGGCTGCGCTCTATCAGGACGTCAACGACCCGCGCGGGATCGGTGTGCTCGCGATGAGCGAAGACCCGGCCTTCTTCGTCAACGGCCTTCGCGAGCTGTTCAACGCAGACCCCTTCGCCACGCTCGCGCTCAAGCCGGAGTTCTCGATGTTCGGCCGGACGTACTCGTCGGGCTTCGAGACGGATCTGGAGGACTGGCTGCTGCGCCGTCCCCGGCGCGCGGTCTTGAACCCGGCGTGGCCGTGGGGGATCTGGTACCCGCTGCGGCGGACCGGAGGGTTCGCGCGACTCAGCGGGAAGGAGCAGGGCGAGGTGATCCGCGAGCACAGCGTGCTGGGCCGCGCCTACGGCGATGCCGATCTCGCCCACGACATCCGCCTCGCCTGCCACGGGCTCGACGTGCACGACAACGACTTCGTCATCGGCCTCGTCGGCCGCGACCTCCACCCGCTCTCCCACCTCGTCCAGGCCATGCGAAAGACGGCCCAGACCTCGCAGTACATCCAGACCCTGGGTCCGTTCTTCGTCGGCCACGCCCTCTGGCAGAGCCCGCTGGCCGGCCCCGCCGCGCGCTAGCCTCAAGGCACATCGCGCGCGATCCAGTCCAGATCCCGAACCGGTCGTCGAGCGCAGGCGTGTGTGGGGTGCGCGGGGATGATATAGTTTAACCGAGTTAAACCTGGAGGTTGATGTGGCGCGTCGCACGCGGGTGCTTGGATTCTCGGTTCCCCCGGCGTTGGCTCAGGAATATGAGCGCCTCGCCAAGCGGGAGGGCCGGAGCAAGAGCGAGCTCTTTCGCGAGATGATCGCAGCCTACAAGGCTCGGCGGGCCGAGGAGGAATTCTTCCGCCTTCAGCGCAGAATGGCTCGGCGGGCCAGGGCGAAAGGCATCTTCACCGAGCGACAGGTTGAGCGGCTGGTGTTCCAACACCGCTGATGCGAGCGGTCTTCGACACGAACGTCTTTGTCTCGGCGTTCGTCGTCCACGGCGGCAAGGCGGAGCGAGCGTTCCTGCTCGGGCAGCGCAGACGCGTCGACCTCTTCACCTCGGTCGCGATCCTGACAGAGACGGCGCGAACGCTGCGGGTGAAATTCGACCAGGACGAGGAGGACATCAAGCACGCCCTACGGCTCATCAGCCGGGCCTCGACCGTCGTGCGGCCACGACGTCGCGTGACAGTCCTTCACGACGACCCCGACAACCGGATTCTGGAGTGCGCCGCCGAGGCCGGGGCAGATGTCGTAGTCAGTGGCGACCGCCATCTGCTGAAGCTCCGGCGGTTCGAGGGCGCTTCGATCATTCGGCTGGCCGACTTTCTCCGGATGTTCCCGGAGGCCGGGGACGTGTGATCAGGGAAGGGGCGCGGGGAGGTCCGACTTGCCCATCAGGTAGAGATCGGCGCCGCGCGCGGCGGAGCGGCCCTCGGCGATCGCCCAGACGATCAACGACTGGCCGCGCTGCATGTCGCCGCAGGTGAAGACACCGGGGACGCTCGTCATCCAGCGGGCGTCACGCCAGACGTTGCCGCGCTCGGTGAGCTTCACGCCGAGCTCGGCCAGCATCCCCGGGCGCTCGGGGCCGAGGAAGCCCATCGCGAGGAGGACGAGGTCGCAGTCCATGGTGAACTCGGTGCCGGGGATCGGCTTGAAGTCCAGCCGGCCGCCCTCGCGGACCATCTCGACCTGGCGGGCTTCGAGGGCGCGCACGTGCCCCTGCGGAAGATGTTCGGCCACTGAGGCCAGGGGTTGTCGGGCGCCCGCGTGTCCGGCGGCCGCGGGAGTAGCTCGAACTGGTGAACCGAGCGCGCGCCCTGGCGGTGGACGGTGCCGAGGCAGTCGGCGCCCGTATCGCCGCCGCCGATAATGACGACGCGCTTGCCCTGGGCCGTGATGAAGTCGGCGTCGGGGATCGCATCGCCCTCGCACCGCTTGTTCTGGAGCGTCAGGTAGTCCATCGCGAAGTGGATGCCTGCGAGCTCGCGCCCGGGCACCGGGAGGTCCCGCGGGTGGCACGCGCCGCCGGCCAGGACGATCGCATCGAACTGGTCACGGAGCGCTTCGACGGGCACGCCGACGCCGACGTGGGCGTTGGTCACGAAGACCACGCCTTCCTTCTCCATGAGCTGCAGGCGCCGGTCGAGGTAGCGCTTCTCCATCTTGAACTCGGGGATGCCGTAACGCAGGAGCCCCCCGATCCGGTCGGCACGCTCGAACACGGTCACCGAGTGGCCGGCGCGGTTGAGCTGCTGGGCAGCCGCGAGCCCCGCGGGCCCCGAGCCGATGACCGCGACCCTCTTTCCCGTGCGCACTGCCGGTGGCCGAGGGGCGACCCAGCCCTCGTCGAAGGCGCGCTCGACGATCGACAGCTCGATCGCCTTGATCGTGACCGGGTCGTCGTTGATCTCGAGCACGCACGAGCCCTCGCACGGCGCGGGGCAGAGACGGCCCGTCCACTCGGGGAAGTTGTTCGTCGCGTGCAGGCGGTCGATCGCGTCGCGCCAGTGGTCCTTGTACACGAGGTCGTTCCAGTCGGGGATGATGTTGCCGAGCGGGCAGCCCTGGTGGCAGAACGGGATGCCGCAGTCCATGCAGCGCGCCGCTTGCTTTTTCAGCTCGTCCTGGGGGAAGGGGAGATAGACCTCCTTCCAGTCGCGGAGCCGCTCCCCGACCGGACGCGTCGGCCACTTCTTGCGCTTGATTTCGAGGAAGCCGGTGACCTTACCCACTCGTCGCCCCGACGAGCTCGGCGAACGTCGGTTCGCGGCCCTCGGCCCGCGCGCGCGCTTCTGCGAGGAGGATGCGCCGGTAGTCCTTCGGCATCACCTTGACGAACCGGGGTTGCAGCTCGATCCAGTCGTCCAGGATCTTTCGCGCGTAGGTCGAGCCCGTCAAGGCGATGTGGCGCCGGATCAGGTCGCGCACCAGCTCGATGTCCTCGGCCCGCTCGAGCGGCTCGAGGTCCACCATGCCCAGGTTGCAGCGCCGCTTGAAGTCGCCGTCCACGTCCAGCACGAACGCGATGCCGCCCGACATCCCCGCCGCGAAGTTCCGGCCGGTCCGGCCGAGCACGACGACGCGCCCGCCCGTCATGTACTCACAGCCGTGGTCGCCGATGCCCTCGACGACCGCGTGGGCGCCGCTGTTTCTCACGCAGAACCGCTCGCCGGCGACGCCACGCACATAGGCCTCGCCGCTGGTGGCCCCGTAGAGGGCGACGTTGCCGATGATGATGTTCTCCTCGGGCGCGAACGTCGACGGGCGCGGGGGGAAGACGATCAGTCTGCCGCCCGAGAGCCCCTTGCCCCAGTAGTCGTTGGCGTCGCCCTCGAGCGTGAAGGTGATCCCCCGCGGCACGAAGGCGCCGAAGCTCTGGCCGGCGGAGCCGGTGAAGTGGATCCGGATCGTGTCGTCGGGTAGGCCCTCGCCGCCCCACCGCTTGGTGACGTGGTAGCCCAGGAGCGTACCTACCGTGCGGTGGACATTGTGGATGGGCAGGGAAAGCTCCACCGCCTTCCGGTGCTCGATGGCCTCCGCGCACGCCGGGATGATCGTCGTGTGGTCGAGCGACTTCTCCAGCGCGTGATCCTGCCGGACCACGCAGTGCCGCGCGACTTCCGGCGGCATGTCCGGCCGGTAGAGGATCGTCGAGAGATCGAGGCCGCACGCCTTCCAGTGGTCGAGGGCCGGCTTGAAGTCGAGCTTGTCCACCCGGCCGATCATCTCGTCCATGGTCCGGAAGCCGAGCCTGGCCATGTGCTCCCGGACCTCCTGGGCCAGGAACCGGAAGAAGTTCACGACGTACTCGGGTTTGCCACTGAAGCGCTTCCGGAGCTCGGGATCCTGAGTGGCGACGCCCACCGGGCAGGTGTTGAGGTGGCACACCCGCATCATGATGCAGCCCAGCACCACGAGCGGTGCCGTCGAGAAGCCGTACTCCTCGGCGCCGAGCAGCGCCGCGATCACGACGTCGCGCCCGGTCTTCATCTGGCCGTCCACCTGGACCACGATCCGGTCGCGCAGCTTGTTCAGCACGAGCACCTGCTGGGTCTCGGCCACGCCGAGCTCCCACGGGATGCCGCCGTGCTTGATCGAGGTGAGCGGCGACGCCCCGGTGCCGCCGTCGTGGCCCGAGATCAGCACCACGTCGGAGAAGGCCTTGGCCACGCCGGCCGCCACGGTGCCCACCCCGATCTCGGCCACGAGCTTCACGTGGACCCGCGCCTGGGGATTGGCGTTCTTGAGATCGTGGATGAGCTGCTTGATGTCCTCGATCGAGTAGATGTCGTGGTGCGGCGGCGGCGAGATGAGCTGCACGCCCGGCGTCGCGAAGCGGACCTTGGCGATCCACGGGTAGACTTTGGTGCCGGGGAGCTGGCCGCCCTCGCCGGGCTTGGCGCCCTGGGCCATCTTGATCTGCAGATCGGTCGCATTGACGAGATACTCGCTGGTCACCCCGAAGCGGCCGGAGGCCACCTGCTTCACGGCGCTCCGGCGCCAGTCCCCATTGGCATCCCGCCGGTAGCGGGCGGGGTCCTCGCCGCCCTCACCGGTGTTGGACCTGCCGCCGATCCGGTTCATCGCGATCGCGAGGGTCTCGTGGGCCTCCTGGCTGATCGAGCCGTACGACATGGCGCCGGTGGCGAAGCGCTTGAGGATCGACTCGGCGGGCTCGACCTCCTCGATCGGGATCGGGGTCTCCCCGTACTCGAGCGCCATGAGCCCACGCAGGGTCGCCAGCTGGCGGCTCTGGTCATCGCAGAAGCGCGTGTAGTCCTTGAAGAGCGTGTAGCTGCCCGTGCGGGTCGAGTGCTGGAGCTTGGCGATCATCTCCGGATTGACCATGTGGTGCTCGCCGTCGCGCCGCCACTGGTACTCGCCGCCCCAGTCCAAGTCATGCGCGCCGATGGGCCGATCGGGGAAGGCGCGCTCGTGCCGCTGGCGCCCCTCCTCGGCGATCAGGTCGATGCCGATGCCCGACACGCGGGAGGCGGTCCCGGTGAAGTAGCGATCCACGAGGTCCCGGTTCAGGCCGACGGCCGCCTTGACGTAGCTCTTCAGCGCCTTCGTATGGTCGCTCCCGGTGAGGATCCCCTGGCGGATCATGTCGTCGAGCGTCTCAAAGGCCACCCACGGGTTCACGGCGCCCGCGCCGTAGCCGATGAGCAAGCACATGTGGTGGACCTCGCGCGCATCACCCGTCTCCACGACGAGACCGCAGCGCGTGCGCTCGCCGCGCCGCACGAGGTGGTGGTGGACCGCGGCGGTCGCCAGGAGGCTCGGGATCGCCGCCCGGTCGCGACCGATCCCGCGATCGGACAGGATGATGACGTTGTACCCGTCGGCGATCGCCTGACTCGCCCGCTGCTGGAGGTTCTCGAGCGCCCGCTCGAGCCCGGTCGCACCCTCGGCAAAGGGCCAGAGCATCGGCAGCGTGAGTGACTTGAA
>Ga0209266_1002352_pt1 | contig 11980 bp, 18 predicted proteins | sample GraSoiAngelo_132_FD_185889 | JGI IMG/M metagenome (GOLD analysis project Ga0209266, IMG submission 185889) | Grasslands soil microbial communities from the Angelo Coastal Reserve, California, USA - 14_0929_02_40cm (SPAdes) (version 2) | ecosystem: Environmental > Terrestrial > Soil > Grasslands ...
GATTGAAGCGAAGAAAATCGCGTGGGCTGATCGCGCGAAATACTATGCCGATCCCGCGTTCGCGAAAATTCCGCTGACGAAATTGCTTTCGAAAGAATACGCGACCGAACGGCGGAAGTTGATTGATCCGAATCGGGCTGCCAAAACTGTTGCCGCTGGAAACCTGGATCAAGGCGACACGATTTACATGTGCACGGCCGATGATGAAGGGAACATGGTCTCGCTCATTCAGAGCAATTATCGCGGCATGGGAAGCGGGATCGTCGTGCCGGGGCTCGGCTTCATGTTTCAAGATCGCGGCGAATTGTTTTCGATGGAACCGGGACACGCGAACGTTTACGCGCCGGGCAAGCGTCCGTTTCATACGATCATTCCCGGATTTGTGATGAAAGGCGGCAAACCGTGGGAAGCGTTTGGGGTGATGGGCGGCGGGATGCAACCGCAGGGCCACGTGCAAGTGCTGACGAATCAAATCGATTTCGGTTTGAATGTGCAGGAAGCCGGCGACGCGTCGCGCTGGCAACACGAAGGCGACAACGAACCGACCGGCGAAAAAATGGAAAACGGCGGCTACGTGAATCTCGAAAGCGGTATTCCCGCTGAGACGCAGCGCGAATTAAAAAAGCGCGGCCACGACGTGCGTGTCGATGCCGGCGGCTACGGCGGTTATCAAGCGATCAAGATTGAGATGCACGATGGCCAACGCGTCTACGTTGGCGGGAGCGAATCGCGCAAAGACGGAATGGCCGCCGGTTACTGATCCGATCTGACAGCGCGTCTCGTCAGCGAATTTACTCCTTGTGCGATTTAAGCTCGGCAAGTTTCTGCGCCGCGCGTTCGACGTCCGATTTTCGCGCTCTGCCGAACGCGAGAAGTTTTTCCTGGCGATGCACATTGGCTTCGGCCGCATCAATCTCAGCCCGCTCGCGTTTCGCGGTCGCGGCATGCGCCGCCTCGATCGCAAGCGCAAGACGAGTTTCGGATTGCGCCAGATCCGTCTTTGCAATTTCGCCGGCAGTGGCCTGCTTTTCTTTTTTCAACATTTCCTCCTTGGCGCAGACCAAGCGGGCATTAGCGAGGTCAAATTCGAGGTGAACGCAACGCAGAACTCGTTGCTCGGCCTCTAGTTTCGACAGTGCACCGATTTTGCAGAGGCGCTCCGCGCTGGCAGCATTTTTTCTGGCGCGCTCCAATTCTTTTTCGAGCTTGGCAAGATCGACATCTCGCCCGGGAGCGGACTCGGGTTTCGGATTAGACAGCTGCTCGTCCTCGCGATTTGGAATCAGCAGCGGCGGTTCAATGTCGAAGGAATCGGGATCTTTGTTCGGCTCCTGCGCGAGTAAAATTATCGCGACAAATCCAAGAAGCGCGGCTACGCGCATCATGTTAAAACAATATCACCGGCCGCCGTTCAACGAAGCAAATTTATTGATGTCCGCCGAGACCACCAAGGCCGCCAAGACCACTGCCGACACTACCAAGACCGCCGGTTCCCCCAAGGCCGGCGCCCACGCCGCCGATGCCGCCAATAACCTCCGATTCCGCCCATCATCATTTGGTTCGGCGCTTGAATTGCACTAAATGTCTGGGTCTGGTTTGGCATCTGTTGCACGCTTTGCGCCGTTGATTTTTGAGCTGAAGTCGCGGTTGTCGTCCGGCTCACGAGTTTTCCTTGCGTGCTTGGAACTTTCCGCCGGGTCGAGCTCCGCGGGCGGCTTGCGGATCGAGTGATTGCCTTCGTAGGAGTCGTTGATATCGCGGTTTGATAAACCGACTGATATAATGAATCGGCACAACTCGGGAGAGTATTCAATCCGTCAATCAGTGAAGTGACGGTAGAAAAAAGAGATGTGCCAGGACCGGGTCCTGTGATGCCCGGGGAGTGGTCGTGGTCGTGCCCGTTGTTGTCGGCGGCAGGGGCAAGGTGGGATTCGAAGGATTGCTATTGAATGGCTGTTCGGATGGCTTTTCGCCCGGAGCGGATGCAGATCTTGCATATTGATCGACGGCGGTCGGCTGTAGCCCGATGTCGATCTTATCGGTGGAGAGCGGGCGCGGATAGAGAAACTCGCTCGGCCAGGCAGCTGCCGCCCGCAAAAGACAGATTTTTTTCTTGGCAAAGCAGGTTCTTATGGCATACGACACGCTCCGAATCGGTCTGTGTATCTCCTGAGTCCTAAAATCCTAGTTGGCGCGGCTGTCTTGGCCGCAATCGCATCATCCGCGAATGCGAATCCTTTCCCGGCTTCCGGTCCGACTGTGCCTGGAACGCGCGCTCGTCTTCGTTTTGGCCAGGCGGCAGCACCGGAAGGTGCGCCGCTCGCAGTCAAGCGCGCCATTTGGGCGGCGAACCAGCTTCATCGTAAACCGTACGTCTTTGGAGGCGGCCACAAATCGTTTGCCGATCGCGGTTATGATTGCTCGGGAACTGTCTCCTATGCGCTCGGTGCCGCCGGTCTGCTCAAGTCGCCGATTAATTCATCGGAGTTCCGCAAATTCGGCGAACAAGGTCGCGGCAAATGGATCACGATTTACGCGCGCAATGGCCACACTTACGCCATCATCGCGGGCTTGCGGCTCGACACCACACCTTATATCACGGCGCACGACCGCTGGGCCCCCGGGTGGCAGGCAACCGAACGCGTGCCAGCGGGAGGTTTCGAAGCCCGGCACCCGGTTGGGTTGTAAATCTTCGCGGGCAGCGCCAAGATCGATCCGCCCAAGGACGGATTCGCTGTGGCGAACAATACAAGATCAACATCTACTCGGCGTGATTTTGGTTTAAGCCGCGCCGAACTGCGCGAGTTCCGTGGGTTAAAAACGCCTTTCGGCGTGCAACGTTTCTTGGACGAGCTGCCTTACAATCTTGGTTACACCGCGCGTTCACCGGCACATGTTTTGCACGAACGAACTGCATCTTGTCTCGAGGGTGGAATTTTTGCTGCGGCCGCCCTTCGCGTCCTTGGCTTTCCGCCGCTGATCTTCGATTTGGAGGCGGAGCAAGACACCGATCACGTGGTCGCGATTTTTAAAATGCGCGGACATTGGGGCGCGCTCGCCAAGTCCAACTTCACCGGCTGCCGTTATCGCGAGCCGGTTTATCGCACGCTCCGCGAGCTGGCGATGAGCTATTTCAATATTTATTTCAATCTGCGATTCGAGCGCACGTTGCGTCGCTACTCGCGTCCGGTGAATCTGGCCCGCTTCGACCATCTTAATTGGATGACAACCAACAAGCCGGTCTGGTTTATCGCCGAACATCTTTGCGAGATCCCGCACATTTCGCTGCTCACATCTAGCATGGAAAAAAATCTTAACCGCCTTGATCCACGCAGTGTCGCCGGCGAAATGGTCGGCCACCGAAAAAAATCAGGGCGATAGAACGATGATGTGGCTGAACGCGTCCACGTGTGAGGAAGCTACTTCAGCTGAAACCCGCCGGGGTCGAGAACGTTCCGGTCAGGCGGAACAGACGCGCGCCGCGGTCGCTACTGCTTCCAATTCCAAAGGCGCATTCGGATAGCCGACGGTCGCGCATTGAAATATGTAAGTTTGGAGAAAGGGGAGGATTCCGCCAAGCCTCTGAAATTGTGCAGTGTGGACAAGCTCGTGGGCGATGATCGCACGATCACGCCAGTGATCAGCGCGAACGAAGATTCCGTTCTCCAACGCCAAACCGCGCGGCGCGGCGGGTAGAAAATGAATTGAAGCAGCCGCAGCCGTTAGCATCGGATGCGCCGGAACCGGAACAGCTTCAACCCGCAATAAACGGACGCGCTCGGGATGTCGCACGCCGATAATTTTCGCGTCAGCGAGTTCTCTTTCAGAGAGCGGGACACCTTCACACAAAACCCGCCGCTCCTGTTCGCCTGCCCAGTGCGCAGCCAAGGCAGTTAGTTCTTCCAATTGATCGATGGGCGTCTGTCCGTCCATGCCGTCCGATCTGGAGCAAAATTCTAGCCGCCGAGAGAAATCCGCGCTTTAAGATTGCGCCGAACCCAATCCGGCTACGGCCCGTAGGGCGACCAAAAGCCCACGCCGGCTACGTCCGACAACGTGGCGTAGTCGTTTGGAGGCACCGTTGGGATAGTGTCAACCACTTGGTTACCATAGGCACTTCCCAGCAAGCTGTTGCCGCTGTTGTAAAGCTGCGTACCCTTTTTGAGGTAGTTCGTCCAATCAGCGATGTTGACGGTGGCACCGGTTGTTCGGTTGGTTTCAATGGCGTACTGATCACACGCTGAATCGATCATGCGCAGATCGTTCAGAATTCGGCTGGCTTGCGAGCGTTTGCGCGCCCGGAGGAAACCCGGAACCGCGATCGCCGCGAGTAAGGCGATAATCGCAACGACGATCATGATTTCGACGAGGGTGAAGCCTCTGTGCGACCTTGCTGTGGACGTATTCATAATAGTATACAAGAAATAGCAGCCGCCATGCCAACATATCGACGGTCGATACTTAATCAGGCGCAGTCCGACGGGAGGCTGAATGCCCCGACTTGAGCCTGGCGATTACGAGGCCTTGGCTAATTTTCGCTATTTGCTGCGCAAGTTCCTGCGTTTCAGCAAAGATTTTCTAAGCGCTGAGAGCCATCTTAGCCCCGAGCAATACGAGGCGCTCTTGGCGATCAAGATGTTTGCTTCGAGCGGCGGGCTCAGCATTTCGCAACTGAGTGAGCGCCTTCAGGTAAGACATCATTCCGCTGTCAGCATTGTCGACCGCTTGGTCGAAAGAAAATTAATCACCCGTACGCCGGTCCGGAGCGATCGGCGCCGCCGATTTCTCGAGCTCACTCTCCAGGGGCACAAGTTGATCGAAGAGCTGGCTTCCGCCCACCGACAAGAGATTCGTGCTCGAAGCGGGGAAATCATCGAAGCACTGGAGCGACTAAGAAAATAGTCTCACGCCGGCCGCACTCGAACCGGCCACGCCCAGCGCTTTCGGGCGTAGAAAGCAATCCGCGAAAGCCTTTCAAAATCTGCGTCACCGGTAGGCCGACAATGACTAAAAGAAGAACAGAGAGATAACTGAACTCATCGATGTCGATCTTACCTTTTGGGTCCGCGTTCCGACAGATGTAAATTAGGCAATGAGCGTGCAAGTGTATGGATGCAATCACGTCGCGATCGAGGTTGATGACATCGACAAGGCGGTCGCGTTCTACGAAGACGTCTTCAACCTGGAAAGGCTCGACCGCGGCGAAGGCGACGCCTTCTTTAAACTCGGCGAACACCAATTCCTCGCCATCTTCGAAGTCGAAAAGATTCAGCCGGCAAATATGCGGCATTTTGGAATCATGGTGCGCGACGAAGAACAGCTCGAGGAGGTTCGGAAGAAATTAACTGGCAAATACAAACTGAAACTCGAGCCGCCGTTTCGTTGCGATTTTCGCGATCCCTGGGGCAATCGAATTCAGGTGGTCGATCTTCACGACGAATCACTCATCTGGCTTTTGCCATATCGTGAAGTACAGAAAGCCGGAGTGAAATTCGACCAAGGTAGACAGAATTAACCGGATTTTCCGGATTCTTCCAAACGGTCATCAGCGTCTCCAGGGAGATATGGAAACGCACCAGATGCAGCCGACCGCGGCTGTCGCTACAGTGCAGTCGATGCTCTCGTTCGTTATTCCGGCTTACAACGAAGAGCTGGAACTGCCATCAACGATCGCTTCGATTCGTGCCGCCGCACAAGATCGATCCGCCAGAGGACGGATTGGCCGTGGCGAACAATACGAAATCGTCGTAGTCGACGATGCTTCGACTGACGCGACTGCGAGAGTCGCGCAGGAAGCAGGCGCAAAGGTTGTTTCAATAAATCGGCGGCAAATTGCAGCTGCGCGCAACGCCGGCGCGCGCCATGCGCAAGGTGACACTTTGCTCTTTGTCGACGCTGACACTCGGATTAACGAGAAACATCTCATCGGGGTAGTTGCGGCGCTCGACGCAGGCTACGCCGGCGGCGGCGCGCACGTCGTCGTTGGCGGAACTATTCCGCGCTGGGCGCAGATTGTTGTGAAAGCTTTCTCCGTGGTTTACTTCGGCCTCAGGTTCGGCGCGGGGGCTTTTCTTTTCACGACGCGTAAAAATTTCGATGCGATCGGTGGATTCGATGAAAAACTTTTCATCGGAGAAGAAGTCTATTTCAGTATGGCGCTGCGAAAGGTTGGACGGTTTCGGGTCTTGCGGGAACCGGTCGTTACTTCCGGTCGCAAATTGCGAATGTATTCTGCCCGCGAAATCCTGGGGAATTCTCTGAGCGTCATTCTCCGCGGGCCGCGCGCCGCCCGATCGCGTGAGGGCCTTCATATCTGGTATGATGGGAAACGCGAGACAAGATCGAGACCCACTCCATGAGGAACTCGCGCATCGGCATCGCGACTACGCCCGAACAGATTCGGCGCTGCCATCCAGTTATGCGCGAATTGCGGCCCCTCTTTCAAGAGCCGGAACAATTTCTCGAGCGAGTGCTGCGGCAGCACAAAGAAGGCTACCGGCTCGCGTTTCTTGAATCCGAAGGCGAAGTTCGCGCCGTCGCTGGCTATCGATTTCTCGAATCGCTTTTTTCGGGAAAGTTTTTCTATGTCGATGATCTGGTCGCACGTGAAAGCGACCGGTCGCGTGGTTTTGGCGGTGAATTGCTCGATTGGTTAATCGAACAGGCGCGGGAGCACGATTGCGAGAATCTGGAGCTCGATTCCGGCGTGCAGAGGTTCGATGCCCATCGGTTTTATTTTTCCAAACGAATGAGCATTTCATCCTACCACTTTCGGATTAAAATCGAGCAGAAGGATTAAGTTATGAAAAAAAGAAATCCCTGGATCGCGATTTGCCCCGGCATCAAACGCCAGACCCTCACCAGCGGCAAAACAATGTATCAAATGCTGGCCACACTCGAGCCGGACAGCAAAATGCCGGCGCATCAGCATCCGCAGGAACAGATCGTCCACATTTTATCAGGGCGAATGAAATTGATTGTCGATGGGACACCGCACGAAATGAAGACAGGGGATTCCTTTTATCTCGCCACCAATGTTCCGCACGGTGTCGAGACCATCGAAGAGACGAGAGTGCTCGATACCTTCAGTCCGCCGCGCGACGAATATCTGGCGATCGACGAAGCAAATCGCCAACGTAAGTAGATGATTGCCGCGCCGTAGCCTCAGCGGGATAGATCTACCCTTGAGAAAAGGATAGCTTTTGAGCCGGCCGTCCGCTTAGCATTGCTCCCATGTTACACATCATTTGGTCGATCATTATCGGTTTCATTGTCGGCTTGTGCGCACGCGCGATTATGCCGGGTGTGCAGCACCTGGGCTTTATCATGACGACGCTTCTCGGTATTGGCGGATCCATCCTGGGCGGTTTGATCGGGCGGCTCTTTTCGCGGCCAACACCTGGCTCGGCGTTTCATCCGGCTGGATTCATCATGTCGATCATCGGCGCGATCATCTTGCTCTGGGCCTGGGGCAAGTGGGGCGGTGCGATCGTTCATTGAGAACGCGAGGTTTCGCCAGCAACAGCGAGGTCGCCACGCTCGTTTCTGCGTTTGAAAACGCGACCATTCCGGCATCGGAATTCACTCACGCCGCCCACATCGCGGTCGCCCTGAGTTATCTGGATTCATTTCCCCCGGAGCAAGCATTGGAACTAATGCGCGAAAAGATCCGCGCTTTCGCCGCGCACCACGGCGTCGGCAATCTTTATCACGAAACGCTGACGACTTTTTGGATGCGACTGCTCGAACACGTCGCCAACACGTCCGAGGTGGATCTTCCACTTTGGCGGCGGATCAATTTGATCGTTGAAGACTGGACAAAGCGCCGGCCGGTGGAAGCGCATTACTCGCGAGAGCTCATCAGATCACAAGCAGCACGCGACAAATGGGTTCCGCCCGACCGGTTACCGATTCCGTTTTAACTCAAGCAGCGGCCTTGCGATTCCGTCGTCTTGGTCTAGAATAGGCGCTTCGAAATGGCTGAGAATACGGAAACGCTGGATATCAAGCAGTTCCAGTTGCACGGCAAGGACACCGGCAGCGCAGACGTCCAAGTCGCGCTGTTGACACGCCGGATCGGGCAATTGACCGAACACTTGAAAAGCCACGCCAAGGACCATTCCTCGCGCCGCGGCCTCCTGAAAATGGTGGCCCAGCGCCGAAGTTTGCTCGATTATTTGAGCCGGTCCCAAGTCGAACGCTACAAAAAGTTAATCGACGGACTGAACCTGCGGAAATAGCCGCCGGTCGGATGTCGATCTTAGCGTCCGGGTTTCAGTGCGACGCCGATTTGAAAACTAAAAACGCGACAACCAGGTCGCCAGGCACCTTGAATTTAGGTTTTAGGTCCGCCCGTCCCGCGACCGCGGGATCGGAATTAAAACCTACAGTCAGGGTGACCGACCTGGAACTCGCACATCCAGGATAATTATATGCAACAGAAGGTCACAGCCCAGATTGGGCCCAATCAGATATCGATAGAAACAGGCAGAATCGCCAAGCTCGCCGACGGCGCAGTCATTGTGTCGTGCGGCGATACGATGGTGCTGGTCAGCGCGGTCTCCGCCACCGGCATCAAGGAAGGTCAGGATTATTTTCCGCTCACGGTCGATTACCGTGAAAAAGCGGCCGCCGCTGGAAAATTTCCCGGCGGTTACTTCAAACGCGAAGGACGTCCCACCGAAAAAGAAACGCTCACGTCGCGGATGATCGATCGCCCTCTGCGCCCGCTCTTTCCGCAAGGTTATTTTTACGACACGCAGATCATCTCGATCTTACTCAGCGCTGATGGCGAGAACGATCCCGATATTCTTGCGATCAACGGCGCATCGGCTGCGCTATCCGTTTCGGATATTCCCTTTGCCGGACCGATCGGCGCAGTTCGGGTGGGCCGCGTTAACGACCAATTCATAGCGAACCCGACTCACTCTGAGCGGCAGCAAAGCGATCTCGATTTGGTTTACGTCGGAATGGAAAACGACGTGATCATGATTGAGGGCGCGGCCAACCAAATTCCGGAAGCGGATGTCGTCAAGCGCTCGAATTCGCGCATGGGCAGGCGCGGGAAATGATTCGCATTCAAAAAGAGCTCGCGTCGCAAATTGCGAAACCAAAACGCGAGATGCCGCTACTCAACGTCAAGCCGGAGTTACTCGAAATTGCCTACCAAGTGGCGGGCGACCGAATCGAAGGCGCGCTTTACACACCGGGCAAAGTCGCCCGCGCCAAAGCAATCGAAGCGCTGCGCGAAGAAGTGAAGATGGCGATCTTGGAAAAACATCCCGAGACTGATGCGTTCTCGATCTCGCAGGCATTCGATCACGTCCAGAAGAAAGCGTTTCGCATCAGCATTCTGGACAAGAAAAAGAGAGTCGACGGCCGCGGTTACCAGGACTTGCGACCGATTACGTGTGAAGTGGGCGTGCTGCCACGCGCGCACGGATCGGCCATTTTCCAACGCGGCGAAACCCAGGCGCTGGCCCTCGTCACGCTCGCGCCAATTGAAGAAGCGCAAAACATTGACGCCTACGGTGGCGGAATGACTTCGAAGCGTTTCATTCTCCATTATAATTTTCCGCCGTTCAGTGTCGGTGAGACCGGTCGCACCGGTGGACCGGGACGGCGCGAAATCGGGCACGGCGCACTAGCTGAGCGTTCGTTGGAGCCGGTTGTGCCGGGCGAGAACGATTTTCGATACGCGATTCGAATCTCGAGTGAGATCATGGAATCCAACGGGTCGACTTCAATGGCGAGCGTGTGCGGTGGAATGCTCGCGCTGATGGACGCGGGTGTGCCGGTGAAGGGAATGGTCGCCGGAATTTCCGTCGGACTGGTGACTGAGCATAGCGAAGATCGACAATTGAAACGTTACGAACTGCTGACTGACATTATCGGTTCGGAAGATCATTTCGGAGACATGGATTTCAAACTTTGCGGTACGGATAACGGCGTGACCGGGTTCCAACTCGATCTGAAACTTCCCGGCGTCAGCCACAAGATCATGGCCGAAGCGATCACCCGCGCCAAAGAAGCGCGCACGAAGATTCTTCAAATCATGCACGGCACAATCGACAAACCGCGGACGGAGTTGTCGAAATACGCCCCACGGATCGAGACGATCAAAATTAATCCCGAGAAAATCGGCGCGCTCATCGGACCGGGCGGCAAAACGATCAAGGGGATCGTGGCTGAAACCGGCGCCGAGATTAACATCGAGGATGACGGCTCGGTCCACATCTACGCGACCAGTGGCGAATCGATGGCGCGCGCGAAGGAAATCATCGGCGGGATGACGAAGGAAATTGAAATCGGCACGACCTATCAGGGGCGCGTTGTTTCCACCAAAGAGTTCGGCGCCTTTGTCGAAGTTCTGCCGGGCAAGGAAGGACTCGTCCACATTTCGGAGCTGGCCGACTTCCGGGTCAAACGCACCGAAGACGTGGTCAAAGCCGGTGACACCATCTGGGTCAAATGCATCGGGATCGATGACAAAGGCCGGGTCAAACTTTCTCGAAAAGCTGCGCTAAGAGAGCGAGCCGAGAAGGAAACCGGCCAGCCGGCTCCGGCCGAGACGCACTGATTCTTCTGTTGTTATTCCGAATGAAGTGAAGAATTTCACTTCGTCGTGAAGGCTGTAATAAGAACAGCTACCGGAGGCCGATCATGTTGACGCCGCGACGCATCTCCTACGCCGTGCTTGTTTTCATGCTGGTGCTGGCCGGAGGGTTGCATCTGGGCCCGCCACTGCTGGCAATTCTTTTTTCCTATTTTGCCTTGTCCAAACTACTGGCCCTTAGTGGATCGCGTTAATTTTGTTTCTGGTGGTTGTCGCTGGAATCGCTTGTGGCGCGGGGTTTTTTACTCGGACTGCGATCCGCGAATTGCCCGAAGTCGCCGACAGTTCTCTTCCATCGGCCAGCGCCTGGGCCCAGGCCCGGCAAATCGAACTGCCTTTTACCGATTTCGATAGTCTGAAGGCATTCGTGATCGGTGCGTTCAAGGAAGAAACAAACTATCTCAAAGACGTCGCCACCTTCGCCCGGAACGCAACCACGTTCATCATATTCGTCGCAATTGGAATTGTCGCGGCGGTGAGCCTCTTCTTTAACAGCCAGCTGGATCTTTCTCGTAATGTTCCTGCGTCCAGGAACAATCTTTATTCGGTCTTTTGCGGCGAACTTTCCGACCGTTTCCGCGATTTCTATAGAAGCTTTGCCACGGTGATGGGCGCACAGATCACGATCTCGCTCATCAATACCGTCCTGACTGCGATTTTTGTCCTGGGAGTTCAGTTGCCAGACGCGCCGCTACTGATCGCCCTAACATTTCTTTGCGGTTTGCTCCCCATTGTCGGTAACCTTGTCAGTAACACGATCATTGTCTGTGTTGCTTTCACCGTTTCGTTGAAGATCGCGCTGATAGCTCTCATTTTCCTGATCGCGATCCACAAGCTGGAATATTTCCTAAACAGCAAAATCATCGGCGATCTCATTCGCAATCCGATCTGGCTGACACTGCTCGCGCTCATCATCGGAGAACGCCTGATGGGCATCCCTGGAATGGTGCTTGCGCCAGTGATCTTGAATTATCTCCGCTTGGAGATGTCCAGAATCGAAGTTCAGCCAGAGCGATGAAAGCCGGGTTCGTTGAAAAACTAATCGGCCGCCTCGGCAAGATCGGGCCGGAGGAAGTGCAGAATTATTTTCTGCGCCTCGCGCAGGAGAAAGGTTTTCTCGAAACGGTTTTCAATTCCATCCAGGAAGGAATCATCGTTACCGATTCGAAAGGGCGAATCACTTATCTCAACGACGCCGCCTGCCAATTGTTCGGATTAGAAGCGGAAGACTCGCTCGGCAAACGTTTGGACGAGCGCGTTCGCGGGTTGGATTGGAACGCTCTCTCGCGCGAAGGCGCGGTCAGCCGCGATATGGAGATATTCTATCCCACCAACCGATTCATTAATTTTTACAGCGTCCCGCTC
>Ga0209266_1002354_pt1 | contig 11977 bp, 12 predicted proteins | sample GraSoiAngelo_132_FD_185889 | JGI IMG/M metagenome (GOLD analysis project Ga0209266, IMG submission 185889) | Grasslands soil microbial communities from the Angelo Coastal Reserve, California, USA - 14_0929_02_40cm (SPAdes) (version 2) | ecosystem: Environmental > Terrestrial > Soil > Grasslands ...
AACCGCGCTGGGGTACGGTCGATCCCATCGAAATAAATCTGATCATGGGCGAAGGCCAGTTGGCAATACGCATCCAGAAACGATGGGTCGCGCGCGACAGCCCGGTTCAGCAGATCGACAGCCTGCATGAAAGAATCCGCGACCTTGGCGCGCGAATACAGATCGAAGGCAACGAGATCCCCGGTCGGTTTGCTCGCAATAGCGACTTTCTCAGCGGGTGTAATTTTGGCATGAAGCTGGTTAGCGACTTTTTGCGCGATCTCGCTTTGGATTGTGAACAGGTCATTCAAATCGCGGTCGTATTGTTCAACCCAGACGTGGGTATCAGTCCGCGTGTCGATCAACTGCGCGTTCAAATGAAGATGCGTACCGGTCCTGCGAACGCTGCCCTCCAGAACATGCGATACCCGTAGCTCGTTACCGATCTGGCGCACATTTCGTTTGCCGCGGTACTCCATGACGCTGGTTCGGCTGATCACTTTCAGGTCGGCGATTTTCGCAAGCTTGGTCAAGATGTCGTCCTGCACGCCATCGGCAAAAGCCGCGTTCTCTTTCTGCTCGTTCAGATTTTCAAACGGCAGCACGGCGATTCCGGTTGTTACCCGACCACGGATCAATTCACTTCTCCAAACGATCCAGCCGCTCGCCGCAGCCAAAGCAACCAGAGATGCTGCCAGAAGCGCGCTGGTTGGATTGCGCCGCACCCATTTCCTGCCGCGGGTGAAAACTCCTGTGCGCCGGGCCTGAATGGGTTCGTGTTTTAGCCAGCGCTCAATATCTTCAGCCAGCGCGAGGGCCGAAGAATAACGGCGCTGCGAATCTTTCTCCAGACACTTCAGGCAAATTGTTGAGAGATCGCGATCTATTTTCGGATTTAGGAGGCGCGGTGACCGCGGCTCAGTATCCAATAGTAATTTGATCGTCTCATAGGTTGTTCCACCGGCAAAGGGCGGCTGGCCGGTGAGCAATTGGTAAAGCACTGCACCAAGTCCATACACATCTGTGAGGCTGCTGATAGCCGCGTTGTTTCCCACAGCTTGTTCTGGCGCCATGTAACTGGGCGTGCCCAGCACTTCCATCGTGCGCGTCACCGTGCTCTCTGACTCGACGAGTCGCGCCAGGCCAAAGTCGGTAAGATGCGGTTCGCTCTTTTGATCCAGCAGAATGTTTCCAGGCTTGATGTCTCGATGCAGGATACCGTGCTCATGCGCGTAGTGCACGATGCGCGCGACCTTCGCGATTAATTCCACCGCCTGCCGAATCGGCATCGACATCCGCCTGGCCACTTCGTCGAGTTGTCCGCCTTCGACGAACTTCATGCTGAAATAGCATGAGCCGTCGCGCTCGCCGACTTCGTGGATTGGAACGATACCGGGATGCTCCAACCTGGCTGCCGCTTCGGCCTCCAGACGGAAACGTTTGAGATGCGCTTTGGTAGCCCAATGACCTAATCCGATGACTTTCAGCGCGACGATGCGATTGAGACTTTTTTGGCGGGCACGAAATACCACTCCTTGTCCGCCGCGGCCAATTTGCTCGAGCAATTCGTAATCGCCGAAGTCCATCAAAAGGGGCATCGGACGGCCGGGGTCACCGCCCCCGGCTACAGGTTCGTCGGGGCCGAGACCGGTCTCCAGCAGACAGGCGCCGCAGGAGTGCTGTGGGGAATCGGCTGGAATGGCTGCCCCGCATTTGTGACAAAATCTGGCGGTTGTGATTCTCATCGCCTGGCCATTGCCTTCACTCAAATAATGCACGGAAATTCTCCAAAGGTTACGACCGCAACGCAGCTTCCCATTTACGACAGACTCTAATTACACTTCTCATTTCAAGCGGATGAGACACGAATTTCACACCAACTCAGACACGAATTTGACGAATTTGCACTAATGTTCCGATGGTTGACTCAAGCCTTATGAAATTCGTGATCATTCGTGAAATTCGTGTCTTTACGAGCGCAATGCGGCAATAAGGTGGCGCAGTTCATCTTCAATCTCAGCGGGCGTTGCCACTGTGTGCGCGACTTCCTCGCGCAACAGCTGTCGGTAACGCTGTCGCAGTCGATGGAAGGCTTGTTTCACCGCGTTCTCGGTCATGCCAAACTCGCGCGCAATCTCCGCTTGCGACGGTCGATCCGGTTCGTCAGACAGCAATGTGTTCAACCGCTCCAGCAGCGGCGAGTTAGCCGATTTCTGAGATTCCTCGCGCAAGCGCGCAAACACGCGGTCGAGTACAGTGAACGCCCAGCGGCGATCATAAAGCAGATCGGCGCTAACCATGTCGCTGCGCTCAAACTCGTTGGAATCGTAGGATTCGACATCGTCGAGAGGAATCAGCGTTCGGCCGCCACCACGTTTGATCGTCGCGGCATCACGGCGTTCGTTCGCCATGAAATGCTTGAGCGAAGCCAGCAGGAAAGAACGCAAGCGGCCCTTTTCCTGTCGCACGGATTGGAAATCTTTGCGCTCTAAAATCAGCGCGAAAAACCCCTGGGTGAGATCTTTCGCCTCCTCTGGTTTAGTACCTTGTCGCCTGACGAAACCATAAATAGGCCGCCAGTAGGTGCGGCAAAGATTTTCCAACGCGTCGTGGGCCGCGGGCGATTCACCTTGTGCCTCCAGCACCACACTCCAATGCGTAGTGGTAAACATCGCCGCGCCACCAGACGCCGAACCAGTCGCGCTCAGAGAAGTCACGTCATCAGCAGCGGCGCTCACGCTGGAATCACAGTCAAAAGGTGTGCTGAAAGCAAGCCTGCACGTGACGGAACAGACGCTGGGTTCGGGAGGTGCGATCTACCAAGCTTACGCTTGGAGCAGCGAACTGTGACCGGAGTCGCTGACTCTGGCAGCCGCGGTCAGCCCCCGCGGCTACGGTTATGCCGGTAACACGGTCGATAGGGTCACTTCGCTATCGATGGTTTGCTTGGAAACGTCTTCCACGGCGGCGCCGACTTTTGATCCGTCACGATCAACTATCCAGACTTGCTGACCTTGTTCGAATCGCCCGCGGGTCATCACCTTAAGTAGAATGCCATCCTCCTCAGTGGCCGGATTATTTAAGACCTCGACGCAGATTGCATCGGTCTTTCCGAAATCCCCCTGCAAAGTCAATTTGTCATCAATTTTTGGCCTTCGCATGGACGCAGATGCCAGGTTTCCTGCTAGAAGTAATCGCCGCTCGCTCCCCTGTCGAGCGTGTCCGCGCGGACAAAGAGATCATCCGTCCTACACTGTCTCGACGAGTTCGCGCGGCTGCGGGAAGTGCGCTTTGGCCTTGTCGCGTTTGAGAACGCGATACAAGAACCAGACAATGAAACAGTTGGCCAGCAGGATGAGCGCGCTCACCAAACCCGGCCGATGCCAAAGGTGACGAACTTCAATCGGGATTAGCCCAGCCGTCGCGAAAATCATGAGTAACTCTGCCCAGCGTTGCTGCATGTAAACGCCGATTCCTTCGGTAAAAAGAACTGCAGTATAAAAGAGCGCCAAAAGACCGGTGGCACGCAGCGTGCCGCCTGCAAGCACCGCTTGCAGTTTGTGGAGCAAATAGGCGACCCCCTTGCTGTGCTCCAGCAAGATTTCATCCGCGGTCCAATCCGAAATGGCATCCATCCAACGCGTGCGTGCATTGAGGAAAAGCAGTGAAACACCAAGGACCAGCAACAGCACTCCTTTGCCGATTTTAAAGAGCGCGATCAGCTTGAGATAACGATGGCGACGCGGCTCCTGCAAAATGGCAGGCTCGTGCGCGGGCTTACTCATCCATCAACTCATCGTCGAAACTCGGTCACTGCGCAATGACCGGACTCTCTCGGCAGCAAATTTCGAGCTTGTTGCCGTCCGGGTCCTCGAAGAAAAACGCATAGTAGCCAGGACTGTAATCGGCACAGATTTCCGGCCCTTCAAGCGCTTTGCCGCCCGCGTCGCGGACCAATTCAGCCAGTCGATCCACTTCCTCGCGCGTATCCGCCCAAAACGCAATGCGCGTGCCATTTGGCTTATGGTTTTTGTCCTGTGTGAAACCGAAAAATTCCGACGGCCTGTCGCCGCCGGCAGCATAAAAAGTATGGAAATCTTCGCCCGGGCTTTCGTGAACAAACCCAAGCTGCGGTAGAAATTTTCCGTAGAACTCTCTTGCCATCTCCATGTCCTTGACTCGTAAATCGATGTGATCAAAGCAACGCGTTTTCATTTTGTGATTCTCAATTCGTTCGCATCGCAATTCAATCGTTTGTGATGCAAGACCTCTTCGAAGAGCAACTGAAGGTGCTCCGCGCGGCTTCGCTCGATCGACATCTTTCTGAAATCGGGACTGCGCAGGGCCCGGAGATAGAAATTGCAGCCCGCAGGCTCCTGAACTTCTCCTCTAACGATTACCTCGGGCTCGCAAATGATTCTCGAATCCGTGAAGCGGCGATCGCTGCCGTCGGCGAATTCGGGGTTGGCGCGGGAGCTTCGCGTCTGATCAGCGGGACGCAATCGCCACATCTGCGTTTGGAACGCGCGCTGGCCGGATGGAAAGGCACGGAGGCTGCGCTTTGTTTCAGTAGCGGATACGCCGCAGCGCTTGGTTCGATTCCGGCGCTGGTCACGAAAAACGATGTGGTCCTGCTCGACAAACTGTGCCACGCCTCGTTAATCGATGGTGCGAAGCTAAGCGGCGCGATCCTGCGAGTCTTTCCACACAACAATCTGCGCAAACTGGAGAGCCACTTGGAATGGGCTCGGCGCGAGTACGCAGGCAGGCGCGTTCTCATCGTGACTGAATCTGTCTTTTCCATGGACGGCGATCGCGCGCCGTTGCGCGAACTGATCGAATTAAAAAAACGCTTCGATACGCTCTTGATGTTGGATGAAGCACATGCCGTGGGCGTGATCGGGCCGCACGGCCGTGGCCTGGCGGCCGAAGAGAACTTGAGTGACGATGTCGATGTCCAGATGGGCACGATGAGCAAGGCGCTAGGCGCAAGCGGCGGCTACATCTGCGGCTCAGGTCATCTGATTGAATGGCTGGTCAATCGTGCGCGTTCGTTCATTTATTCCACCGCGCCGCCGCCCGCTATCGCCGCAGCCGCCCTGGCTGCAGTGAATTTTCTTTCATCTTCAGAAGGAGAGGAACGAAGGCTGCTGCTTTGGGAAAGAATTAATCTGATGCGGCAGCTTCTTCTGCAATTGAATGTTGAATGTTGGACGCCTGCTCGCGATATATCGGAGTTGGACGTTGGACGTTCGATTTCCAGCAGCAAACGCTTAACGCCCAATGCTCAACGCCCAACGCCCAATGCACCCACGAGCGCGATCTATCCGTTGCTCGTCGGCGATGAACAGGCGGCCCTTAATTTGGCCGCAGCACTCAAGACCGAAGGATTCCTCGTCCCGGCGATTCGTTATCCGACGGTGGCGAAGGGCGCCGCGCGATTGCGCATTACGGTGACCGCGGCGCATCAAGAAGATCAGATCCGAGCTCTGTACCCGGCAATCAAAGGAAACTTGCTGTAGCCACCGGCCTGTGGCCGGTCAGACCAGAGGAGAGTCCTAGGAAAAGTCTTGGACGGCCCACAGGGCCGTGGCTACAGAAACCGCTCTAAGATTGGTTTGAGTTTTTCTACCGTAGCTTCCGGCCAAAGCTTGCGGTCGGTGATCAACGCAGTGTCCAATGCGAACTGTTCCGGCCAGTTCGGCTCCGCGGGTATTTGCGGGATCACATCCACGATCACTTTTTTCGCGGTCTCTGCATTTGCTAACAAATGACTGAGGACCGTTTGCGCCGAGACCGGTTCCTCCTCCACCTTCCAGCAATCGTAATCGGTGATCATCGCCATCGTCGCGTATGCGATCTCGGCTTCGCGGGCCAGTTTTGCTTCCGGAAGATTCGTCATCGCGATCACGTCGAAGCCGTTGCGACGGTTAAACTCAGATTCCGCGCGCGTGGAAAACGCAGGACCGTCCATGTTCACGTAAATGCCACCATTGTGAACCGTAACTCCGAGAGACCTCGCTGACTCTGCCACAAGATTGCGCAGGTTTGCGCTGATCGGTTCAGCGAATCCGACGTGTGCCGCAATGCCCTCGCCGAAAAACGTATGAATCGCGCGTTGGCTGGTCCGATCGTAAAACTGCGACGGTAATACCAGGTCCCGCGGGGCATATTTTTCCTGCAAACTGCCTACCGCCGCCACCGAGATGATCCAGCGAACGTTGAGCGATCTCAACGCGTAGATATTGGCCCGATGATTTATTTCGTGCGGCAAAATCCGGTGACCGCGGCCGTGCCTCGGCAAAAAATAGACCTGACGCCCGCTTAATTTTCCTCCAACAAGCACGTCCGATGGCGATCCAAACGGTGTGTCGACCTTGTGTTCTGTCGCGTCTCGTAATTCCTCAATCTGGTACAGGCCGCTGCCACCGATAATGCCAATCGCTGGAGCTTCATCTTTAATTGTCGGCATGCCGCGATTTAAGACACGACTTACACGAATTGTCACGAACCGCGTAACGCGGTTTCAATTTATGTGAGTTTGTGAATGGAGCTGAGGGTCTCAGCAACATAGAAGATAAAGCCGCGACAGGTAGCGGCGAGCGAGCGGGGAAGTGACCGAGTTTCAAATTCGTGTCCTGTCTTGGACGAAGGCGGACTGGGCGTGTATCATTTTGGCCCGCCCATGCCAAAATTTTTTATCAAGACATATGGCTGCCAGATGAACGAGCGCGACTCGGAACAGGTCGCGCATTCGCTCATGGCGCGAGGATACGAGCGGGTCTCAAAAGAATCAGAAGCCGACGTCGTGCTCCTGAACACGTGCAGCGTGCGCGATACGGCTGACCAGAAAGCGCTGGGGAAAATGGGAATGCTGGGACGACTTGCCAAAGAACGCCAGCACGTTGTCTTCGGATTCCTCGGTTGCATGGCCCAGGCACGCGGTAGTGAACTGCTGAAAGGTTTGCCGCATGTCGATCTTGTCGTGGGCACGCAGAAATTCCACCGGGTCGCGGAATACGTGGAGGAACTGGTAGCAAAGAAAACCACGCGCGCGGCCGGGATCACCGATCCCGGCTACAGCAGAATGGATGATCTGCGGTTTTCAATAGTCGATGTTGCTGAGGAAACGGGGTCGCAATCGACGATTCGCGATCAGCAACTTGCGCCACGGCAGGCGACGGCGTTCGTCTCTATCATGCAGGGGTGCAACATGCACTGCACATTCTGCATTGTTCCACAGACGCGCGGCGGGGAGCGCAGCCGTTCCATCGCTGAAATTGTCAGTGAAGTGCGCGACCTCGTTTCGCGCGGCGTCAAAGAGATTACGCTACTCGGACAGATCGTGAATCTTTACGGTCGTCACGAGTTCCCGAAGATCGACAATAGATCTCCATTTGTGCAATTGCTCGAAGCAGTTCACGAGGTGGAAGGCCTCAAGAGATTGCGTTTCACGTCGCCCCACCCTATCGGCTTTCGCGACGACTTAATCGACGCGATCTCGCGTTTACCGAAACTCGCCGAACATGTTCATCTGCCATTGCAATCGGGATCCAACAAAATTCTGAAAACGATGCACCGCGCGTATACGGCAGAAAAATACGTTGATCTCGTCCGGCGAATTCGGCGGGCGCGCGACGGCATTGCGATTACCACTGATATAATCGTCGGATTTCCCGGCGAAACGGAAGACGATTACAAGCAGACGCGCGATTTGGTCGAGGAAATCGAGTTCGATAACGCTTTCGTGTTTCGTTATTCGCCGCGGCGCGACACGCCAGCGGCGGAGATGAGAGATCAAATCGATGAGCGCATCAGGGAAGAGCGCAACCAGGAGTTGCTCCGGCTTGTTAATGAGTCAACGCGACGCGCAGGCGAGAGACTGGTCGGTCAATGTGTGGAAGTTCTCTGCGAAGGGCCGAGCAAAACAAACTCGGCCCGTCTGATGGGTCGAACGCGCACCAACAAAATTGTCGTGTTTGAAGGCGACAACGAATTGATCGGACAACTGGTGGATATCCAAATCGAGCGAGCCAACGGCTTCAGCTTGTATGGCACGCCGCTTAAAGTAGCGCATGCCTCCGGCTTGCCTTGTTTGGATCGCAAGCCGGAGGCATACGCTACTCTGGCAATGTTTTGAGGTTGCGGCGCAATCGCAGGTTGAAAACGTGTGCCACCTTATCCAAACTCACACGCCATTAGCGAATTTTGACGCATGATCTACGAGCTCTCTTTGCACACTGCAGGAATCATCGTGAGCGCATTTCTCATTCTAATCGGTTTGCTCGGATTACTAAAACCGGACTTTGCCGGTGTTGTTCAGCGCTTTCCGCGCTCTCACGTTGCAGGAGTTATTTTGCTCACCGTTTGTCTTCTTTGGACGTTTTGGCTGCTCGCCACGATTCAGATGGGTGAATTCTCCAGCTTTCGTCGCCCGCTGCTCATTGCGTTGCCAATTGGTTATGTGCTCGTCCTGCGGTTTGTCGATGAGTTTCTGGCGGTACGCGCCCTTGGAATTCTTTGTCTGCTTGCAGCGGAACCGCTACTGGATGCTGCCTTTCTGCGTTACGAAACGAGTCGGCTGCTAATAACGGTCTTTGCTTATCTGCTGATCGTTGCCGGCCTATTCTGGGTCGCAATCCCGTACGTCCTTCGCGATCAAATCAACTGGAGTGCACGGAGCGTTTTTCGCTGGCGCTGTTTGCATGCTTTGGCCCTGATCTATGGCGGTGTGATTCTCACTTTCACATTCAGGCAATATTAGATTTGCAGCGGAGTCGATTAACTAATATCGACGCTCATTTACCTGTTTAGCGCCGAAGGCGCAATGTCAACTTCAGCCTGGAGCCTCACCCCAGGGATTTGATTACACCAGCACCCAGCGCTGAAAGCGCGCTTCAGCCAGGCTGCAGGCGCTTTCACCGCTGGTGGGTCTCTTTGTTTTCCAAATCCTGGGGCGTTGCCCCAGGCTCGCTGTGAGAGCGTGCCGTTGGCGTTAAACGTATGCGCGCTCACAGCACGCCGCTACAGTAACCGTCCGTATGAATCGCGTTCTGGTCATCCGCGGCGGCGCGATCGGCGATTTCATTCTCACTTTGCCAGCCCTTAAGGCGCTGCGCGACGCCTGTCCAATTGCGCACATCGAGATCCTTGGTTACAGGCACATTGCGGCGCTTGCTGAAAACCGATTTTACGCGCAAGCAGTACGCTCGATCGAATACGGACCGCTCTCGAGCTTCTTCGCCAAGAATTCCGAATTGCCAGCAGAGTTGGCAAATTATTTCGCGAGCTTCGATTTGATCATCAGTTATCTGTTTGATCCGGACAGGATCTTTGAAAACAACCTGCGTCGCTGTGGCGTTGAAAATCTACTTTGCGGGCCCGCCAAGATCGTGGAAACCGCTGTGCATGCCGCGCGCCAGCTTGCGCTCCCGATCGAACAGCTGGGAATCGGAGTCGGCGATCTCACTGAAAAGGTTTTCCCCTCAATAGACGATCGACAATTCGCCAAGGGATTTCTCCAGTTCTTACAGCAGCCGATTCTCGCGATTCATCCGGGAAGCGGCAGCACAGAAAAGAATTGGCCGCTGGAAAATTGGATCGCGCTGTTTTCACGAAACGGCGGTGTTCCACTCACCGAAGACAAATTTGGAGAGGTGGGAAACGCTTTCTCCATGGTCGTCATTTCAGGCGAGGCAGACAAAACCGAAGCGGATGCGTTGGAGCGCGAGTGGAAAAATAGAGAGGTCCGTTTCACAAAGAATTTACCGCTACCTCATCTGGCCGCGGTGCTTGAGCGCTCAATCTTCATTGGACACGACAGCGGAATCTCGCACCTGGCCGCAGCCGCCGGCGCAACTTGCGTTCTGCTTTTTGGTCCGACTGATCCCGATGTCTGGGCGCCCAGAAATAAGAATGTACAAATTCTCCGCGCGCAAAGCGGGAAGCTCAGGGATCTGGAAATCGAACCCGTCAAAATTGCTGTAGAGGCGGCCGTGTCGGCTGCGACGATTTAGGCTGCGCAGGCGACACTCCTGCCGCTACAGCGAACGAAGATTCGTGGGAGACCGCGTTCCCGCCTCTACTCTTCGTAGCCGTCTGGAAATTTCAGGTGCCACTTCCAGGCGCTCTCGACGATAGCATCGAGCGATTGGAACTGCGGTTGCCAGCCAACCTCCTTCTTGATTTTTTCCGAGGAAGCGATTAGCCGCGGCGGGTCACCAAGTCTGCGTGGCTTTTCAATCGTCTCGATCTTTCGCCCGGTGATTTTGCGGCAGGCCGCGATTACTTCTCGAACACTGGAGCCGCCTCCCGTGCCGAGATTGTAGAATCCGCTGGCGGCCGCGCCGAGAGCCAGGATGTGCGCGCGGGCAAGGTCGACGATGTGAATGTAGTCGCGAATACATGTTCCGTCGGGCGTCTCATAATCGGTTCCGTAAATTTCGACGTTCGGACTTTGACCAAGCGCGACCTTCAACACATTCGGAATCAAGTGTGTTTCGGGCCGATGATCTTCGCCGAGGTTCTCCGTGGCGCCGGCCGCGTTGAAATAACGCAATGAAACAAACTTCAATGCATGGATCTCGTCGTACCAACGGAGAATTTTTTCAAAAGCCAGTTTCGATTCGCCGTATGGGCTGACCGGACGCGGGTGCGCAGTTTCGTCGATCGGCACTCGCTCCGGCGGTCCAAAAATCGCGCAGGTCGATGAAAAAATGATCCGTTGAACACCCCTTGCCACCACGGCATCCAGCAGATTCAAGCCATTGGCAATGTTGTTGCGAAAATATTTCGAGGGATCGCGCATTGATTCGGGGACGAGTGCATATGCGGCGAAATGCATTACGGCATCGGGGCGCGTGCTGGAAAGCGCAGCCTCAATTTGCAGGCGGTCGGTCAAATCGCCCCGAACGAAGTTCGCCCGGGAATCGACTGCGCGTCGATGGCCCTCGCTCAGGTTATCGAAGATGGCAACCTCGTGACCTTCATTCAGCAGAAGCTCGGAGCAAACGCTACCGATGTAGCCCGCCCCCCCGGTAAGGAAAATTCTCATGGGCGGGGAAAATGCGGCGGGACTCGCGTTAAATCAAAGCGAAGTATGGGCTGGAGAGGATTGCGCGACGGTTTTGCCCTTCTTTTTCTGAATGGCTGCGACCATCTGCCGCGCGCAATGGTGTTTGCAGCGCGGGGCAAGTACTTTCAAACTTTGTTCGTCCGAGCCCCATTGCAAGATGTCAATGTCCACGTGGCGGACGCCCCAGCGTTTCACCTCGAGTCGGCTCGGCTTGTAAAGGTCAATGGTGTCCGTGCCGATCAACGCAGCTCCGTAATCGTCGATCACATATTCGTCGCTCGTATCGACAAGTCGGAACCGGGTTCCGAGGGGATAGCGCGACCAATCAGAGGCGGCACTCAACACGTGCCGGCCGGAGAGATATTCACCGAGCGCGTTGTGATAGCCGCTTCCGCCCTCAAGGTTGGTATAGGCAGTAGTGCGCACGTTTGGTATGCGTGGCACAGCCCACGACAAAGCAAGCTACAGCTCCTGCGAGCGTAAGGTTAAGGCATCTAGGCATCGCCAGTTCGGCGCCTCAATAGCAGCCCGAGTAAGGAAGGGCAAGCAATTATTTACAAAAATTCCCTAGGGCTGCTGGATCTGGGAGACTCTTTGGGAGTGCGATCTCCGGAGCCGGTATCAACGATGCCGCCTACAGCTAACGGCTAACGCGCGACCGCCGACGCGAGCTCGGTCGTACAATGAGGACAACGCCTCGCCTTAACGGGGATCTTCATCGCGCACGCCGGACAATCTTTGGTGTCCGGTTCTTTTTCGGCTGGATGTCTGAGTTTATTGATTGCCCGGACCAGAAGAAAAACCGCGCCTGCGACAATGAGAAAATTAATCAGGAGCGTAATAAAGTTGCCATAGTTCCATGTGATCGCTCCGGCCTTCGCTGCGTCTGCGGGAGTATTGAATGCGATCGAGCCGTCTTTGGCC
>Ga0209266_1002356_pt1 | contig 11967 bp, 12 predicted proteins | sample GraSoiAngelo_132_FD_185889 | JGI IMG/M metagenome (GOLD analysis project Ga0209266, IMG submission 185889) | Grasslands soil microbial communities from the Angelo Coastal Reserve, California, USA - 14_0929_02_40cm (SPAdes) (version 2) | ecosystem: Environmental > Terrestrial > Soil > Grasslands ...
AGTCGAGGCGCAACCGCTCTGCCGCTTGTACGGTGGCCGCGGGATCGCCCTGAGCGAAGTAGAGCTGTGTGAGCAGCACGAGCGCGGAGTCGGCCCATGCCGACCGCCCGTACTCGACCACGACGCGCTGCAGGTTGGTCGCGGCGGTCGTCGCGTCGGCCGCGATGCGGCCCGCGGTGAAGAGTACGCCAGGATAGATGGAATCCTGTGGGGACAGCCTCGCGAGCAGCCGGCGAACCATGGCGCGGGCCGAGTCGGGACGCGTCTGGGCGACCCGGAGGGCGGCCACCCGGACCGTGTCGGTTTGGGCGGACAGGTGAAGCAGGGGTCCTGCCGTCAGGAGCGCGGCCGCCAGCACGAGCCTGTGTCCGCCTGTCACGCCGCCTCCCTCACCCGCACGCCCCACGACAGCACCAGTTGCTTCAGGATGCCGGCTTCGTCGGTCAACGTGCTCGACTTGAGAGCGCGATCGGCGTCCAAGGCCACTCGCAGGGCGCTGCGCAGCTCGGGCCTGGTCCAGAGCTCCGCCCAGCGGGCCCAGCGGAGAGCGGTTTGCTCCCAGCTCCCCAGGCCGTACGGTCGCGCGGTCCGGAGGTGCGATAGCAACGCACCCTCCAGGCGATCGCGTCGCCGGGCGTCGTGATCGAGCTCCGCCCGGGCGAGCGCCGTGCCGACGAGGGCGGTGCCCAGCGCGCTGAGCATGCGGACGCCGCTCATACCTGCCTGCTCGAGCACGGGTTCGACCAGCCGGGCAGCGTCCGCTGCGCGTCGCTCGAGCGCCGCGTCGACGAAATCTTGGAGCGTTTCGCCGCGGCGCACGCCCACGAGCGCAGCCACCTCATCCCGGGTGGCCGGCCGCCCTGCGCAAAGCGGCGCGAGCTTCTCGAGCTCACGAGCGAGGCCTGAGAGGTCGTTTCCGACGCTGGCTAGGAGCAGCTCCCCGGCTTCAGGCGCGAGGGTGAAACCCAACTGCTTGGCGCGGTGGGTCATCCAGCGCGCGACCCGCTCCGGGGGCAGGGCCGCGACCTCCACCGCGGTCGCCCGGCGTAACAGCTCGGCGTCAGGTGGCTCAGGGGTCCCGTGCACCAGCACCAGCACCGTGCTGGGATTCGGTGAATCGAGGTAGTGCAGCAGCTCCTGGCGCACCTTGGCGGTCTTGCGGAGCTGCTCCATCCCCCTGAGGACCACGGCCCGGGTGGCGGCGAGTATCGGGGGCGTGTTCACCAGCGCGTTGAACGCCTCGGGGTCGAGGTCGGCGGCCGTACGCTGGTCGACGTTGAAGTCGCGAGCGGCCGGGTCCACCGCGCGTTCCAGCAGCACGCGCACCGCCTCGTCCTTCAGCACGTCTTCCTCACCATGGAGATAGTAGACGGGATCCGGCGCGCCCTGCTTCAGGCTCCGGAGCAGCGCGTCAAAGGTGAGAGCCCCCATACGGGGCGGAAGTTACCGTGGGCTCGAGTCGAGAGAAAGCCTACCGCCCCGCGGATGCGGGCTCGACGAGCGCGGCGCCGTCGGTGGCCTGGGGCCCCGCGAACACACTCGCGCGCGGGTCCTGGAACGAGACGAACGGCACACCGGCTTGTACGACCGGATTGGGGAATGGGACGGGTGGGAGCACCGGGCGCGCTACCTCGGGGCGCCGGACGCCTTCCAGAGCCAGCATCGCGAGTGCCGCCGCGAGGACCAACGCCGCCGCTACCCCTGCACTCGCCGGTACCTCCCGGGCCGCGCGGCGCTCGCGCTCCAGCCGTGCGTCGAGCCGCCGTCTGAAGTCGCGTGAGGGCTCGATTGTCCCCGCGGCCTGCAACGCAAGCACGCCGCGCCGCACGGCGATGTCATACCGTCGGCAACCGGCGCAGCGCACCAGGTGGCGTTCAAAACGGCGCAGCTCTCGTGGGGCGGTGATCAGGCCGTCACGAAAATCCGTATAGCGTTCGACGAATTCGGCGCACGTCATGGCGAGAACTTACTACCGTCAGGCGGGGGCCGGGTTCCCGCTTACGGCCGCAGCCACCCCTGGCAAGGGGGCGGGGGTGGGGTCAGGGCTTGTGGGGTGCCTACTCCAGCAGGGGCTCGATGAGCTGGGCGAAGCTGTTCCGGGCCCGATTGAGGCGGCTCTTCACGGTGCCCAGGTTGCAGCCCGTAATGTCGGCGATCTCGGCGTAGCTCTTGCCTTCCAGCTCGCGGAGCACGAACACGGCCCGATGGTGGGTGGGCAGCTGGTCCACGCACTGGTCCACGGCTTCCTTCAGGAACCGCTTGCGGTACAGGTCGTCGGGCCGGGCCGTCGTGTCTTCGAACTGGAGTGGCCGGTGGTCTGCCTCCCAGTGCTTCTTGATCGTCTGGAACAGCACCAGGGGATTACGGCTGCGGTTCCGAAGCTCGTTCTTCGCGAGGTTCGACGCGATGGTGTAGATCCAGGTCGAGAACTTCTTGGTCTGATCGAAGCGGTGGAGATGCCGGAACACGCGGATAAAGACCTCCTGCACGAGGTCCTCCGCCCGCTCCCGGTCTCCAATGGTCCGATTGATGAAGTTGAGCAGCCGGGTCTGGTAGCGGTCCACCAGGGTGCCGAAGGCCTGGGGGTCGCCCGAGAGGTGCTCAAGCACCAGCCGGCCATCGTCCAACTCGTGCAGCGCCTGGCGCTCGAGGGCGCGCGGCGTCGCGACTACCTGGCCATTCCGCTTGAGGGTTGCTGGCATGGAGCGCTCCCAGTTCGAGCCTGCACTTCCTCTCCTACATTAAGATACGGCACGAACCGTACCCGTCGCATCACCCACGTAACCATCGATGCGGCCACGGCTTCACCAGTCCAGCGTCGAGTCGGCCCGACACGTCCGTCCTCGTCGGGGGACAGCAGGTTGCTACATCTTGAGGACGAACCCGGCCATATAAAGGATAGCCACAATGGTCTTTGCGTCTCGCACTTCGCCGTCCCGAATGCGGGCCAGGACCTGCGACAGGGGCTGTGGCACGACCTCGATGAACTCGTCGCGCTCGCGCGACGGTTCCCCCGGCGTGAGCCCGCTCGCCAGATAGAGGTGGATCACCTCGTCAGTGAAGCCGGGCGTGGTCCAGATGGAGGTCAGCCGCTGCAGGCGGCCGGCGGTGACCCCCGCCTCTTCGAGCAGTTCGCGACGGGCGCACGCCTCGGGATCTTCGCCAGGGTTGAGCGTGCCCGCCGGGATCTCCCACAGCGGACCGCCTGCGGCATACCGGAACTGACGGATCAGGAGGATCGTGGGATCGGGATCCCCTTGTGGGTCGGAGGCGCACGGCACGATCGCGGCGGCGCCCGGATGGCGGATGATCTCCAACTCCCCCGTGGAGCCGTCGGGGAATCGCACCGTGTCGACGTCGACCCGCACGACTCGGCCGGTGTAAACCCGGCGGCTCTCGAGCTGCATGGGCACCCTCAGCGGTTGAAGACCCAGGTGACGGGGACCTTGAAGCCTTCGGCGAGGAAGTAGGCGGCGTTGCGCCGCGGGTTCGATCGGATGGGAGAATTGGGGGCTGGCGACGTGAACGGCTGGAGTCCCAGCCGGGTGGCGATGATCCGGAGGCGCAGCATGTGAAAGCCGTCGGACACGAGGAGGACGCGGCGATTGTCTTTCCCCGAGAACCACTCGGCGACTCCGGCGAGCGAGGCCGACGTGCTCGCCGCTGCCGGCAGCCCGACCACCGCGCCGTCCGGGAGTCCGGCCTTAAGGAGGTAGCGGCGTCCGACCTCTGATTCGCTTACGGTGTCGCCCGATCCGACGCCACCCGTCACCAGGACCACGGGCGCGAGTCCCCGCTGGTACAGCGCGGCCGCGTGGTCGAGCCGCGCGCGGAACACGGGCGATGGTCGGCCGTTGTATTGCGCGGCGCCGAGCACGGCGATCGCATCGGCGGAGCGCGCCTCGTCGTGCGCGCCCGTGAGCGCCACGGCGACCACGACGGCCGCCCAGCCGAAGGTGAGCGCGACCATCAGCGTCACCGTCGCGACGACCTTGCGGCGCAGCGTCCAGAAGGGCATGGGGGAAAGACAACAAGAGAAGGCGGTGGAGGGAAGGGGGCTAAAGGCTCAGCCAGTAGTTGAACTTCACCAAGAGCACGTTGGTCGGGGGATCGAGAAACATCTCGTGACCGAAATAGTGTCCGAGGTCGAGCGTGGGGTCGGCCAGATTGACGAGCCGCGACTGGCTCCAGACGAAGAACAAGGTGGAGCCGGGCCGGTACTCCCATCGCAACACCGCGTTCGAGCGGAAGGAGCGCACACGACTGTCGGGGTTCGAGAATTGGAAGCTGTCGGTCGGCGCGCTGGGCACCGGGTGCACGGTGTACACGGCCGTACCGCGGTCGTAGGTAATGGTCGAGCCGTTGTCCCGCCCGTACACGTTGAAGGTGAATGTACGGGGAGTCTTGAGCTCCTTGAAGTTCGTGTAGCGTCCCGCGAAGGTGAATGGCTGCGCATACAACTGGAAGCTGAGTGTTGGACTGAAAGTGAGGTTCAGGCGGGTCGTCAGGTCGAGTTGGCGCTGGCTGAGCTCCCCGAAGACGTACCGGACGAGGTAGGTCGCAGTGGCCGCCGTGTCGTCCTGCGACGTGATGAACTGCGCCGCGGTGAAGCCTCTGACATAGCGCGGCCCGAGCTGGAGCGACACCGCCGCGCTGGGACGCAGGTTGACCACCGGGTTCACCGTGAAGGACCAGGTGCCGCCGGCGTCACGGAAATACTGAGTACTCAGGGTACCGTTGACGGGTTGGCGAGTGTCTGATGTTATGGTCGCGCCCGCCTGCCACTGCGCGGGCGCCACGGCGGCCGGCCCGCCGCGCGTCAGCCGGTCATCTGTCCCCCGCTGCTGCTGATACACGAAGACGTTGACGCTCCAGTAATTCAGGAGCTGGCCGAACACGTCGATGTCGCGACCGAGCTGGATGCGGTCCCCTCCGTAGTTCCAGGCAAAGGCGAGGGGATCCACACCGATGCTCGCCTGCCGGAACACGCGGCCGGGCGTCGTCCAGCGATGGCCCACGAACAGGTCTCCCGCAGTGCGATCGGTACGACGCTGGAAGCCCAGGTCGTTGACCTCGAAGCCGGGCGTGGTGGTGCTCAGCGCGAAGCCCCAGTTGGAGTTGCCGCCTTCCTTGTTGATGGAGAAGTCCGCGCCGATCCCGGAGAGCGACGTGCTGCGTGGATCGTAGCGCCGGCTTAGGTAGCCCGCATCCGGCCGCTGGTAATACCGAGTCGGCTGTTCTTGGGTGAGCCGCAAGGCGAGGGTGTCGCCGGTGACGTGCGAGGCCCCCAGGGAGGCGTACACGGAGTAGGCGTTGTTGGCCCAGCGATGGTAGAAGTCCACGGCCCCGACGTATCCCCCGCCCCGGACAGAATCGAGCGAGGCGCTGATATTGCGGCGGTCGACGGCCGTCGCGAGGAAGCCGAACCCCGTGTGGCCCCCGACCTCGCGCCGTACCCGCCCCACGACGTAATTCGTGAGCGGTTCGATGTCCTCGTGCCACCCGGAGCCGCCTGACACGAAGCTTGCTTGTTCCCGCGCCGTCACCGCGTCCAGCACGCCCAGCGACCACCCGCCCGGCGTCTTACCGGTCAGCTTCGCGGCCCCGAGGATGGTGGTGTGCGTCGGCAGGTCGATGAACCCGCCTGCCGGCGCCTCCGGTTCGAGCGACGGGGCACGGCCGATGCGGCGTGAATAGAAGTACTGCGGCGTGTTCCCGAATTGGATGTAGGGACCGGTGCCGCCGAAATCGAAGATGCTCGCGCCTTCCACGAAGAACGGCCGCCGCTCCTGGAGGAACTGCTCCACGGTCGTGAGGTTGACGAACGCGGGATCCGATTCCACCTGGCCGAAATCGGGGTTCACCGCGGCATCGAGTGTGAGGTTGGAAGTCACACCGTATTTCAGATCGAGCCCTGCGCCGCCAAAATACGAGTGCCCCCGGTCGAACGGGCTGCCGAAAACGGGACGGTCGTAGGTCCCGCGGCCGAGGGCATAGGGCAGAACCTCGAGGCGCCTGGGCGCCGCGATGGCATGCAGGCCGACCAGATGGCCGAAGCGCGACGCGTATCCGGTCTCGGTTTTCCGCTGGAACGCCCATTGGCTGCGCTCGTTCTTGCGGAACACCCAGCGGAAGAAGTTTATGCCCCACACCTGGTCGCGCGCTTGGGGGAACCGCAGCTGGGAGAACGGGATCCGCATCTCCACGACCCAGCCCAACGAATCGACCGACGTCGCTACATCCCACACGGGGTCCCAGGACCGATCCCCGATGAAGAAGTCGTTACTGCAAATGTCGTCCTGCTTCACCCCGGCGGGATTTACCGCGAACTCAAACGCCGTGCGGTGGTCGTGGTAGCTGTCAAAGTCCACGTAAAACATGTCACTCTGCGTATTGTCGTCACGGCGGCCGAGACGGCGCGAAATCTTGGCGGGCTCGGCGTCGTACAACCGCGCACCCAAGTAGACGGCGGCGTCGTCGTACACGATCATCACCGTCGTCGATTCGGCGGGCGATGTCCCCTCCTGTGGATCGGTTTCCGTGAAGCCGCCGACGCTCCTGGCCTGGCGCCACGCGGGGTCGTCGAGCCTGCCGTCGAGCACGGGTGGGCGCTCGATCCGGACGGCCGTCATGGTGGGCGCCACACGCCCCCCGGCGTGGTGGAAGGCGGAGGAGTCGGAGGGTACCTGAATGAGGAGTGCGGCCGCGACTATCAGCACCGGCGACGACCTCCCTGACCTCGGAGCGGTTAAAATACCCCGGGAAGGTACGGCGGTCGTCTCGCCTGTGGCGCCACGCTGTCAGGGTTTGGTCAAGAGCTCCTCGAAGAGCGCCAGGGCCCGCGGGTCGCCGGACTGGCCGAGCCAGAACAGCGCCTTGCGCCGCACCCCAGGCTCCGGGTGCGTTCGGGCGATCCGGATGAGGGCGGGGACGCCGGCGTCGTGCGGCTGCTGCGACAGGGCGAAGACGGCCTGCTCCTTCACGTCACGGTCCAGGTCGGCATCGTCTACCAGGTTGGTCAGGTCCTTAGTAGCGGCGTCGCCGGCGGCCTGTCCGAGCCAGAACACAGCTTGATGACGAGTGCGCCCGGGCGCGCGCTCGTCGCGAGCGATCTTCAAGAGCATTGGCCAGACGGTGACCGAATCGGCGAGGGTCGCGGGCAGTATCGCCTCTTCGCCGGCGCGCGTGTCTTCGCGGGTGGCGAGGCCGAGCAGAAAGTCTACGGCGTCGCGCGCCGAGGTGGTGCCGAAATCGGTGACCGCGGCGTCTCGCGGCGGCGCGACCCAGCGTCCTCCCACATAGGTGCGAAGCGACTGTACCCGGCCGGACCGCATGGTGAGCGAAACGCGCACCGGTCCCGGCTCGCAATCGTACTCGACCTCATCGTCGTCGAATCCGTGGTCGAGCGTGATCGTGCGCCCCCATCTCCCCCGCCCGCACTTCCCGCCGGCGCACTCGAAGGCGATTACGCTGTGTCCGTCGCCGCACACGCCGGGCCGTGCGGCGAAGCTCAGCCGGACCGTGCCGTCAGGTGCGGCGGCGACTCGGGCGCCGAGGCGCTGGGCGGCCGCGGGCCCCGCCACGAGCACCCACGCGAGCACCAGCCGGCCCGTCACGGGTTGATGATCTCCAGCAAGACCTGTGCGGCCCGGGGGTCGTGCGACTGGCCGAGCCAGAAGATCGCCTTCTTGCGGAGCTCCTTGTTCTGCTCCGTCTTGGCGATCCGGATCAGCTGATCGAGCGCGGCGGCCTCATGGCGCTGCGAGTACACGAAGATCAGCTGCTCTTTCATCTCCTGGTTTTGCATCCGGTCGTACAGCCCGGTCAGCTGCTCCAGGTTCCCGCCGGTCTGACCGGCCCAGAAGAGCGCCTTCTTCCGCATCTCCACCGGCTCCCGTTCGTTGAGCGCGATGTCCATCAGCCAGCGCCCGTTGTCGGCGCCGCCCATCTGTGAGAGCGAGAAGATCACCTTCTCCTTCAAGTCCTCCCGGGTGAGCTTCGCGTACAGGCCTCGCAGGAAGGCGGCGTTCTCCGGGGAGTGCTGCTGGCCCAGCCAGAAAATCGCCTTTTCGCGTGCCTCGTCCGAGGCGCGCTCGTTGGTGGCGTAGTCGCGCAGGATTTGGGCGGCGCGGGCGTTGTTGATTTGCGACAGCGCGAAGATCGCCTTGTCCTGGAGCTCGGGATCCGTGGTGCTGCGCAGGATCGAGTCGAGGGCGGTCACGGCACGGTCGCTCCCTACTTGCGACAGCCAGAACACCGCTTGCTGGCGCACCTCGGAATCGGGGTCGTTGCGAGCGACGTCGAGCAGGATGTCTTCCGTTTCACCACCGCGCTTCTGCGAGACGATGAAGACCGCCTTGCGTCGCAGGCCAGCCGAGCAGCCATCGCGCTTCGCCAGGACCTTCTTGAGGATGGGGAGCGCGTTGGTCGCGTCCATCTGGAGTAGACCGTTCAGCGCCGCGATTCGGACGTCGTCCTCGTCATCCTCATCGGGACAGCCGCGCGGGACCGCCGGTTGCGCGGGCTGCGCCGGCTGCGCGTGCTCGGTGAGCCAGGCGGCCGCCTCGCTGTCGCCTTGCTTCGCGAGCGCCGTTTGAATCCGGGCGAGCAGCGAGTAGCCGTCGCGCAGCGTCGCCGCTTTGGCATATCGATCTTGCTGCGTGATCAACAGGCTGCGGGCGCGAACGAGGTCGTCGTTCTTGTAGAGCGCAAACGCCGCCCAGTAGAGGGCGTCGCCGGCACGCGCGACGTCCGGGTACCGGCGGGTAAGATCGCTGTACAGCTTCGCGGCGCTCGTGTAGTCACCGCGGTTGAACGCCCGCCGCGCCGCACGCCATAGCGAGTCGGTGGGGTCCTGCTCGTCCTGGAGCGAGCCGCCGTCCCAGGGGCCCACCGCGTTGAGGGCGTCGAGCGCCCCCACTCCCTCGAGCGCGGCGTGTACCGGAGCCAGCGGGGGTACGACCACCCGCGGCACGACGGGGTGCTGCATTGCGACGACGGCCGCGACCATCAAGTACATCGCCTGCATCACAATACTCCTTGCGTGCGCACGGGGCCGGTGCCGGCGGGGTTCGCCGTCCGCAGGCGCAGCAGCACGCTGCGTTGGTCCAATCCTTGGTTGATCGATTGCACGTCTTCCCGATCGGCGCTCGCGGGCAGCTGAGCAATTTGCGCCAGCACGAGCTCCAGATCCTCGAGCAGACCCTTCAACCGCGCGTCTTTGCCCGCGGGCGAGTCCAGCATGAGGCGAGTCGTCGCGAGCAGGTCGCGGGCCTGCCTCGAGAACTGGGCCGCCGGCACACTCGGCGATCGCGCTTCGGCACGGAACCCGGTGAGCAACGCCTCGGTGCGCGTGAGGTACTGCGCGGCCGCGACCCGGTAGGCGAGTGTCGACGCCTGGTCGGTGCCCGCTATCACCGTGGGCGAGCTCGGGGACTCACCTCGGCGCGCGCTCCAACGCCCGATGGCGACGCCGAGCGCGAGCACGGCGGCGATCCCCACACCCCAGCGGAGCGTGGCACGAACCACGATGACTCGGCGCTTACGCGCCGCGCGCGCCGCCGCGATGCGATGCCACAGCTCCTCGCGCGGCGTCGCGGGCGGACGATGATAGTCCTGCGCCGCCTGCCGCAGCCGCTCGTCGAATCGATCGTCGGTCATGACACCCACTCCCCCGCGAAATCCGCGAGCGCATCACGCAGCTTGGCGCGCGCTCGCGACAGTTGCGCCTTCGACGTCCCGGTTTCGATGCCGAGGGTCGCACCGATCTCCTCGTGCGTGTACCCCTCGACGTCGTGCATCACGAACACCGTGCGATAGCCGTCCGGGAGACCGTCGATCGCCTGTGCCAATCGCCGCTTCAGGTCCGGCTCTGCCGCGCGTCGACCGGCGGAGGTCCCCGCGGCTTCGTCCAGATCCGTTTCCCGCTGGCGAAAGCGCTTCACCTTGCGCAGCCCGTTCAACACCACCGAGGTGGCGATGGCGTGCAGCCAGGTGGAAAGCTTCGCCTCGCCCCGAAACGCGCCCAACCGATCGAACGCGCGGACGAACGTGTCCTGGGTGAACTCACGCGCCAGCTCGTCGTCTCCCGCCAGGCGGTAGGCCAGTCGGTAGACACGATCCACGTGCGCGTCGTACAGCGCGCGCTCCGCGGCGCCGTCCCCGGCCCGGACTTTAGCTATCAGTTCGCGTTCGTCCACCAGGCTCCGAGCGGGAAGCAGGGGGCAGGGGGCAGCGTCGGTTAACTCTGTGACACGGCCGAGCGTGGGAGGGTTGCGCGGGGGTTACGCCTGCTTCAACAGGACCCGGATCCCCACGCCGACGAGCACGGCGAGCAGGAAGGAGGCGAGGGTGCCGACCAAGAAGTACTCTGCGAACTCGCGGTCCTCGAGCTGCTTGAAGCGCGCGAGGGACTTGGCGGCGATGATCCAACCCACCGCGGCGTAGTCGCCCAGCAACACCATGGTGAGTGCGAGGGCGCGCTCTAGAGACCCGACGGCGCGGCCGCGGGCGACATCGATCGCGCCGGCGGTGCGGTCCTCGTCGCGCCGCATCTGCAACGTCGGGAGTTCGAGCACGCTGCGGACCAGGACGATCCCCCGACCCGAGACATACAGATAGGCGGTGGCCAGCAGCCCCACCCGCCCCCACCAGAGCCCAGCCGCGCTTGGCCGCGCGAGCGGGGCGAGGAGCGTGCCGAGGACGAGTGCTGCGACCACGAACAGCACCTCCCCGAAGAGCAGCGCCCGGCCGCGGCGGCGTCCGTCCACCTGGCCGGGCCAAAGCGTGGCGGCCAGTGTATAGGCGAGCAGCGGAACGACGAACAGCGGGTTCACGCGGGTTCCGCCTCCAAGAATGTCCGAAACATCTTATCCCCGGCGGCCACGAGGGGCCAGGCCATGCGCCGGGCGAGGTGGGAGATCGCGCTGCGATCGACGTCGAGCCGGGCCGCGGCGGCCGCCGGGTCGCCCACCCGCAGCAGGGTGGCGGTGCGCCGCTGGCGCGGGGTCCAGCTCCAGTACAGGGCGGAGTAGTAGCTGGCGAGCGGCTCGAGCGCGGCAGTGAAGCTGCCGAACGCGAACACCAGACGCTCGCGCTTGGCGCGGTCCATCGCGGCCCGGGCTTCGTGAAAGCAGGGGCCGTCGATCTCGGGGGCCGAGGGTGCGAGGGGCGTGGTGATCGGTCCCCGGCCGCAGGCCACGACCCAATCGACGCTGGGAAGGCGGGCCCGCAGGTCGTGCGCCACGTCCCACACCGGCTGGGGAGTCGGGAGCAGGCACTGCAGCTCGTCGCCCAGGGTGACGGCGAAGCGGGCGGCGAGGACGCGACGATAGCGCTGGTTGAGGTGCTTCACGGCCGTGCGGGCGTCGGCCTGGAGGCGGGCGCGGGCGGCCGGGGGGAGCTCGCGCGAGGCGATCGCGTCGGCGATGAGGGCGATATAGGTCTTGGACATTTTATGTCACATTCCGTCGATATGACGAATTACGTCATAATATGACAGTGTGACGTAAAATGTCAACCGCGACGACCTGCCTTACCGGGTGCCGAAGAGGCGATCGCCCGCATCCCCCAGCCCCGGCAGGATGTAGCCGCGGTCGTTGAGCTCGCGGTCGAGCGCGGCGGCGAAGACGGGGACGTCGGGGTGGTTCTCGAGCATGCGGCGCACGCCCTCCGGCGCCGCGACGAGACACAGGAAGCGGATGCGCTGGGCGCCGGCGTGCTTGAGCGCGCTCACGGCGTCCGCCGCCGAGCCGCCGGTCGCGAGCATGGGATCGAGCACGAAGAAATCGCGCGCGTCCTCGCCGGACGGGATCTTGAAATAGTAGTCGACCGGCTCGAGCGTGTCGTGCTCGCGGTAGATACCGATGTGGCCGACGCGCGCCGAGGGGATGAGCTGCGCGATACCCTCGACCATGCCGAGCCCCGCGCGCAGGATCGGCACGAGGGCGAGCTTCTTCCCGGCCACCC
>Ga0209266_1002366_pt1 | contig 11932 bp, 8 predicted proteins | sample GraSoiAngelo_132_FD_185889 | JGI IMG/M metagenome (GOLD analysis project Ga0209266, IMG submission 185889) | Grasslands soil microbial communities from the Angelo Coastal Reserve, California, USA - 14_0929_02_40cm (SPAdes) (version 2) | ecosystem: Environmental > Terrestrial > Soil > Grasslands ...
TCCAGCGTCGATATCGATGACCGTAAGCGGGCGGAATTCAAGATCGACGAACAACAATCAGCGATCCGGCAGATTCTCGACCTTACGCCACAGCGCCTCGAGGCACAACTCCAAGCCACTCTCAACGTGATCCCGGCGTACACCTGGTACGCTGCGCCATCCGGCGTGCTCACGTTTGTCAATGAACGATGCGCGGATTACTTAGGACTCCCGCAAGACCATCCTCTTCGGTTCGGTATCGACACGGGCGCAGCGTGGGATTCACATATTTCCCTTTTGCACCCGGATGATCACGAAGAGAGCCGTAGAAACTGGTCCACCCGTCTAAGCACGGGTAGCGCCGGCGAGAACAGTTTTCGAGTTCGTAACGCCGAAGGAGGATACCGCTGGTTCCTCAGTCGCGTGGAACCACTCCGAGCAAAGGATGGGACTTTACTCTATTGGGTTGGCGTGAATCTCGAGATTGAAGAACTCAAACAAGCCGAGACAAAGCTTCAGGAACAGCAACTGGAGCTCCGGCAGATGCTGGACTTCGCGCCGCAACTGATCGCCGTATTCGGGCCCGCGCATGAGCGTTTGTACGCGAACCGCGTGGCGCTGGCTTACCTCGGCATGAGTATCGAGGACTGGCGGCAGAGAAGTAAGCAATCTGACGTTCATCCTGACGATTCCGAACGGGTCAAAGCGTATGCAGAACACTCCATGTCAACTGGTGCCGCTTATGAACTGGAGGCGCGGCTGCGCCACGCTGATGGAAGCTATCGCTGGTTTTTGTCTCGCTACAATCCGGTGAGCGACGACAACGGACGGATCATGCGTTGGTATGTGGCGTTGACCGATATTGACGATCGCAAGAGAGCCGAGGAGAGACTGCAGCAGGAAAACGTCACGCTGCGGGAGGAAATTGACACGGCGTCGATGTTCGAGGAGATCGTCGGGACCTCGCCGGCGCTGCAGCCGGTGCTGGCGCGCGTATCGAAAGTCGCGCGGAGCGACTCGACCGTGCTCATTATGGGCGAGACGGGCACGGGGAAAGAACTCCTGGCCCGGGCGATTCACCGACGGTCCCCCCGCAGTGCGCGGCCCTTTGTCAGCGTCAACTGCGCCGCTGTCCCGCGCGAGCTGATCGCGTCGGAGCTGTTCGGCCACGAAAAAGGCGCGTTCACCGGCGCGACACAGCGGCGCCTCGGCCGTTTCGAGCTCGCGCACGGCGGGACGATCTTCCTCGACGAAGTGGGCGAGCTGTCGATGGAGACCCAGGTCGCGCTGCTCCGAGTCCTGCAGGAGCGCATGTTCGAGCGAGTCGGCGGGAGCGCGTCGATTCACGTCGACGTGCGCGTGATCGCCGCGACGAACCGCGACCTGCAGGCGGCGATCGAGGCAGGGACGTTCCGCAGCGATCTGTTCTATCGCCTGAACGTCTTTCCGGTCGCGGTGCCGCCGCTGCGCGAGCGCGCCGACGACATCCCGCTGCTGGTCGAGTACTTCATCGATCGCTACGCGCGGAAGGCGGGGAAGACGATCCGGCGGGTCAACACGCGCACGCTCGATCAGCTGCGGGCGTATCCGTGGCCGGGGAACGTGCGCGAACTGCAGAACGTGATCGAGCGGTCGGTGATCGTGTGCGACACTGACGAATTCACCGTCGACGAGAGCTGGCTCTCGGCGCGGCCCGCGGTCGACAGTCGGCTCGCGTTGCCCAGCACGCTCGCCGGCCACGAGAAGGCGATCATCGAGGAGGCGTTGCGCGCGAGCGGCGGGCGGGTGTTCGGGCCGGCGGGGGCGGCGGCGCGCCTCGGGATTCCGCGCTCGACGCTCGAATCGAAAATCCGCGCGCTGAAGATCAACAAGAGCCGCTTCCGACCGCGACCCGCGAGGAATCAGTAAGTCGCCCTGTTGTTCAGCATTTCACCATTGGCGAGATCTCGCCAGTAGACACGCCATCGAACGCCTTTAGATTCAGCACCTTGCGCTGGCCCCGCAATTGCGTTGGGGCTTGGCGAGGATCGATGCTGAAAGTCCGCCGCACGGAAGACCGCGACGCCGTGTTCACCGTGAGCGGTCGACTCCAAGCCGACAACGTGGGCGAGCTGTCCGCGCTGCTCGCCGCGGAAGCGGCGGGCCGGACTCTCGTGCTGGACCTCAAGGACTTGGTCCTCGTGGATCGAGACGCCGTCCACTTCCTGCGGGTGTGCGAAAGGGACGGCATCGTGCTTCGCAACTGTCCGCCGTACATCCGGGCCTGGATGGCCCGCGAAGGAGAGCAGCCATGAGCATGGAAGCGGCGCGCGAGTTGACGTCCGTATCACGCAGAACCTGCACCGAGGAGAATGTTCGCAGCGCACCGATCCCAAACGAGATCGTCGCTGCGAGCATCGCGCTGCGCCGCGTCCTCGGGCAAGCCGAGGTCGTAGCGCCGACCGACGCGGTCGTGCTGATCCAGGGGGAAACCGGAACTGGGAAGGAGCTCGTCGCCCGTGAGGTTCACAACCTCAGCTCACGGCGCCAGAGACCGTTCATCAAGCTGAATTGTGCTGCGATCCCTGCGGATCTTCTCGAGAGCGAGCTTTTCGGTCACGAGCGGGGCGCCTTCACAGGCGCGGTTGGCCAGAGGCTGGGGCGGTTCGAGGTGGCCAACGGCGGGACGCTCTTCCTCGACGAAGTCGGCGAGATTCCCCTCGAGCTGCAACCGAAGCTCCTGCGCGTCCTCCAGGAGGAGGAATTCGAGCGCCTCGGCAGCTCTCGGACGATCAAAGTGGACGTGCGCGTGATTGCGGCGACCAACCGGAACCTGCTGCGGATGGTCCAGGAGGAGCGCTTCCGCGACGATCTCTACTATCGACTGAACGTCTTCCCGATCCACGTGCCACCGCTACGCGAGCGCCCCGAAGACATCCCGGCGCTCGTGCGACACTTCGTGGATCGATTCGCGCGGCGGATGAACCGGTCCATCGAGGTGATCCCGAACGAGGTGATCGAGACGATGCAGCGATGCGCGTGGCCGGGCAACGTCCGCGAGCTCGCCAACCTGATCGAGCGAGCGGTAATCCTCTCCGCTGGCCCGACGCTCGACATCCCGATCGCCGAGCTCGAGCAGTCCGGGTCACTGGTCGCGCGGAGAAATGGCACGGTGACGCTCGCGCAGATCGAGCGGGCACGCATCGTGGCCGTCCTGGAGGAAGCGAACTGGTTGATCGCAGGGCCGCGGGGTGCAGCCGCCCGCCTCGGGATGAAGCGGACGACGCTTCAGTCGTTGATCAAGAGGCTCGAGATCATGAGGCCCGCCGGTCGCTACGCGGCTTCAGCTGAACCCTGCGTTGCCCCCTGCCATCCGCCGTGCCCGTCCCATCAATGGTCATGAGAACGTTCGCCACCGCCGGGATCTGGAACGGCTGGCGCTGGAGTCTGACCCTTCGATCCGCCGTGCGCAGTTCCCCGGCCTTGACGTCGAGCTCGAAGGGGCCGAAGCGGGCGCGACCCATCGGTTGCACGTGCTCCGTCAGACGTCCCGCCGCCGAGGAGTCACTCTCCCCAACCCGCGCTATACATGAACGTTTTCAACATGTTCGCAGTTCACGCCGAGGTCAGCAGCGGTTCAGGCGTCATGCCTTGATCGAAGCCGCATCTGCGCCAAACAATCGGCCCCAACCACATAGCGCGTCGATGCGGCGCCATCCAGGACTTCCCGAGCGGGCGTCGCACGCGGCGCGCACGGGGATTGACTAAATTGATGACTGAGTCCATCACGAGCGCCTGCTCAGATCAACGGGGTACCACCACCGCGGGGGCCGACGTGGATCAGCAGGCAGAGCACCTCGCCAGCGAGGCATCCGAATGCCGCATCGTCGGACGAAGCCTGGCCATCCAGCGGATGCTGCATCTCGTGACAGTCGTCGCACCCACCGACTCGACGGTCCTGATCGAGGGCGAGACCGGATCCGGAAAGGAGCTCGTCGCCCGCACGGTCTGCCATCTCAGCGGTCGGCGCCGGAAGGCATTCATCAAGCTCAACTGTGCGGCCATGCCGGCGGGACTCCTCGAGAGCGAGCTCTTCGGACACGAGAAGGGCGCCTTCACGGGGGCCACCGCACAGCGGCGCGGTCGGTTCGAGCTGGCGGACGGAGGAACTCTCTTCCTCGACGAGATCGGCGACATACCGCTCGAGCTCCAGCCGAAGTTATTGCGCGTTCTTCAGGAGCAGGAGTTCGAGCGCCTGGGCGGCACACGCACGATTCGAACAGACGTCCGCGTCGTGGCGGCGACCAACCGTGACTTGGCGCGCATGGTCGAGGAAGGGCGTTTCAGGGCCGATCTGTACTACCGGCTGAACGTGTTCCCGGTCCGGGTGCCACCGCTCCGCGAGCGCCGAGAGGACATCCCGCTACTCGCCAACTTCTTCGTCATGGCGAGCGGCCGACGCCTCCATCGATGGTTCGGGCCGGTTCCGGACGCGACACTCGAAGCGCTCACACGCTACGCGTGGCCTGGTAACGTCCGCGAGCTTCAGCACTTCGTCGAGCGCGGCGCCATCCTGTCGACCGGGAGTGTCCTCGACCTCCCGCTCCATGAACTTGCAACCACGGATGCGCCGATCCCGCGCTCGTGCCTGACTCTCGAAGACATGGAGCGCGAGTACATCGTGGCGGTGCTCCGCGAGACCAACTGGGTGGTCGCCGGGTCCGACGGCGCCGCGGCACGGCTCGGCCTCAAACGCACCACGCTGTTCTCGAAGATGCGAAAGCTCGGCATCCAGCGGCGGTCGAACCCTGCTCGTCCGTTGCCGCTTCGCCAGGTCCCGCCCTGATCCGGATTCAGGCGCGCCCCCGAATCACGTGGGACGAGTCGTCCGAGCGGGCGTAGCGGTCCGGTCGTTCCGGGCGTACGTCGCGAGCGCGGCGGCGAGACGGCCGACGTGCTCTGTGCCGGCGGTCGAGTCGGCCGGATGCACCGCCCGCTTTGTGCGGCCCGCGACGGAGTGGAGGGTGTCGTCGGCGGTCCAGCCGGGCGTCACCGCGCGCTTGACCAGCTCGACGACGGCCTCCTCCACCGCTTCCGCGACCCGATCGAAGAGCTCGTGGAGCGCGACGGACTGCTGACCCTTCACGCTCCGCTTCGCCCATGCGTAGAGGTAGATTGAATCGGCGAGGTAGCGGGAGAGCCGAACGGCCTGCGACTCAAGGAGCCCGACCGGTTCAGGCAGGCGTACTGCGAGGTCTCGCTGATGCCGCTCGTTCATTTCTCGACCTCGTAAGCCTCCGCCACCCGCGTGCAGCGGACGACCGTCACTCCATCGCTCGATTCGTTGGTGAGACATAGAACTCTCTGGGCATCGACCTCGGACAGCGTGATGTCGGCCCGGAGGATCACCTCGTCGCCGCAGGTCTGGAGGCTGACCCGTCGTACGTCGGCTCCCGTCCCCGCGCCGCCGGTGCAGTGCGTCCAGAGGCGCTCCACGGCAACGCGGCTTCCTCGCAGCTTCACTTGCCAGGCCGATCGGGCAAGCGGCGACGCGATGCGGTGGTCGATCCAGTTCTCGATCCAGACGAACGGGAACTGGACGGTCAGCACCGCCGCGAGCATCACGTACGCGAGCAGATAGAGGCCCAAACCGATCGCCAGGCCGACACCAGCCGTCGTCCACAGCGAGGCCGCGGTATTGAGACCCTGCACGGAGATTCCTCGGTGCATGATCACCCCACCGCAGATGAAGCCGATGCCGGTCACGACCCCGGCCGCGATCTGCGTGGGGTTCATCTCAGGATTCCGCAAGATGATGAGGTGCGAGATCAACGCGAACCCTGCGGCTCCCAGAGCGAGCAGGGCATGCGTGCGAATGCCCGCGCTCTTGTGGTGCCATTGTCGCTCGACGCCGATCATCGCTCCGAGAACGAGGGCGAGCAGGGTCCGCACGGCCAGCTCGAGCAGGGATCCGGGAAGCGGCTCCCCTGTCAGGTCGGTGACGGACATCGACATCCCTGGCGGACCCTGGTGGTTCGACTACGTTCCGTCGTGCGACGAGTCCAAGAGTGTGGCGCTCTCGACTGAGAGGGGGTGGCACTCAGGGCCAGACGTCTGCGCCGCACTGCAGCGGACGATCCGCTCCGGTCTCATTTCGATAGCCGCCCGGTATTCGACTCGTGACTCGCCCACGTGTACGCCTTCGACACCATGCTGGCTCGAAGCGACCCGCCGCAGCCCGCGCCGGGACCCGGCGCCATGTCGTATGCGACGCTGATCACGCTGATCGCCGCGCTCGGAGGCCTCCTCTTCGGCTTCGACACGGGCGTGATCTCGGGTGCGCTCCTCTTCATCATCCCTGAATTCCATCTCGGCGCCGCAGCGCAGGGGCTCGTCGTCGGTATCGTGACGCTCGGAGCGCTCGCCGGCGCGCTGCTCGGCGGGGCGGCGGCGGATGCGGTCGGCCGACGGCCGACCAACATCGCCGGTGGCGCCACCTTCATCATCGGCTCGCTCGTGTCCGCGGCGGCGCCGGACGTCGCCACCCTGATCGTCGGGCGCTTCGTGATCGGCGTGGCCATCGGCCTCTCGTCCGTCGCGGCGCCGCTCTACATCGCGGAGCTGGCGCCGGCGGGGCGACGGGGTACGCTCGTGTCCCTCTTCCAGCTGGCGGTGACGATCGGAATCCTGGCTTCGTACGTCGTCGACCGCATGCTCGCGCCGACACAAGCCTGGCGGACCATGCTGGGCGTCGCCGTCATTCCCGGCGCGACGCTGGTGTTCGGCATGCTGCCGGTGCCGGAATCGCCGCGCTGGCTCATGAAGCACGGGAGAACCGGCGAGGCGGGCGCGGCGCTCCGGCGCGTTCGCCACGAGCAGAACGTGGATGCCGAGATGCGCGAGATCGCGGCCGACATCGCCCAGGACCGGCCGGCGGCGTGGCGAAACCTGGCGGCGCCGGAGCTCCGCCCGGCGCTCCTCGTCGGGATTGGCCTTGCGGTATTCCAGCAGGTGACCGGAATCAACACGATCATCTACTACGCACCCCAGATCTTCGAGGCGGCCGGGTTCGGGAGCGCGACCACCGCGCTCGCCGCGACGATCGGGATCGGCGTCGTCAACGTGCTCGCGACGGTCGTGGCGATCGCCCTCGTGGACCACTGGGGGCGGCGCCCGCTCCTGCTCGCCGGTCTGACCGGCATGATCGTCAGCCTCCTGGCGCTCGGTCTCGCCTCGCACGAGGGCACGACTGCGGGCTGGCTCGGCGCGACGACGGTGGCGTGCATCGGCGTCTACATCGTGTGCTTCGCGTTCTCTCTCGGCCCGATCGTCTGGCTGATGATCGCCGAGATCTATCCCAACCGCATCCGGGCGCGGGCCGCGTCGGTGTCGACGGCCGCGAACTGGTCTGCGAACTTCCTGGTGAGCCTGACCTTCCCGCTCCTGCGTGCGGGCCTCGGCAGCTCACTCACGTTCACGCTCTACGCGCTCCTCGGGGTGATCGGGATCGCGTTCGTGGCGCGGCGGGTCCCCGAGACGCGAGGCAAGTCGCTCGAAGAGATCGCCGCGGGCTGGCGGACTTCGCAAGCAGCCTCTGCAGCGTGAGTACCTCGCGCTCGACGTCCGCGGTCGGATTGCTCGTCGCCGTACTCGCCTGCGCCACTCCCACGCTCGCCTCGCAACGAACCGGATGGATGATGCCACCGGAGGAGGAGAACGACACCAGCTGGGGCATCATCGACCCGCACAGCATCTTCGAGTGGAATGCGTTGCGAGAGGAGAAGACGCTCACCGGAGGGTGGGGAGGCGAACGGAGCCGCCTCAGGGACGCCGGCATCGGATTCGCGGGCGGGTATGTGACCGAGGTCGCCGGTAACCCGGTCGGCGGCACGACGCACACGGCGCGATACACCCACAACATCTCACTCGGGGTGTTCCTCGACCTCGGACGCCTGGTCGGCGTGCCCGACACCTATGCCCTCGTCTCGGCGTCGAACCGGGCCGGCAACAGCCTGTCCCGCGACATTCCCAACTTCTTCGCGGTCCAGGAGATCTTCGGTGGACAGACGACCCGGCTCGTGCATCTGGCGCTCGAGAAGATCACGGCGGGTGGACACCTCTCCCTGGTCGGCGGCCGGATCGATGCGCTCGACGACTTCGCCACCTCCCCCCTCTACTGCTACGCGCAGAACCTCGGCTTCTGCGGGAACCCGCTCAGCATCCCGGTGAACGCGTCCGTCCCGAGCTACCCGAACACCGCCTGGGGTCTGCGCGCCCGCTGGTCCTTCACGGACAACGTGTACGCCATGACGGGCGTCTATGATGCGTTCTCCCGCTTCCGCGCGAACCGCTACCACGGCGTCGACTTCAGCATCCGCCACGACTCGGGCGTCGCCGTGATGCAGGAGTTCGGGTGGCAGCCGCTGATCGCGCGGCGATTGGGTCTTCCCGGTACCGTCAAGGTCGGTGGCGTCTACACCTCCGAGCCCAAGGTGAAGTTCGAGAGCGGGAACCGACGATCGGGGACGTACGACGTGTATGCGACGATACAGCAGAAGCTGTGGGAGGAACCCGGGGCGGCGTACCAGGGGCTGAGCGGCTTCCTCGCCGTGACGTACGCCCCCGCAGACCTGAACACGATCGAGCACTTCGTGGACGCCGGCCTGCTCTACACGGGACTCGTGCCGGGGCGGGACCGTGACGTGCTCGGGCTCTACGGGCTCTACGGCCACTTCAGCCCCGACCTGAGCCGGTCGCAGGTCGCTCACCACGCACCCGGGCTGGATCACGAGGCGGTCCTCGAGCTGAACTATCAGTACAACGTCACCTCGTGGCTCTACCTGCAGCCGGACGTCCAGGGCGTTCTTCGCCCGAGCGGCACCGGTCGCGTTCCGGATGCGCTCGTGCTGGCCATGCAGCTCGGCGTCACCTTCTGAACCACGACCCTGCATCTCTCCGCTCATTCATCATGCCGTGTCCTGACAGACCGGCTCGATATTGGAGTCGGGGAGCCGGATCCGGTCATCATCAGCGTATCCTCATGCCCGACGGCACTTCAGTCGCGCCTCTCCTCGACACGACCATCGCATCGTCCGTCGCTCGTGCGGCAACGGATCCGGAGCGGGCGCGCATCGCCGAGGGGACGGCGGACCAGCCCGGCCGGTGGTGGGCGCTCGGGCCCTACGTGAGCGAGCGCGCCTGGGGTACCGTCCGCGAAGACTACAGCGCGGACGGACGCGCGTGGGAGTATCTCCCGCACGACCACGCGCGCTCGCGCGCATACCGGTGGAGCGAAGACGGCCTCGCCGGGATGTGCGACGTGGAGCAGCGCCTTTGCTTCGCGCTCGCGTTCTGGAACGGGCGCGATCCCATCCTGAAAGAGCGCATATTCGGGCTCACGGGCACGGAAGGGAACCACGGCGAGGACGCGAAGGAATACTGGTGGTACGTCGACGCGACGCCGACGGCGTCCTGGCTCCGCTGGCGGTATCATTACCCGCACGAGGCCTTCCCGTACGCCGCGCTGGTATCGGAGAACCGGCGCCGGACGCGCGCCGACCGCGAGTTCGAGCTTCAGGAAACCGGCATCTTTGCGCACGGCTACTGGGCGATCACCGCCGACTACGCCAAGGCAACTCCGGACGACATCTGCATCCGGTTGAAGATCCGCAACGCGGGCACGGAGGAGGCGGTGCTGCACGTCCTCCCGACCCTGTGGTTTCGCAATCGGTGGTCCTGGGACGGGACTGCCGATCGACCCGTGATCCGCGCGATCTCCACGACCGCCGCCGTCGCAGTCGCGGAGGACCCCGTCGGCGGTACATGGATCCTGCGTGCCGGCTCGGCGCCCGATGGGACAGAGCCGACCCTGCTCTTCTGCGAGAACGAGACGAACTTCCCGCGCTTCTTCGGATCGGCGGCGAGCACGCCGTATCCGAAGGATGGCATCAACGACCACGTGGTGCACGGCGCGCCGACGGTGAATCCCAGCAGGACCGGCACGAAGATGGCGTGCTGGTATCGCATCACGGTGCCCGCCGGGGAAACCGTGGAGCTCCGGCTGCGGCTCGCACGCGCGGAGACGACGCAGCCGTTCCCCGATTTGGGTCCGCGTTTCGAGCGGGTGCTGATCGACCGCGAGCGAGAGGCCGACGCCTTCTACGCTCCGCTCCGCACCGACGGCACCACGGACGAGGAGGCGGCGGTCATGCGTCGCGGCTTCGCCGGCCTCGTGTGGAGCCAGCAGTTCTACCACTACGACGTCGAGCGCTGGCTCGACGGCGATGCCGCGCAGCCGACTCCTCCCACGGCACGCCGGCGCGGACGGAACGCCGCCTGGCGGCATCTCGACAGCAACGACGTCCTCGTCATGCCCGACAAGTGGGAATACCCGTGGTACGCGGCATGGGATCTGGGCTTCCACTGTGTCACGCTCGCGCATCTCAACGCGGCGGCCGCCAAGCACCAGCTGCTGCTTCTCTGCCGTGAGTGGTTCATGCACCCGAACGGGCAGCTGCCGGCTTACGAGTGGGGCTTCGGCGACGTGAACCCTCCCGTGCACGCGTGGGCAGCCCTGCGCGTGTACACGATCGACGGCTCGCGCGACCGCAATTTCCTCGTGCGGATCTTCCACAAGCTCCTCCTCAACTTCACGTGGTGGGTGAACCGCAAGGAGACGCTCGCCGACAACGTCTTCACGGGGGGCTTCCTCGGGCTCGACAACATCGGGCCGTTCGATCGATCGGCGATCCTTCCCCCGGGCGTGGTGCTCGAGCAAGCCGACAGCACGGCGTGGATGGCGATGTTCTGCCTCGACCTGCTCGAGATGGCGCTCGAGCTCGCCAAGCAGGATCCGGCCTACCAGGACGTCGCCGTCAAATTCTTCGAGCACTTCGCCAACATCGCGACCGCAATGAACGGCGGCGGGCTGTGGGACGAGGCGGACGGATTCTACTACGACCGTTTGCGGCTCCCGGACGGTCGCGCCGTCACGCTCCGGACGCGATCCATGGTCGGCCTCGTTCCGCTGTGCGCGGCGCTAGCGGTTCCACATGCCCTCTGGGCGCGGTTGCCGGAATTCCGCACGCGGATGGAGTGGTTCATCGCGCACCGCTGGCGCGAGAAGGCCGCCGGACACGGCGTCATCCAGGAGATCGGGGAAGGCACCGACCTCGTGATGCTGGTGGACATCCCGCGGCTCCGGCGCCTCCTCGGGACCATGCTGAACGAGGAGGAGTTCCTCTCGCCCTACGGGCTGCGCTCGCTCTCTCGATACCACCGCGACCACCCGTTCGTCCTCGTCGGGCCGGCGAGCGGACGCGAGTTCGTGCTCGATTACGAGCCCGCCGAGTCGACGGGGGGGCAGTTCGGCGGCAATTCCAACTGGCGGGGGCCGATCTGGTTCCCCCTCAACTACCTCGTGATCGGCGCGCTCCGCCGCCTGCACGCGGGCCTCGGCGACGCGTTCACGGTCGAGCTCCCGACCGGCTCCGGACGGCTCGCCCATCTCGGCACCGTGGCGGACGACCTCGAGCGCCGCCTCCTCCGCCTCTTCCTCCCCGACGGCAGCGGCCGCCGGCCCATCTGGGGGTCGTCCGCGCTCTTCCAGGAGGATCCCGCCTGGCGCGACGAGCTGCTCTTCCACGAATACTTCCACGCCGAGACCGGCGAAGGACTCGGCGCCTCGCATCAGACGGGCTGGACGGCGCTCGTCGCGGCGCTCGTCGCCGACCGGGCGCGCTCATGAAGGAACGGACATGACCGACACCTCACTCGATACCCTCTGCGTGAACACGATCCGGACGCTCGCGATGGATGCCGTGCAACAGGCGAACTCCGGGCATCCCGGGACGCCCATGGCGATGGCGCCGGTCGCGTACGCGCTCTGGCAAAGGCAGCTGCGCTTCGACCCGGACGACCCGATCTGGCCGAACCGCGACCGCTTCGTGCTCTCGATGGGCCACGCCTCGATGCT
>Ga0209266_1002367_pt1 | contig 11931 bp, 8 predicted proteins | sample GraSoiAngelo_132_FD_185889 | JGI IMG/M metagenome (GOLD analysis project Ga0209266, IMG submission 185889) | Grasslands soil microbial communities from the Angelo Coastal Reserve, California, USA - 14_0929_02_40cm (SPAdes) (version 2) | ecosystem: Environmental > Terrestrial > Soil > Grasslands ...
GCGCCAGTTGAATTGGACGGCCATTCGCTTTCAATCTCCGACGTGGTGGCGGTTGCCCGTCAGCGCGCTCCTGTCAAGGTAGCGAAGGCCGCAGTGCAGGGTATGGTCGCCTCCAGGCGTGCCGTCGAAGCCGCCGTCGCCCGAGGCGATACCGTGTACGGCGTGACGACGGGCTTCGGCAAGCTCGCCCACGTACGCATCCCTGCCGGCGACCTGCGCCGGCTGCAGCTGAACCTGATCCGCAGCCATGCCTCGGGCGTGGGCGATCCGCTTTCGGAAGAGGCCGTGCGCGCGATGATGCTGCTGCGCGCCAACGTCCTGCTGCTCGGCACCAGCGGCGTCCGGGCCGTGCTCCCCGAGCTGATCGTCGGCATGCTCAACGCCGGCGTCCATCCCACGGTCCCCTCGCAAGGCAGCGTCGGCGCCTCCGGCGACCTCGCCCCCCTGTCACACCTCGCCCTGGCGATGATCGGCGAGGGCGAAGACGGGGCGCGGGTGCGAGGAGCCGGCCTGGCGCCGATCACGCTGGAAGCGAAGGAAGGATTGGCCTTCGTGAACGGCACGCAGGCGCAGACCGGGCTCGCCGCGCTCCTGGTCCATGACGCCTGGGTGTTGTGGCGCACCGCGCACGCCGCGGCCGCGATGAGCCTCGAGGCGGTGCGGGGCACCCCCGTGCCGTTCGACCCCCGCATCCACGACGCGCGGCCGCATCCGGCGCAGCGCCGGTCCGCCGCCCTGCTGGCGCGGCTGCTCGCGGACAGCGCGATCCGGGAGTCGCATCGCGACAACGACCCCCGGGTGCAGGATGCGTATTCCCTCCGCTGCACGCCGCAGATCCTCGGCGCGGTCGGCGAGGGGATCGGCTTCGCCGAGGGGTTGGTTACGACCGAGCTCAACGCGGCGACCGACAACCCGCTGGTGTTCGGCGAGGAGGTGCTGTCGGGCGGGAACTTCCACGGCCAACCGATCGCCCTGGCACTGGACGTGCTCGGCATCGTGCTCGCGACCCTCGCCGGCCTCGCCGAGCGGCGCATCGAGCGCGTGGTGAACCCGGACCTGTCGTCGGGGCTGCCGGCGTTTCTGGCGCGGGATCCCGGCCTCGAGTCCGGCTTCATGACGGCCCAGATCGCCGCCGCCGCGCTGGTGGCGGACGCGCGCGTGCTCGCGACGCCCGCCAGCGTCCAGTCGGTGCCCACCGAGGGCAACCAGGAGGACGTGGTCCCGATGGGGATGAGCGCGGCGTGGAAAGCGGAGCGGATCTGCGCCGATGCCACGCGCATCGTCGCGATCGAGCTGCTCGCCGGCGCTCAGGGACTCGAGTTTCTGAAGCCTCTGACCCCGGGGCGGGGCGTGGCGCGGACGTACGCCGCCGTGCGGGCCGACGTCCCGGCCCTCGACGAGGACCGGCCGATGAGCGCGGAGATCGAGCGCGTGGCCGCCGGCGTACGCGCCGGCCGGTTCGATCCCGGGGAGCAGGACGCGTCGTGAGCGGCGCGCGCGTCGTCCGCGCCCCGCGCGGGGCCGAACGCAGCTGCCGCGGCTGGATCCAGGAGGCCGCGCTGCGGATGCTGATGAACAACCTCGACCCCGAGGTGGCCGAGCGACCCGACGACCTCGTGGTGTACGGCGGGACGGGGAAGGCGGCCCGCGATTGGGATTCGTTCGACGCCATCTGCCGCACGCTGCGCACGTTGGCGGACGACGAGACTCTGCTGGTGCAGTCGGGGAAGCCGGTGGGCGTGTTCACGACGCATCCCGAAGCCCCGCGCGTGCTGATCGCCAACGCCAACCTCGTCGGCCGCTGGGCGACCTGGGACGTCTTTCGGGACCTCGAGCGTCGCGGCCTCATCATGTTCGGCCAGATGACCGCCGGCTCCTGGATCTACATCGGCACCCAGGGCATCCTCCAGGGCACCTACGAGACGTTCGCGGCCGTGGCGCGGCGACACTTCGGGGGATCGCTCAAGGGTCGGGTCGTGCTCACCGGCGGCCTCGGCGGGATGGGCGGGGCGCAGCCCCTCGCCGCCACGATGAACGAGGGGGTGCTGCTCGCCGTCGAGGTGGACGCGGCGCGGGTGCGGCGGCGGCTCGAGACCGGGTACCTGGATGAGGTGGCCGACTCGCTCGACGCGGCGCTCCGCGCCGTGGGCGCCGCGCAGCGCGAGGGCCGGGCGCGGTCGATCGGGCTCGTCGGCAACTGCGCCGATGTGCTCCCTGAGCTCGTCCGCCGCCGCTTCGTTCCGGACGTGCTCACCGACCAGACGTCGGCGCACGACACTCTGAACGGCTACGTGCCGGCCGGCCTGTCCTTGGCGGACGCCGTGGCGCTGCGGCAGCGCGATCCCGCCGAGTACCAGCAGCGTGCCGTGGCGAGTATCGCGGCCCACGTCCGCGCGATGCTGGGGCTGCAGCGCAGCGGCGCCGTCGCCTTCGACTACGGAAACAACCTCCGCACCGTCGCGGCGGACGCCGGCGTCGCCGACGCGTTCGCGATCCCCGGGTTCGTGCCGGAATACATCCGCCCGCTGTTCTGCGAGGGGCGCGGGCCGTTCCGCTGGGTGGCGCTGTCGGGGGACGCCAAGGACCTGCACCGCACCGACCGGCTCGTGCTCGAGCTGTTCCCGGAGCACGAGCACCTGCGCCGCTGGATCACGCTGGCTCAGCAGCACGTGCAGTTTCAGGGGCTGCCCGCCCGGATCTGCTGGCTGGGGATGGGGGAGCGCGCGCGGTTCGGGGTCGCACTGAACGACCTCGTGCAGCGCGGTGAGCTCGGGGCCCCGATCGTCATCGGCCGGGACCACCTCGACACCGGCTCGGTCGCCTCGCCGTTCCGCGAGACCGAGGCAATGCGCGACGGCTCCGATGCGATCGCCGACTGGCCGATCCTGAACGCACTGCTCAACACCGCCTCCGGCGCCGCGTGGGTCTCCTTCCATCACGGCGGCGGCGTCGGGATCGGCAACTCGCTGCACGCGGGCCAGGTGAGCGTCGCCGACGGCAGCGCCGCCGCCGCGCGACGCCTCGAGCGCGTGCTCACCAACGATCCCGGGATCGGCGTCGCGCGCCACGCGGATGCGGGCTATCCCGAGGCGCTGGAGACCGCCCGCCGCCACGGCCTGCGCCTCCCGATGCAGGAGGCCGGCGACTGAGCACCCTGCTCGCCGGCGCGCGCGCGGTCGTCACGTGCCGCGGCCCGGCGCGCGCCCGTCGCGGCCGCGAGCTGGCGGAGCTGGAAGTCCTCCGCGATGCGGCCGTGCTGATGGACAGCGGACGGATCGTGGCGGTGGGCCCCCTTCGCGAGCTCCGTGCTGCACACGCTGCATTCGAGGAGGTCGAGGTCTCCGGTGTGCTCTACCCCGGCTTCGTCGACTGCCATACGCATGCCGTCTTCGGCGCGCCCCGCCTCGACGACCACGAGCGTCGCGCGCTCGGCGAGAGCTACCAGGTCATCGCGGCCGCGGGCGGCGGCATCCTGGAGTCGGTGCGGGACGTGCGCACCCATTCGGAGGAGGAGCTGGCCGCCGTCACCCGCGCGCGGCTCGCCGTGCTCCTGGCGCACGGGGCGACGACCATCGAGATCAAGTCGGGCTACGGGCTCGACCTCGAGTCGGAGCGCAAGCAGTTGCGCGTCGTCCGCCGGCTGGCCGCCGAGCCGGGACCGCGGCTCGTCCCCACGTTTCTCGGCGCCCACGACGTGCCGCCCGAGCACCGCGCCCGGCGTGGGGACTACGTGCGCCTGCTGTGTGAGGAGATGATCCCCGCGGTCGCCCGCGAGGGCCTCGCGCGGTTTTGCGACGTGTTCTGCGAGCCTGGCGTCTTCAGCGTTCCCGAGGCGCGCGCCATCCTGTCCGCGGCCCGGGCCGCCGGGCTGGGCCTCAAGCTCCACGCCGACGAGCTCGAAGGGTCGGGCGGGGCCGAGCTCGCGGCCGAGCTGGGCGCGGTGAGCGCCGACCACCTGGCGGGCGTCTCGGAGGCCGGCATCCGCGCGCTCGCCGGGAGCGACACCGTGGCGGTGCTCCTCCCCGCGACGATGGCGTTTCTCGGAAGGCCACGGCAGGCTCCCGCGCGGCGGCTCATCGACGCGGGCGCCGCCGTCGCGCTGGCCAGCGACTTCAACCCTGGCTCCTCGCCGACCGTCGGTCTCCCGTACGTGATGACCCTCGGCGTGTCGCAGCTCGGGCTGCGTCACGCGGAAGCGCTGCTGGCCGTGACCGTCAACGCCGCTGCGGCGCTGGGGTTGGCGGCTGAGCGCGGGCAGGTGGCGCCCGGCTTTGCCGCGGACGTCGTCGCCTGCGACGTCGCCGACTGGCGTGAGGCGGCGTATTGGGTGGGGGCCAATCTCGTAACTGCCGTCTGGACAGCGGGTTTGCCTTGTCGCCACTGGGCCGCGCCCCTATCTTTACCGGTCCATGTCGAAACTCGAGAAGCTCAAGGACCGCGCCAAGACCCTCGAGGCCAAGGACCCGAAGGCCGCGGTTGAAGCGTGGCTCGAGGTCCTCAATTCGCAGGAAGAGGAGGCCGAAGCGAATCCGGATCTCGGGATCTATAACCGCATCGGCGATCTCTACCTCAAGCTGAAGGACCCGGGCCAGGCCGCCGACTACTATGACCAGGCGGTCGACAAATACGCCGAGCTCGGCTTCCACAACAACGCGATCGCAATGTGCAACAAGGTGCTGCGCAACGCGCCCGCGCGTCAGCAGACCTACCTGAAGCTCGCGAAGCTGTACGCCTCGAAGGGGTTCCTCGCGGAAGCGCAGCAGAACTTCGTCGAGTACGCTGAGCGCATGCAGAAGACCGGCCGCATCCAACAGGCGTTCGCGGCGCTGAAAGAGTTCACCGACCTTGCGCCCGAGAGCGAGAAGTTGCGCGGCATGCTGGAGGAGCACCTCAAGATGTACGGGGCCGACCTGCAGCGGCGTACCTCGACCGCGCGCGTGAGCATGCCGCCGCCGGCCGCGCCTGCTGGGTCGGGAGAGGGGACGGGCAGACGCAAGACGTCGAGCTTGGTGTTCCTCGATGTCGACGCCCCAGCGGCGCCGAAGGGGGGCCGCCCGGCCGCCCCGCCGCGGGGCTCCGCGCCGTCGCCGGCGAAGCTCGTCGAGGAGCCGCAACGACCCCCGGAGTCCGAGGCCCTCGACATCGAAGCGACGATCGTGGGTGAGACGGAAACCGAGGACGCCGACGCCGGGAGCCGGCTCGACGGTCTCGAGACGACGAGCGCGCAGTTCGGCGATATCGACCTGGGCTCGGCGGAAGTCTCTTCGATTCGCGAGGACCAGCTCTCGGGCGACGATGTCGAGCCGCTCGCCGAGCTGGAGCCGACGGTGGAGGCGGAGGAAGAGCAAGAGGAAGAAGAGGATTTCACGCCGCCGCCGCGCAAGTCGGCTCCCGCCCCGGCCCCCAAGGCGCCGCCGCGGTTTACGCCGAAGGCGCCGCCGCCGGCGCCCAAGGTCAAGCCGGTCGTTCCCAAACGGCCGTCGGCCCCGCAGGCGCCGCCGCCCGCGCCGCCGCCGCCGCCCAAGCGCAAGACGGTCGTCGAGATTCCGCCGCTCGAGCTCGAGCCGGATTTCGAAGGCGCCACGACGGCAGCGGGCCACGAAGTGGATGACCAGCCCCTGACCGTGGACGAAGGGCCGACGCACCCCAAGTGGGTGCAAACCGAAGACGACACGTCGGTGGGGGGCCGCCGCTCCGGCTTCATGGACCTGGGCCTCGACGGCATCGTCAATCAGGGTGCGGTGTCGGGCTCCCTGGTGTTCGACAACATCGAGGAGACAGCGGGAGCCCCGGGCATCGAGGACCTCGAGGCGCGGGTGGCGGACAACCCCGACGACCCCGACGCGCACCAGGCGCTGGGGGAGGCGCTGATCGAAGCCGGGCAGCGCGATCGCGGCATCGAGGAGCTGGATCTCGCGGTCTCGGGTTTCGAAGCGGCGGACAACCTCCAGCAGTCGCAGGACCTGCTGGACGAGATCCTGCGCCTCGAACCCAACAGCGTGCGCCACCGTCAGAAGCATGTCGAGCTGGCGTTCAAGACCGGTGATAAGGGGCGGCTCATCGACTGTTACCTCGAGCTGGCCGACACGCTGCTGCGCACGGACCTGGGGGACAAGGCGCGCGCCGTGTACCAGCGGGTGGTCGAGCACGACCCGAAGAACGAGCGCGCCAAGGCCGCCCTCGCGATGCTGATGCCGGTCGAGGCGGTGTCGGAGAAGGGTAAGCTGGTGCAGGCGAAGGACGCCAAGATGAAAGTGCGCGACGAGGCGGCGGCGGGAGGGGATTTCGTCGACCTTGGCGCGATGATCCTCGACGAAGAGATCGAGGAACCGCACCGCGACACACGCATGAAGGTCGCGGACGAGGAGCCGACCGGAGACGAGGAGCGCGACTTCCAGGACATGCTGGCGCGCTTCCGGCAGGGGATCGACGAGAACATCGACGAAACCGACTTCCAGTCGCATTACGACCTGGGCGTGGCGTTCAAGGAGATGGGGCTGCTCGACGAAGCGATCGCCGAGCTGCAGAAAGCCCTGCGCGCGCCCGAAGGCAAGCTGCGGACCTCCGAGGCGCTGGGGGTGTGCTTCTTCGAAAAGGGCGCGCACGCGGTGGCGGCGTCGATCCTGCGGCGCGGCCTCGAGCTGCCGGCGAGCCGCGAAGAGGAGCGGCTGGGAATTCTCTACTGGCTCGGGCGCGCCCTCGAGGCGCAAGGGAAGGGGGCGGAGGCGAAGGAGCTCTACGGCCGGGTGTTCGCCGCGAACATCCGCTTCATGGACGTCGGCGAGCGGGTCAAGGCGCTCGCCAAGGCGCGCTGACATGACCCAACAGCTGGCGCGCGTGACCCTGCCCGACATTCAGCGACCCGTCGTCGGGCAGATCGATCAGGTCGTGGACGAGCTGCGCCGCATCATCGCCGCGAGTTTCCCGATCATCGCCGAGGTGAACGAGCACCTCCTGCGGATGAAGGGCAAGCTGTTCCGGCCGACATTGCTGCTGCTCAGCGGCCAGGCGGCCGGCGCCGCGGAGCCGCGCGGCGTCACCCTCGCGGCCATCGTCGAGCTGATCCACCTCGCCACGCTGGTCCACGACGATTCGGTGGACCACTCGCCGCTGCGCCGCGGCCTGCCTACGATCAACGGCCTGTTCTCGCATCAGGTGGCGGTGATCATGGGCGACTACCTCTACTCGCGCGCCATCGTGGAGCTGGTGCGCCTGGAGGACCTGGCGCCGCTCCGCGTGTTCGCCCGTGTGACCAACGAGATGACGGTCGGGGAGATGCGCCAGCTGGAGGCGCACGACAAGCTCACCTACGCGGAAGCCCAATACGACGCCCTGATCGAGGCGAAAACGGCCTCGCTGCTCTCGGCCGCGTGCGAGGTGGGCGCCCTGCGCGGCGCCCCCGCCCACCGCGACGCCCTGGCGCGCTTCGGGCACGCGCTCGGCATGGCGTTTCAGATTACCGACGACCTGCTCGACTACACCCAGCCCGAGGCCGTCACCGGCAAGCCCTCGGGGCTCGACCTGAAGGAACACAAGGTCACGCTGCCGCTCATCGCGGCGCTGGAGCGGATGGGCCCCGGCGAGCGCCGCCGCGTCTCCGATCTGATGGCGACCGCCGAGCCGGCGGACGAGCAGGTGGCGGACGTGATCCGGCTTGTGGACACCGCCGGCGGCCTGGAGTACGCGCGCCGCCACGCGCTGGAGCACGCCCAGCGGGCGGAGGCCGAACTCGAAACGCTGCCGCCCTCGCCGGCGCGCGACGCCCTGCGCGACAGCATCACGTACGCCGTGGAACGGCGCAGCTGAGCCGTGGCGCAGGGCCCCCGCCGTCCGCTATTTTACCTTGGGGTGCTCGCCGCAGGCTTCGTGCTCGGCGGGCTGCTCCACGCGTTGCTGCGGCGTTTCCTGCCGCAGGGCGCCGCCAAGGAGTTTTTCACCACCTCCGTGACGCCGACGTTCGGGCCGGTGCACGTGGATCTGCTGGTGGTGTCGGTCACGCTCGGTCCGATCGGGCTCGACGTATCGTTGCTCGCCGTCGTGGGCGTGGCGATCGCCTACTTCGTCGCCCGGTCGCTCTTTTAGCGAGGCAGCCATGTTCTCCGATCTGTCGTTCAGCCACATCCTGATCCTGCTGCTGATCCTGGTGCTGGTCTTCGGTGCCAAGCGTATTCCGGAGATCGGGTCGTCGATCGGGCAAGGGATCAAGGAGTTCAAGCGCAGCCTCAAGGATGAGCCGCCGGAGCAGCGCAACCTCCAGGCGCCTCCCCCCGCCGGCACGTCGTCGTCGATGCAGACCGGGGGCGAGCCCAAGCGGCTCAGCCAGTAGCGCGAGACGGCCGTGGGTCTGGGGAATCTGAGCGGCGGCGAGCTGCTCCTGCTGCTGGTGATCGCGCTCCTGGCCTTCGGCGCGCGCCGGCTGCCGGACGCGACCAAGGCGGTGGGGAAGGGCCTGCGCGAGTTCAAGCGCGCCCTCAACGAGACGCGGGACGCCGTCGAGCGTCCCGACGAGACGCCGCCGGATCCGCCGCGACGCCTCCTCGAGTGAACCGCCGCCGGCTAACTGCCGGCGGTCGCGTTTTGGGGCCGGAACAGCTCTTTGCGGCGGTCGACGATCTTCGCCTGGGCGCGCAGCCCCGCGAGGTAGGAACGGATGCGCGCTTCGCGCACCGGTTGCAGCACCGCCTGGCGCTGGGCGTCACGCTGCGCGAGCCACTTCGTGGAGTCCGCCATCCGGCGCGCCACGGATTCGAGCAGGTAGTCGCCCGCGTCTCCCTGGATCACCCCGCTGCGTTCTCCCACGCGCAACCCGAACGCCGCGCCGATCACCAGAGGCTCCTGCCGCAACACCGGCGGCGGGGCGACGCGGGTGAACGGCCCAAGCCGCTGCGCGCCCAGGCCGTGCCGCGTCGCGGCGGCGAGGAGGTCGCTCTCGCCGCGCAGCTGCTGGGCGATCTCCTGCGCCCGGGGGTGTACGAGGGCTTTCTTTTTCTCCTGCCGTGCTTCGGCGATCGCGGCGTCCTTCACTTCGGAGAACGGCGGCACCCCACCCGGCGTCAGCGAATCGAGCCGGAACACGTAAAACGCCGGCGCCCCCTCGATCACCGGGCTCGTCTCGCCGACCTTCGCCTCGAACGCCCACACGCTCACGTCGGGAATCACCCAGCGGCCGAGGGTCATGCGATCGCCCTGCACCAGCGGTGGCGCCTTCGCGACTGTGAGACCGAGACGCCGAGCCACTGAGTCGAGCTGCGTCCCGTTCTCCTGCTCGGCGGCGAAGCGGTCGAGGGTATCGGTGCGGGATTCGACCAGGTCGCGATGCGCGCCCTGCAGCTCGATCGGCACCAGGATGTGGCGCACCTTCACGGAGTCGCCGCGGGCGGCATCGACGCGAATCAGGTGATAGCCGAATTCCGTGGTCACCGGGGTCGAGAGCTGGCCGGGCCGCAGGCGCTTGACCGCGTCGAGGAACGGCTGCACGAAGCCGCCCGAGTCGGGGTGGATCCAGCCGAGGTCTCCGCCCTTCACGGCGCTGCCCGAGTCCGCGGACTCCGCCTTGGCCACGACGTCGAACTTCTCGCCGCGCTCGAGCCGGGCGTGCAGGGCGCGCACCCGCGTCATGGCCGCCGCCGTGTCGGCGGCGTCCGGCCGGCGCGCTTGCGCCACGAAGCTCAGATACGCGACCGCCGGACGCTTGAACCGATCCCGATGCGCCTCGAAGTAACGCTGCGCCTCCGCGTCGGTCACCGGCACCACACTGTCCGGGATCGTGGCGGGAATCACCGCCAGCACCGCCACCGTCACCGAGTCGTGCTCGTCGCGGTACATCCGCCACAAATGGGCGTCGGAGACATAGACGTCGGCCGTGAGGAACTGCAGGAACTTCACGTAGGGGATTTCGTCGCGATACCGCTGCTCGAGCGCGAAGAGGAACTCCGGGTTACTGCCCGAGGTCACGAACTGCTGCCACTTCGCGAGGTCGAACCGGCCGTTCACCTGGAACTCGGCCAGCCCCGTGACCTCCGGGGGCGGGCTCGTCAGGGCGGCCTGGCGGATCTCATCGTCGCTGACGGTGATGCCGAGCTTGTCGTACGCCTGGTGCAGCAGCGCCGTCTGGATCATCTGGTCGGCGACCCGGTCCTGGAGGTCCTGCTCGTCCTCTCTGGTGAGCTGCCCGGCCGACTGGCGCCGCGCCTGATCGTAGGCCGATTGGTACACCTGCTGCCATTGGGCGTAGTGCACCTCCTGCCCGTTGACCTTCAGCACCACGTCCCCCGTCGCCCCCGTCGAGCGTCCCGTGATCCCCATCCCGACGTCGAAAACCAGCCATCCGATGAACGAGATGGCCAGCACATAGAACACGTACTTCGACATTTGCCGCATGGAGCGCATCATGGTCGTGGAACTCCGTCACAACGGATGGGAAGGGGCATAAGTCTATACGCCACAACGAACAATCTCAAGCGGCGCGAGCCGCGGCTGATTTGACAGCGACGCCGGCCAAACACTATCTTCGTCCAATTCCCACAAAGACTTAGGCCGTGCCCTACACGAGCGAAATCGAGAAGCTCGAACACCGCTACAATGAGAACCCCAAAGGGCGCAACTTCGCCCCGCTGGCCGACGCTTATCGCAAAGCGGGCCAGGTGGATCTGGCTATCGACTTGTGCCGCAAGGGGTTGGAGCTCCACCCCGACTACATCAGCGCCTACATCGTGTACGGACGTTGCCTGCTCGATAAGAAGGACGACCCCGCCGCCGAACAGACGTTCCGCAAGGTCCTGAGCCTCGATCCGGAAAATGTGCTGGCGTTGAAGATTCTCGCCGACGTGGCCGGCCGCACCAGCCGGCTGGACCTGGCGGTCGAATGGCTCGGCAAGTTGCTGGCCGTTGACCCCATGAATGGGGATGCGGCGGAGGCGCTGTCCCGTGCCAAGACCAAAGCGGCCGCGCTCGCCCCCAAGCCCACGGTTCCCATCGTCGAGGCCGCGACCGCCAAAGCGACGCTGGCGCTGCCGGATCTCGAGCCGACGTCGGTGGCGGATGCGCCGACGACCGCCATGGGCAAACCGGACTTCGTGGTGGAGCGAGCTTCGAGCGCCGACGTCACGCCGCTCGCCGCGGCGAAGCAGGCGCCCCCCGACCTCGAGGTGTTCGACGCCTCGTTGGACGTCGATGCCGGTGCGCACGCCGCGGCGCGAGCGGAGGGTCTGGAGGTCGAGGAAGACGTCGAGCTCAAGGCGGAGCCGGCGGCGCTCGAGGGGCTGGCGCACACCCAGTACGAGGGGAGCGGCCTGTTCAAAGTCGATGCGGCGGCCCTCGAGGAGGAGATGCCTCAAGTAGATCTGCCGCTGATTATGCCGGAGGACATGGAGCCGCCCCCGCGGCCCAAGCCGCCCCCGCCCCCGCCACCTCCACCGCCGGCCGCGCAGGCGCCCCCGTCGCGGGCCGCGCCGCCGCCGCCGGCCGCCGTCGCGCTGGCCGACGATGAAGGCGCGGCGGACGTCGCGGCGCTGTCCCGGGTCGAGCCGGTGATGACCGAAACGATGGCGGAGCTGTACTTGAAGCAGGGCCATCGCGAAGACGCACTGCGCGTGTTCCAGAGCCTGCTGGCAAAGCGCCCGGCGGATGCGAGGCTGGCCGCTCGGGTTGCCGAGCTGTCGCGTCCGGCGTCCGCGCGTAAGTCGGGTGGGCAATCCGTGGGCGCCTTCCTCAAGAGCATTCTGGCGGGCAAGCCCGGCGCCAGTGCGGCGGCCGCGCCGCCCCGAGCCCCGGAGCCCTCCGCTCGCACGAGCACGACGTTGGAGCAAGCGTTCGCGGCCGATGAGGCGGAAGCCGCGGCCGGAGGCGAGCCGGGCCCGGGAGCGCCCACGCGTCCCGCCGGCGACGACATCTCCCTGGACTCGGTTTTCGGCGAACACCCCCGCGATGCGG
>Ga0209266_1002376_pt1 | contig 11906 bp, 10 predicted proteins | sample GraSoiAngelo_132_FD_185889 | JGI IMG/M metagenome (GOLD analysis project Ga0209266, IMG submission 185889) | Grasslands soil microbial communities from the Angelo Coastal Reserve, California, USA - 14_0929_02_40cm (SPAdes) (version 2) | ecosystem: Environmental > Terrestrial > Soil > Grasslands ...
TGGGCGGCGTCGAGAACGATCATCATCGAGCCGGCGCCCACCACGACGATGCCGGGCGCGGCGCTGACCGCGCCGAGAACCGGACCGCTGCTGATGCCGGTGCGCCAGATCGGCGCGCGCAGGTCGTTCGGGTCGTACGCGGAAACGGTTCCGGCAACGACCTGGCCGTCGATCGAAATGTGGCCGCCGCCGATGTACAGCCGGGACCCGTCGAAGGCGCTCGGCGAGATGCTCCCGTTTCCGGCGGTGGGCGGATTGCCGCCGGTCGCGATCCGCAGCCTGGCGACCGGCCCGCTATCCAGGCTGGCGCGGCTAAAGACGTAATAGATGCCGTTCTTGTTCGCCACGCCGATCAGCCGTCGAGGGGCGCCGCCGGGCGTGACGGTGCCGGTAAAGAGCGTTGGCGTCGAGCCGAAGTCACTGTCGAAGACCGATTCCGCTGGTGGGACCTGCCAGTGACCCATCACGTGCAGGTCGGCCGCGTCCAGCTTGACGACGGCCTGGGCGTAGGGCTGGGGTTGCGCGATGTGGGGACCGACGACGAGCAGGCTGGTGCCGGCCAGCCCGAGCACCCCGATCCCAACACCCGCCCAGAAGATGGCGCGGATCGATGGCCGAGGCCAGGCAAAGCCCGCCAGGAGCAGACCCAGCAGCGCCAGCCCGGCCGTTGCCGCCGCCCGCTTCGGGCGCAGCGTGGTGCCGACCTGGGGTCCGAACCGCGAGCATGGATCCGCGTTGCCGGTGGCGACATAGAGCGCGCCCTCCGCCTCATCGACGGTCGGCGAGCCCCAGATGCTGGCGCCGGTGCAGCCGTCGGGCACCATGTCCGCGGCGTGCTGCACCCGCCCGGTCGAGGCGTCGAGTTGGACGAGCCGGCCCTGGATCAGCGGGCAGTCGGCGAAAGCGGACACGCCGACGTAGACGCTGCCTCGATAGAAGGCAGGCGAGCTCCAGATGAAGTGGTCTGGTGAAGATCCGAGGGAGGTGCGCCAGAGGATTTCGCCGGTCAGGGCATCGAGCGCGAAGAGCTGCGCCGTGCCGCCGCTGATCGGGTGGCCTTGCGCATCGGCATTGCCGCCGCCGCCGACATAGAGGACGGAACGGGACCTCGCGCCAACCGGCGCGGTCGCGACGACTGGCGTCCCGGCAATCCCAATCGGAAACTGACAGGCCTTGCCCTTGGTCGTGATACCGAGGAAGCGCTTCCACTGAACGGCGCCAGACGGCGTGATCGCGTACTCGTTGCCGTCCCAGGCGCCCACATAAATGAGGCCGTTGGCGAGCACCGGTTGGGTGGAGATCGTGGCCGGCAGCTTGACCGCAAAGCCGGCGAGCGGCTTGAGATTCTTTGCCGCGGTCGCGCTCATGCCCCCGTCCGCTGCATAGCCGCTGCCACCGTTGTCATGCAGATACCTGGGCCAGGCGCCATCGGCTGCTGAGCTCGGTACGGCGCTCAACAGCAGCGCCGCGGCAGCGCTGAGGGAGGCGAGGAGGCTCCCCACTTTGAGCCTAGCGCCCATCGATGCCGTACGCGTAGAGGTATCCGGCGGTGTCACCCTGGTAGATGCGGCCGCTGGCGATGGTGGCGGCGCCGAAGATCACGGCCGCCTTCGGATTGGCGACCGAACCTTTGAAGAGAACCGAGCCATCGGAACTGGACACCACGGTGGTGAACGCCCCGTTGCCGATCACGATCACGCCGGATGAGGTCGTCACCGCGCCCAGGACGGGACCCGCGGCGCCGATTTTCCAGAGCGGTCTGGAGAAGTCGTTGGGATCGTACGCGAGGAGGCTGCCGGGAACGGGTTCGCCATCCGCTTCGCTGCCGCCGCCGGCGATGTACAGCGTGTGCCCATCAAAGGCGCTGGGGGCGATGCTGCCATTGCCCTTGGTAGGATCCGTGCGCGTCGCGTGCGCCAGGACGATGGTGGCGACCGGACCCGATGCAATGTGGGCGCGGTCGAAGACGTAGTAGTTGCCGTTCTTGTTCGGGAGGCCGACCAATTGCCGGCGCGACCCGCCTGGCGTGACGGTGCCGGAGAAGAGCGTCGGGGTCGAGCCGAAGTCGTAATCCCCCTGGTCGGTTGCCGGGACTTTCCACGAGTCGGTCACGTGCAGGTCCCCGGCGTCCAGCTGGATCAGACTGACTGAATAGGGGCGGTTGATGGAAATGGTTGGGCCGATCAGCAGGTAGGCACCCAGGACGCCGGTGGCGAGTGCCCCGGCGGCCGCCAGCCAGAACCCGAGCCGGATCCAGCCACGCGGCCAGAAAACGGCAACCAGCACGGCGACGAAGGCAAGGAACAGCACGATCGCTCCACGCTTCGTGTGCGGGTAGCGCCCGAGTTGCGGTCCGAAGATCGAACAGGGCCGGCTGTTGCCGGTGGCGACATAGACCTTCCCCGCCGACTCATCGATCGTCGGAGAACCCCAGATGCTGGCGCCCTCGCAGCCGGTGGGAACCGCGTTGAAGGTGGCCTCGAGCGCGCCGGTTAGGGCACTGACCTTGACCAGCTTGCCCTGGACGAGCGGGCAATCGTCGAACGACGACACGCCCACGTAAACGCCGTCGTGGTAAACGGCGGGCGAGCTCCAGATCAAGTGGTTGGGTGCCCCGCCCAGCGGGCTGCGCCAGAGGATCTGGCCCGTGACGGCGTCGAGCGCGATCAGCTGCGCGGAGCCGTCGATGTTCGCGCCGCTCTCGTCCCGGTTGCCGCCACCGCCGATATAGAGGACCGATCGGCTGTGTCCGTTCACGGACGCGGTGGCGACGGCACCGGTCGAGACAACGCCGGCCACGGTGCCCTGCTGCGGATTACTGCTCACCGCATCGGCGATGAAGCAGTTCTTGGTCCGGCCGAGGTACTGCCGCCAGGCAATCGTGCCGTCGGGACGAAGTGCGTACTCGTAGCCGTCCCAGGCGCCGACGTAGATCAGCCCGTTCGCCAGGATCGGCTGGGTCGTGATGGGCCGGTCACCCAGGCGCACCGGCCAGCCGGCCGCCGGCTTGAGAGAGGCCGCCGTGCCGGCCGTGATGGCGCGGTCTGGTGTCGACCCGCTGCTGCCGATGTCGTGCAGGTATTTCGGCCAGTCCGCGGCGCTCGCGCCCACGCCCGCTGCCGATAACGCGGCCGCGGCCAGCGCGGCCGCGACGATGCTTCTAATGAGAAGGGGTCGGTGTTGCTTCACGTTGCCTCCTGTCCGCCAGCCGGCAGTAATAATCGACGGTCTGCCGCAGGCCATCGGCAAATGGGGTCGCCGGGCGCCAAGCGAGCATCCGATCGGCCTTCGTGCAGTCGAGCGTGAAGCGGCGGACATCACCGGGGCGTTGCTCACCGCAAAGCGGCTCAACGCTCACCGCCATCAGCTCGCAGACCTGTCGAAAGATCGTGTTGACCGAGATTTCGCCGCCGCTGCCGACGTTGAAGGCCTCGCCATCACCGGCGTCGATGGCCCGCAGGTGGGCCGCCGCGACGTCGCCGACGTAGACGTAATCCTTGGCTTGCTCGCCATCCCACTCGATGACGGGCCGATCGCCCTTCAGCAGGGCGTGCAGGAAGGCGGTGATGACATGCTGGCTGGCGGGGATGTCCCTGGGGCCGTAGACATTCCCATAGCGCAGGATCGTGTTCGCCATGCCGGCCTGGCCGCAGAGCACGCGGACGTAATGCTCCCCCGCGACCTTGGAGACCCCATACGGACTGATCGGGTTCAAGGGCTGGGTTTCCGGTACCGGCTGCCGTTCCACGTTGCCGTAGACGGTCCCGCCGGAGGAGGCGAAGACGACCTTTTGACTGCCGGCCGCGATCGCCGCCCTCACCACGTTCACGGTGCCGAGCACGTTGATCTGCGCGTCCCGAAGCGGATCGGATGCCGAGCGCGCGACCAGCGTCTGCGCGGCGTAAATCGCCGGCCAATCTCCACCAACTCCTCGAGGTTGCGAACGTCCGCTTCGACGAATTCGGCGCTCGGGTTGACGTTGACGCGCGAGCCGGTCGCGAGGTTGTCGACGACACAGACCCGGTGACCGTCGGCCAGCAGGGCGTCGACCAGATGCGACCCGATGAAGCCCGCGCCACCGGTGACCAGCGCGCGCATCAGTAGGCGCCCCGTCCCGACATGACTGCGAACAACGTTCGGGCAAGGATCGCCAGATCGAGCCGAAGGGACATGCGCCGCACGTACTCGGCGTCGAGGCGAATCCGCTCGGCCTTGCTCAGCAGCTGGCGGCCGCTTACCTGCCAGAGCCCGGTCAGGCCGGGGCGCACGGAGAGGAGCAGCCGGCCGGCCGCGCCCCAATCGGGGAGTTCGGCGGCGGTGATCATGCGCGGCCCGACGAGGCTCATCTCGCCGCGGATGACGTTCACCAGCTGCGGCAGCTCGTCGAGGCTGAGCTTTCGAAGCCAGCGTCCGACCCGAGTGACCCGGGGGTCCCGGACGATCTTGTTCGACTCCCGGAACTGGCGCTGCAAGGACTCGTCCTGGCTCAGGATGCGGTCGGCATCCGCCATCATGGTGCGGATCTTGAAGGCGTCGAAGGTGGCCCCGCCGCGGCCGACCACCCGGCGGCGGTGGATCAGTGGGGCACCCGACTCGATCAACACCGCCAGGAAGCAGGCCACGACGATGGGTGCGCTGAGCACGAGTAAGAGGACGGCGCCGACGATATCGAGGCCGCGCTTCGCCAGGGGGCGGAGGCGGAACATCGCCCGCTCGTAGAGGACGGCCACATCGAGCCAGACGCTGTAGCTGCGCACGTAATAGAGGTCGAGCGTGGCCTGCTCGGCGGGATCGGCTGCCTGGCGCCATGGGCCGGTCAGGCCGGGCTGGATCGTCGTGAGCGGCATGCCGCCCCGCGTTTTCGCCTCTTCCTCGCTCATGGGGCGGGGACCAACGAGGCTCAGCTGGCCACGCAGCACATTGAGCAGACCCGGCAGCTTGCGGAGGAAATCCGATTGAAACGGAGACGATGAACGAAAGCGGAGCAGATCGAAGGTGACGAGGTTGCGTCCGAGGACCTGCTCGCGGTCGATGGTCAAGGGCGAGCCCGCCCGCCACTGGCAAACCGCCATCAGGCCGACGACTGGGGCCAGGGCCACGACCAGGATGGCGGCGAGCCCGACGTCGAGGACGCCCTTGATGGCGCGCTCGACCGCCGACAGCCGCGCCTTTCGCAGTGTCAGGAGGGGCACATGGTTGCGTTCGCTGAAGCGGACGCCGGCCGTCAACAGGTCGTAGAAGCCGGCTGAGAGATGCACCCGCAGCCCGTTTGCCCGGGTGGCGGACACCACCATGAGCTCGCGCAGGGTTTCCCAGGGGAGGGCATTTGGCGCGACGATGGCGTCGTGCACCTGCAGCCTGCTGGTCGTCTGCAGTAGTGAGGCGGAAGGCCCCACCACCCGCAACCCGCCGGGCAGCTCGGTACCGGTCGGGATGTAGTCGTCCAGGATGCCAACCACCCGCATCCCACTGCCCGGCTGGTTGACCTGCTCGGCGAGCGCGATACTGTCCTCGTCGGCGCCCACGACGACCACCCGCGCCGTGAGGCGGCCGCGCTGCCGGACGGCGGCGGCGATCCGCCGGACGCCGAGGCGTGCGGCAATGACGAAGACCGTCATCAGCCCCCAGGACGCCACGCTCCACGAGCGAGACAGTGGCCAGCTGAGCACGAACGTGATCACGGTGATCGCCAGCAGGCCGTAGGTGCTGGCGCGGAAGACCCCGGCGAATTCGCGGGCGCCGACCAGCAGGTTGGCCGGCTCATAGAGGCCCTGAGCGACGAAGATCAGACCGAGCACCGGGATCATGAGGAGCACCAGCCAATCGGTGTCGTTGCCGCCGTTGATGCCGATACCGGGGCGCCAGACCAGCGCCGCGGCGACTCCAAAGGCAAGCAGCACCGCGATCAGGTCAGAAAGGGCGAGCACCACCGTCAGCGCCCGCCAGTCCCGGCGGCTGTCAGGCATGGGTCACCGCGGCGACCCGCGCCTTACGCAGCAACGTGTTGACGATCACCATCGCTCCACCCGATTCGAAGCGGAAGTCCATTCGATGCAGGCCCTGCGCTTGCAGCACGTCGGTGACCTGGTCCTGGTGCTCACGCTCGCAGTAGAGGAGGAGGAAGCCTCCGCCACCGGCGCCGGCGATCTTCCCGCCTCGGGCGCCCGCGTCCCTGGCCGCCTGATACCACTGGTCGATCCAGGGATCGGTGATGCCGGCGGCCAGCTGCCGCTTCGCTACCCAGGACTCGTGCAGGTATTCGCCCAGCGAGCCGATGTCACCCCGGATCAAGTCGTTGCGCAGCGCGATCGCCATCGACTTGATCACATGCAGCGCTTCGATCACGCCGGCCCGGTTGCGTTCACTGCTGCGTTTCTGCTCGCCCAGGATCTGCGCCGAATCGCGCGAGCGGCCGGTGAAGAAGAGCATCAGGCGGGCTTCGAGCTCTGCCTGGAGCTCTTCCTGCAGGCGCAGCGGCTCGACCACCACGCCGTCGGGATTGAACTGAATGAAGTTCAGGCCGCCGAAGCTGGCCGCATACTGGTCCTGCTTGCCGATCGGCATCTTCAGCTTGTCGATCTCGACCTGGCAGGCGAGGTCCGCCACTTCCTGCCGGCTCATGCGCACGTTGCAGAGCACCGCCATCGCCTTGATCAGCGCCACCGCGACGGTGCTGGACGATCCGAGCCCCGTGCCTGGCGGCACCTGTGAGGCGAGGAAAAGGGAGAGGCCCGTCCAGACTCCAAAGTGCTCGATGATCACCTTGGGGAGACTGAGGTCACCGTCCCAGATCGGCGGTCCTTCGAGCGAATGCCGGTAGAACGTCCGGTAGTCCGATGAGGAGACCTGGATGTGCTTGCTGTCGTTGAAGGTCAGGATCACGTAGAAGTACTTGTCGATCGTCGTGCTGAGGACCGCGCCGCCGTACTTGGCGTAATAGGCCTCCAGGTCGGTCCCGCCACCGGCGAGGCTGAGGCGGAGCGGGGCACGGGCGATCAGCACGGGACTGCGCCCACCGCCGCGAAGAGGTCGCGCCAAAGCCTCACCACCTCGGGCAGGCCTTTGATGGCGACGACGTCCGGGGAGACGGCGTTCCCGCCGTCGCTGATCAATATGGGCCGGCATCCGGCGGCGCGGGCGGCATCGACATCGGTCGGGCTATCGCCCACCATGATCGAGTCGGAGAGCCGGATGCCCAGGTCGTCGCTCGCCCGGTAGAACAACGTCGGCGCAGGCTTGCGGCAGATGCAGCCCTGAGCCGGCGCGTGCAGGCAGGCGTAGACCGCCTCGACGTGACCGCCGGCAGCTCGGATGGCTTGCAGCATCCTCGCGTGGATCCGGCGCAGCCCCTCGGCGGCCAGCAGTCCACGGCCGACCACGCTCTGGTTGGTAATGACGACCACTCGGGTGTCCATGGATCGCAAAGCCGCCAGCGCCTCGAGGACGCCTGGGAGAAAATCGAACTCCTCCCAGCTCTTGACGTGATCGAGGCGGCGGCGATTGATCACCCCGTCGCGGTCCAGAAAGACGGCCGGGCTGACGGTGTCAGGCAAGTAGCGCCTTCCGTGTCGCCACGGTGATCGCGTGTTCCAGAACCGAGTGGCAGTCCTCGACAACGCCGTAGTCATCGCTGGGTACGTGAACCGCCGCATCCACCGTCTCCAGCACCCGGCCACCGGAAAAGCCGACGAGGCCGACCGTGCCGGCACCCATCAGGCGAGCCGCGCGCACCGCCGACACCACATTCGGCGAATTGCCGCTGGCGCTGATCGCGATGACGACGTCGCCCGGGTTCAGCAGGTTGGTCAGCTGCTCGGAGAAGACCTTCTCGTACGACGTGTCGTTCGCCCAGGCCGTCAGAAGTGCGATGTTGTCGGCCAGCGAGGTCACCCGCATCCGTGCCCGGCCCTCGACAATGGTGGCTTTCGAAAGATCGCAGGCGAAGTGGGTCGCGTTGGTCGCGCTTCCCCCGTTGCCGACGACGTAGACATGGCCGCTGTTCGCGTACGCGTCCAGGATGATCTCGACGACCCGCTCGATCGCGCCGATGGGAATCTTGCCGAGCACCGAACGGACCTCGTTGATATGGCCCTCGAGCTCCATCGCCACCGTCGGCGTTTGCTCCATCAGTTGCATCGCACGCTTCCTCCCTCAATCAGAAATCGCAAATGGCTGGCGATCGTGGTCGCCGGGCAGGCTCCGCCGTTTCGAACACTTTTCGTATTCGAAGAACGACGGTTGATCCTCCGCCGGCGTCAGCCGGCGGGACGGAGGATCGCCGCGTCGACCACGACCGGCATCGACCGGCCGAGCAAACGAACCAGCACCTGGACACGCTCGGAGGTGTTCAGGTCCCTATCGAAAATCGCGTCGACCATGGCAAGCGGACCGCGCTCGATCACGACCGGCTGGCCAGTGGTAAACCGGACGTGCCGGCGTGCCGTCATGGGCGCCGCGAGGCGCAGGCGCAGCCGGTCGATGACGCCGTCCGCTACCACCGAGGGGGAGCCGTCGGCACTCAGGACACGGCGAACCCCGGGCGCCCAGTGCACCAGGTCCCAGCGAGCGAACGCCGGCGGGACCCTGACGAAGAGGTAACCGGGAAAAACCCAGTGCTGGCGACGATCCCGCACGCTTCCCGGCCGCGTTCGACCGCCAGGCGCAAACCGTGGCGCGTAGACCTCGAGGTCATGCAGCGCCAGGAATTTCGCCACCTGTGCCTCGTGATTGGCGTTGGTGTGCACCACGCTCCACATCACGGTTGAGCGTAGGGCCGTCCGGGAACAGACCGGTAAGCGTTGCCTAGTTGGCGGGTAACAGTTTGTGAGGTCGCGCGCCTCGACGACTGTTGGCGTGCGCACAACACCGAGTGATCGGTAATTCGAGAATTGACTTCCTACCGTGGTCTCATCCGCGATCGGACGGATCGTGCGGCGCCCCGGCGGTAACAGTCCTGTAACCGTTGATCAGGAAGCAACCGGCTGCGGACGTGGGATTTCGAACTTGTAACCGAAGCCCCGTTGGGCCTCGATGTAGAACCCCGCTGCCAGGTGCGGCTGAATCTTTCGCCGCAACCGCTGGACATAGACGTCCACCGCCTTGGGGGTGCCGATGAACCGTTCGCCCCAGGCGATCCGCATCAGCTGATCACGGCTCAAGACCCGGTTTGCGTTCTCCATCAGGGCGTGGAGCAGGGACAGCTCGCGCGGCGTCAGAGGCACCGGCTCGCCGTTGACGATCGCGTGCATCTGCTGGAGATTCAGCGCGATTTCTCCGATCGAGATGTTCTGGTCCTGCCACCGCTGTCCGCGGACCTGCTCCGCCCGGCGGAGCAAGGCATGAACGTGGCCAACGAACAATCGTGGTGAAATCGGCTTGACCATGTAGTCGTCGGCGGCCACCATCAAGGCGCGGAAAATCTGCTCCTCGTCTCCCCGCTCGGAGACGATCATGAGCGGGCGATAGGGGTTGAGCTGGCGAATCTGCTGACAGAGGCGCAGTCCGTCGGGCCGCTGGGTCGCCGGCTCGACGATCACCAGGTCGACCAACGCCGACTGGAGGATGGCAAGCGCCGTCTCGGCGTCGGCGGTCGGATGCACTCGATGGCCGTCGTGCTTCAGCAGCGTGGCCAGCACCTCCTGCTGCAGCGGGTCCCGGTCGATCGTCAACACCGTCGCCAAGTCAGGCTTCCTTTTGATTACACATAAGTGGACAGGCGTCGACCGCGCCACCTCATGCGTCTTCCCGCCCCTGCGCTTAGCTAGATCAGATCAGATGATTCCGCGCGCTCGTCACCAGGAACTTTACCAAGGGTGATTCCGCTGTCAACGATTTTGCCCATTCATTCGCGCTGCTTTGTTGAGCGCGGCGCCTCCCCTTGTAAAGCAAACATGGGCTCACGAATACGCGAACCCATTTACAGCGAACGCCCGCATTCGCCACCACCGGCTGCCGCCACCTTCGCAGGAGTTGAACGCAGCGTGAACTCCAGAACGAGCCCCGGCCGAGCAGTCATCCGGTCGAGCATCCGCCCGGTCCGCCGGCGCGTTCCGGCCGGAATGTCCGATCGGGCATCGGCTCAGTCGCGGCTTCGTAAAGTGGCAGTTGCCAAATTCGCGCGTCGTTGACATAGTCCCAAAATGCGAGTCCCCGACTTGTGCCTTTCGCGATGGTCGATCCGGTCGAACTGGGGTATGACGGTCCTGGAGCGGCCTTACGAAATCCGTTACGGATCGCCCACTGGTTGTCGCCGGCTCGCGGCCGCCGGCGTAGCACTCCCCCTCCATAGTCGGACCCGGAGCCTCCGCCTGGAGGCTTTGAGGAGGGATCGAATTGACACGACGTCAGGTCGTCACCATGGTTGCCGTTGGCGTGCTTCTGGTCGTCCTGGCTCTGCCCGGTGTGGCCCAGAACGATGCGAATCCGTATGGGTTTTCGGTCTGGGGCTATCAGAGCCGGATCGCGGCTTCGGGCGTCAAATGGGTTCGGTTGCAGCGGGACTGGTCCACGATCGAGACCTCGCCCGGGGTCTACAACTTCTCCGGCCTGGATGCGGATGTGGCGGCCGCCACCGCGGCCGGCGTGCACGCCACGGTTCCGATCCAAGACGCCCCCGGCTTCCGCAAAACCCAGGTCTGTAACGGGGTGAGTCTCTTTCCTGGCCCCGCCGAGATGAGCACCTTTGCCAGCGTCATCGCCGCCCGCTATAACGGCCAGAGCGGCCATGGCTACGTCGACAGTTTTGAGATCGGCAATGAGGAATGGGACGGCTACTGGGGCGGTTCGTGGACCAACACCCTGCCCTGCCGAGCGGCCAATTATTACGGGCCTGTCCTGAAGGCCGGCTATCAGGCGGTCAAGGCCCAGTCGCCGACCGCGCTGGTCGGAATGTTCGGACTCTGGTGGGTGAACACCCCCCATATTCAGAGCTACATGACCTGGCTCTATCAGAACGGGTACGGCTCGTACATGGACTTTGCCAACTTCCACTACTACACGGGCGGCGACCCCAGCGTGTCGAACGGGGACACGCCCTCCTATGACCTGGAATGGCAAACGATTCGCGGGGTGCAGGCAGCGTACAACGACGGGGCCAAGCCGGTCTGGTGCACCGAGGTCGGCTGGGCGGTCAGTAGCGTCAGCCAGCCGGGGCCCATTGTGAGCCTGGCTCAGCAGGCACAATACCTGCGATACGTGCTGGACAGCTCGCGGACATCGAGCGTGATCCAGCGGGTCTTCATCTACATGATCAGTGACACCGGTTCGGATGGCATGAACATCTACCCGCCGACCGGTCCGCTGCCGAGTTACGGCATGCTGCAGACCTACATCGCGCAGTATCCGACCTGGGGCGCCTCGGCTCCCCTGCCAGTGCCGTCGCCCTCGGCCAGCCCGACGCCGACACCCAGCCCGACGCCGACTCCGAGCCCGACGCCGATGCCGACGCCGTCAGCCAGTCCGGCCGGCGCGACGCAGCCCGGCCCGGTGGTGGCCGCCAGCCAAACGGTCACGTACGCGGCGTACGGCAAGGCGAATTCTTGCCGGAAGGGCACCGTCACGGCGACGGGGGCCTTCACAACCAATGGCGCCGGCGGCACGGTGTCGTACGAGTGGATTCGAACGGATAACCGGGGCGCGGTGATCATCGTGATGCCCTCGATCACGGCCGCCGCCGGCGACACGGCCAGCCACTCGGTGGTCTCCGACAGCTGGACCCCCAACTCGCCCGGGACCGAACAGCTGGTCTTCCTGGCGACGGGGGCGCCACTGGTGGCGGCCCAGACGTTTAGTTGCCGATAGGCTAGGAAGAGGTGAGGTGGCAAGCCGGCGTCGCCGTGACGCCGGCTTTCGGCCGTCAGGGCCCGGTCGATGGCAGCGGCCAACCGCCACCGGACTCAACAATACCT
>Ga0209266_1002383_pt1 | contig 11889 bp, 9 predicted proteins | sample GraSoiAngelo_132_FD_185889 | JGI IMG/M metagenome (GOLD analysis project Ga0209266, IMG submission 185889) | Grasslands soil microbial communities from the Angelo Coastal Reserve, California, USA - 14_0929_02_40cm (SPAdes) (version 2) | ecosystem: Environmental > Terrestrial > Soil > Grasslands ...
CAAGTTCCTGGACCAGAGCTCGCGACGTGCGAATCACTTTGTTGACCATCTCCATGATGTGCACCGGAAGGCGGATGGTTCTCGCCTGATCGGATATAGCACGGGTGATTGCCTGCCGAATCCACCACGTCGCGTAGGTCGAGAACTTGTAGCCGCGCCGATAGTCAAACTTGTCGACGGCCCTCATTAATCCGATATTGCCTTCTTGAATGAGGTCGAGGAATTGAAGACCGCGGTTGCTATATTTCTTTGCAATGGAAACAACCAAACGAAGGTTCGCTTCAATGAGTTCCCTTTTCGCGATTTCGGCCCGAAGTTGCCCCTGCATCATCGTTTGGGCCGCGCGTCGAAGTTCAAAAGCCGTCGCCCGGGCTTCGGCTTCGATTTTTCCGATCAGGGCCTTTACGATCTTGATCTCTTTCTCAACATTCTTTCGGTATTCCTTCTTGGTACGATCGGCTTTGCGTTCGAGTCGGCCGAGTTGCTGTTCGAGCTGACGAATTTTATCGACGGTCTCTTTCATCACTGCCATCAAGTGCCGTTCCTCGCCAGGCGAGAATTCGATAGTCCGGATGAGCTTCGACAACTCGACTCGCGTACGGCCGAGGTTCCAACGGGCACTTCGAAGCGAAGCCTTTTTCGCCTTCGATCCCATTCCGCCCAATTTCATGCGAAGCGTATCTACCTTTTTATTCGTCGTGCCGATCTGGCCGATAGTGTCCAAGCATTCCTGGAACTTCTCTTCAATTTTGTCGTCGGTCAATTCCTCATCGCGAAACCGCAGAATGTCTTTGATGATGTCGGGATCTTTTTTCAACTGGTCTCCCAGCGAGATGATTTCGCGGACGATGACCGGCGACCGCGACAGCGACTTCAATACCGTACGGTGGCCGCGCTCGATACATTTGGCGATCACGACTTCTCCGGCGCGGGTAAGCAACGGAACCGTTCCCATCTCGCGGAGATAAATCCGGACGGGATCGCTGTTTTTCTCAAGCGCGCTGGGCGTGAGGTCTAGTTCAACCTCGCCTTCGGGAATCTCCTTAAATTCCTTTTCACTTGGAATGTTGTCCAACCGAGCAACACGTTGATCTGCGGCATCGATGACTTCGATGCCCGCCGTACCGAAAGCGGAAATCAGATCATCCAAATCTTCTGCAGAGGCAGTGATTTCAGAGGGCAGAAGGTCGCTCACCTCGTCATAGAGGAGGTACCCTTTTTCGTTGCCGATATCGATTAGTTTCTGCACCCCGTCGGTGTACTTGTCGTCAAGTGCCAATGGATTGTCCTGTCTTGCCAAGGCTGTGTCGTCGCTACAAATGCCTCAAGTTCAACAAGGATAGCATGGTAATCCTAGCGCTATCCTAGCCCTATCCTAGCCCTATCCTAGCCCGGATTTCTCAAAGATTTTGAACAAAACGCGGATTTGACCGGGTAAAAACGGGAAGAGACAGATCATCGCGTCCGATGCAACGAGCGGACAAAGCAAAATCGGATCGGTAAGGAGAAAAGCAGACCCGATCGGATGGGATTGCACGGCGGAGAATCGAAATTCGCAGAGGCGTCGACACTCTATTGCCGACCACTCAGATTGCAGGGAATTGGAACTAGGTTCAGTAGCGGCGCGGAAGACTTCAGTAACATGCTTTCCCGGTCCAAAGTGATTTCATTACCGGCAATGTGATTTACGTCGATGAGGTCGCCACCTGCATGGCGTCTGCGATGTCCTGTGGCCCGCCATGCCGCTGAAGCGGCACGGCCGGGACCTGCGATGAAGCTAGTCGGCCCGCTCGCTGCGCGCTCGCCGGGGCTTCGGCTTGCTCTTGCCCTTGAGATCCACTGCAGCGCGGATGAGATCCTTCAAGGCCGCCTCATCGACCTTGTCGCCTTCGTGGATGTCGATGGCGCGCCTGGCATTCCCGTCGAGGCTGGAGTTGAACAGACCTGAAGGGTCCTTCAACGCAGCTCCCTTGGAAAATGTCATCTTGACGACGTTCTTGTACGTCTCTCCCGTGCAGACGAGGCCACCGTGGGACCAGACGGGAGTCCCCATCCACTTCCACTCTTCGACGATCTCAGGGTCTGCCTCGTGTATGATTTCGCGCACTTTCGCGAGGGTCTTCCCGCGCCAGTCCCCAAGTTCCTTGATCTTCTCATCGATTAATGCAGAGGCAGATTCCACCGGGACGGGCCTTTTCACGTACAGCTCCAACCTCGCTCTATTTTACGTCAAATCGCGCCTTACCGGCACCGCGGCGGCGGGCAATGCCGCCCGTACGTCTGGTGAGCACTGATCTTCGAAAAGCGAAGCTAGCTCGAACAAAGAAGCTTTAAACGCTGACTCTGGCCCAATTTCTCGTATGATGCGCGCATTTGCGCAGCGCCTTCCGGTCCGCGCGGCTTGTCATCGTAAGGAATAGCTATATAATTTAGCTATGAAGACCATACAAATCACCATTGACGAAGCCCTTCTCGCAAAGCTCGATGCAGATGAGGAAACCAAGCGAAACGGTCGTTCTGCGGTGCTCCGTCGCGCGGCGGCGGAATATCTGAATCGTCGCCGGCGACAGACTATTGCTGAAAGTTACAGGCGCGGTTACGCGAGCGGGAGTGGCATCGGCAAAGAGTTTGAGGGTTGGGAACGCGAAGGGCAGTGGCCGGAGGAATGACGCGCGGCGAAATCTGGCGATACGAGTTTTCGCGGCCGGACAAGCGACGTCCCGTGCTCATCCTGAGCCGGCCCGAAGTTATCGACCTCCTGCACACAGTTATGGTCGCACCGATCACTTCCACTATTCGCGGTCTGCCGAGTGAAGTGATCGTTGGAGTAGAAGAGGGTCTGAAACAGAAATCCGCAATCAATCTGGATCACGTGCAAACAATCGAGAAGAGCCGGTTGAAACAATTCGTTGGCACGGTCGGCGCGGTCAAAATGAAAGCTGTTTGCCAGGCGTTGGCCGTAGCGGCGGGTTGCGTTTGATTACGGGAAAGCCCTAGCTCTTTGACATGGGCTCAGGCCAGCGCGAGAATGGCGCCTCTGCTCCTACTTCTGTTTCGTACAGGTTTGTACGTATGAGACGAACTGAAGAACGCTGGGGTTTCAGATGCGGTGATCGCCGCCATGCTGAGATCGACTGCGGGAACAAGAACAGATGCGACCTCGACGGGCGCTTCGACATCCGTGGATTTCTCGCGAGCCGCAGTTATCCTTGCGTTTGGGTCGTCCGAGCTAATGCGGAGGCCGCGGGACTTCCAGATGCAACTCCCGCGGCGATTATGCAGATCCTGAAGAGCAGAAAAATGGTTTCCGCTGTGGTTGGCCCGGAAGAAGCACGTCCGCTCGAGGAGGTGGGCCGTCCAGCCGCTCTGCGGCTCACAGCGAAGAATGGCGTGAACAGATCGATGGGCATGCACAAACATCGCTTTCAAAAATGCGATGTCGGCTAAATGCGCCTACGGCAGAGGCAGAACTGCCGTAGCTTCGATTTCCACTTTGGCGTCCGCGAAGACCAGCGCGGTGACGCCCACAAGGGCCATCACCGGAAAATGATTGCCTATCACTTCGCGGTAGACACGGCCCAATTCCTTGAGACTGGTCAGGTATGCCCTCATGTCCGTCACATACCATGTCAGCCGGACCAGATGTTCAGGGCCGGCGCCGCCCTGCTTCAGGACAGCTACAATGTTCCGTAGCGCCTGTCCGGCCTGCTCGACGAATCCGGGGCCAACCAGTTGCATCTGGGCATCCGTGCCAACCTGACCCGCGACGAAAATGAAACGCCCATTTGCGGCGATACCGTTCGAGTAGCCCTTCGGCGGCGCCCATCCGGGTGGTTGGAGGATCTGCATGATGTAAGTCTCCCTTCAGCAGTAGGCGTAGATCCCTCTCCCTCTGGGCGAGGGCGGCGCGACAGCCAGCGGGCCGGCGCGCCGGGTGACGGTCGCGCGAAGCGCGAGCCCGATAGGGCGAAGCCTCAAGAGAAGTCTTCGCAAATCCTGAGACCCTCACCCTGCCCTCTCCCAGAGGGAAAGGGTGGGTTTCCGCAGTTGCGATTCAGTCATACCTTCGCTGCAGTCAACCTATCGTGCCGCGAGACTAAAGCCCTGGCGCTGGTAAACGATCTTTCCGCCCACCATTGTCGCGAGCACTTTCATCGACTCAATGGATTTTTCCGGCGCGGTCATAATGTCCTGTTCAAGCACCACGAGGTCGGCGAATTTTCCCGGCTCGATCGAGCCTTTGGTCTTCTCGTCAAAGGTTGTGTAGGCGTTGTTGATCGTTTGGCCCTTCAACGCCTCCTGCCGCGTGATTTTCTGGTCCGCCCCGAGGACGCCGCCGCTGATGGTGTCGCGGCTCACGAAGTGATAGAACACCCACAAGGGCGGATACGGAATGACCGAAGCGTCGGTACCAAGCGAGACCATCAGGCCCTGATCCATATAGCTGCGCAAAGGCGTCATCCACGCGGCGCGTTTGGGACCCCACATCTTTAGGATGCTGGGTCCCGCCATATATAGATGATCCTGGGCCGAAATGATCAAGCCGAGCCGTTTCATGCGCGGGAAATGGTCCGGACGCGGAATGAAGGCGTGCTCGATTGTCCAACGGCGTCCAACGATGGATTTTTCGGCATCGGCTGCTTCGTAGGCCGCCAGAACCTCATCGATGGCAGCGTCGCCGACCGCATGAGTGGCGACACGCCAACCCAGGCGGTTGAGTTCCTTGACGATTGCCGTAAAAGGTTCCTGCTTGAGTGTATTGATACCGTAATATTTGCCGCCTTCATCGTACGGCTTCGCATAAAGCTCCGTCATCCAGCCGCCCTCGAAACCGCCGTCGATGGACTGCTTGACGCCGCTGAGGCGCAACCACTCATTGCCTTCGTCTGGTTTCACGTTATAGGAGGCGATCATTTTCGCCATCATTGCGGCATCGGTTGCCGGCGGCCGCAACAACTGGTTTACGCGAATCGTCAAGAGACCCTTTTTCTCCAGCTCCTGGAGAGCACGGTACTGCTCAATGCTGGCGCCAGGGTAGCGAATCGCAGTCAGACCCGCGGCATTCAGCTTCTTGTGCTCTTCGAGAAAATAGGCAGGGCCTGGCTTCGGTTCCGGAGGCAAAGTGACCAGCGCTTTGGCGCGGTCCACCAATTCGCCATTCAGGTCGCCTTTTTCATCGCGCGAGATGCGGCCGCCGGCCGGCTGCTGGGTTGACTTGTCGATATGCCACTTGTCGAGGGCTGCCGAATTCAGAATATATTCGTGTCCGCCGCGCACGACCACCACCGGAACTTTCGGGGCGATTTTGTCGAGATCCTTCCGATAGGGGAGACGTTGGTCTTTCAACTGGGCCTCATGCCAATCGGAGTTCGTGACCACAACATCGCCCGGTTTCGCTTCCTTCGCCCGCGCGCCGATGCGATCCAGCACGTCTTCGAGCGTACGCGCGTTGAACAGGTCCACGCCCGGACCGCCGCCGGCGTTATGCAAGTGGTTATCCTGAAGCCCAGGCACGATGGTCTTTCCGCCGGCATCGAGGATTCTGGTGGAGGGCCCGCTCAACTTTCGAATCTGCGCTGTTGTACCCACGGCCGTGAATTTTCCGTCCGTGATGGCGACCCCTTCGGCCGTCGAGAACTTGGAATCGACGGTGTAGATCCTTGCATTCACAATGATCACATCGGGCGCTTTGGTTTGTGTAAATACAGTGCTTCCCGCCACAACAAGCCAGATGAGCACCGAAATCATCCGAAGTACGAAACGACGCATTGGGACTCCTTTTATCCGAAATTTCTCACGATCTTTGCCTCCACATCAGAACAGAAACTTTAATCCAAACTGAACCTGCCGCGGCTGGCTGTTGGTGGCCAACAGTCGGCCTGCGCGAGGATCGGCTGGGCACGTTGCGTTGGTACAGTTGACGTAAAGCGTGGCGAAGGGGTTCCGGAACGTCGGGTGGTTCAAGCTATTGAAAAATTCAGCCCGGAACTGAATCTTGAACTCCTCCGAAATCTGGGGAACCCGGAAGTCCTTGTTCAGCGAATTGTCCATACTCCACAGGTTGGGACCAATGATACTGTTCCTTCCCGAGTTGCCCTGAGTACCCAGCGGCGCGATCTGGAAGCAGTTCGGGTTGAACCACCGCGCGATCGTTTTGGCGCCCGCGTTCGGATCGCAGCCGGCCACGACATTCGGTCGCGCGGCGCCGATGTTGCCGATGCCGCTGGTGGCGTACTGACGTCCCTGTGGAGACAGAATGTCTTCCGGATAGCCGGATAGGTAGCTGTAGATCCCGGTGAACTCCCAGCCGTTCAGCAGCGCGCCGGCAGGCCCGCGGAAGGCGGATGGAAATTGATACAACCAGCTCAGACGGAAATTGTGCTTGCGGCTGAAATTGGAGAGGCCGCGCTCCGCGCTGGCGTTGAAGGAATCGAGAGTCACACTGTTGCTGCCGTCGAACGGATACGCGCCCGAGTTGTTGTCAATGGATTTCGAGAAGGTGTAGGACAGTTGTGTCTGCAGGCCGCGGGAGAACCGGCGATTGAGGCTGGCTTGCCCGGCGTGATAAGTGGAATGGCCCAGGGCATCGACCATGGGCAACTGGCTGTAAAGCGTGTTTACCCGCTGATTGGGAGCGCCCTGCGCGTTGCTAAAAGTGGGAGCGCCGTTATAGAAGCAGCCGGTCGTGCTTTGTAGAAGATAGGGGACCCAGCCGGCCACCTCGGACGGCGATTTCACGCAAGGACGTGGACTGTTGAAATCGCGCTGCGCCCACAGGTGTATACCCGCCGCACCCGAGTAGGCGACTGTGGCGACGGTGTTGGTCATCACCTCACGCTGGATACTGAGGTTCCACTGGTATTGATACGGAGTGGATTGCATTCCGTAGTATTGCGCAGTGCCCTGCGCGCTCAGCGTGCCATTGGTGGGGATATACGGCTTCAACGGGTTCGGATTGGGCGGAAGATCCGTGAACGGCGTTGGATATCGTACCGAAGGGAAATTTTGGGCCGCCACGAGGTACGGCGGTTGCAGCCAGCTGATCAGAACGTGGGTATGGGCCACATCGTGAAAAACGCCGGCGCCGGCTCGAATCGAGGTCTTATGATCGGCGAAGGGGTCCCAGGCTATGCCGATGCGCGGGTCCCAGTTCCTGAGGGAAGGATTGACAGCCGTCGATTGTCGGGTTGGTACCCACAACTCTCCGTCCGCATACGGATTCTTCAGCACGTACAAATCGCGACGCGCGTGCTTGACGACCGACGTGGGAGCGTACCGTAATCCGAGGTTCACGCTTAGTTTGCTGGTGAGCTTCCATTGGTCTTCGAAATAAAAATTGTAAACCCAGTAGCGGTAGTCCCGATGGGGATCGGACTGTGGATCCACGGCGCGGGCAGGTTCTCCGACCGACGCTACCGCGACACCTTGCAAGAAGCTTGTCACGTTGGGGAAAACCCACATGGAGCCGACAAAAATCGGGGACCAGGTGTTCTGACGCTGCCGGACAACAGAACCGCCGGCCTTAAGGCTGTGAGCGCCCGCGCTCCAGAACACGTCGTCCCCAAAGTGGAACGTATTGGGGGCGAAATAATAAGGAAGAGAGACGGCGTTATTCAGTTGCTGGAGCCCGATCACATTGATGCTGCCGTCCATGCGGTTGGGTTCGCTCGGAAAGAACTGTGTAGGGTGAACACCGGGGCTGCCGATCGCGCTGAGGGACGCAACTCCGTTACTGACGACGGGAGATCCGGTCGGAAACGCATCCTCATAGGGCCGCGTGAATCCGGCCCGGGCGTGGTTGATGACCGTCGGCGAAATCACACGCTGCCACTCGGTCAGGAAGTAATGAGCCCGCGTTTTGCTCAGCACCGGCCAGAAGTACCTGAAAGCTGTATCGGTGGACGAGCGGTCATCGCGAGCCCCACGATCGTAGACGTACCGGAAGAAGACGGCATCCTTTGCGCTCGCATTGTAGTCCATGCGCCCGAGAAAATAATCCTCATCAATGTTGGTGCCGGCGGGAACGAGTGCCTGCCCAATGCCTCCACCGATCCGGTTGAACGCCCTGGGCCAAAGAGCGAGCGTATCGAGGATGCGCTGGCGCGTAGCGGGATCGGTCGAGTACGGTGTGGGCCTGCCGATGAAATCCACACTCGGGATGGGCGGGCCGCAAACCTCCGGCGTAGTCGTGCTCTGCAGCACTTGACGCGAACAGTCGTCGGGAACACTTAAAAGGCGGGTGACGGTCTGCCTGGACCGGAACCCCTCCCAGTTGCCAAAGAAGAATAACTTGTCCTTTCGGATAGGGCCACCAGCGCTGGCGCCATATTGATTCCGGCGAAAGGCCGGCGGCTTGTCCCCGTCGAAGAAGTTGCGTGCCTCCAACGCGTCGTTGCGAATAAACTCGTAGATCGAACCATGGAAATCGTTGGTTCCAGATCGGCTGGAGGCATTGACCACCGAGCCGTTGCCGCCGAACTGCGCGCTGTAAGTATTGGTCAGGAGTTGAAATTCGGCGATCGCCTCCACGCCTAACGCGTTCCCCGTGGCACCCGAGCCCGGCACCTTCCGGAAGTAGCCTAACAGGTCCTGCCCATCCAGTATCCAGGCTTGGCCGTTGGGACGCGATCCGGATATGGAATAACGGGTTCCTTGGCCGGCAAACCCTGCGGAGGTTCCAGGGGCGCCCTCGGTAATCTGCGTTACGCCTGGCAGCGCCGTCATCAGTTGGGTGTAGCTGCGCCCGTTCAGCGGCAGTTCCCGCATTTGAGCGCTCTCTACAAATGCGCCCAGGGCCACCGTTTGAGTTTCCACCGTGTTGACCTGCCCCTCGATGGTGACGGTCTCCTGCACTGCGCCCACCCGAAGAGAGAAGTCGACCACCAGCTCGGCACCCGTCGTTAGGGTGATCCCCCTCTGGACCACAGTCTGGAACCCGGCATTGGAAGCCTGGATCTCGTACTGGCCGATAAGCAATTCCGGAACACGATAGCGCCCGCGCTCGTCCGTTGTGGTGTTGCGCACCGCGCCTGTCCCCGTATTTCTGACTTCGACACTAGCGGCGGGTATTGCCGCGCCGGACATATCATTTACCGTCCCGACCACGGCGGCCGTCGATCCCTGCGCCCACGCCTGTTCCAGGGACGTGACGAGCAGTAATGCGCTGACGAATGCGACGTAAACTCTGATGAATCTAATATTGAGTGGACTCATTTTACGCTACTCCTGGTATTGGTCAAACATTCGGTATTATCTCCGGCTTTCAAGGAATGCCCGCACCTTCGGCATCCACGTTTATCGTTTCGATGAAAGCCTTCGAAATACCATTGTGGTGTTCCTCCATCGATGTCTCCGCGGTCAGTGCAAACAGCGTGCGGCGGTCGGCTCCGCCGAGGACGCAAGCCACAGCCCATCTCTGTGGCGTCGGTAAGACATCGACGATTTGGCCGCCTTCGCAAACGTGAATGAACTCGGACACCAATGGATTACCGACCCACAGCATGCCGCGTGCATCCAGGCAAATACCATCGGGCGTGTACCGCTTGTCTAATTGCGCCCACACTCGCCTGTTGACGAGACCGCCGTCGGCCGAAATTTCGAATACGGTAAGGCGGCTTGCGAAACTCTCCGCGAGGATAAGCCTGCGGCCATCAGGCGTGATGGCGCATCCATTAGGAAATATCAGATCTTCGGCGGCAACGCGGACCTTGCCTTCCGGGGTCACCAATGCGAGCTTAGTTGGCCGCGGCGGCTCGACGCCAAGCCGGAATCCCCAATTTCCAACGTATGCGTAACCCCGGGCGTCGACGATCATGTCGTTTGTTGCGACGGCTGAGATTCCACGAAGGTCGGCATGCAATTCCAGCTTCCCGCCGGACCGGATACGAAAGATCTGATGTGTCATTTGCGATACGACGAGCGGTGTGCCGTCGGGCATGAATCCTAATCCAGAAGGCATTCCATCCACCACGGCCATCACCTCAGCATTCCCCTGCAGATCGAACTTCAGAACGCGGCGTGTGAAAAAATCGGAGACCCACAGGTGCCCCTGATGCCATCGCGGCCCCTCCAAGAAGGTGTACCCGCTTGCAAACGATCTGGCGAGAAAGTTGATCATCAGATCTCCTTGCGAAGTGAGAGTTGGGTGACTTTAATACTTCATTCAAAGCCGCCGGACAACAAAATTCAAATGAGCATACTCAGGTTTCACACTTGACCGCGCTTGCCGGTGATGCTAGATTCGGCTCGAATTGCGTCAACCAGACGAAAACTTTCCGACCGCCGGAAGGAGATCATGATGGGCGTTCGCACGAGACAAACAAGCGCGCGATGGCTGATGTCACTCGTCTTTTTCCTGCAAGGCGCGCCCCCGGCTCCGCCTCCTCCGCCGAATGCGAAAGCCGCTGCCCCGATCGACTTTACCGGGCAATGGGTGTCTGTAGTGACCGAGGATTGGCGTTACCGGATGATCACACCACCCAAAGGTAACTACGCCGGCGTTCCATTAAATGATGCGGCCCGGAAGATCGCCGACAATTGGGACCCCGCCAAAGACGAAGCCGCAGGCGCGCAGTGCAAGGCGTATGGGGCCGCCAATATTATGCGGGTTCCAGCGCGCATTCGAATTTCGTGGGCGGATGACGACGCGCTGAAGCTGGAAACCGACGCCGGCATGCAGACGCGTTTGTTTCATTTCAAAGAAGCCCGCACTCCGCCGGGCGGCTGGCAGGGCGTGTCGGAAGCATCGTGGGAGATGACCAGCGGGCTGGACTTTATGTCGATCATCGCGGGCCCCGGCCGCCGAAACCCGGCATTTTCCAGCACCCTCAAGGTTGTCACGACTAAAATGAGGTCAGGCTATCTTCGGAAGAACGGCGTACCGTACAGTGATAAAGCTGTGCTGACAGAGTATTACGATCGCACCAATGAAGCGAATGGCGAAAGCTGGCTCGTGGTTACCAGCATCGTCGACGATCCGACTTACTTGAACCAGCCGTTCGTCACGAGCGCCCATTTTAGAAAAGAGAATGATCAATCTCGCTGGAATCCGACTCCGTGTTCCGCTCGCTAGGATGGGAGGAATGATGAGCAGACTCATCGTGCTCGGTTTCGTAATCATGCTACAGAGCCCTTGGTTATTCGCGCAGATGGATCTGAGCGGCGATTGGGCACTATTGATTCACGAAGATCAACCATGGCGGGGATCCGGTCCTGAACTGGGCGAATATGAGGGGCTTCCGATCAATGGCGCAGCCCGTATGCGGGCTTCCGCCTGGAATGCTTCTATAAACACTCTGCCGGAACATCAATGCATTCCGTTACCGGCCGACGACTTCACCGATTTCGGAAATATCCGCATTTGGAAGGAAATCGATCCGGTCACTCAGCGCGTCATTGCATGGCATGAATATACGGAATGGCAAGCTCAGGAGCGTGTTATCTGGATGGATGGCCGGCCTCATCCGTCCCCGTATGCGCCCCATACGTGGCAGGGTTTTTCCACGGGAAAATGGGAACGCAACCAGTTGACGATTACTACAACTCATCTGAAGACCGCCCCCTACGAGCGTGTAGGTACCTATCGCAGCGACCTGGGAACGCTCACTGAACACTGGATGCGCCACGGAAATTACCTGACTATCATGGTAATCATCAGCGATCCCGTGTATCTGGCCGAGCCCCTTGTGCGCACCAGGCAATATGTGCTGGATCCGGACCAAAAGATGAAAGGCTACACCTGCACACCGACTGCAGAGATCGCCAACCGCCAGGAAGGTTATGTTCCTCACTACCTCCCCGGAAAGAATCCGTTTCTTTTGAATGGCAATGTTCGCTATGGAGTTCCGCCGATCGCTCTTCCAGGGGGGCCGGAGACGATGTATCCGGATT
>Ga0209266_1002387_pt1 | contig 11869 bp, 10 predicted proteins | sample GraSoiAngelo_132_FD_185889 | JGI IMG/M metagenome (GOLD analysis project Ga0209266, IMG submission 185889) | Grasslands soil microbial communities from the Angelo Coastal Reserve, California, USA - 14_0929_02_40cm (SPAdes) (version 2) | ecosystem: Environmental > Terrestrial > Soil > Grasslands ...
TGGAGAAGGTGAAGAACGAGTACCCGCAGATTTTCCAGGAATCGAAGGTGTTCCGGATGCGGACGGAAGGGGTCGGGACGATCTCCGCGGCGGACGCCATCAACTGGGGCGTCACCGGCCCGAACCTACGGGCGTGCGGCGTCAACGTCGATCTGCGCCGCCTCGATCCTTACGAAACGTACGAGGAGATTGACTTCGAGCCGCAGGTGTGGCACGACGGGGGGGCGGGCGACTCGTACGCACGGTTCGAGTGCCGGTTCAACGAGCTGAACGAGTCGTGCAAGATCATCCTGCAGGCCCTGGAGAAGATGCCGAAGACCGGTCCGTACCGGGTGAAGCCGCCGCGGCGGGCGGAGGGAGAAGGATACGCCAAGACGGAGGACTCTCGCGGCGAGGCCCTGTTCTTCGTAATCGGCGACGGCGACGACCGGCCGTACCGTGTGAAGATCCGTAGTCCCGTGTTCTGCACGATGGCGGCGACGCCTCAGCTGCTACGCGGGAACAAACTCGCCGACGTGGTCTCCATCCTCGGGTCCGTGGACGTGTGCGTCGGGGAGATGGACAAGTGAGTGCGCCGCTCGTACCGAATCTGTTCGCGGTATGCAAGGTCCTGGTCGCGGCGATCCTCTCGATCGTCCAGCAGCTCATCTACGCGTCGTCGGGCCCGATTCCCCCGTTACGAGGATTGGGGGACTTCGTCGGTTCCGATCCGATCGTCTCGATCGTGACCTGGCTCATCGTCGTGACCGTCGTCGTGCTCTGGGTCACGGTGATCAACCTCTTCACGGTGATGTGGGTCGAACGGAAATTGTACAGCCGCCTCCAAGACCGGTACGGCATCATGATCTCCATCTGGTCGCTTCCCTTCTGGCCGTTCAACCGCGTGCACCGGCCGACGCACAAGGGTCTGGGTTACCTGCAGAACCTGGCGGACGGCGTGAAGCTCATTCAGAAGGAGAACATCACGCCGAGGAATGCGGACTCGGCCATGTTCCACATTTCCCCCGTCCTGATTGCGTCGTCGACGCTGATGGTCTTCGCCGTCCTCCCGTGGAGCAGCGGCTTCTATGTGGCGAACCTGGACCTCGGGGTCCTGTTCATGCTCGCGGCGTTCTCCCTCGCGCCGCTCGGCATCATGATCGCCGGGTATGCCGCGAACAACAAATACACCCTCGTGGGCGGGTTCCGCGCCGGGGCCATGCTCCTCTCCTACTCGATCCCGATGGTCCTCGCGGTGATCGCCCTCGTGGTCTCGACGGGCACGTTGGACCCCGTCAAGATCGTGCAGCAGCAGGACCGACCCATCGTCCTGTTCGGGACCACATTGCCCATCCCGGCCTGGAACGTGTTCGGTCCGCAGGTCCTCGGCTTCCTCGTCTTCACGGTCTCGATGATCGCGGAGATGGAGCGGGTGCCGTTCGACATCCCGGAGGCGGAGGCCGAACTCGTGGAGGGCTGGACGACGGAATACAGCGGGATGCGATTCGGCATCGTCTTCGCGTTCAAGTGGCTGCGGATGCTGGCCGCATCTGCCCTGATCGCGATTCTATACTTGGGCGGATGGAGCGGTCCGGTCTTCGCGACCCTCTCCGTGGGAGGGATCCCGGTCCCGATCGTACCCGAGGAAGTGTGGTTCGTCCTGCGGGTGTACTTGCTCTCCGCGTTCTTCGTCTGGCTCTCGTGGTCCGTCCCCCGTGTGCGGATCGATCAGATCCTGAACATCGGATGGAAGCGACTGATCCCATACTCCCTCCTGGCGATTCTCGTCGCGGCGGCCTTCCGGGTCATCGGGTGAGTGCCATGGAGGCCGCGGAGCGCATCGGAATCTTGGTGGGATGCCGTGGACGTTGATTGGGAGTTCATCGCCTTCATCATTCTGAGCGCGTTCGAAGTGATCGGCTCCGTGCTCGTGGTGATTAACAAGCGCCTCGTGCGCGCCGCGTTCTGGCTCGCAATGACCCTTGTCACGATCGGTGCGATCTACCTGCTCTTCCTGAGCGAGTTCGTGTTCCTGATCCAGATCCTCGTCTACGCGGGCGCGGTCCCCGTCCTCCTCGTGTTCGGGATCATGCTCACCCGGCGCACGATCATGGACGAGCCGGGAGGGACGGTGCCGCCGTGAGGCTTCGGGAGTTCTCGGCCGTCCTCGCGGCCGCCGCCCTGTTCGCCGTCATGGCCTTCTCCTTCCTCGGGACCGCGAGCTGGCCTCAATCCCCGACCTCGGTCCCGGTGTACAACTCGACCTCCGGCCAAGGGATCGCCAACGTGATGTTCGACTCTTTCGCGATCGCGGTCGTGCTCATTGCGATCCTGTTGGGCGCCGCCATGATCGGCGGGGTCTATCTGGCGAAGATGGACGAACCGGGCAAGGTGGGGCCGTGATCCCGCTCCAGTACGAGCTGCTCCTATCCGCCGCCCTGTTCTGCATCGGACTCTACGGCATCCTCGCCCGACGGAACGGGATCATCGTGCTCATGTCGATCGAGATCCTCTTGAACGCCTCGATCCTGAACTTCGTGGCCTTCTCGTCGTACAGCGGGAATCCGAGCGGTCAGGTGTTCGCCCTCCTCGGGATCGCGGTGGCCGCCGCGGAGGCTGCGGTCGGGCTTGCGGTCTTCCTGTCGATCTACCAGACCCACGGCACGATCGAACTCGACAAGGTCCGGTTCCTGAAGTGGTGAGCCATGATCGCGAACGCGTGGGTCGTGTGGCTCATCCTGCTCCTCCCCCTCGGGGCCTTCCTCGTGGTCGGGCTGATCGGACGACGGTTCCGGGAAGGCGGCGGGTATTTGGTCGTGGGCGCGATGGCGGGCTCCCTCGTCCTGTCCCTGTACGTGTTCGTCCAGGTCTTGTTGCAAGGAGCGCTAGGCGGGTCCTTCACAGAGACCGTGACCGGCTACGTCTGGCTTCCGAGCATCGGGGGAGCCGAGATCCGGATCTCGATCCTGATTGACAACCTCAGCTCGCTGATGCTCGTCCTCGTGTCGTTCCTCTGCCTCCTCATTTTCGTCTATTCCCTCGCCTACATGCACGAGGATGAGGGTAAGGCCCGCTACTACGCGGAAGTCAGCCTGTTCGCGACGGGGATGCTGGGGACCGTGAGCGCGGACAACTTCCTGCAGCTTCTGATCTTCTGGGAGATCATGGGCCTCTGTTCGTACCTCTTGATTGGATTCTGGTACCACAAGCCTGAGGCGGCTGCCGCCGCGAAGAAGGCGTTCCTTGTCACCCGCGTCGGAGACGTCCTTTTCCTCGTCGCCGTCCTCATCATCTGGATCGAATTCGGGGACCTGCGCTTCGACGTGATCGCAAAAGGAGTTGGCCTCCTGAGTCCCCATCTCCTGACCCTCATCCCGCTGCTCCTCTTCGGGGGGGCCGTCGGGAAGTCCGCCCAATTCCCGTTGCACGCGTGGCTGCCGGACGCCATGGAGGGCCCGACGACGGTCAGCGCCTTGATCCACGCTGCGACGATGGTGAAGGCGGGCGTCTACCTGACCGCCCGGTCGTTCATCTTCCTGGTACCACTCGCCCCCGGCGTCGAGCCGCCTTTCACCGCGATCCTCGTGATCGCCGGCATCGGCGGGTTCACGGCCCTCTTCGCCGCGACGATGGCTGTCGTGAACACCGACATCAAGAGGGTCCTCGCATTCTCGACGATCTCCCAGCTCGCATACATGTTCCTCGGCCTCGGGGCGGGCGCCTACGTCATGGCGACCCAGGCGTCGCGCGGCGAGGAGGTCAACTCCGCGGGGTACAGTGCGGCCCTGTATCATTTGTTCAACCACGCGTTCTTCAAGGCCCTCCTGTTCCTCTCAGCGGGCAGCGTGATCCACGCGGTCAACACGAACGATATGCGGGAGATGGGCGGCCTCTCGAAGGCGATGCCGACCACGTCGAAGGTCATGCTGTTCGGCTCTCTCGCCTTGGCCGGCATTGTGCCTTTCAGCGGCTTCTTCAGTAAGGGGGAGATTCTGTCCGTCACCTTCGACGCGGGTGCCGACCATCCGGGTTTCTATTTGCTCTTCGCGTTCGGAATCGTCACCGCGTTCCTCACCGCGTTCTATGCGTTCCGGCTCTGGTTCATGACATTCCACGGGGAATACCGCGGGCACGAGCATCCGCACGAATCGCCCCGCGTGATGACCACGCCCCTGATGATCCTCGCGGGTTTCGCGCTCGTGTCCGGCCTCCTCGCCTATCCGATGCAAGGGTTCGGGAACTTGGTGTTCTTCGGGCGGCCCGAAGCGGGCTTTCCCCTCGTCGGCATCCCCTGGTCGCACTATCTGCTCGAAGGTACCGCGCTGGGCGTCGCGGTTCTCGGGATCGCCCTGGCCTGGTCCATCTACGCCACGAAACGGATTCCCGCGGAGCGTTTCACCGCCACCCGAGGGGGCGCGTTCCTCCATCGGATGCTCGCCCGTCGGTACTGGATCGACGATGTCTACGACGCGTTCGGTCGGAACGTCGTCGTCGGCCTCGCTCGAGGATTGGACTGGTTCGACCGCAATGTGATCGACGGGATCGTGAACGCGGTCGGCCGCGGTGGGATGCGGGTGGCGGTACAGAGCGACGTCTTCGATCGGCGTGTGATCGACGGCGCCGTGAACGCCGTGAGCCTCGAGACGATCCGAACGAGCTGGCGTCTGCGGCAGCGACAGACGGGCCAAGTGCAGAGCTACGCCTGGGTCATCGTCGTGGGATTGGTCGTCCTGTTCTTCCTGATGTTCGGCCAGCGGCTTGTGGAGCGTTTCCTCGGAGGACCGTGACATGGTCGGCGTCTTGTCCCTCCTCTGGCTAATCCCGTTCGTCGGCTCGCTCATCGTCTGGGGGATCGGGACATCGCAGCGGGCGGCGAAGTTCATCGCCCTCGGATTCAGCCTGGTTGAGATGGTCCTGGCGACGTCGCTTCTGCTGGCTTTCATCAATCCCGGATGGGCGTTCGTCCTCGGGGCTCCGACTACGACGCCCCCGCCGACCCCCGGTCCTTTCGTCCCGCTGTTCTACCTGGAGCGGTTCGGCGGATGGAAGGACTACGGGTTCAATTACATCGTCGGCGTGGACGGGCTCAGCGTCCCCCTGATCTGGCTTACGGCCCTGCTCACGACCCTCGCCATCGTGTTCCACTGGGACGAGGAGCAGCGCCCGCGCGCCTTCTTCGGCCTCTTCATGTTCCTCGAGATGGCCCTCGTGGGCGTGTTCCAGGCCCTGGACTTCATCCTCTTCGCGGTCTTCTGGGAGCTCGTCCTCCTCCCGATGTTCTTCCTCATCGGGATCTGGGGCGGCCCGAACCGGCGGTACGCGGCGTTGAAGTTCCTGATCTTCACGCACGTGGGCTTCGTGATCATGCTGCTCTCCATGTTCACCCTCTACTGGACCGCGAGTGCGTCGGTGAACGCCGCGGTGTACGGCGTCAACGCGCCGACGCTCGACATGACCGCCTTCCTGCACGGCGCCCTGCGGCACGCGACCGGCTCCGGGATTGTCTACCTCACCCTAGGGGCTCAGATCCCGATCTTCGCGGCCTTCCTGTTCGGTTTCATCGTGAAGTTGCCCTCCGTGCCGTTCCACACCTGGCTGCCCGATGCCCACGTGGAGGCGCCGACCGGGGGTTCAGTTCTCCTGGCGGGCGTCCTCCTGAAGATGGGCGGTTACGGGATCTTCCGGATCAACCTGGGCATGCTGCCCGATGCCGCTCGGAGCCTCTGGTGGGTCCTCGCGATCCTGGGGACCGTCTCGATGGTCTACGCGGCCTTCGTGTGCCTCGCCCAGACGGACCTGAAGCGGCTCATCGCGTACAGCTCCGTGGGCCACATGGGCTTCGTCCTCCTGGGTGCGTCGAGCCTCACCGTGATCGGGGTGCAGGGCGGGATTTTCCAGCTCTTCAACCACGGGATCATCACCGCGATCCTGTTCATGCTCGCGGGCTCCGTGAAACATAGCACCGGGACGCGGGACATCCCGGAGCTGCAGGGGCTCGCGCGGGTGATGCCGCAGTTCTCCCTGATCCTCGCGATCGGCTTCTTCGCGTCCCTCGGCCTTCCGGGCCTGAACTCGTTCTGGTCCGAATTCATGGTCTTCGTCGGCGCGTACGGCTCCCCGAACCTCGATCCGAATCGGCGCCTGATCCTGATCCCGCTCCTGTCGATCGTCGTGACCGCGGCCTATTACCTCTACACGATGCAACGCATCCTGTTCGGCGATCCGCCGGAGAAACTGGCGAAATCCCACGATCTGCTCCCGTGGGAGCGCATCTCCTACGCGGTCCTCGTCGCCCTCGTGTTCCTGGTCGGCCTCTTCCCACTCCCGTTCCTGGGCATGATCAACGCGTACACGAGCGGCTCCTTCCCCTGGCTCGGAGGCCTCTGAGATGTTGGTCGATTACCCGATCCTCACGCTGATCGTCTTCCTCCCCGCGCTGGGCGCCCTCCTTTCCTACGTCGCCGGGTCCGCGCGCGCCGCACGATGGATCGCGCTGAGCTTCTCCCTCCTGGTCCTTGCGCTCGCGTCGGTCCTCCTGGCGGGATTCCTCTCGCCGGACGCGATTGCGCTCCCGAAAATGGTGACGCCGGGGGCGCACGCCTACTATGCGGTCGAAAAGTCGCCCTGGGTGCCGACCCTGAACGTGAACTACTTCCTCGGCGCGGACGAGCTGTCCGTGGTCCTCGTCTTCCTGAACGCCCTCCTCACGCCCCTCGCCCTGGCGATCTCCTGGGACGAGCATTCACGGGTTCCCGAGTTCTTCGCCATGTTCCTCTTCATGGAGACGACGATCAGCGGCGTGTTCCTGTCCCTGGACCTGTTCCAGTTCCTCGTCTTCTGGGAGGTCGGCCTCGTCCCGATGTACCTCCTGATCGCGGTCTGGGGCGGCCCGCGGCGGAGCTACGCGGCGTTCAAGTTCTTCCTGTACACGTTCCTCGCGTCCCTTCCCCTCCTGGTCGTCATCTTCGCGTTCTACCTGTACTCGAGCCCGCACACGTTCGACATGACTGCGATCATCTCGACCCTGCCGATCCCACCCGGGCCGCTCGCCGACCTCGCGTTCGTTGGGCTCCTCATCGCCTTCGGCACGAAGTTGCCGACGTGGCCGCTCCACACGTGGTTGCCGGACGCCCACGTGGAGGCACCGACCGGCGGATCCGTGATCCTCGCGGGCGTCCTCCTCAAGCTCGGCGGTTACGGCCTCATCCGGTTCAACGTGCAGATGCTCCCGACCGCGGCGGGCGACCTGTACTGGCTCCTGGCGCTCGTCGGGATCATCTCGATCCTGTACGGCGCCTTCGTCTGCATCGCCCAGGACGACCTGAAGCGCCTCGTCGCATTCTCCAGTGTGAGCCACATGGGGTTCGTGACCCTCGGGATCGCTGCGGGGGTGTACGGCTTCACCTCGGGCGGCGGGTACGGCCGCGGCGCGGTCCTCGGCTTCTCGGGCGCGATCTTCCAGATGTTCGCCCACGGCCTCGTGTCCGCGGCCCTGTTCATGGTCGCCGGATCTCTCGGCCACATGATCGGGACGCGGAACATCTCGGAGCTCGGCGGAATTGCGAAACGGGCGCCGCGGGTCGCCATCTTCATGATGGTGTCCTTCCTCGCCTCCCTCGGCCTCCCCGGTCTCGTCGGGTTCGTCGCGGAGTTCAGCGTCTTCGTCGGCGTGTACGCGGCCTTCGGCCTCCTCGTCTTCGTGCCCGTCCTCACCGTGATCCTCACGGCGGCGTATTACATCTGGGCGATGCAGCGGGCCATCTTCGGGCCTCCAAACCCGCGATGGGAGACGATGCCGGACCTCCGCCGCTTCCAGGTCGCGCCCCTCGCGGTCCTGACCGTCGCCTTCGCCGTGTTCGGCATCTTGCCGATCCTGATCTTCAACGTGATCTCGGCGTGGTCCCAGGGAATCCTCGGAGGGCTCTGAGCTGTCCGAGTACACCGTCTTCCTGCCGGAGACGATCCTGGTCATCACCGCGCTCGCCTCCGCGGTCCTCGGCTTCGCCTGGCGCAAACGTCCGGACCTCCTGTGGACCTTCGCTCTCGCGGGCACCGGCCTCGCGACGTTCGTGACGATCGACATGATGGGCCTCGGGATCACGAACGCCCTCCATCTGGCCCTCTGGCCCTCCCCGGTCGGGGTCAGCGGCAACTTCACAGGGGAGCTGAAGATGAACGTCGACGCGTTTGCCCTGTTTTTCCAGCTCATGTTCGAGTTCGTCGCGTTCCTCGTGATCCTGGCCTCCCGAGGGTTCCTGCGTCCGGAAGAGCCACACCAAGGGGAGTACTACGCGCTCATGCTCCTCGCGGTCGTCGGCATGATGTTCACCGCCGCCGCGACGGACCTGTTCGTGCTCTTCCTCGCCTTCGAGACGTCGAGCCTGAGCACGTTCGCACTCGTCGCGTACCGCAAACGCGACAAACAGGCGACCGAGGCCTCGGTGAAGTTCTTCATCATCGGCTCCGTGAGCTCGGGGATCGTCCTGTTCGGCATCTCCCTGATCTACGGCATCGCGGGGACGACGTCGATCGGGACCACGACGGACCTGCTGCTCCTCCGAGGACCGCCGGGCCTCACCTTGGCCGGGCACCCGGATGTCGAATCGCCGCTCATCGTCGCCTTGGTGCTGCTGATCGCGGGTTTCGGGTTCAAGGTCGCGGTCGTGCCGTTCCACATGTGGGCGCCCGATGTGTATCAGGGCTCGCCGACGACGATCAGCGTCCTCCTGACCGCCGCCTCGAAGAACGTCGGGATCGTCGCCCTGTTCCGCGTCTTCCTGATCGGCCTGTTGAACGTCCAGATCGACTGGATTGCCGCCCTCGCGGTCCTCGCGATCGCGACGCAGACGGTCGGGAACATCGTCGCGATCCCTCAGCGGTCCGTGAAGCGGATGCTCGCCTATTCGAGCATCGCCCAGGCGGGGTACATCCTGATCGCCATCCCGGTCGGCGCGGTCGCCCTCCATTCCACGTCGCCGGGCGACAACGCCTCGCGGATCGCCGTGGCGGGGCTGGTCGGCGGGATGCTCCACGTGTTCGTCTACGCCGCGATGAAGGCGGGTGCCTTCCTCGTCGTCGCGGGCACGGAGGCTCGCGGCCTCCCGGACGACATGGAGGCCTACAAGGGCCTAAGCCGGCGGATGCCGTTCCTCGCGTTCGCGATGACCGTGTTCCTCTTCAGCCTCGCGGGGATCCCGCCCCTCGGCGGCTTCTTCTCGAAGTTCGTGCTCTTCTCCAGCGCGGTCAATGCCGCGTCTTTCAACGGATGGTTCCTCGCGCTCGCCGTGTCCGGCGTCCTGAACAGCGCTCTCTCCCTGTACTACTACGCCCGGGTCGTCTGGTACATGTACATCCTTGATCCGGAGGGCGAGGCGCGGAAGGTGGAGGTGCCTCGGGCGATCGAGGGGGCCGTGTTCATCGCCCTCGCGATCGTCATGCTCACGGCCGTCCTCGCGGCGTTCTTCCTAGGCTTCCTGAACGACGCCGCCCGGGGTTTCTTCGGATTTTGACTCGGTTGTTTCGGCGGGGTCCCGCCGAAGGCTTTTAGCCGTCGGCCGGAGCTGGGGAAGCGGATGGCCTCGCGATCGGTGCCCCGACTCCTGTTCCATGTGGACATGGACGCCTTCTACGCCGCGCTGGAGATTCGCGAGAATCCGGAACTCGAAGGGAAGCCGGTCGTTGTCGGAGCCGATCCGCGAAAGCATCCCCGAGGCGTCGTCCTCACCGCGAGCTACGAAGCGAGAAAATTTGGCGTGCGGTCGGCGATGTCGTGCGTCCAAGCGGTCCGCCTGTGCCCCGACGCCGTCTTCGTCCCCCCGCACTTCGAACTCTATGGCCGCGTGAGCAGCGAGATCATGGAACTCCTGCGGGGGTTCGCCGACCACCTCCAGCCCACCGGGATCGAGGAGGGCTACCTTGATGTGACGACCCGCTGTGGCGGCGACTACAACCGGGCTCGGGAACTCGCCCTGGAGGTCAAGGCCGCGGTCCGGAAGGAGCAGCGACTCACCTGCTCCGTCGGCATCGCCCCGACGAAGGCAGCCGCGAAGATCGCCTCCGATTTCGAGAAGCCCGATGGGCTCACCGTCGTCCTGCCGGACCACATCGTGGAATTCCTCACTCCGTTCTCCGTCCGGAAGATCCTGGGCGTCGGTCCCAAGACCGCCGATCGGTTCAAGGAGATCGGCCTGGAGACGATCGGCGACGTACAGCAATACAATCGTCAGGATCTCGTGGAGCTGTTCGGTGCGTTCGGTGAATACGTCCACGACGTCGCGATGGGCCGCGACACGGGAGAGGTCGTGGAACCGAGCGGTCCCCCGGAGTCGATCAGCACGGAGACGACGTTCGAGCACGACCTCGCGGGCTACGAGTCGGTCTGGCCCGAACTCGAAGCGCTGGTGAAGTCCCTTCACAAACAGCTGCGCCACGAGAAGTACGCGTTCCGCACGGTGACGCTCAAGGCCAAGTATTCGAATTTCGAAATCCACACGCGATCCCGGAGCCTGAAGATTCACACCACGGATCTCGATCCGATCTTGGTCCTGAGCCAGATGTTGCTTCGGGAGGTCCTGATTCCGGGGCGGAAAGTCCGCCTGATCGGCGTGCGCCTCTCGAACTTGCAGGACCATGTGGCCCCGCAGGCCACGCTCGCGAAGTGGTCAACCGTGTCCCGGGCCTGACCGCCAGGAGTGGTGGCCGCTCAGGACTTCGACGTTTGTCATTGCTCCTCAGAGTGCTTTGAAGTTCCCCGTGACGACCACTTCGACCGGGACCTCATCAAGGGATTCTGGCAGGACGCTCCGGATCTTCGGATTGTCCTCCTCGACGTAGATGCAGATACACTCCTTGCCGTCCTTCTGACCGATCCCGACGCCCACCACGCCGCGCATCTTCATGAGGCGCGACTCGTGGCGCCGCTTCACGTCCACCACGGAGGCCACGGCGGTCCATGTCGTCCGCAGGCGATAAACCCAGCGAGGCTCCGTCCGGAGAGTCGCGAATCACGGAGGAGGCGGCCGGATGAATCCATCCTGCATCAAGAGCTGCGTTTGCTCTCGAGCCCGTCGAATGAGGGCGATGGCGTTGTCGTAGAGCTCGTTCCGGGTCTTGCGGACGCGGGCGATGCCCTGCTCGATCGCTTTCATGCCGACCGCGGCAGCCTCTCGCGCAAAGACGTCGATCTCCTCCATCGTTGGTACGATGTGTTCTTCGTCGAGGCCCTTCTCCTCCGCGACCAAGGCGAGCTCTCGGGCTGCCGCGATACACATCTCGTCTGTGATGGTCCGCGCCCGCACGTCGAGCGTACCCCGGAAGATTCCTGGGAAACCGAGGGAGTTGTTCACCTGGTTCGGGAAGTCCGAGCGCCCCGTCGCGATCACGCGCGCGCCGGCCTCCGCGGCTTCCCAGGGCCAAATTTCCGGGACCGGATTCGCGATCACGAACAGGATCGCGTCGTCCGCCATGGAGGCGACCCAATCCTTCTGAATGACGCCGGGTCCGGGTCTCGAGGCTGCGATGACGACGTCGACGCCGTCCATGGCCTCCGGGATTCCGCCGACTCGCCCTTCCCCGTTCGTCATCTGAGCGAGCTCCCACTTCTCCGCGAACTCGGTCTGGGCGGCCTCGACGTCCTTTCGATGTCGGCCGACGATGCCCTTCGAGTCGACCAAGATCAGGTGCGCCGCTTCAGCGCCCGCCTCGATCAGCAGTTTCGCGGTCCGGATGTTCGACGCCCCGGCGCCGATCAAGGTGATCTGGACTTCGGGCAGCTTCTTGCCGACCACCTTTAGGGCGTTGATCACACCTGCGACGTTGATCGTCGCGGTCCCCTGCTGGTCGTCATGCCACACCGCGATGTCGCATTCCTTCCGCAGGCGGTCGAGGATGC